>Ga0179593_1374280_pt1 | contig 18352 bp, 13 predicted proteins | sample CZODoug2_1_08_16_FD_185931 | JGI IMG/M metagenome (GOLD analysis project Ga0179593, IMG submission 185931) | Vadose zone soil fungal communities from Angelo Coast Range Reserve, California, USA - CZODoug2_1_08_16fungal (PacBio error correction) | ecosystem: Environmental > Terrestrial > Soil >...
AGCAGGGGAGGGAGTGTGCGCCGTCGATTCCTAACTATTGAATAAAAGGCAAAATACCCTGCAAAATCTGTAACAAGAATTTCCGAGAAAGGTTTTCTTGAGAGAGCAGGGAAGGAAGGAAGACCTCCTGCTCACCAAGAGGCAACTAATGCTTAAAAGCTGGGACGGACACCTGCTGGGCATCGGGAACTGGATCAGAGCAATCAACAGTGATAGGGTTGGACAGGGTATGAAAAGGGGGGCTGGCTCGAACGGTGGGTACCACCAAAAAGACTATGATACACTGCATTGGGGGATGAGAAAAAAGGAACGCGTACGCGAACGAATCAAAAGTGGGCCTAATAAGCAAAAGAGAAGGGAGTGTCTGATTTTCATCTAACGATCATTCATAAAAACGGCAGATAAGAAAAAATAAACCTCTCAACTCGAGAATTCCTCCTATGTCATCGATTGCAAAAAATAGGTAAAGGAAAAGAATGAGATGAAACAATGGCACAACCAGTCCATAGGCGGGTTAAAGAAAAAAAAGGTAACAAGCTGGAACGAAACACAGATTTTCGGAGAATTGAGTTGGAAAGAAAACAAAGGGGGGGGGGGTTTTGTCTTACGCATGAAAACACCTCTTTGTGGAAATTGTTTCATGCTTAGGGGGGAATGGGGGGCCGTGTTCTAGGCGTACTATTTAGCCATAAACTCCCCTGGACAGGGCCGCGGAGGGAGTGGGGGAATTTTCTGAGAAATCACGTGGGGCCGGGGGGGGTACGGAAGGAGGTGTGTGGTACTGGAAGGAAGGGTGAATCGATGGAATTCATTGGTCACTGAGTACAGGAGAACCAGGGACCGGAGGTCTGGTCGCTGCCGCACAAGGAGGGCTAACCTCCTGCAAGGACCTCTTCCTGCACAAACACTGGGACGTGGAGAGAAATACCACCGGGGGCCATCGCATAACTATTTGACCTTAATGTAACGAGGGATTTGGGACAGGGTGAACCTGGAAAATAGGGAATACTTATATTAGAAGGTGGAAAACATAAGGGCGTTAGGTGGAACACCGTCGAAGACGCGACCGCGAGGGCTCCTTAGCAAGCCGCCTTTGATTCAGTCGCCTTGGCCCCTAATAACAGGGGACCAACAAGATTTGGCCGCCGACATTGAGAGGTGAAAAACATAAGGCCGGGACCAAATTACCGACTGGGAAAACAAAAATCTGCCAAAAAAAGAGATGGGGGCAAAGGAAACGGACATTTACAACTCTATACAATGAATACTACGTCGAGGGACAAAAAAAAGGGGGACGGGAAGCGCAGCGAGCTAATTCTCCTTGTTCACAATACCAATGAATAGGCTGGCCTAGTTCGAATAGGGAGAGGATTCAAAAGCCGATTAGAAGAGGGCGGGCGAAGTCTGAATGAGGGGCTTAGAAAAGGGAAGGGGGAGCAGGGAGGGGCAACTTGGCCCCGTTGAAGCACGGTCGTAAATCCGATGGGAAGAGGAGAAAAGATCACGCGTATCAATGTCAGTCCGTTCCGCTCGTTCCAAGGAAGGGATCGGGAAGGATCGCAGCAATGCAAGCTCCGCCTCAATATGAGAATCGGGAGCTGGGGAAGGGGGCAGACAGCCATAGCTCGATGACTGTGGGGCAACTACAAAGTGGCACGAGAAAGGAAAAAGGACCAACGCGGCTAGAGTCTGGGGTAAATGAATGGCTCGGCCCACCAATGATCTCTGCCTCACGGCAAACGGAGTGGAACTATCTGGCCGGGAGACGTGTGGCCTTGTCTAGAAAAAAGGAAGAGAAGAGGAGGAAGGCGGAAGAGGGGACTCGTTTTTTTTCCTCAGTTAACATAGATGGCGCCCAGGAGCACCCGCAAGGGCGCAAAAGAAGGGGGAACAAACAGAGGGAGAAGCTATTAGTAGCGACGGGAAATGGGCATAAAGAGAGGGAACAGGGAAAATGGTTGTGCCGGATATCAGAGGAAGGATCTGGGGAGTAAGGTACAGAGCTTTGTTGACCGGGGAAAGTCGACCAACCAAAAAAGGTAACAACGGAAGAAGGGGGAAAAGGGGAACAATTTATGCCAAACCCCTAAACAATGCGCAGGCCGCGGGGAAACAAGGAAAGGCCCAGGGACAGAATCCGTCAGCAAGTTGATGGGGGAAGAGAGCCTCGTGGGGTAAGTCACAAGAACGCAGGGTAAGAAGGCAGTGCCAACACGTTAAATCACTAGTCTGTGTAAGGGGGACGAGTCGATAGTAAGAGAGGGATCGTTACCCGGGCTCTGGGGATGCCAGGGGAACAGTTATAAACACTCACCGAGTAGACTCTGGTGGACTCAGGGGTCACGAAGCTGTGCCAAAAAAACGTGGGGGAAAAGAGAGTAAGTGACCGGGCCGGTGGACAGGACACAAGATAGAGGGAATGGGAGTCTGTCATACCTATTTTCTGGGACGAAACTGGTCATAAGAGAAAAGGGGGGGGGGAAAGTTGCCACGAATGAAGTGGATTGGCTACTAAGGCTGAGGGGGCAGGGAAAAACTTGAAGGTGTTGAGGTGGGGCCTGTCCTGAGCAGGCGTCGAAGGAGTCACTAGTTGACCTGGAGCAAAGAAACCGGCCAATAGTGACTACGCAGGTGGTCCGTGAAGGATAAAAGAAAAAAACACAAGGAGGAGAAAGAAGATAGGATCGAAACTTAATTGGGTTAGTTGAGAATGGATCTGGAGGAGCGCCTTCCGTTGTGGGGGGGGAAGAGGAATCACAGGAAGGCTCCGCCAGGGGGGACACAGCAGTCCAACAACCGCAAACGGTGTTAAGAACCGCCGAAGAAAGGCAAACTAAATCACATAAAACTGTACGGATTCGTGGGGGGAAAAATTTTACACACCATAGGAGAGTAAGGACGGCCCAGAGGCATATGCTTTTGGGAAAGAAAAAATTCAAATAGAGAGTGGCATCATCTGGCCGTGTCAACACAGTAAGAGGACACGGGTGGGAAGACGGGCACGGGGTTGTCAAAAGGTATTGACAAGATGGGCAAACTTGGTTGCAAACTACCACGACCAGGAGAGAAGGAAGTCAGACAATCCAAGCGAATTAATCAGCTTGACGAAAGGGAGGGGGGAGGGTCTTTCCGAGCTAAATCAAGTTTTCTTGCGTTTGATCGGGACGAGAAGAGAAGGGAAATATGGAGGTCAGCATTGTAAGTAGCGTCTATATTCTGGATGTTGGGTCTCAAGTTGGCCCGAGGCATATATTGAGGGAGGGGGGGTGCCGGTGCCGCCAGAAAAGGTATGTAACCTCTCTGAAAAAGTGGGAGTGGGAGTGAGGGGAGACTGCTCCTGTTTTCAAATGAACTAAGGAACAAAGATCCAGCGATCGGAGGGGAGAATTGCCTGTGGCGATCAGTGGTAAGCCGGAACGCTTAAAGGGGAGATGGCGAATAATTCCGACTCAAATGGATGAGGCGCAGTGAGGGTGAGAAGGCCCTTCCCAGAATAAACGCGAGGAACTTAGAAAGCAAAGACCGCCAATCATACTATCGAAGACTTTTGGTAGTGAAAGAGGCGTCATGGGAAGAAGAGAACAGCTCGGCGATGCACAAATTTCAATGTTTGAAAAATTGGAAGGGAGAACGGGGAAAGACTGCATTGGGTAAGAAAAAAAGAATCCGAGAAGGCACGTACTGGGCCCGGAGCAGGGGGAACAAGCTCCGAGAAACTGGGAATCATTAATATTTCCAATTTCAAGAGGAAAGCGGGGGAGGAAAGAGGGGGCGTGACCCTCGGAGCAAAGTTTGGTTCTCCCAGGCGTAGAAGTAAGGGAGGAGGACGAAACTCTGCATTATGGTGTACATGGGACGGATCAGCGGATCGAGGGGCAAGAGGCGAAAGAGGGCGGGGAGTCAACTGGCCAAGTGGGAGTGAAGAAACGGCTTGAGGCATATTTCGAAGGCGAAAAACGAGTAAGACGAAATCGTTCCATTCGTCGATAAGCAGATGCCTAGTGACGCGGCCATACTTGGGATGGAGAGGGATCTGGGGGCTGATTGACAGACAGTGAATGGGATGCAAACAGGGAGGAAGGGGCCTGTCAATCCAGCCAGGGGGTGCGCAAGAAAGGAAGGAAGATAGCGTTTGCAAATGGCCAACCGCCTGCAAAAAAGCGAGGGCGGGGGGGTGGGCGCGATGCTGAATTTGCGGTGCCGTACCTCGGGGGGAACAGGAGGTGGTTCGAAAACGCGAAGGTGAGGGGAGTCCCAGCCTTGGTTAATCTGCAAGGGGGAGCTAACTGAGAAAGAGGACCTCACAATCGATGATCACATTCTCACAGATGTAGAGAGGGGAAGGGAAGGAGCTGCAGAAAAAAAAAAGAGGTAATGGGTGTCAAAAAAAAAGAACGGCCGAAGGGAATAGGGTACGACATTCCGTTACCAGCAGCCTGGACGACCAGGACAGGGGGGAGTGTGACGAAGGGGGATGGCTGAAGACGGCAGCTTCATCATCGTCTTTCAGAAAAAAAAGCTTCACGGAAAGGCGGATAGAAGCCAACATCGCCCTGGGCAGAAAGAGCAAAAGATCGGAACCACCTTGTCAATGAACGGTGAAGCTCGTTATAAGCGCGCAGAGAAACCAGGGGTTTTTTAGGGTCAGGTAATCGAGGAGAAACATACAATGACAAAGAAACAGACTGGCAACAGGGGCCATGGTGTGGCTTGCTTCGCCGCCCACGTGTTCCCCCACACGGTATTGTACGGCGGTTCTCTGACTCCACAAAACTCCTCCCAGATGTCATAGCGCACCGCTCTTGTTTGGTGGGTCGAGAAAAGAGAGTCCATTGGAAACCGGCCACGGTGGGTCAAAGCGGGTTTTTGTGCCAAGGCCTTGTTAGGCCAGAAGATCAACGATCCGAAAAAGGGGGAAAAGAATCGGGGTCTTCCACAACCTGATCCTTGAAATGGGTTGAAGCTGAAGGTTTTCTCCAGGTACAAAGAGAGGAGGAAGAACTTCTAGCCGGCGGGATCACCCTTCGAGACGCCTCAACCACGGGGAGAAGGGAAAATCATTGGCTTTAGGCATGGGGCCAAATCAGTTGGGGCCAAAAGAGGGAGAAGATAGGAAAAAACCCGACGCAGCAATTACATGCTAAGGGGTGTGAGAAAAAGTAGGGTCATGGAGGGGAAGAGATGCGGTAAACCGGATGGAAAGTAATTTCGAGGTGCTGCGGTGTGCACCTGGAGGAAGGGGTACTCAGAGTCGCGGTATGGAGGGGAGGCACAAAAGATAGTCACAAAGACACAAAGGTGGAATGAAAGAGAGATATATGAAGCTCGGGGGCTCCTCAAGACACTAACGCTACTATTTATAAAGTCCCTTGGACCGCACTAATAGCAGGACCCTGGGCAAAATAAAGGGACGATGAGAGAGGCGTATTTCACTAAGCACCAACGAAGAGGCGAGATAGGGATGCTCAGGGGTTTGGCAGACCTCTTCCTCTCCCCTTTGGTGAATTATTTAGAACCAGAAAAAATAAAGCCTAGGGAAAGAATTGGAAGGAGGAAAGGCGACGAACACCCTCAACCATCTTGAAAGAATGAGAACAAGAGGAACAAATCAGTTCATTTGACGCAGGAACACAGTAAGGGAGGTTTCGCTCACTCAGAGTCTGAAAAAAAGGAATAGTATTCGCCAACCCCGCTGGCCGGAAGAGAGCCGCATGCGCTGATCAAAACGGCTCGAGGTCGAATTAGTTAAACCCTATTGGAGAGGGTTAACGATAAGCGACTCGGAGCAAGACAATTTTTCTGTTGTGGGTACGGACAGTGGGGTTTGTGCAAGCAAACCACACGCAACTTGGTGCCGGCGGGGCGGGGAAGACGCTCGCAGGGGAATTAACTAGAAACAATCGTCAAAAAGTTTCTGTTTAGAGGACGAATCAAATCCTTCAATCAAGGTTAAGGAAAAATGGCTAAATAGAGCGTAGAGAAAAAGTTACAGAATAGTAAGTTGGGTCAGATGATACGAATTGCGAACTTCAGCAGAAAGTACAGCTGACGGTTTAACAAAACCCAGTGAAAACGCATAAAGTTTGCGTAAGGAAAGGGCAGAAGGTGTCTCCTAGGGCATCGCGGGACGGGGAGACAAGTAAAGGAGGAGGGGGGGGGAAAATCGGAATAAAGAGACTAGCTCAGTTGCAGGGATCTAGGAGAGGAGGTACTGGGGTCGAAATTAACACAGGAGAAAGGAACGGAGGGGGGAAGAAGAAAATAGAGGATTCTGTAAAGGGACCCCCTCGTCACTGTAACCAGCAGTAAGGACATGCAACACCAAAAATCGCTTCATACTCTTGTGGTCCATTGGCGTAGGACAACAACCAAATACCCGACTGGCGAAAAGGAGATTGGGAAACAATGTTTTTTACCTGTCACGAATGCGGCTCGGTCGAATCGTCCTGATGTAAAATAGCCATCAAGAGAAAGAATAGCATCTGTTAAAGGTGTCAGAATTGAATCGGCTATACCGACAAGAGCGTGGGAGATTGATATCTGCGTGGAAAAAATCCTTTCGAAGATTCGCGGGAAGACCCTTTTTGGGAGTTTGGGAGCAACTGGAAGGAAAACTTCCGTTGAATCGATCAAACAGAAAAACGAGGTCGATAAATTGTGAAAGTCTAATTGTCTCGCAGGGGAAGAGGAAATTGTCAGCGACCTTATCGACATACCAGGGCGCTGCACTCCAACTATTAATCATGCATGGCAACACTAAGTAAGGAGGACGATGGAAAGTGAATATCTACTAACTATTCCAGGGAGATTGGTTGGACGGATTGAAGGAGTAAACCGAGGCGGTGGGATTAAGGTCAGTTCGCTGGCTCTCGCATGCAAAGGAAACATTAAGTTATGAAGCATCTGACGATGCCGGTTGCTTTTGGGACAACCAGGAAAATATGGAGAGAAATGGAAAAGAGCGTGACGAGGCGAAAGTTTTTTTGTCTCTCTCGCAGATGTAGGGAGGCCCCGGGAGGACACGCAACTTTACAGATCAAAAGTAAAAAATCCGCGGGGGCAAAAGTCGGGCTTCTATAATGGGAAGTCGGGACAATCTGAAGAAGGGTTTACAAGTGTGGGTGGAACCGTCAAAAGAGGGACGTGTTAACACACGCAGGGGGTAAAAAAGGGGCCCGTCGACAGCCCTAAAACTGAAGAAGGGTTTGAAAAAGACTGCCTGGATGAAGCAGCGAAACCTGCTGCCGCGCAGACTAACGGCTGTAGCCGCAGTCGAAATAAAGAGATAGATGGCCAGAAGTTAGCGGATCCAAGAACTATGAAAGACGAATCTGAGCACGTACATCACAAAAAACGCCAGCTTTTAGGGTAGAAGGCACCAGGAATAGTCAAAAGGGGGAGGACGGAGAGAGAGGGGTCAGAGATTTAGCGTTAGGGGGGCTCGGGAATGTGGAAATCGACAGGTTGGAAGACAAGCACCATCTTTGGATGAGAAGATGTCATAAATCGCTGTAAAAAGTTTGGAACATAATGGTTACACGGAAACGGGAGGTGATGAAGGAAACACAGGATTGTGTGGCAGGATGTCAAAAAGAAATAGATGAGGGGCAAAGGGGGCTTAAACCTCCCTGTAGTTAAAAGAAAGGTCACAGGAAAATCCAGAGGGTTCTTAGCAATTTCTGACGTCTGAAGAACACGAAGGCTTCCGGTAGAGCCGGGAAGGAGGGATGGTGAGCATTATGCGTCGCTTCTATGGAAGGGACTACCAAAAAGGAAGTATAGACAAAAGTAAATTAAAACTATCCAGACCTGACTTACTAAATGATCAGGAGTGAAAAAGGATCTCTCCCTGACCAGGGGAGTGAGTTTGGAAAAACTGTATCATTGAGAATGACTTTTTGTGGGGAGGATGGCAGTCAGTCCCAATCAAGTCGAAGAAGAGGAAACCCTAAAAACGAAGAGCAGAACGCCGAACCGACGGCCGGGGGTCGGAAAGAACTGTTAATCGTAAGTACTGGGGAGGAGGGGGAATGAGTAGAACTACACTCTGCTCTAGTGGCCAAAGCAGATAGGTAAGGTGAGAAAGAACACATTTTAGCAGACCTTCCAATCGTTTGGCGAACAGGTTAGTTCCCTTGGGCAATCCAATCGAAGGTGCAGGTCAAAAAGGAGGGGTGGAAAACTACGGAGATTGCACACTAGAACCTACCGATGAATCCTTAAGACTTAACCTAGAGACGAAAGACGGGCAGCGATGGTGGGTTGAACCGGGGCAAGGGCAACGAAAAAAGTGTCTTTTCAGGATGGGTGACTATACATATTTCTAACAATATATGATACATCACAAGAAAGGAGGGTGTGAAGTGCTGCATGACGCCGTTGCGAAATGCGGTCAGGACAAGGAAGGGGGGCGAAAGGGCCTTCCAATTTCAAAAGGTACTTCATTACGTGGTGGGGTTCGAACGGGGGGAAAAAAGCGATAAGGAAAAGGGCAACCATACTCGACTGACCGTCTAACAAAATATACTGGGCAGTGTATTAAACACCGTACCAGATGAAGAAATTTGACCTAGCTCGATGCCTGAGGATGGGGGGGGGTAGTGGAGCTGCTGGCGCAGGGAGTGGGAGAACGGGGCAGCATAGCCATTCTTGGGCGATGGGAAAAAAACCTGTCACAGACCCCAAAAGCAAGAGACTCTTCCTGGAGGTGAAGGAATTGTCACTGCAACACCATCACGGAATATCAGACGGTGGAGGAAAGCCAATGGTTGGGAAATGAGATCCGCGAAATGGCCATGGGAGACCAACTCTCCCATGAGTGGTACGGTCAACGGTAAAGGAACGTGGGTAAAGAAGTCCAACCCACTACAGGGGAAAGTATGGGAGATTCCAGGATGGAAACAGGCAGAGAAAGAGGTAAAAAACTAGTTTTATGCTCACCTATATAGGCCACTGGCAAGAAAAGAGGGGCAGAAAAAAAGGGATTAGGAATGACAGGAAGGGTGATCATGGTATCGATTGAGCAAAGGGGGAGAGGAAAGGGGAGGAAACTTGCCAAGCGCAAACTTGATTATGCTAACAGATGGAAGAGATAAAAAAAAGGAACGAATAAAGCGATTCGGTCGGTAGCCCAGGAGGGAAAGAGGAAACTAGTCTCTGTTCCGTGGGTTGAGGGAAACATCAAGGAAGGTGGAGAGTAACGCAGGAGGAGGCGCCACGCACGAGACTTCGCTTCCATTAGTGAACTGTTTTTGTGGGTGAAAAATATAAATGGCACGGCAGTGGAAAAAATCTATGTTTGGCACATTAGAGGATTTTTTACAGGTCAGTACTAGGTTACTTGCACGGAGGGTTTCGGAAACTAGAAGGTAAGGCTTGAAAAGACATGACGTTGCATACATGGATGTGAAACCTTAAGGAGAGGGCCTTCCATATTTGATGAAAACTGGGGAACAACGGGACGGGAAGCCCGGGGATGAACGAATGAATAAACGAGGAAAAGACTAGAAATATCGAGAGAACAGGCGGGATGCACCGTGCTCCGTGACGAAATGTCTTTGTGCAACTTGGTTCTCTTGGACGGAATGATAAGCGTCTGGCGCAAGAAGAATCTTCAAACGCGCTCAGATCTCGACAAAATAAATGCCATAATGTAAAGTAGAGTAAAGGACAGGACCGTGGGCGGGTCTCTTTTACTCTGGAAGATGCTCAACCTCAACAGTGTTGGAGACTCATCTCTGCACAACTTCATCCCATCCTTCAAACATGGGACAACGGTTTTGTCTTGAGTCCTCACAAACCCTGGTTGAAAAAAAACCTAGAGGAGTCGGGTTAAGAAAGTTCCCACTTCACGGGGAGAAAAGAAAGTCCGAACATCTCCTGTATTGTGATCAGCGGGTAAAAGATTTCGAGCCGGCGCAAAGGCGCTTGGTTCCGATTTCCGTTTTGAGGATTCAGCGTCACACTCTGAAGTAGTATCACAACGTTCTGCAAAACAATGAAATGAGAGTGTCATATGGACACCGATGAGTGCGGATACAAATGATGGTTTACGAACATCCCTCGCTTATCAAATGAGACGGGCCGGCGGGGGAAACTAGCACCCCCTTGGAGAAGGTAAGTCATCCCTTGGTGATGAATGTCTCGAAAATAGAGAAAAATCACGTCGCAGAAAGGGTAGACGTGAAACCCCATCAAAAGGCGGGCATTCCGGACGTGATGAGAAAAGTAATAGGAAGAAGTCAATCTCCCCCGATGCACGGAAACAAGGGAAAGTAATAGGTGTACCGTGCGAGGATAGACCCTAAGTTACTCGAAATAGTCACAGTGGGTTGTTTTGATTTAACGCGGGCCCAAAAGCTGCGGCGTTAGACTCCACAACAAGGGAGGATTAGAAAGGTGACACTTTGGGAGCAGCAATAACAAGAATTCGACTAGATGAAGAGACAGGAACAATGAACAGCGGAAAGTAAAAGCATTATCCCCGGGTTCGGTGAGCGCTTGAAAAGAATTCCATGATACCTATTCGAGAACCACGAAAAGGGTGGGACCGCGATACTTAGACGGGGGGGTAACCGATGCAAGAGCAAAAGACTGATGGGAGATCGACGGAGAGGAACGACATCCAGGGATGGGGGAATTGAAAAGGATGTACCAAACGTTTGCTTTCAAGACGGTTTTGATACAACAGAAGGAAGCGAGCAAGTAAGCACACATTGGGAAACCATCCATAGGGGTACGCGAACGTGCGAAAGGAGGGCCGATAAGTTCCCTCCCCGCTAAGTGACGATAAGAAAGTGGCATAATACTAAGAAGGACAAACTCGAATTCTAAAACTGAAACACACGAGGTGACTTCTAAAACAGATTTGGGGTCAATCTATAACACAACAGGAAGCAGCTGTAGGCACTCTGTGAAAAAACTGAGGGGCGGAGAACCGAGAAAGCATCATGAACCAGGATTGGGATGGAAAAAGGGGTGGGTGCGGGGAAGAAACAACGGTTTCCTTGGTCAGGGGAGGGAGGGAATGAGCGATAACGCTATCGACCGTGCGAAACCTCCAAAATTTTCACTGGGCGCGCTGCAATAGCGGGCAAGGTCAGGAACGGGTCAGACCGTGCGCTCGGGCACGCATCCGGGGATTTGGGGGAGAAGGTGGACCAGAGTGCGAAGCCTTTGCGGGGAGTCTTAAAGCAGAAAGAACATCGTGAACGCTGGGCATCAACAAAACTCAGGGGGTCGCGGATTCAATGCGCTGACTGGTGGGAAATCAGAAGGAGTTCTGGTCGTTTGGGGCAGAAGAGGGCGTCAACGAGAGGGCTCGGGGGGAGCAGTGAAATACCAAATGGGAACAGGGGGAGCAATAGACAATGGGAAGGTACAGGGGCGATGGCCAGAAGAACACTTAACGTTTGTACGACCCATAAGTACATACACTCAAGTACGCGCCAAAAAAATACAGGAGGCGCAAAAGGAATTAGGGTTCCAAAAAAAACCAATGTATAAGACGCTATTTCACGCCGGGGACGGGGGCCAACCGGGGTTTAGCACGCAGAGAGAGCTAAAACAAAATAGGAAAAATGTACCCGAAACAATAAATCGTAGACAGGGCTAGGGAAAAAGATTTGAACGGCTATCCTACTAATGTGACAATAGGGAATTTGGATACGTGTCGGGACAATTTGATATTCAGTCGAGGAGTTTTAGGTGGCGCACCTTGTGGAACCAAGGGGAGAAAGAGTCCTAGCGTGGGCCACTAGATCAACAATACCCAGACTGTCATACTTTTTCTCCTAGGCTAGTCTCAGGCCACTATGCATCGGCTAGTAGTTACACAGTCCAAAGATGATCCTAGGGGCGATGGGAAGAACAAAGATCAAAATCTTGCCTGTGGAATATCTACGCACAAGGGCCTCGGGGTGGGGGGGACAACGGAGGAAACCCATAAAACGGAGGCGGCTGGAGGTACAACTGACTACTCCCGTCCGCTTAATGCCAAACGGCAACAGGAAATTGTCTGAGAATAGGGGCCGTTCTGCCGGGTGTCTGGGGAACAGCCAATGGACATCCGGGTATATCGTGCTTGAGGCTTGCGAAAGTTTTTTGTGTACAAAAAAAGGAAGCGATAACACAGCACTGCGAAAAAGATAAAAAAAGGGGGGGGGGGGGGGGGGGGGGGGGGGGCACCACCGCGGGGAGATAGAAGAGTTACGGGTAAGAAATGGGTCTAGGAAAAAATTGGGTAGACAAGGGGGCTTAACAGATAGGGGCAACAAGGTGACAAGTGTAATATTGCCCGGATAGTCAGCGGCGGGATACTTCGTTACACAGAGATGCGGGGGGGTTTTAAACTGAGAAAGGTAGAACAGCCACGCAATAAACAAAGGGGAGGATGTAATTGAATTGATAAGAAAGGACGACACCATCATTTGGAAAAGCGGCCTCTGTTCCCCGATTAAGGGGGAATATTGACATCCAGCTAGACGGCGAAAGGGTGAATGATTATTTGACTAAATAAAGACGATTAGAGACCTAAAAAACCAGACAATAAACTCAAGAGGGGTTCGAGGCTTCAATGCAAAAATGTTCACAAACCTGCAAAATGGAAGTCAGGCCTAGTAAAGTAGGTGTAGAGGGAAGTTAAATCGAATAGGGCAGGCTCTGTGTATGGCCAGAGGAAAGTTGCTGCGAACAGCTTGGGCAGGCGAACGCGGCCCCACGACGAGGATGCACACAATACTAATACGGCCTTGACAAAAGGGGGTTCTGCTTGAAAAAGAGATAGGGTATGGTATCGCGGGCTAAAGAATGAGGAACGGTGTCAAAGTTCAGGAACATATTTGGAAATCAATTGGCAAATCATAGTGTAACTGTTCAGGATGACGAGAAACGGGGAGGGGGGGAGGAACAATTGCGGTTTTCCTGTAGGCGGGAGGAGTTTTCTTGAAGGGTAGGAAAAGACGCGCAGAATGTACCCGGACCTCAAAAACGGAAGGCGCTGCCAGATCAAAGTTCAACGAAATGGTCCAAATTGAGATCTCTAGCAAAAAAACCCGGAGGATGAGGAAAGGGGAAAGCGACCTGGACCATTGGTGACGAGGGCTGGAGCGAAATGCTTGAGTGGCAGAAGAGCAGGTCCCAATCAAGGAGCCGCAGAGGAAGTTCACATCACTAAAGACGGCTATGCAATCGCAAAATAAGGGGTTACTCCACAGAAGGAACGTAAGAAATTGAGAAACAAGAGGGTAAGTTAGTGAGGGGGGTAACGAAAAAAAATTTCACATTGCCACGCAGCAGGGGGCGGTTAGCTCAAGAATCACCTAAGATGGAACAAAACACCAAGCGGGTTGTCACAAGGAGGAGCACTGTGGGCATCAGAGAAATCGAGGACGCTCTCCAAGCGGTAGATCGAGGGTGTCGATTGCAGGCCACGTGCAAACAAGCGGAAGTACTGTAAGAGCGCGAAAGAAGAGAAGGCAACTTAAGGGTCAAGTTAAAGATTCCTCGAGGCGTTCGTGGATTGAAAAGCAAGATAAAAGGCACTTCAATTGACTCATACTGCCGTAGAAGGTCGAAGAGGGGATACACCTGCGATCAACGCCTGTTCCCAAACCTAGGGAGGGCGTAGGGGTCAGCGTGAAGGGGCATCATAGTTGGGGGAAAGATTACCGGTCTTTTGGAGGGCGGGCGAAGGCTCCGGGTTAGCAAAAAAGGAAAGAGGGGGAAATTCAATCAACGCGGATCTTCCACAGACACAGAGAAGGTACCTGGGGGAGGTCGGGCGTAAAAAAATCAAAGCAAGAGGTGCGGCGGGTGCTCCATTGAAAAGATGGGAGGGGAGGGGGGAAATCTATTGAATCTGCTGGGGAGATGCAGAGTTCTCCCTGGAATTACGCCATAGATGGGAAAACGAAGGAAAACGCGCTGTTCGAGCGATTCGAACCCAGAGTACTCTGTGTACCTTTAGGAATGCTAGGGCCGTACCTGTACAGCCGAAAACTTCGACCTTATAGTACGAGCTTTACCCGCAAGAACTTTTTTCCTTGCGCCTGATCCATCAAAGAAATAGACCTTCTTTGTACTACCAAGCAAGAACACGGCCTATCCTCTTTTTCTCGGCCCGTTGAATCAATTGGTCAAAACTCGAGAAGCCTGCCCTGTGAGTAGTATAAGTTGCCTTCCTAAAAGCGTTCCTGGAGCTTTTGGACTAATTCGCAACGAATATATTCCAGAGTGAGAGAGGGGGGCGCAAATGGTCGTATGAAATAATAGCGGGGATAATCGACAAAGAAGAGCTGTCAAATAGAGAAGACAAGGCCTCGAGGAAATGAACAGGACTTAAGTGAGGCCGGGGTCGGAATTGCGTGCGAGAAAACAGCAGGTAAGGGTTGGGGCCAACTAGTATGTGGGTCGGGGACTAGCTGTTTCTGGAGATCAACGGGGGGCCAGTTGGGCAGCAAAAAGGGATGCTGCTCGACCAGATTTCAAGGTCCCCCTATAGCAAGAGGAGAGTATTACCAAGTTCGTCCGGGAGACGTACTGCCTGAACCAGGGTTGGAGAGAGATTTTCTCCTGTGGCGGAGGGGGAACGACGATGTTTGCGATCGAGAAGCACCAGGTCACAAAAATTGGGTGACGAAGAAAACGAATCCTGAATTAAGAGGGAAATAGGTGCCACAAATTGAAGAAAAACATCCAATGGAGATGTGTTGCAGGAGAGGCGGGTATTTGGTAAAGTCCGGTACCGGGTAGTGTCGTAAAGCAAGGTGTGAGCGGCCACAGCCTTGGGAAGGGGAAGATGAAGAATGTTCATCAGGTGACCGGGAGATAGGACCAGATGAGAGGCTGTCACGATAAAGAGGAAGAAGGTACTGGTCTGCATACGATAGAATATCACACCAGCCATATGGTGAAATAAGCGCCAGTCGATGCCAACGAGGACATGGGACGCCAAAGGCGGGCGACTTTTGACAAACGGGTGGACTGATGGAACCAGCGCAAGAACTCCAGGGGAACGAAGTCTTTCGCAAGGTCAGCGAAAGAGAAACAAAAGACGCGGGGAAAGGACCGCCGAAAGTACCAAGGGACATGTTCAGGACCGTTGGACATTGAGAAGAGGGGTAAGAGGAGCAAGAGACCGTTTTGGTGGGGCGAAGGGTCAGGTAGAGAGGGGACAAGCATGAACGACGCATCACGAAAGGGGTTCTGCTGTCAGAAAAAAAAGTTGCAAAATCCGAAATATGGAGGCGTTGAGCTACTCAGTTAAGCCGCAAAGAAATGTGCGCAAATAGCAAAAAAGAGGACCTTGTGGGGTGATCGAGGGAAGAGCGGATGGTCGCGGCCCGGGTGTGAGAGTTGCGAAGAGTGCAGTGGGCAACATGGATGCGTGGAGACAAGAACTTTCTGCAGGACACTACTATGCGGCCAGAGGGAACGATAGTAACTGGGAGGTTCTTATCAGTGGCCATGCGCGGGGAAAGAGGAATTTAAAGAGGTATACAAAATGTCGGTCAGACCCAAGGGCAGCCGGAATGAACTGGCTTGGGTGAATGGGTAATCCTCCTTCCTCAAAGCGGAGAGGGAAGGTGAAAAAAGTAAAAATGAAGCGTAATGAGGGGGGGGCGAACGGTCATGAATGTTCCTTGCAAAGCTATCTAGAAAGGGGGATTCTGAAAAGAGGGGCCTGCGATTTGAGTCCCATGGGTCGAATGTTAGCGACGTAAGGGGGGATGGTATTGACGGAGAAACACAGTCTATTCGCTCCAACCACAACGGATGAAAGAAGAAGATATGGAAAAAAAATTGTGGAGAATTAAATTCAAAGAAAATGTATAATTCGACCCAGTGAACGGAAAAGTCCCGGGTACCGCTTGCAAGGAAACGTTGTATGGAAAAAAGAGATTGATGACAATTAGATATTCGCAACAACGAGGAAGCGAGTTGGAGGAGGAAGGTTGAGCGCTGCCGTCCACCTGAGGCAGATCAGATGAGTGAATGAAGGGTCAATCAAGAGGCGGTGACGGGTCAGGGGAGGGGGCTCAGATGGTGCCCCGAAATAAAGGTGGGAGGGGAATGTATCGTATGGGGTAATGGGAATAAACCACCACGGTGACGCAATCCGGAAAGGAATGCATCTGTCCGCCAAGAGATAGGAGATCGAAAGTTTGGATACGAATACGCTAGAGTCAATGAAAACGAGTATAAGTCAACAGCTTAGATAGGCCGCAAAGGAGAAGAAAAAAATCCTGATGAAGGAGGGCAAACCGGAGTGTGGAGGTTTAAGGTCAACAAAAAGGCTCTACATGGGTAGGAGGGTGTGCAAAGGGGGGCGAGAGAGAACAAAAAGTTTACTGTGAAGGGCGTCTTTATCCTTGGCAGCTACTATGACTAGAAGTCGAAAAAAGGGCGTTCACGATGAGACACGCACACTACTAATTCCTGGGGATCTTGACCTATAAACAAGGCAAGCGTATGGTAGAGGAAAGAGGGCGAAGCTGGAGACAGAGGGGCCTAGGAATTCCGTCAACAAATAAAGGTAATGCGCCTGCAGGCAACAGAGGAGTCGGAAATGGATGGAACTTGTTTTACATCAAGTGGAGGGCGTGGGGAGAAGTCTTCAGTCTGCATTAAGCTTGGTGGCAGGGCCTCTATCGGGAAACGGGAAGGTTTAATACAAAGGAGACAAGATGCCAGCGAGAAAACCAAAAAGGTTGCTCCAGGGAACAGGCGAGTGTAGACACAACATACGGAAATGAATTTTACCGGACAAGCAAAAAAGCCACTAAAACACGGGCTCTTTGTGTAAAGAAAGGTCGGATGGATAAGGCACCTCTTTCCGCATAGAGAAGAGGTTAAACCCAGTGGGCTGGTTCACGAAAAAGAAAGTGATTGATCAGCACAGTCATCAACAGCTTACACAATGGAGATGTGCAACCCTAATAAAAGACATAACGCTAGCCAAGTGGAATCTTCAATAAAGCCTACGTCGCAAGCAGGGAAAAGGGGGGCTTTCAGCTTTAATATTGTTAGGCAGGGGGAGGTGAAAGTCGAAAGAGCGGATACAGAGAGTTGGGGTTTCGGGGCAAAATTGCACCAAGGTGAAGAAACGGGGTAGATAAGGTAGTTTTGGGCCCATGTCAGCAAGCCCCCTGACGAAAGCATGGGACAGGGTACTTCGAAAAAGTAAGCATGCTTCGCAGTCCGCGAATTCTTCATCTGTCATTAAAAGAAGCAAAGTGAAAAGATCTCCATGGATCACAGGAACAGGTCAAGGGAAAAAGAGAAGCTCTAATTCGATTAAATTGGGGAAGGAAGTACACTGAAAAAACCGGACTGTTGGTGGAAATGAATTACGGTGCCCAGTCGCGGACGAGGGCTGGGCGGTAGGGATTGGGAGGTACAAAGGGAGCTCCTGCCCGGTGGAGATCTCTGTCCAAGAAACGCAAAATCTTGTCTAACGCGCGACTGTCCCGTTGCGGGTGAAATGACGACTATTCGACCCTGGGTTGACTTAGAGGAGAAAGTGCTTGGGGTAATCAGTATGGGAGTTGAGCCCCGTGAGGATTCAACAAGCGAACACCGCACTGCAGAAAACAATATCAAGACGGCCCCCAAAGCCGCAGTGTAAATGTATAGGGCGTTCGTGTTAGGGGCCAATTGTGATGGAATGGGCATTAAAATAGGATAACCAGGAAAAAGGGGTTAGCCTAAGATCAGCGTCAGTACTGGTGTGTAGTTCACCATAGCTTGGGGGGTAACCGAGCCAACCCAAAGGGGGCACTGAGAAGGAAATTGTAAAGAAGTACAGGCAGGGGGGAAGAGAACCTATAATCATGCCACGTCAGAATCACAAGCGGACCGGGCCTGTGCAGACGCCAAGCGGCTATAGCTCTGGTGTCATGGAAGGGAGGGGACAGAAAGGGAAAGAGATCTAGGGACATGCCATCAAAGAAGACGGATTGCGAGGAGGCCAGAAAAAGTTAACATTGAAATTGGGCAAGGGTGAAGGAGCTTCGAAGACTTGTTCAGGAGCAGGAATCTGGGACTTTGACGGCAGGTCTGATAGGGGAGGGGCGAGACGGGGAATAGGCAATAAAAGGAGTGGGGTTGCGCGTAAGTAGGAAATTGCAAAGAAATGGATCATAAAGGGGGGGGATTTAAATCGTAAGGGCTCACTCCCAAGACTCTAGGGAGGCTGCCGTTTGCGGGGAAAGAAATATGATTGGTTTGCGGACTGGGGAGTAGACTTGTTTTAACAAGACTGGACAACGAACAAGCGGAGGTCTTGCAGTTCTGGACGATACGGAGCGGGTAAGCAGGGGGGAAGGGTTTCATGGAGGTGAGGTCGGGGAAG
>Ga0179593_1453128_pt1 | contig 18352 bp, 28 predicted proteins | sample CZODoug2_1_08_16_FD_185931 | JGI IMG/M metagenome (GOLD analysis project Ga0179593, IMG submission 185931) | Vadose zone soil fungal communities from Angelo Coast Range Reserve, California, USA - CZODoug2_1_08_16fungal (PacBio error correction) | ecosystem: Environmental > Terrestrial > Soil >...
ATGGGGGAGGAGGCGGGGAAGGGAACAAAAAAAAACCGGGAGGGGGTGGAGAACCCTCGAAGGTGTGCAACGAAAAAGACGAAGAAAGCTCTTCAAAGGGCTAGGGAGGCGTTCACGGAAAAAAAAACTGAGGGGTGGGGCACGGGGAAGTAAAAATCCCAGGGGGGGGTCGCATTGTAGGGCCAAAGGAGGGGGGCAGAAAAAACGATACCAAAAAAAAAGAACACTTGAAACAGGACGGGAATAGAAATTTTTGGTAATCACCGAGTTTCTTTCACGAAGAAGGGGGGGAAGAGCAGGCAGCAAAAGGGTGTTTTTTTTCTCATGCACGGACGGAGGCCTCGGAGGATCCCCAATAAATGGGCGCTGGGCGAGAAGGAAAAGATAAAAACAGGGGCAAAGGGAGGGGGGATCATGCCTTCAATTTGGGGGCCTCCCCGGGGAAAAAGTTTGACCATGAAGTTCGACCATGGTAAAGAGACAGCAGGGCAAAAGCCGGGCTTTCAAAAGGAGGCACGTGCAAAAGGAATGGAAAGGTGTTATTTGGAAAAAAGGAAGAAAGAATAAATGGAATTTTCAAAAGAATTTTGGGAAGTGTCTTCTAAATGCCTGACACGGAGAGGAATGGGGGGGAGGGAATGCTTGGGGAGGAAAAATGTTGTGCATCGGGGGGGGGGGAGAGACCAAAACGGGGATGGCGGGGGGTCAGAACGCTGGGGTGAGAGTGGAGGCCGGGTGTTCCAAAAAGAGAAAAACGACAACAACAAGAGGAAAAAAAAAGAATGAGGGATAATAAAAACGCGACTAAAAGCGCCCAAAGTCCAGAGTGAAAACGGACCATCAGTATTCTCAGGAGAGGGTTGACCCAAAAAAAAAAATGTGCAGACACCAGCATTACGCCACGAAGGAGGAGGGGGGGCAAAAATGACGTGCAGGACCTCAGATTCTCGGGGGGGAGGATAAAAGGGGGACCTACGCTATCTAATATGGAAACATGCTAAAAATCAAACTGGGTGCACGGAAGAAGGGGAATCCGCTTCCCAAGGAAGGGAACAAAACCCAAAAGGATCTCCGGAGGAAGAAGGAGAGTTCCTTTTCCAAAGGGGGGGTCTCAAATTGGATGGTGGCTGCCCATTATGGCGAGGGGGAAGCTCCAAAAAAAAACAAGAAAAACTAAGATTAGAAAAAAGCGCAGCAGGGAGGGAAGAAGGAAAAATCTACAGTGGCGACCAAGGGGACAATGTGGGAGGGTAACGTGGGGTGAACAACCTAAAAAAACAGGGTTTGGTTTCGACAATGAAAAGGGAGCCCCAGGAAAAGTGAATACGCCCATGTTGAAAAGACGCGAAGCACCGTTGAGGAAAAAAAACGATGGAGAGGGATAAACATACGAAAGGTCATGGAAAAAAACCAAATCGGGTGAAACACTTCCGCCAGGGAGTGGGGTTGGGGGACCCCTGCAGACCAAAAGGGTTACTCCGGAATGCCGTTCCATTCCATTCAAATCGTGAAACACGCAAAAAAGTTCAAAGTGTGAACTTACGGAGAAAAAGAAGTTCTAAAAAAAGTGGAAAAACTTTTCGAGGGGGGTAAGAATAATTGTCCTGACTCAGTAGAAAACAATTAAGACCTTCGGCAGCAAGGTAGGGTGCGGGGGGTCCCGGGTGAAGGGGGACGGGGAAATGGGGGTCGAAAGAAATAAACCGCAACGAGGTGGGTCCTTCAAGTTCGGGTCAATTTGGCGAGGGCCCTCAGCCGTGTGGGGGGGGACCCCAGAAACGGCCGAGCGCCGCGTTACTGGAACCAAGGTGGGGTTCGAGAAGCGCCAAGGAAAGCACCCAAACAGGTTGTTTTTTGGCTAAGAAAAGGAGCGGAGAAAGACTGTGTTAACAGGGGCTCAAAGGTCAACGACGCCAGCAGGGGGAGGGAGGGTTTTCGGGGGTCCAAACCAGTCGCAGACCAGGGGGACCTTGACGGAGGGGGCATTGGTGTTGGCATGAAAAACTTTCTGCACAAGAAGAATAATGTCCCAAACACGCTCAGGGGGGAATGCAAAAAAAAAGGACCTCAGGGAAACAACACCAGGCAAAAAAGGGGGAAAAAAAAAAGAGGGGAAGCATCAAAAACTTACGCCTTCCCCCTGGGTACAGAAAAGGGGGAAAAATTGAAAAACAGGAATTCCCGGATCAACAAAAACGAAAAAAGAGAAACGAAGGGTGCACAACGGCTGGAGGATGGTCCGTTGAGAGAGTAAACCGCCGGAGGCAGTTAACGACAGCCATAAAGATGGAATCGATTTTCAAAAGGAAGACAAGTGAGCGGTGCGTGCCAGAGTCCCTTAATGGAAAGAAAAAGATGGGGGGGGGGCCATCCCTAGAGTGTGGGACGAAAGCTTGGGGTGGGGGGGGTAGAGGAGGGAAGGTTTGCGGACGGGCGGAACCCAGAAAATTAGAAATGCCCGGTCCACGCTAAGGAGGGGAAAAGGGGTGGTTCCTCTGGGCGAAACGGGGAAAGACTTAAAAGAAGGAAAGAGGTTTATCGCACCAAAGTGGAGAAAAAAAAGGAAAAGGGTGATTGGAAAAGAATACGGGACGGCCACAAAGCGCAACAAGCTAGGGAGAAAGAAAGAACCGATGTTTCAATATACTAAAGAAGAGGGGGGGTTGAGAAAACGCTCAGGAGGGGGGGAGGGAGGACAATCTGTGTCCGCGGGGCCAAAACCAACGGGCGCTCCGGAGGAGCGACTTTGGGGGGGTGAGCCCATGGATCTTATGAATTGGAAAGGAAAAAGGTTACCTGGAAAAACGAAGGGAAAGAGATGGAAAAACAACAAAGAGTCATGTTTGAAGGGAGAAAAAAATCGAACCGGCAACCCAATAAAAGAAAAAATACCACGTGGAACAGAGAAAAGGGCCTGGGGACAAAATACAAAGAAGGGAAAATGTTCCGGACATCCATGAGAAGGCTCTCGGGCCAACCGAAACTGGAAAGAGGAAAAAGTCCTTGCGCACCTTCTCAAAAAAAAATAAAAACGATTCGGCAAATTGGGCGCGCCCCGGAATTAGGGAAAAAACCACACGCCGGGGAAATGTGCCAAAAGAAGGAAAACTCCGCCCCAGCGGGGGCCACGAAAGAAAAAGGAAGGGGGCAAGAAGAGCTTCCCGCTGGGGGGCAGGGGCCAGATGACCGGCCCCCCTGGGGGAAGAGGCTTTGGAGGGGGGGATGGGGGGGAAGGCGAAAGACCAAAAAAGGAGAAGGCTACTGTTTGAGACAGAAAAACCCAACAGAAAGTGGGGGCAAATTCGAAATTTATTGCCGACCTCCGTCCTTCAACTATAAAAAGGGAAAGAGCAAAAAAAAAAGGGGGGGGGGGGGGACCAGGGGTCCCCAGTGCTAAATTATTGTTAAAAAGAAACGTCGCGGGCCTTTGGGTCAACAGGAACAGTCGAAAATGAATTGCATGCCAAACCTTAGAGAAAGGGGTGGAATTTGTTGAAGGCTCCGAAAAAAAAACACGTAGGGAAAAGTGAGAGATAATCACCAAAGTCCGGAAAACAACTAAGCCTTTCACAAGGCCAGAACACAAGCCTTTAGGGATTGAAAAGAACGGGGGGGTCCACGCCGGTAAAAGAAAAGGTGGGCAATTAAGGGCCAAAAGGGTTTTTTGGGTTTCGAACCTGGCAAAGTTCACGATGAGGGGGGAAGCCGGCCTGCGAGATGAAATAAAAAGTGAGAAAGAATATTCCGGCAAAAAGGGGGGGGTGACAAAACCCCAGGCGGGTTGGGGGATGGACAAAAAAGAGCCCGAACCGACTTTTAGCGCAGTTCAAACGAGAAAAAAGAAGAGGTCGAAAAAAAAAAATGAAAAGAAAAGGCTCCATCTGGGTTAACAAGATCAAAACAAAAAACTAAAAGAGAGAAAGGGGACTCCAGGAATTCAAGTCGGTAAAAAGGACGTCAGTAATCGTGAAACCTTGAGGGAAAGTGTGGGCGTCCAGTTAGAATCGGGAGCAATCAATGAATCTCCTGAAAAAAACGTGGCGCGGCAGTGCATCCGGCAGAAGGAGCAGAAAAAGCAATCCGGGAGAAAAAAAAAAATAAAGCGAGCGGAAGGAGGAGGAGCGGGAAGACCCAGAAAAAAAAAAAAGTAAAGTTTGAAAACTTCACAGACTAAGGGAGAAGAATACGGATAAGGGGAGGGGAAGGTGGGGAAGAATAAGCCAGTGGTGCACTGAAGTTCATTTGCAAGGGGAAAAGAAAAATCAGAAAAGTGCCTGTGACCGGAGGAAAAATAATGGAGAAACAAAAGGCTGCCACCGCGGACGCAATCCTGAGGAGGAAAAAAGTGGGGGGGGGTTCCAGTATATAGAGATGACTAAAGACCAAGGAGGCTATGGGAAACTAAAAAAAAAGAGGAGGAAATTGCAGGAACCATCGCTAGTTCCTTCCTTTCTCGAAATCTCTAAACTCAAATTAAATATGTGGGAGGGGAGCCCTCGGGGGAGAAAAACGCGGGGGGGGGGCCGCAAGAAAAAGGGGGAAAGGTCAATCAAAGGGAAAAAAGGAAGAGTACTGGGCGATAACGTTACTTATGAGGAGACCACATGGCATCCCGGAAAACAATTCCCAAAAAAGGGGGAACGGCTCGGAAGAGTGATGGGTAGTCCGGAAAAAGGCAAATAACGCACGAGGGAAAGCAAAACAGGTAACAATCAGGGGAAGTTTCCAAATAAAAAAGGAAGGGGGGGAAAGGACATGGAAAAAAAAAAAAACAACAGAACGACTTGCCCAAAATCGAAACGGGACGAGAAAGAAAGGAAATGGCCAAGATTTTTTAAACTCAGGGACCTCGCAATAAGGCCTGAGAAAAAAAAAAAAAAGACAACTGCCGTGGTATAAGGTAGGTGGTGGAAGCGAAGAAGATTAAGTTGCACCTAGAGAGGGGTCAACAGGGAGCGGGTGTGCGGATCGAGGGGGGGAGAATGGGGAGGGTGATACGTGGGTTAAAGGGGGAGTGTTTTGGGGGACATTAACAAAGGAAAAAAAGGGTAATACCTGCTGGCCCGGGCCGCCAAAAGAAAGGAGGTTTGAAAAAAATGGAACACAGGAAGTACTGCTGAAATATGAAACCAAAAAACAGCAATGCAAAATCGAGAAGAAGATGAGGGAGACGTTTTGGGGAAAAAATGAGGGGGGAAAATGAACAGGGTAGAAAATGACTAAACAGTTTTGGGAGAGGGTTGTCCTCTGCGCGCAAAACAATGGGGCAACCGCAATGGGGGTAATGGGGGAAGGGAGAGCGCGCCCAGTTGGGAACAGTGAAAGAAAACGGAATTAGGCAAATATTGCCGCTTATCAATCGAGCAAAGGCGGACTGATAAAGAAGAAAATTGCAGAAAAAGAAGCTAGGAAAAAAAGAAAGGACGTAGTAAACGGAAAAAAAACCGAAAAGGGTAACATTGGGTGAGAAAAAAAGCCGACGAAAACCCAAATGTATTCTTGTACACTAGAAAAGGGAAATTGATTGGCTCGCAAAGGGTGGAAGGGGAGGAGAGGGGGTAACAGGTAGTAATAGCCCTATCAACACTCCCGGAAAAAAAAGGACGTTTGGGAAGTGGAAGGAAGGCACAGGAAAGGAGTTAACCGAGAGGTGTGTGTGAAGGGGGTCCCCCAGAAATTTCAAGAGGGGACAGAAGCATGGCTGAAAGGAATGGTCAGACATCAAGGATGTTAATACCATCCTAAAGGGGGTTTGACAAGGGGAAGATAAGAAAACCCTCGAGTCTAGGAACTGGGTTCAAGTTCTTCCTGGGGGGATGGGGAAAACTACGGGCGAGTGCACTGGGGGAAGGGAGAATGAACCTGGTCAAGTACCTGGTAGTCTTATGGGGGGTTTGCGTAACGAAGGACTGCAAAACTAAAGGAAAAGGGATGGGGTGACCTATTCGGTTGGGTGTTCCAAAAGATAAAGGGTAAAATCGCGTAGGGGGGGGGGGGGGTTTAAAAAATCATCCTGCGTGAAGAAGGACCCAGAGGGAGTTATTGTAAAAAAAATCGCAATATGGAAGGGGCGAGGAAAACCTCCTTACAACAAAAAAAAAAAAGGGGAATTCAGTTTCTCATGGCTTCCCTTAACACTAAATTTTCCGACCAGGTGATTTCAAGACAGGGAAAGGGGAGGGCCACGCTTCCGTGAAGGTTGAGCCCATGAAGGGCCAAGGGGGGGGGAAATAAAGAAGAGAGAGATTTTTGGGGGAAAGGAAGGAAAGGCACGGAATGCTGAGGACAGACCAAGGAGATAATTGGGGGAGTAATTCCCCTGTGAATTGACAAAAAAGGCATCGGAAATCTCCCCTTATAAGAAGAATTAAAAAAAAGACCGGTTGGCGCCTGGGAAAGCCGGGGGTCTTATTCTCTCCAGCAACAAAAAAAGGAGAGGAGTTTAAAAATAAAAGCCCTCCCATAAAAAGCCAGGATTGAACGCAGGCCAAAAGGGAAGCAACGTTAAACCCCGTATGCACCAAAGGTGAAGAAAAAAAAAGAACAATACTCTTGAAAAAAACTTGTGGAAAAAGGGAAAGGAAAAAAGATGATCTCCAAAAATAGAGAAGGGGAATTGACCATTATTTCTTGAGATCTAGAGGGGAAAAAAAAAAAAGACCCCGTCTGCACGGAAGAGGGCAGACAAAACGCGGACAGGGACAAAGGCTTGAATCTAACTGCAAGGAGACCAGAGCCCATGAGCAAAACTTGAAAAAAAAGGGGGGAAGCGGGGCTGATCGCGGCGAAAGGGAGGAAAGCCTCCGCCGACACAACGAAAGAATAGGAGAAGAAATCTCATGCGATGCGATCTTTAAAAAAAAAGTGGAAAAAATCCTCGTCATTGTTTGGCAAAATCCAGGGTTTCGACACGCCACCAAGTTGAGGGACACAAGGGGGGTGCTAAGGGGAAAAGAACCAAAAATCTCCCATTGGGGGGGGGGGGACCAAGACGTGAATAGCCCTAAAGTAGGAGGGGAGAGACTCAACATCGAGGTTCTTCCAAACTAGAAGAAAGGGGGAATGAAACCATCTCCGCAGCCTCTGGAAACCAGGGGGACCACCTTCCTCTCAGTTTACGGAAGGGGGGGGCCAGGACCATTTCACATCACGTGAAAAAAAAAAAAGAAAGGGAAAAAAAAGGGGGGGAAGGTGGTCGATAGCGGGAGAGACAAGATAGATCCAACCTTGAAAAAAAAAAAAGAAAGAATGACTTTTCGAAGTGTCGGGGGGGGGCGGGGGAAAAAAGCCGGGACTAGACCATGTAATCAGTAGAGAAAGGGGCCGTTTTTTACTATAAACTTGGGGTTGCTCCGCTTGGTATGGCAGGGAAAAAAGGAGAGGAAAAAGAAGCAACGGCTCTGGTCAGGAAATGGAGATGATCCGCGCATATTGGAAAAAGACGTTGGGATCATGCGTCCCACTGTAACGAGAAATCCTCCCGGGGGGGGAACATTTCAAAAAAAGGTCGAAGAGGCGGCTCTAAGGAAAAAAAAAAAAAAAAAGGGTTCCGGACTCCAGAGAAAAGCGGAAAGAGGGTGAAACTTTGCCACAGAAATTTTGGTTGAAAGCTAAAGGGGGGGGGCATGCTGTTTATGGTTAGTGTTGGGTGCAAAACAAGGGATTAACAGACCACTTCTTCAAAAAAAGGGAGCCATTGGGGGGGGAAAAAACCATTCAAATAGAAAAAAACCACAAAGATTTTCCCAACCTCTCGGGAAAGGGACAAAAATCAGCACGCCACCACAGGAAAAATTTCCGGGCCCAAGAACACCTTCCCACGAATTCCGACTGGGGGAAAAAAAGGGACACCGTCCAGATGAAAAAAAAAAAGAGACACCAACCGACACCAATAAAGGCCCAAGTGGCCACTGCCAAAAGAATGAACAGTTCTCTCGTGCAGGGAAAAAATGAGAAATCTTCAGGGAAAAAAGGACGGTATTCAACCATTGGTAGAGGGCACGGGCCGCAAGTAGCTGGTGGTTTGGGGGAAAAAAAAATAATGGTACTTGGAAACTGGTAGGCCCAGCAAACAGAACAGAGGAAAAAATTAGTCAGCGTGTTGGAGGTCACGCGGCGTTGGCGCGTGAGGGGACCCCTCCAGAATTCAGAGGAAAAAGGGGGAAAAGAAAAAAAAAAAATTGCGGGACGGGTTACATGACCATTAAGCATCCACATAAGAATAGTTGAACAAAAAACGAAAAAAGTAGAATTGTTTTAGGGTGGGTGGGGGTTGCAAAAACCTCGAAGTAGACGAGGGAAAACCATGGGAAAGGGTTGGTTTAAGATACTGAAACACAGGGAGATTTAACGATGAGGGGAAACGAAAAACGCAAATTTTTTATCCAAGAGGGGGTTCAAAACCTAGATCCCTTGACTCCGCGACGAGAACGATGAGGACACGGGGAACAATGGAGGTAGAGGATGCGCGCATCCCGTTGCAATTCGAAGGTGAAAAAGAGAAAAAGTAAAACCAAGGACGGCTTCGGAAAATTCAGAAGGACAAGGTAGACCATGGCAACTGCTAGACTAGACGCGCTCGCCTCCTCGTTCGGTAAAATCGTGGAGGGCACCCAATGACCGAGAAAAGAAGAAAAATTGGTCCTGCTTCAAACGCGGACAAGGGAGGGGGTGAAGTTTCCTCGGCGGTACACCGTTGGGGTGCGCCGCGAACGCAAATAACCAAAAAAGGAAAAAAATTGTCGGCAAAAAAAAAAAAAAAAGCGGGTTATGGCGCGCCTGAGGGATACGAAAGCACCACGCATCATTTCCCGATTAAAGACCCTCTGGTCCAACAAAGGGAATATGGGCAGGGGAGAGCTTCCCTCCACCTGGGGGGAGGGGAAAGGGCCGACAGGGCCCACCTGGCGGATGAAGAAGACCATGGGAAAAATGTTGAATTGAACGGCGACTACCCGACCGTACATAAAGGATTTGGAATACCCTCAAAACCACTCCTGAAAGGGAAAAAAGGAAGTAAAAATATTCTGGGAAAAGCTGGGGGGAAGAAAAAAAGTAAGGAAACTGCTTCATCCACGCAAAAAAGGTGGAAAAAAAATTAGTGATACGGGTATGTGGGTAAAGACAGGGCCGCGGGCAACCACATTCATCATAGGGGTTTTCAAGGAAAAAAGGCAAAGTTGTTCGACTTTGAAGGGAAAGGGGGGGGGACCCCAAAAACAAGGAGAGGAGAAGAGAGAGTAAAAAAAAAGCGACAGACTACGAAGCTGGCACAGAGGACAACCCGGGCAAGAAAAAACATCCCAAGAGAAGGGAAAAAAACCACTTTGGGGGGGTGGGGGGGGGGCATTCTGTAAAGCAGAAACTTATATTCCCAAAAGGGGGGTGGCTTTGGTCCGAAGAGGGTGAAGAGGGACAAGGGAGAGAGGTTCAAACAAGAGGGTTTAAAAAAAAATAAAAATTCCCATCTAATGGGAAACCAGTGAACAGGGGAGGTCACCAAATCGAGCATGTACAGGAGAGCAAATTCCAAACATTGGAAAACGACAAGATCGAAGTCAAATAAAAAAAAAAACAGTCATCTGGGCTCACTGAAAGAGGGAAACCCAGCCGGGTAAAGCAGTATGGCGGGAAAAAGTTAGGGGGCCACCGAGGTGATTAGGATCGGGAAAACATGGGGAAACCCCGCCGTGGTTGAAGGAACCAGTGCGTTAATCGGCGGCAAGGGGGGAAAAATCAATTGCGCGAAAGCAAAAAAGTTGAGCCCCGCGCGGCAAACACAGCCTTCAAAAGAAAAGGAGAAAAAAGGCCGGTGAGATAGGGAGGAGGGGATAATAAACAGAAGGAGCTGAAATTGAACTCCACACAAAAGGGGAAAAAAAAAAAAGGAAAGGGCGCCCGCACCCGGGATTAGGACTTAGTGCAAGGAAGGGGTGGGTGATGGTCCGCGGGCAGGAGGGGGGGGCTGGGGCGAATTCCGAAAAAGAGCCGGCCACCTCTGAAAAAGGGGGCAATTCGAAACAAACCAAGAGCCCTGCAGGCAAATCGGGCAGGGAAATCTCAAGGGAGATAGGAAAAAAGAAGGAAAAAAAAGGAAGGAAAAGCCAAAGGCAATACTATGGGCCAAAAAAAAAAAAAAAAAAAAAGAGTGGAGATTTCAGCCCATCGGCGGGTGGAGTTGGGGGGGGGGGGGGTAATGCAAAGTCCTCTTGTTCTATATGGGGAAGGAATTGGGGGGAAAAAGGGAAAACCCCGTCCTTCTTACCCGAAGAACTCAGGGGGGGGGGGACGCAAGATTGAATGTCAAAATCCTGAACAATTATTTATACGGAATCAAACTACTTAATGGGAAAAAAAGGGAAGACCAAACGGAAACCAGTGCCCAACCAAGGGGAAGGTGACGGCGCCGGGAATACTGGAGGCAAAAAGGGAAGGAGCAGGACCACAACAGGAGAAAATCGAAACGAAAGCCTCTGATGGGAACTAAAGGGGCTACTACATTTTAAGGAAGCTGGTGGGGAAAAAAAGAAGAGGAACCAAAGTGAAAAATCGGTAAACGGAAACAGTGATTTAGGCTGAAGAATTACTCGGCGGCGGGTGCGAAAGGGGGGAAAAAGACACACTCTGGACTCGCCGACGTGGAAGAGCCGTTTGAGAGGTAGGTCGTGTTGGGGTTGAAGGTCGCAGAAGGTTCACCTAGCCGGGAAAAAAAGTGAAAGGGCGAAGCGTGCTAAGACAGGGGTAAGGGAGGGCAAAGGGAATGTTTCAGGGATGTGAATACGGGGGGTTGGAAAAAGAGGGGATTGTTTTTTTGGGTGGAAAAAAACAATTCCACGAGCGTGTGTGAAAATGCCAGGGAAGGACTGGCCGAGGCCGACGTAGGGGGGGTGGAAAAAACTGGTCGCAAAGTTCCTTGGAAAGAAAGGAAGAACCAAGGAAACCACACCCATTCAAAAACAAGGGGGGGGCGGGAAAGAACCGGGAAAATCTTGAAGAACGGAATAAGAAACGGTAGAATCACGTTAATTTTTGGGGAAAACAGTCGGGGCCAAAGAGGCATCAAAAAAGAAAAAAAAAAAAAACAAAGAGAAAAGAAACAGGGGGGAAACGTGTCGGTTGGGGGGGGGGATCGAAATTTCTCCAGGTGGTGGGGGAAAAGGCATTTACTCAAACGGGAACAATAGCCTCGTTGATGGACAGCGAAGACACTGAAGGAAACCAGACGACTTCGGAGGGGAGCCAAAAAAGTTCAAGCAAACTTAAAAGAAAAAAGAGCCGCCCTATAAAATTGCCCCTGGGACGCCGAAATGAAATGTTTCTAAAAAAAAAAAGACGACCAAATTAGGCTTTAGATGAAAAAAAGGAAAAAAGGGTTGTTAACTGATTGGCGAGGGGCAAAGGGGGCCCGAAAAAGGCTTGGGGGGAAAAACCGAAAAAGTCGACCCACAGAAGAAGTAAAGGGGAAAAAGGTGCCCTTTTTTTTTTGGGCGAAAAATTGGTGAGGCCACGGCCCTTAAACGGAACGCAGAAGGCTTTGGAAAAAAAAAAAAGAAAAGGGTCTCGGGAAAATACATGGGCCGGGGAGGATTGGTTCAATTCAAAACTGGATTGGGGAAAACGGCGAATGTTGGGAAAAAACCGAAGACCACGTAGGGGAGGCTGACACTTAATGATTCGGACGGAGTGATTTCAAAACTTGGGGCGAGTGGAAGAACGGAATGAACAATTTGTAAAATCAATAAAAAAAAAAGGGGGGAGGGAAGGGGGGTTTGTCGAAACCTGAATACCAAGGCAACCAAGAAGAAAAAGAGGGGGGGCCCACGGGGGTGAGTTTTTGGAATAAGAAGGGTGGCAATGCAACACTGTTTTTTTTGTTCGAAGAAAGAGGGGACGAAAAAAAAACCGGCGGAGTGGTGGCACCAGTCGGGCTTGGGAGGAGGGGACACCGAGGCAAAAGCCCAAGCAAAACGGCTACCAAACAGAAAATCACGGGAGCATGGCCTGACCTCCGGGGGGGGGGAAAGTGGCGACCATTTATTTTCAAGGACGAGGCAAAAAAAGGGCACCGTGCAGAAGAAAGGGGGGGAATGAATTTCCATGAAATAGAAAAGAAGGATTGAATGAAATCCCTTAAAAAAAAGTTGGGGGGGTTTTTTTGTTGTTTTTTGTTTGTGGGGGGGGGGGGAGAGGAAAGTGAAACCCAGGGGGGGGGGGGGTGAAAAAAAAACCGAATTGCAAAGGGGAAGAACCAAAGGGGGGCGTAATGCCTTGGGGGAAAAAGGAAAAGATGTGTTTCGGGGAAACGACGCCAGGGGCTGGAAAGTTGAAAAGGGAAAAGAGGGAGGCGGAGCGCACCACATTATCTCGACATCACAAAAAAAAAAAAGGGGGGGGGGGGGAAAGAAGAATAATTAAAAAAAAAATCCCAAGCGAAACAGCCTTTTCAGTTAAAGAAACAGGCGGATGAAGAGGGGAGCGTGGGTTGCCCCCGAAATGAAACGAGGCAATCAAAAAAAAGCATTAAAACAAAAAAAAAAAGAAGAACCCGGTGGACATCAGCCATAGTGCACAAGAAAAGGGGAAGGAACCAGGTCTCAATCTATCGGGAGAAACAAAGACAGGGGCAGAGAGATGATGGAAAAAGACATTCTACAAATCCAAGGAGAAGGAAGCACAAGACCGCGGGGGCCGGATTCCTTTGGAAAGAGTCACAAGCAAGATGGGGACGCTCTCCAGAAGCCATGAGAAAGAGGAGACAAAGGGGGGGTGTACTCGTGTCTCTCCCGCAACAAAAAAGTAGGGGAAAGGGAATCTCACCAACGGAACTAGCGGGACAGGAAAACAAAGAGCAGAGACAAGTGAGGGGGGGGGAAAAAGGGAAGAAGAAAGTGCGGCAACCAAAGGATCCAGTGAGGAAAAAAAAAAGTGGGGACCAAAAAAAAGTGTTCGACAACCCCGCCACAGGGTGGGGAAAGGGGGGGGGAGGGAGATCCGGCCCAATTTCAGCTCCAGGGGGGGGTGACGAAAAGGACAGGAAAGCACCACGTAAGATAAAATGCGGGTTCGTTCGGGGAACAAAAAAAAAGAGGGTCCCTTACCACCAAACGCCGGGCCAGAAGACGAAATGCAGAAGTGGCACCAATTATATGGGGCGGACTGAGAACCACTCCGGTTCCATGCCGGCAAGAAAGGAAAAGATCAGGAACGCAAACGTACCCCGAGGAGGGGGGATAGGAAAGAGAACAAAAAAAAAAATCAACGAAACTTGACGAAGGGCAGAAGGTTACCAAATTTTGCGAGGGGGAAAAAAGAAAAGGGGTTGGCCGTCCCGTGAGGGGAAAAAGTTGGACGTACACAGGCCGCACAGGTACCTAAAAAGGCAATGTGCCGGTGTTACAACGAACTTTTCTGGTGTCACGAGAGATGACGGAAAAAAAAAGGAAAGGTTGACCACAGGGGATGGGAACTGTTCGGGATCCGCTGTAAGACATAAGTGGGGGGGGGAGGGCCGAAAAGGGCGCAAAGGGGAGAAAAGGGGAAGGGAAAAACGTGAAGTTCCATGGTTGCAAAAGGGGAAAAACTCCGCGCACCCACAAACTTGGTTTCACACTCGCAGAACCCGGTGTCCAGACAGGTTTTGGGGAAAAAGGGGGAGAAACAAAACAAAAAAATTTTGAAACAAACGCTTTGTGCCGGGGTGGGAGGTGGGGGAACCAAGGAACATGGTTCAAAACAGGCTGCTTCAGAAATGGGGTAAAAGAAGGGAAAGCAAGCCCAGGCCAGCCCCATTGGTAAAACGAATCGTGTGGAAACAAAACACAAAAAGAAACCGAAAAAACGGGGATAACCATGGAAAAAAATCCAGGAAAAAGCCAAAAGCTAAGATATAAACCGAGGGCTGGGGGAAAATAACCGCTAGGGTCAAGAAAAAAAAAAATGAAAGTCTGCCAAAACCGGACCGAAAAAAAAAACGGGTAGGGGGAAAAAGTCGGCGGAAGGGGCAAAGGGTGAGGTTGGGACAGGACCGTCAGACGTTAAAATCTTTGAAAAAAGGCCAGGCCCGTTGAAAAAAGGGGGATAAACTCAAGAAAAAAGGTTGGGGGGGAACGTTTTACCAGAGGGAGAAAAATGGAAACTGGGGGGCAGACTTTTTTAGGCTGCCGAAAGGGCGGCAAAGAGAACGCGTGGTGAGTCCAACGAGTGCTTTGGGTGAAAGGGAAAAAACACAGAGTAGGAAAACCCCCCGTTTGTTCAACCGCTGACGGGGAAACAGTTTGTTCCGTGTTGCCATGGCCATGAAGAGTTTGAGAGGCCCCAAGATAGAAAAAAGAAAGGTTCAGAGGGAAAAAAAAGCGGGGGAACGGCCCCACAGCAAAACGCAAAAAGCGAAACAGGGTTAAAAAAAAGGAGGAATAAAACGGAAACAGAGGGGCAATAGACTGCACAAAGATCGAAAAGGAAAGCGGGAAGAAAGGGGGTAACCAAAAAAAAGGGTCTGAAAAAAAAAAACGACTTTTTGAAATCGGGGGGGGGGAAACATCAAAGGTGGAGCCTCGACGGCATCAGAATTTGATCAAAAGGGGAAGGATGCAACCGGAAAAAGGAAGCCGGTGGGCCGGGATGTATTAATAGTACAAAAAATGAACGGCTTCCGGGTTCGAGCTAAAGGGAAAGTGGGAAAAACCTCGACCCAGGGCACAGGAGAAGTCACGAAGCCGAAAGAGCTCGCTCCGCGATGGACCAAAGGGAAAACTGAAAAGGGGAGGCAAAGTCACTAAGACGGGATGAACACCCCCTTCCGCGGGTGACCAATGCTTTCTTGACAAGAGAAAAAGTGAAGGTGCGCAAAGCACACTGGCCGCGAAAACAAAAGTTCAAAACGAAGGGGGAATGTGAAGGGCGCAGCCAGGCCACGGGGGGGGGAAAGAATCCCCACATGCAAAAAGTCCCGATTAAACCAAAAACGCGGGGGGGCCACTAAAGAAAAAGGGAAGGAAGATAGAACCGCCTGGTGGTACTTAAGCAAAAAAAAAGATGGGTCCTGGAAACTGGGGAGGATTACTCCTATCTTGTCCGGGGATAATGAAGAAGTCCCGCCATCATGAAGAGAGAAAAGAAAAAAGGCCAAGGGGTGGGGACAAAAGGAAGACAAAAGAAAGAGGGAGGGGGGGGGAAAAAAGGAAGTGAATGCCGGCCGGCTCAAAATAAGGTCAGAACTAAAAAAAAAAAACGGGGTGAATTGTTAAAAGGGAGAAAAGTTATTTTTGGGTTCTAGGCCGCGCTGCTGCTTCAGAAGTAGGGGGGGGGGGGGGGGGGGGGGGGGACACCGGAGACTGAACCAGCTTCCCGGGGGTTCGAAAAAAAAGTTGGGGGATTAGAGAAACAAACAACAAAAGGAGGGAGACAAGGAGGAAGGGGAAAATCTCAACAAATCAAAACGAATCGGCAGAAAATTTCCCAGGGGGGAAGGGAAAAAAAAAAATCCTGATGAATGGTGAAGCCAGGCCAGGAGGAAGTTCTGAAAAACGGACTTGAATGATTAAAAACGGTTTTTTTGGTTGAGGAACCGGGAGAAATCTGGGATGGGGGTTGAGCCGCCGGACGAAAGGGACGGAAGAAAGATTGGAATTCAGCCGAATTTGTTCAAAGAGTTGCCGTGGGAACTTCAAAACGACCAACAGGAAAAACCAAATGCCTGATAAAAAGAAAGGAAATGAAAATTTTCAGAAGAACAGATGGGAGGACAAAAAGTCCTCCAGGGCCGGGATGTCAGGGGAGAAAAACTCAGACAACCAGAAGGGAAACTAAGAAGGAAATTCGTTGGGGGGACCAAAGAAAAAGGGGCAAAAGGGGAAGGGAACCTTGAACGGTGGGGAGAGCTCGGACCAAGGGGGAAAAAAAGCAAACCGAGACACACAATCATGAACTCCAAGGGATCTCGTCGGTAATGGGGGGGGGAATGAGGAAGAAAGCCGCAGGTAGGTAAAAAAGAAGCAATCTAAATCAGGGGAGGGGCTGGGGGGGAACTACAAACATTGAAAGGGGGGTGAAAAAAAAAAAAATAATTGACTGAGCAAGACCTACGTTGAAGGACTACAGGTTGAAAAAAGGTTCTAGGGTCGTCCCCTTTCCGGGAAACAAGGAAAACAGAAAAAAGGGACTTTGAAACCTAGAAAAATTCGAAGAAAGAACGAGGGCTCGGGGATGAAAAGATAAAGAGAACCATGGAGGCATGAAGATAGATGCCTCGGGAGAAAAGCCAGAATGGGTGAACAAACGGGAAAAAAGAGTGGGATAAAAGGGACGCGGCGATGCGGAAGGAGTTCATCGCTTTGGGGGTTAAGATGAAAAAAAAGAAGGGGGTTTGGAGTCCCTCTTGAAAAAGTACCCGAAGAGCCAAGACTGGTGGGAAAAAGATGAATTATAACATAGGAAGGGGAACAGTGGGACAAAGTAAACTATTACTTATGGTAAGGGGGGGCGGGACCAGGGGGGGCAGCATAACCAAGTGAATCCAGGGTGGGGGGGGAAACGGCCGGCTGAAGGAGGGAAGTGAAGGGGGGAGAGTCTCAACGAAACCGAGGGGGGGGCAACGCGGATCAAAGAAAACTCTTTTAAAAAACAGCCTAGAATGTGTGAAGTACAGCGGGGGGTCAAAGTGAGCAGTGGAAATAACGGGGAAAAAGAAGGGTGGGGACATGAAAAAAAAAAAATGTTTTTAAAGACTACTGCGGAAGGGGCGCTAAAGCTAAAATGACAGGCCGACTTGGTGGTTCAAGGGGGGGATGGTCGGTTTGGTGGGGGAATGAAGGATGAATCAGGTGGGAAGTGAGGGGGGACATTGGGGTCGAAGCGTAAAAAGGATCTGAGAGGTTTGGAAGGTCAAAAGGGGGAAAATTTTTTAAAAGGGGTGAATACGTGGGGGGGGGGAGGATTTAAATGTGTGGGATCGAGCGTTGTTAAACAACCTGGCCCACAGGTGAACTGAAAAGGCATGAAAAAAGTGGACAATTGCGAAAGCAACGGGTGCACCTGAAGAAGTCAAAGGAAAACCAGAATCAAACCAAAGCAATTTGGGATCTCGTCTGGAAGAAAGGTAAAAGGGAAAGAAAACTGCGTGTAATTCAGAGGGAAAGGGGGGGGGTTCCGCGGTGGCCTCTCCTGCAAAACACAATGCTTGGGACCCAAAAAAAACAGGGGGGAATGGGTAACTGAAGGGTCCTGGCTTCCAGGACCTTTAAAAAGTAGAGTCAATTAAGCACAAAGAGACTAGGAAAGGGAAAGGGTAAACATCTAGGGCGGATATCCTCTAATGGGGAAAAAGATCTTAGCAAAAACCCCTGGAACTGTGAAACGTGCAAAACTTGAGAGAAAAATATTCAAGGGGCTAGACCCCCGCCAGGAAGGACCAAAATACGAATAAAAAACCCTAAACTTGGGGGGGGGGAAACTTGATTGCTAAAGGAAGTTTTGGCGAGAAGGGGGCCAGGAGACGGTCGAAACTCCCGAGGGTAAACCGTTGGTGCGACGGTGGGGGCCGGGGGTTGAAAACATAAAAAACTGAAGGAGTTAAATGGAAGGGCAATGCACGGGAGTACTTAAATAGGGACGGTGTGAAAACGAATGTCGCGGTATAAAAGGATTGAAGAAACTTGGGGGGGTCGGCCAGCGTGAAGAAACGACGGGGTGGTTCAAAGGAACTAAGAGAAAGAAAATATAAGGCACGGAAAGAGGCTTCATTAAAAAGGGGGGTGATATGCCACTTGTCGGATCAAACTGGTTCGCCCTAAAAAAAATGGGTAGGCGAGGTGTGGGAGAAAAAAATAAAAAAAAAAACAACAAAGACGTGGAAAGAATGCACATGGGGAGAGGGGGTTTTTGTCTTAACGATAAGACTGTTGGGCAGAGAGGGGAGAATGTGTGATCACTAAGGGCGAACAGGCGGGGATGGGTTGAAGAACAAAGGGGCACAAAGGGCGAGCAGCACACAGAAAAAGGACCGGAAGTCCCTGCTTTCCCGGAAGAAACGTTCCAGTAAGGATTTCGACCCCCTGTTAGAGAGAAGGGCAAGCGGCCCCTGGAGGGGGTCGCTGCAAAGGGATGGGGGAGACAGGTTAAAGGGACCAGAGATAGAATTAGGAGGTAATCACCGAGAGAGAATAATGGTGTGAGAGCAAATGTGGGGGGAAAAAAAAAACGAATTCCGTTTAAACACTGAAAAGGGGGGGCGGGGGGGTAATGCGTGATTTGGACAACGGGAAGGTTCCAAAATCGGGGGAACGCTCCGGGAAAAAAAGGGAAAGGGGGGGGAGGAAAGGAAAATCTGTGGCGCTGGGAAGATTACAAGTCAGGA
>Ga0179593_1501191_pt1 | contig 18352 bp, 11 predicted proteins | sample CZODoug2_1_08_16_FD_185931 | JGI IMG/M metagenome (GOLD analysis project Ga0179593, IMG submission 185931) | Vadose zone soil fungal communities from Angelo Coast Range Reserve, California, USA - CZODoug2_1_08_16fungal (PacBio error correction) | ecosystem: Environmental > Terrestrial > Soil >...
GGGCTTCAAGTGCACCTAAGTGCCTCCCATGGAGAGAAATTACTTGGCGCTAGGAGGGAGTCAGCAGGGGAAGGAAGTATCCGACGGTGCCGGAACCTCGGGACATCAGCCCAACAACACTTAGGACAGTAACTAACCAGGCTAGAAAAGAGGGACAAGCGGCCAGTCCTATAGGGGAAAGATCGAGGCGGTTCTGCAGGCGCTGCCACGTTCGGTTGCACTTATATCCTTTCCTCGACATCTTCCTGCTCTCACTCTATTTAATAGACCTGGAGTCGGGAGAAGGGAGGAGTCAAGAGCCGGCGCTGGACGAATGAGAAGGGAACAGGAGTCTACTAGAACTGTCTGAATGACCAAATCGGAAGGGAAAAACACGCAGGCGTGGCGCTAAGGCCACATTAACGGATATCCGTTGGAAGTGGAGATTTGGTGGGGACAAATGTATTGCCGCTTAGTAGTGGCGCTAGTAACTTTCAGAGGAGAAAAAGAGGGGGCGGGGGCTGGGGGCCCGGGGGGTTGGGGGGGAAGCGCCAAAGACCGGCAACACAAAATTCAAACCCGAAGACGGCATAAAGTACTGATCTCATTAGGTAGGACGAGGGGGGGTTTGCGCAAAAGCTACATCTCAGTACGTCCGGGCGGCAGATTTTTGCGGAAGAGGCTGCACTACGTCGAACCTAAAACAACAGATCAAAAAAAAACACTCACATTGCCACCACAATCAAACTACACTTCACTATTCACTTCTGTCCTGGCCGACAACAAACAAAAAAAAGGAGCAGCCGCAAAAATGAATCGAGGAAAGGGACACCTGACCGCAAGGAGCAGGGTCTACCCAGAAAGGAAAGGGCGCTTTATCCGGAACGACGCCCTCAAGATGGGCACCAAAAGCAGGACCAAGAAGAAGGGATCGGAGGCCAACTACGCAGAAGCAAACAACATAAAAGCTTCGACCAGGAGCCGGGCGACTTTTAGAACCTCCGTCGCCGAACATAACAATAACCGAGTTCACTTCCAAAGCCTGAACGGAACCGAAGGGGATCGCCGAAAACGGCCGACAGGCCCGCTGAAGGGCGTTCGAGCAAGTGAAGTCGCCGACAGCCAGTTCCAGAGAGATCGTCCCGCCTATATCGTCGCCGGGCGGCCGGGTTAAGAGGGCAGCACAACAAATAGGACCGGTGAGCGTCCACATCGGCAGACGAAGCGACGAAAGGTCACAGTTGGTATTAACATCAGTAAGGAGAGGTCGACGACCAGCAAGATCGGAGACTGGACACAGACTCGGAAAGCCGAAAAGACATACAGCGAGAACTACGTTCCTGCACACACGAAGACCGCGTAAAAGATCCTCGTTTTCCTGTCGGAGGTTCCGGCAGAAAAAGAAAAGAAAAGGCAAACCAAAAAAAAAAGGGCTGACACACCGCGCACGGAAAAGCAAAGAAACGAGCTAAACACGAATATAAACAGGCTGTGCAAAAACGGCGGAAGCATTAAAAGAAATCAACGTGTTCTGCTATCCCACGCTAACAAAAACAAACTATAAGATATTGGATTAAAAGAGGGGGGGGGGACCGAAAAGAAGGGAGGCACGGAAAAGAATCACGAGAAGAAGGGGTTCAAAAAAACACTCTAGGCCACTCCGACAGCTTTTACGGCTTCAACCCTGCCCAACCCGGGGAGGGCCAGAAACTAAGGTCAGAGGACAACGCCGACATGCAAACCGGGAAAAAACTCAAACGAAAATCTGCCAGGGTTACAGATAAAAAAGAGCCGCGAGAGAAAAACGCCCCCGGAGGAGCTACTCCTCCCCCTGATGGGAGACGGGGAGGAAAGACCGAAGGTGTTCCAGAGGAAAAAAACAAGCTGACGGGGGTAAAAAATCGCTGTCGTTCAAGGGAACAGGGGAAATCTCAACGAGAACCGAACTTGCCCTAAAAATTCTTCTCATGAGTTATACCAGCTGACAAGGGAGGTCGTGTCGAGTCATCGAACCTTGTCGGGTCAGAAAACAAAGAAGGAAACGACCTAAACGTCCACGGGACGCGGTTCAGAGAGGGCGAGAAGATGCCACCTAGTAACGCACGCAGAGAAAGAACGCAGACCTCGCCGGAGGAAAAGACGAAGCGGGGGACACGCGCGCTACGACAGGCGGCGAAAGCTTAAAAAAAGAAGGAAAAATGAAATTTAAGTGGGGGGGGAACTATATCGGGTTCGGTGACGACACTACGGCAAAAGAGCGGAAGAAATGAGAGTCAGGAGACGGTAAGTGCAAAGTCAGTTACAGACATTCGAAGGCAAAAACAAGGAGTTTAGATACCGGCTTCCGCGCGACACGTCCCAAATGCGATGGAACTGCTCTCCGGACGGTAAACACCAAGAAAGGAAAGGGGAAAAACGAGGGAAAGAACTGCAAGGGAGGGGGGAAACACTGGAGCCTCCTGGTCCCGCTTAAAAACCAACTGCAGAGAACCCTAAGGTCGGCATTCATGAAAAACAACATCGGAAACGAACGGGCTGCAATATCGAAAGACCAGGGTCAGAAAAGAGAGGGGGGAGTAAGCAGCAAAAAAAAGAGAGGGGAGGAATCGGACGTCGAGAACCTACTACCAATAGAGTATCACTTATAAGGGGGAAAGAGTTAGGGAGTCACGCTTCAGCGTTCTCTCTCCAAACAAGAGAGGAAAAGAGATTATCAGAACTTAACTCCCAATCAAGTCGTATAATCATGATTGGGGAAAGGAAAAGAAAAGGGGAGAGACGGAGGGAAAAGGAAAGCAAGAAGGGATCGAGGTTTACGCACACAAAAAAGATTGGAGGGGTCGTCCTTCTCTGCTCTAAGTTGGATCAGACGATCAAAAGAGAAAGAGGGGTGCATATTAGACCGAGGAAAAGAAGCTGGTGGGAAAAATCGCACGCTCCAGTCTCACAACTGTACGGTACTGCAGGAAAAATTCCAGAAGGGGGATTGACGGGGAAAGGTAATCGTTCGGAAGCAACCAGAGAGAGACAAAGCGACTCTAATAGGGAAAAGGGAGATCAGCACAAAAAAGGATCAAAGCATTCTACGCGTAAAAGGGTGCGATCTGAACTTCCGAGGAAAAAAGAAATTGTAAAGCGGGGCTGAAAAAGAAAAGCACCAGCCGCGGAGCTCGGACTGCAAGTCGACCGCGAAAGTCTTCAAAAAAGGTCTAGCCGGAGTGGAAACAGCCTCAGTTACGATGCCGAGGGGGCGATCAACTCGGAGGCGCAAGTCGGTCGCGGGAGTCTGGGAGGAGGGTATGAATGGATCTCCCTACGATAAGTCTAATCTAAAAAACAAAGAGGTACGCAGAAGGGAGGGGATGGAAACGCGCTCACCGCCAGAGGACATAGGGGGGGGGAAAAGTGTACAAGACTGTTTCGCGAAAGGGATTTGGAGATGGCTCGGGAGACAAGGAAGAAAGAGAACTCCCAGAGATCCACGGTCTTAAGTCGTCGAACTGTTAATGGGCTTCTAGAACATGGGGGGAAGGAACTCCTGGAAAGAAAGGTTATGGGGGGAGCCCAGAGGAGCACACTCCCGGGGGCTTTCGCTGCGCTCTCGACTATGCGAAAGGAAAGATTCAGATAGTGGGGCGGAAGGGGGCCGGGGGGGGCAAGTGAATCCTTGAACGCGCAGGATTCGACTCTGAATAAATCGTAGACGGTGGCAGGTTGGGAAGCAGAAAGAAAAACAGGCGGGAACTATTGTGCCGAGCACGTGTCTGGTCTTGTTGAAACCTACGGGGCTTGGGAGTCACCAAACCATGCGAAAAACAAAACTTGAACGGATGCCTCAGCTGTTAAGAGGAGGGGAAGAGAAAGAGACAGTAAATATAAAAGCTGTGTCTCAATCCTTTGACACTGTAAATTTTAGGATCGGCATGAATCGACACCAAAGTTGGATGGGAAGCCCGGTGGTGGGGGGGGGAAGCTCGTTCGAAAGTATCTTGTCTTACTCTGAAATAGTGCCGTTGAACGGACAGTGAGGCCGCCAGCTGAGTAAGAAAAAATCTTCCCGCTCATACAATAGAGGGGGAGGGACCAAGTCGAAAAGTTACGACAGGTCGACAAACTACTCAAAAAGGGAGACTGGGAACTACTGCGTTTAATCGGGGAAGTCCATGGGGGTTAGCGTCCAAGGGAAATCTGGGTTGTGTGGAGCGAAAGGAAAAAAAGGAACTTGCGTGAGAAAAGAAGGGAAGGTGGTGGGACGACCAGAAAACGGCGAGGGAACGGTTGCTGTAGACGCCGCTGAGGCCCGTGGACAGGACCGGGAAAAACCTTGAAGCATATCAGAAGTCCGGCGAAAAGGAAGGTGAACGACGGATTATTGGGGTCGTTAAGTGGAACTAAAGGCAGTCTTCAAGGAGAAGACGGATGGCGTCGCCAATGGGAAGAAGGAAGAATAGGTAGCGAGGGCAAAGTAAAAGGAGAAGAGGGGGACATCAACAAGTCGGAGGCTGCTCTTTCTATGGTACCAGCGTTATAAAGCACCTAAATCGGTCTATTTAGAGGATGGAAAGGGAAGTTGGGTCGAGGGAAGTAAATCGAGATTGCCAAGCCATACAGAACGGGGCATGTGTTTCACGTCCACGGCCCTACCTTTCGCTTGACTAGTTTGTCCCACTGGGGAGTGGGGGGGGGACCTGGAGGATGGGGGGAGCGTGAGGGAGCCTACGCTCACGCTTAGACATTCGAAGGAGTCTATAAAAAATTCCGACTAAGGTGAGAGTTATTGGTTCGGGAGTTAAAAACAGGGGGGAAAGCAGGGGACTTTTAGGGGAGGGGTTACGTGCGTGCGAACACTTTACGGTGCCGAAGAATAGAAATCGCTGGAAAGGGAAGGGTCATACGGTCTTCAATCAAACCAAGTACAGAAAACTTTATAGAAGGGTTCAAAGAGGGGGGGGGGGGGAGGCGAGAGCCACCGCCGGCTTTGGCTCGGCTAGTTTGAATTTTCTCATCGGCGACGACGATTGCACGTCGAAAAGTGATCAGGAACAATAGAGGGGCTAGGTCCTGCTACCACCGGCGAGAAGTCCGCATCTCTCGTCTGAGGTAACTCAAACCACCGCAACGATCTGAGGTGGAAGGGACAGTGCCCGAAGGGGCCACCGATCGAAAAGCTGAAGCTAAACGAGCTGCATTCCTCGAGGATTAACTTTTAAAAGATACTTTCCTGAACGAGGGGGGGGACTAGAGAGAGAAACAACAACAAGAGGGGGGGGGGGAAAGAAAAGGAATGGACGGGCCGGCCAGAGGAATGACCGCTATCCTCTGACTGGCGGGGAAAAAATCAAAAGGGCGATCAACGAGGTTAACTAACCGGGGAGAAGAAACGAAAAGAGGATGGACTCGAAAAATGGCTATGATGCCGATAGGGGGGGGATCTATGTCTGTTCAGAACGGGACATCATGAGAGCAACTTTCGAAAAAAAGGAAGGTAGAACTTCACTATTCGGGGAAATGTTATCATCCTTCCCATCTCTAAGCAATAGAGGGGAGGTGCGCGGACCGGCCGACATTAGAAAACGGAAGTCAACCTTGTTGACGGTGGTCACGGTGTGAAAGCAAAGGGAGGAGGGGAGAAGGGGGAGAGGAGACGCTCGTGCAGTCATCAGGCCAGGCCCCTAGGGAAAGCCACGCCAATCCCCTAAAGGGGAAAAAGAAGGATGTTCTCCTCACCAACTACCTAACAGCCGTAGTTGGAGCTTGGGTGACTAAGGGCGGCTAAGAAAGAGGCATCCTCCGAAGCATCACGCACAGCCACCACAAGCAGGGCACCAACGACTACCAAGCAGTCTAAACTATTCGGGAGAGTGGGAAAAACACCAAAGGCCGCCGCTCAGCGCATGACCTTGGGAAGAGAATGGAAATCATGAACAACAAGAACGAGGGAAAAACGTCCAGGTCGCCTCAACACGAGACTGGGGAAGGCACGATTCTGACGAAACCCTAGCAATACATATAAGGGGGGGTTAGTCCAACTGCAAGCGAAGCAGCGGACCAGGGTACGAACCCTATCTCGCGTCAATAGGGGCGCCGAAGTCAGCGAGACCGCGTGGGTCAAAGAAAAGGGGCGCTCACTCGCAGTCGCCCGAACGGAAAACACTGGCGCACGCTTTGACAAGTTAATCAGGCCTTACTTCAGCGAATAAATACCTGGCCAACGAGGGAAAAGGACATGAAAGAGGTCAAGGCCAGAGAAGCTCGGAACGTCTACAGCCCTTTCCCCAAGGCCGGCGAAGTCGTTCAAGAACGCGGACGATGGGCGCCAGCAGGAAAAAAAGTAGGCATAACAAAAGGAGGAAAGGGTTTGCGCGGCGTCCCACACTCAAGAAACCGCTTTCAGCCGTTAGAAAAAAAGTTGACGTGAGGGGGCAAAACGTAAAGGGGGGATGGAGGACGAGGCCCGATCGTGACCTAGCACCAGCCTTTCCATAGGACTCACTCCCTGTAGAAAAGGGAGAGCGGGAAAGCAACAATGAGAAGAGGAGCGGACGATTTCCGGCCAGGTCACACTCCTCGGCTTAAGAAAGAAAAACCGGAGGGAAAAACACCAACCATGCGGAGTCACACCTCTGGTGCCTCTTCTCAGAAAAAATCTGCACCAGTAGGAGAAGGAGGGAACGCAGGTCTGAGAAATCTGAAAACTTTGCGGTAGTCCAGCAGCAGCACCTAAGCAAAAGGAAGATAAACATTGGGAGGCAAAATTCAAGAGGAGGGGGAAACAAGTGGAAAAGGGGGGGCTGAACAAGCAGCAGTTCCATGTATTGTCCCAAAATAACTTTTGACGCCCAGGACCTGGGAGAAGAAAAGGGGGTCAGTCGAAAGAGGGACATGAAAAACTGCGTGTCGTGCTGCTGCAACGAGACCCAAATCCACATCGTAAACAGGTAACTCAGAATTAAGGAAATAGAGGGAAAAAATCAAAGAGGGGGGACCGCCCACTGGGCTAGAGAATTCCGTAACCAGTACCCATTCTGATCCATAGCAGGGATGGGGGGAAAGGAAGGGGAAGGTATCCAGAAAACCGTCGAACGTAAGCCGCCCGAGGATCTGGGTAGAAAATGCCCTTTTCCCGCAGGGGAAACTAACTAAATCGGAGAACTCATGAGGGGGAGAAGGGAAAACGTCCGAGGGAGGAAAACCTAGGGGGACGGTCGTGTCATTCAGTCTCGCGCCCCGCGTCCGGAGTTTAGAAATACACCTAGAAGGGTGCGCAGCCTATCTCCGGCCGAGAAGAGAGAGGGAACTCACCGAGTAGGGGAGGAGAAAACCGAAAAAAAAAGGACCGTCGAAGGATCACTCCGTCGGGCGCCGCGGCTACTATTCAAATGCTCCAGCATTGTGGCGGCTCGCATGGAAAAAGTCTGGAGTAGGAAAGAGAAAAAAACGCCTCGGAGAAAAAAGAAAAAATACGAACATACTGCGAGACGGTACATGCTCAAAAAAAAATCATTCTTGCCGAACGAGAAGAGATTCAGGTCAGACCGAAGAAAAGGAAAAGCAAAAATTGAGTATTGACAGACTAGCACTACGGGGGCACCACTGCCGCGTACAAGGGGCGAAGCTTAAAATTGCGCGGGAGGACCACTGATGACTCTGTGAAAAAGGTGCCCAAAGAGAAAGTGGAGAATAAAAGGGAAAACAGGCGCGATCGACGACGTATGGCAAAGCGCCAGACCAAGTAAAGTCACCATCGGAAGGGATGGAGCTCACCCCACACCTCTCGAGCTTGCAAACGTCACTAGAAGAAGAGATCAAAAGATAAGTGGTCATCTGGGACAGGAAGTAAAGAGGAGGGGAGAAGGACTGAATTGAAACGCAGGGAAGGTCTCGAGAAAAAACAAACGGGAAGAGGAGAGCTCAAGCGAAGCACGATCGAAGCGGGGGGGGAAACGGCACCTGACAAACACTTCTCGCCTCGCATAGGGGAGGGGAGATTAAAGACATTCGGACGACGTCCTCTGATTGAACGGGAAAAACCCGCCGGGACCTCCGCTGGAGGAAAAGTGGCTCGGCGCGCTTGAAGCGGCGTCGAAATATCGTTCGCTCTCGGGTGTAGCAGTCGGAATAGGCCACCCTCTCCTGAAGGGGAAGGGACCGAGAATCCTAGGTTGTCAACACAGAGAAGCAAGATACAGGTCAGAGAACCGTTACGGGCAGTGAGGCCCGCGACGCACTAGCAGGGCCCTAACGGAGGTTGGAGAAGGGGCTCGGAAAGGGGGAGAAAGAACCTCAATAGAGTGAGACGCAGAAAAAGAAGGCAGAGATCATAAAAGGAAACGTCCCGACTGAGGAAGTATGTCGACCATGTATGTGAACGTTGGGACGGCTAGAAGCCTACAAAAACAAAACTCTGAAAAAGGGAAGAAACCAAAGGCACGAGGGGAAAAGAAGGAGATCAACGAAAGTATCCCAGAGCGCGCAGGATCACCGACTTCGATAGCCTCCTGTGGCTTCTAGAAACGAATGGAGCAATATCGCGCCGGGCCGTCGGAGAGAGATAGGGAAGAAATCTTGAGAGGGGGAAGAAGAGGTCCGGGAGGTTCACTATTGGGAAAAAGGGGTAAGAATCCTAAAAAACGAGTAAATAAGAGGGAAAGTAAACAAGAAACTATCAGGAGTACGTGTCCCCGGATATTCTCTGCTCTCTCTTACAAGACGTGCCGACAAAAACGTACCTCGGTCGCTACGTAAAAAAGTCAGTGGAGAAAAAAAATACATGTCATTCGAATGATAGATGGGGCGGGGACCCCGGAGTAGGCGTTTCGGGAGAATCCCGTTGTCTCAAAAAGAAACGATTGGTTGATTCGGCAGGAAAGGGGGGGACGGGGGGGGGACCATGCGCGGAGAAAGGGACCCGCCAGTTGATCGACGCCGCGGCGAGTACTTGTGTGATCCGGGGGAAGGGTGCGAACTGTCGGCCGGTGGAAAAAATCACCGCTCGGTCGGCTCGGGTTCAACACAAAAAAAATTGGAATTGAAGGGGAAGGGGTAAAAGCCCGAACTTCGCACCCAATAACTTACGCGTCGGAGGGAAACGGTTGAGCGTGCCGTTCATAAAGAAAATAAGCCAAAAGAACCGGGAAGAAGAAGTTGGAAGCTGCGTCTTCTGCGGCATTACCGGGGGGGGACGACACAAGGTGACACTGGAAGGCGGTGGTTGTTTCCGGGTTAGGGCAGTTGCCAGACTCGCGCGGGACACAGAGGAGAGGGTCAAAAAAGGGCCAAGGGGGGAACACGTTTAGACCGGGCCGTGGTCGATCGAGAAATAGACTGCCGGCTTCTGCCCCCCCCCCAGAAGGAATACACGAGAGAGACCGGGAAAAAGAGAACGTGAAAGACAGGTCTAACCACACCCGAGGTACCATAACTGATTCGAGTTGCCTATGTGTCTCAAATCTTGGGGGCACGACGGAAAAAAGCCCTTCGCCGGCGGAGAGACGCGTTTATAGTTCCGCTATATTTAACTCTTAATCCTAACCGAAAGGAGGACCGGGAAATATCGGCAGACCAGGTAGGGAACAGGGGAACGTCTATCAAGAGGGCTGAATTCCCGGAGCGCCCTGGAAGTGAACAGCCGGATTGAGAATGGGTCTTTCTCTACTGAAGCACCATTAAGGGAAACGGGGACCGACGAGAGGGTGGGGGGCGAGCAGTGAAAAATAGGTTTACGCACGCTGACGAGCGGGGTAGAAGCAGGAAACAACACCTTCTCGTGGTGCGCGTGAGAAGTGGAAAGGGAGGGTAAACAGGGGATAGAAAACGGAAGCACACCGTCCCACCTCGTGCAGGCGACCTGGATCGAAATTCATAAGGGTCGGTTGTCTCATGATTAAAAAAGAGGTCGCCATAAAAGGAGATGAGAAAAGGGAGGAGTGGGGTGCCACCCAACTGGAGGGAGCAGCGAACGACTCTGGGGGGCTTTCCCTTGCTTGGGGGGCCAAAGAATGGTTTGTCGCGGTGCAAGGGGGAAGACAGACTGAGCAGAGAAGGGAGAGAAATAAAAAACGACAGTCTGAATGTTGTCGCATTGGCAAACATCATTGGGGAAAGGGTTCCGGTGAGTGGGCCCGCTTCTAAAAAAAGCACGGCGAGGGAGGGAGCCACCCTAAGTAGAGAGGGAGAAAAAGTGGAAAAGCCAGAAAAAAAGGGAAAATCCGGGAAGAGAGGGGGGGGCCTCGCAAAACCGCCGCGGTCGTGCTACGAGTTTCAGTCAATCTGCCCTCACAAAAACGTAAAACACAGAGGGCTCGCACGTAGGCGAAAGAGGCGGAGGAAGAAGCCTAGGTAAAAAGAAAGAAAAGCACGCAGGAAGCGGATCATCGGAAAAGTGAGGGATAGGCCCTCGGGGAGGCGTCGAGTTGGGGAGGGGAGTGCCAAAAGGACCAAGAAAGACTGGCAAACGCGCAAGAGGGGGATCGGAAAAAATGGCTAGCGGGTCAATCGAACTTGGCAAAATCGGTGCCGTCTCAACACCCAACGGTATGGGAAAACCTAGGGGGCCCACGGAGAAAGGAACAGAGGAGCAGACCGACTGCAAAGAGCGCGCGGTTCGCTGCTGGGCGGATAAAATTTTGCACGGAAGGAAAAGCCTGCTCTTCGAAGGGAACGACAACCAGCTAGGCGAAATTGAACAGGATTAATGATTCGGGGAAAATAGGCATCGGGCCTGAACCGTGCAGCCTTGGGAAAGAGCACTCAGATCTAAACCTACCCTCGTGCCAAAAATGGGTTGTGCGAACTCATCCAATTCAAAAACGGGATAACGTTTCGGAAGTTGGTGGAAAAAGGGGGGTATAAAGAGCAAAAGGAGGGGAAGAAAGGCGAGATCGGAAAAAGGCATCGGCCAGCATAGGCTCACGGACCCAAAAAAATCCTCCTACTGATCATTATTGCCAAAAAAAAAAAGCAACTTCCTACCTCACGTCTGGGTCTCGGGGTAGCGAAGAACTGGCTCAAAAGAAAAAAGCCTGAGAGAACAGCCCACCACAAAGACACGCCAAATAAAAAGACACCGAGCGATTCATGAGGAAAACAAAAAAAAAAGCAACTTCACAGAGAAGAAGGCATCTCGAGGGGGGGGAAGACTGACAAGATACAACCTTAGCCGGAACGAGATCCAGGTCGAACAAACACTATACTGGGAAAGGAAGACTGGATCCCTTACTCCTCCCGATCAGAGGGGGTGTTTCTTCCTTATCGACGCGGAAAGGGCCAGCTAAAAGATAGTGGAGAAAGACTAGAGAAGAAGAGAAACTCAGATCGGATAACCCGGCTGGTTACGGGACCTATCCCCACATAACCATTTCCCAGCGTCAGACGACCATTTCGCTCCGGACTATCGACGAGGATAAAAGAAAGGGCCGGCTGGGTTCCCGGAGGAATGGAGGGAAAGTATCCCCTGGACCGCATTTTAAAGGCCCGTCCAAGAGACTTCTCGTAGGAGAAAAATCGGTCGTCAAGCCGGCGTTCGAAAAGAAAACATCCCAAAAAACAAAAGAGGACCGGGTGGGGATTTCCAAAGAGTGCAACGAGACCACCGTCGGTCGGGCGTTGGTGCTTGTGGTCAAGAAAGACTGGTGGAGGCAAGGGTTCTACAGGTTCGGGAGACTGAAAATGGCCCCACGGAAGGCGACCGACCTACGCGCACTCAAAACGAAGCCGGGTCAACGTGTTCACGGGCCAAATCGAAAAGAGTAGGAGACATAAAAAACAGGGGGGGCACGAAAACAAAACAGCCCAGGGCTTCCAGCCAAATGGGGGGAGCGACAGTCAGAAGCAGAAAAATCCGCTAACAAAGCACGGCTTTCTCAACGGTGCGGCGGGTGAAACTTCCAAACTCGTCACAGCCGGAGCAAGAAGAAGAGCAGCCAGTGTGGGAGCCAGGGACGGGCTGAAAAGCATCATATGAGGGGATACACTCCGATCGAAGACTAGTTGTTCAATCTGGGCCATCGACTACCGGGACGCAGGCAAGGGGTGAAAACCCAAGAAGGGGATAAAAAAAAAAGCGGCGTGAGACATCAACCGCGGAGCGGCGAAACCGCCATACCCAAAACTAAGAGCGAAAAAGCTGACGAAACGCTGCGAGACGCCACAGGGAAAAAAAGTCAGCCTTGCGGTGAACCTACCCTTCGGGATCAGGAAAAAAAGAAGTGGTTGAGATAAGGAACAGAAAAAAAGTCAGCGAGGTACACTAGGAAAGGGGAGTTCGGGAGGGAAACTTGAATCCCTATGCCTAAAAAAGGGAAACAGGTAAGGATATGGAAGGCCAACTAGGGAAGAATAAATCAGTGGGGAGCGTGGGGATTCGACGCCCTGTCTCTTCTGTTATTCCGCGACGACGGCCAGACTGAATACTTCCACAATATAAGAAGACGCGACGGGGGGAGAAAAGATCTCAACCGAGGACGGGACGACGAACGACCCGATAGGGACTGCTATCGCTCCGTCGGTGCATTCGCGGGGGAGTTGAAACGACCCGCTCGTACGACGACGCAGGGGGCAAACGCTTGAGTGGGGACTCGGATTAAGCTGGTTGCTAGTGGACTAGCGATCAACCCATAGGGAGGCCCTCCGAGGGGATAAGGATATTTTTCATGTGCTAACAACGTATATGCCGAGGGAAGGAAACGAGATGAGGGTTCGGAGACAAGGGGGGAGACTACTACGGGACCCCCGCACTAACTATTTTACCTGAAGAGTCTCGCGGACGTTCCTGCCCAAAAATGTAGTGCGAGTTGACCAACGATGCATGATCAGAACTGTACTACCGCCCCCCTGACTTAAAGAGGAGTTCTGATCGCCTGAGTAAAAGAGCTCGAAAAGCGAGATCGCGCAACGGTGCAGGAAAAAAGGGCGCGCCGACCAAGTTCATCCCACAGCGGAGGAGCATAACCCCACCCAGGAATCACGAGACTGCAAGGAAAAGTAAGATTAAAACACCCCAAAAGAAAAGAGAGAGCTGGGCGATAAGTGTGAGAGGGTGCCCGAAAGCTTCGATGAAAAAGAACGCGAATCTCGAACACGAGAAAGGTCTTGCCTTCAATCGGAAGCGAAGCTGGAGTGTCGGCCAAGAGCGGGAACGGCACCGTAAATAAACACTTTAGGGGAAAAGGGAATCAAAATCAAAACATGTGGGAGAGTAGAAGTCTGCGACGTGCACCGTCTATGTGTGGGGGGAAATACCACTAACCTTTCTTCAGAAAAGGAAGCAAAGATCTCAGGGACTTCTAGTTGAGAGAGATAGACATGGAAACGAAAACCGGGAAGTTGGGGGGGGAAAGTGAGGACCGCAAAGAAAGAAGACACAGGTTCACTCGCCTCCATTGATAAGAGAACCCGGTTAGCTAACCGGTCGAAGGTCAACATCCGCCTGCTGGGGACTAGGAGACGGGGAGAAAAAAAAGTCTAACATCCGAGGGGTGGACTAATCGGAGAAAAAGGACACCTGAAACTCGCATCGCAAGTATTTCCGCGGAAAACTCGTAGTCGCGGAGAGTAATAATCGAAACAGAGGGATCCGCGCCCAGAAAAAAGCGGAGCTCGTACGGCGGCGAATAGGGGCGACGGTAAACTGCCCGACGGCGACTTCGGCGAGGGAAAGGGGGAATTTTCAGCCCTCTATCGTTAGCCGCTCCTCACGGCCGGAGAGGAGACATCTCTGCGCAAACGTCGTCAAACGGTAGGGGGTCGGTATTAGAAAAAACGAGAAGGGGAAGGGAAGGGAGGTCGAAGAACGACACGGTACCTCTGAACGAGAGTGGAATAAGCCACTCTCATTCATTACGGGAAAACTGGGGTGGCAAAACGTGCGGGGGAGATGTCGCTGACAAGAAGTGCCACCGAACCACTCGGGAAAGGAAAAAGTAAACGTTGGTTAAGGGCTAGAACATCTCATGTCATTACGAATACTGGATATACCTGTTGGGGGGACTGTAACCGCTAAGGTAGGCGTCCGCATCCTTCCGGTGGGAGGTCAACTCGGGCGGCTAGAAAGGAGAAGGGAGATGTTCACTGTGAAACTTAAGAGTTGTGGAACCGTTTGTCCTGGAGGAATCCTATGGGTAAAGAAAGAGGCAGTGGATGTCGAACGCCCTATTCCTTTGATCTCTAAGACAAAATGTAGGACGAGGGAGTCAAGAGGGGGAACATTCATCAGTCTCAGTTAGGGGGCATTCAAAAAGAACGATTTTTTCGGCACCTCTGCGAAAAAAAGCTGTACGGCGGAGGGGAAACGCGTGGAATGCTGGTCGCCGAAAAATGAAAGGCAAGATCCGAAAGTAAATCCGTTAGCAGCCTTGTGTGAAGAGTATTCCGGCCTAAAAAAAGGGGAAGTTGGAATCCATGGTTTTGGTGCGCAAAAGCCTGGTTAGGAAGGCAAACAAGAGACGCGGGAGCGAGAAATCGTCACCGTTAACGCGGATTTGTGCAACTCACGTATTTCTAAAGAATTAGAGGGAGCTTAACCTCTGCGGAATGACAACTATGGGACCGGGTAGTGACCCTTGAAAGGAAAACAGATGACGACCAAACACGACCAGAGTCCAACGGTTCTTTTTCCTTCGTGCCGGAATGGCAAGAACAAAAAGTGTTTGTTAGGAACACGTCAGCCGGAAAGAAAGCCTGCGTGCGCGAAAAAGAGGGGGGCGCGGTGTAGACACGGCTACGGAGGATTGTGAACGGACGGACCCGGAAGAAAATGGGAAACTTTCACTTGAACCCTTCTGGGAACAAGGGGCGGCGAGGACTCGTCGGGCGGAAGGACAGCTCAAGGTTAAACCCGGCTGGGCCGGGGTTGCGGAGGCGAACGTAGCGAAAGGAAAGGATCGGCGGGTCGCCGAGCTGTGTCTAAGGAGGGAAGGGACCTGGATGAGGCTGAGGAGGAAGAGATACGGAAACACAAAGCTCAGTCTTTCTCGTTTTCTCCTGGGTGACCGTAGGTTCCGGGATAAAGGGCCCCACCTTAATCTGTTGTCAATACCACGGAGAGACTTTCCTCGGAAAATGAAAGCTGTTCATAAAAAAAAAAGATAAGGACCAGCAAGACTGCGGCCGGGACGATGGGTGGTTCCTGCCCTAAGGAAAGAAGGTATCCGCTCACTCGGGGGGGCCTGATGTAAAGGTCGTCTGTGGGTGGAAGGGAAGGGCGGATGGCAAAAAGAATCTTATAACAGGAGCGGCGAACAAAGAAAAAAGGACACTGCGAGGTAGCAAGGGGGGGGACGTGCGAGCAGGACACTTCTTATTTGGTCGTGATAGCCCAGAGCTGCAAAACTGAAACGGCGATCGAAAAACCTGCAATAAATCAAGAGCGGCTTAGGGACAAACACTTTGGACCAACCGTCAGAAAACGGATTGTGAAATTTTTTAATCCGTTCCTAACAGTCGAAAAACGACCCGGTTGCTCACGGACCGATTTGGAGGGGAGAAATAAGGCTCACACGAGGCAGCGTCCACTGATGCACTTTCGAAGGGGATACGTGGAGTCTTGCGCAGCAATTCGCCCCCCAGAGGCTCTAAGGGGGATAAGGGTAACTCAGGGGGCAGAAAAAAAACAAAAGCGCGGTGGCGGAAGTGCAAGGTTCACGACGCCATTGCACAGAAGCGAAAGAGGTGGGGGACGGCGCTAGAAACGGGGGAAAACCGAAGGACTTGAAGGGGACATCGGTGGTAATCTTCTCCAACTTGATTAGGAGGAAAAGATATAGATAGGCAACCTTCTGACGAAAGTCGAGAGCAAAAAAAAAAAGGAAATCGGGAACTAAAAAAAGCGGTCGCTCAGCTTGGCGTAGGACCGGTCTTTGAACGGATACTCTCGTGCTTCGCACACTATTCAGGTCTGGACTAAAAAAATCGAAAACTGAGGAGATGAAAACGGTGAAAAGCCCAAAGGCTAAAGCAAGAGAAGAGGACCGGCGACCCAGCGTGGCGACGCTTCTACTGTCGGAGCCGTTTAGCCAAACCCTCTTAGCAGAACGGGGGCAGGCGCGCCTTGCAGGGAAGAGAAAGGGGGTCTGAATGTTTGTGGGTCACAAAGGTGGGGAATACGCTCCGGCGGAAAGGGCGAGCTTGTAAAAAGTCAAACCGATGACTCACGCACCCTTCAACAAGAAACTAAATGCATGAGGGGGGGGGACGACTGGGAGGGCGCCACCCGAATGGCTAAAGTCATCCTTATTCGGGCATCGTTCTCTACAACCTTTGCTTAGAGGGGATGACTCAAAAACAGCAAAAGAAAAGCCCGGGCACCAAAAGACAAGTTCACCACTGACTCCTTCGATGAGAAGGCGCAATAGGACAAACCCAACCACTCCCTTAAGCCACGCGGCATGGGTTGCAATAGAATCAGACCCCAGATACAAAAACTTAAATAGAAAGCGCCATTCTAACGTGCAACTATGTTTCCTAAAATTAAAAAAAACCCGGGACAAACAAAGAAGCAATGGTTTCCTTAGACGGAACCCTCTTACGCAGCCTGCTCACGATCCGCATAATAATAAATTAGCGCCGGCTGGAAGTTACATCTCTAAGAAGACGCCAAAATTCGTGGGGGTGGTACTGGTTTCCCATACGTGACAAGGTCATGGCTTACTTCACCTAAGAGGATCGAAAAAGGGGGGGGGGCCTGAACAGGGTTCAAAAATATGGCGGTCTCAGGGATCAAACGTCGCCTGGGAATAGAAATCAACGTTAAGAAAGAGCTCCGCTGAGGTCCGTCTACAACGCTAACTGCTCGCGAATCGGAAAAAAGGGTAACAGTCGTGCATAAAAAAAACCGGGAGGACGCGGGTCTAGCGTCCACACGGCTAAGGAAAGGAACTCAGGGTTCTGTGAAGGGTGGGGGATGTAACAGGCTTCGACTCCGGGGGTCAAGAAAGAACGTTTACCTAGCAGCCGGGCAGCCTCTAGCCGAGGACCTGAAGTGAGGAGAAAAAAGCCGCGTTCAACCGGTGAGTTTACTAGGGGGGAAACCAAAAAAGGCGGCTGTTCGGCTTCATGACAAGACCAGACAAAGGACAGTCTTCAAAAAAAGGCCATCATAAAAAAGAACGCTCAAGTAGCCAACAAAGGGGGATGATAAACGCTGCGCAAAGGAGTAGCACCTCAGGCGACTTGGAAAAGGACATCGAAAAAAGAAACGCAAAAACACGGGGATGAGAAGATCTAGTTGGACGAGGGAAGAGTCAACAAAATTATGGTCCCAGCATATAGAAAGAAGATCATCACATTGGCTCATAGGGGGGAAACGCGAAAAAAGTCCCAGCGCGCACTAATATTGAGCCGAGGGAGGCACAAAATGCGCGTCAGAGGGAGCCGAGATGCCAAAACGTAGAAGGAGAGAAATCCGAGCATTGGAAACCGCCGCATTCGGAAAGCAAAGCATTATCCAGGGAGGAAGAACGTCTCCCTTCAGTTCCCGGGAATCCAGGAGCTAAGACATGTGTCCGCGAAACAGACCGACCTGTGAAGGAAGTAGATAGAGGTGGGCTTCGCGCCCTTCTTGTCGAGCCGATTTTCACGGGAACATCGGGTACAGGAAACGCAGGAGGTGGAGCAGAAAGGGTCCAAGCCGGACCGCGCGTATCATGGGTCGGTCCTGGCGGGAGGATAGCAACTCTCGGATGTGAGACCCGAAACTAAAAACTAAGAGGAAAACTAGGACCATAATCGAACTTCTTCGCAGTATTGATCATAACAAGGGTCGGGGAGCCTAATAAATCTGCCTCGAGAGAGCTCAGGACTGGTGCATCACGCGTAACACTATCGTCGCGCCGATAGAAGAGAAGTTCCTTTCATTTACGCTTGGGGGAAGGAGGTGGTGGCAGGGGGTACTAAATAATAACACCAAAAGTCAGCTTTACCCAATGAACCCTGACATCCAATTGTAATACGGGACGTTTGGGAGAGACCGGCTATGGCAATATCGAAAAGAAGATGCGTTCGAGACGGGGCGCAAACGCGCAGAGACGGCCCCCTCTCAAGTTCGATGGAACATCTAGTCAGAGAGACAAGCCCGTAAAGTGCGAGCATGGGAAGAAATTACAGAGGGGTAAAAAAACATGATAGGAAACTTTTCTGGGAAAACTCTACCCCCTCCGAGAGCACCAGAAGTGGCCGGTTCCTTCATGAGAAAAAGAGCATCGACATCTTATATCTGCCAAGGGACTGCAATAGAAAAGTGGATACACCAAGGGGGGACAACACACCCGCCTCGAACGGTGTCCGACTCAGTCTATAACCTCCTAGAAAAGGGGACGCAGACAGATAAGTGTCATAGAGGGTGCCGTCAGAAGCGATGGCCATTCAGCAGGGAAGGAAG
>Ga0179593_1511549_pt1 | contig 18352 bp, 16 predicted proteins | sample CZODoug2_1_08_16_FD_185931 | JGI IMG/M metagenome (GOLD analysis project Ga0179593, IMG submission 185931) | Vadose zone soil fungal communities from Angelo Coast Range Reserve, California, USA - CZODoug2_1_08_16fungal (PacBio error correction) | ecosystem: Environmental > Terrestrial > Soil >...
CTGTGAACTTAGTGGTTTTGGAGCAAAGGATCAGCTAATTAGGGGGGAAAAAGGTCGAGACAAGGGAGGAATCCGAAGTAAAAGAAAGAAGCTAGTTCACGAACTTTGTTCACGACGGTTCCCGGAACTGTAGGAGGAAGAATAAGACGCGAGGGGCGCGGTGGCCGGGAAGACGGCGCGGGTCAACGTGGCGCGAGCCGAATCGGCGTATTCGACGGCGATCGGATCCTGGCCCATTGTATCAAGAGAAGAGAAAGGTGCGAAGGATGATCGGAAACCGCTAATATCCCGGAGGACTACGTAAAAGCCGCCAAGGGGAATACGAGAGAAGGGCAGAAGTGAAGTAGGTGGATGAAGAAAAAAGGGGAAAACCCAGGTCAGGGGAAAACACTCCTGTAAGTTACAACCCCTGACCACCGCCGAGGGAAAAAACCGAAACAAGCCTCCCGGCACACCGAGTTGATACTCTCCGTGTCCCGCCCAGGTGATCGGGTTCACAAAGAAACCAGCGAGTACAGAGGATAACCCGTGGATCCATAGGCGCCATAACCATGGGCCGGGCCCAGGGACATCAGGAGCCGAGACGGGAGAAGTTATTCAGCAGTTCCCATCATCTTGGTGCGTAGACTCCCACACGTGACTACCGCTTGGGAAGGGGGACAGCAACGAGGAACACAGAATTGCAGATAAACGGATCGGTGAGGGGACTAGGAGACCCCAAGAGTACCAAAGGGGATGGGAAGGGGGTCCTACATTAACCCAGGGATTTCTCTTTAGATAGCTTTACGATTTGGATTAGGGACGGAAGAGGACGATTAAGAGATCAACTAGGCTATGGTTTTTTTGCAGCTTGGATCACGTCTTCCAGTCTTCGTAGCTCTTTTCATGAACGTCGTCAAAAAACGAAGAAAAGGTCGTCTGCCGTAAGGGGGCTCACATTCTTGGTGGGGAGGACGAAGAGGGGGGGGGGAAAAGTAGGAGTTGGACGGGTGACGAGGAGCGAGGAGGAATAAACCTCGGAAGTTGAGAATCTGGGAATTCGGGGGAAAGACGGATAACATTTTCTGAGGGGACTTCACAATCTTCTTCTTGAAGGGGAAGATCTCGGAAAGGGGGGGACGAGTGCGAGGGTAGAGGAAATAAGAAGGTGTCAGGAGACTTCCCGAGGCGGGGGAGTTGACCAGTCACCACCCTTATAGGTCGACTTTCTACCCCTGTTGTCGGAGGGGTCGAAAGTAGCAGCATGAGGGAAAGAGAGAGATGGAGTTAGCGCTACGACAGACACTACTAAAAAGTTGTAGCTGTCTCCTCTCTGGGGGGGAGGGTCAAAACCCAAGCGATTGACCACCTCAGTTAGGGGTATAAAATGAAGAACGACCGCTAACATGATGTATAGTCCATGGGCCTAGTACGCGAAATTGAAAAAACGGCGTTCGAGGAACAGATGAAGGCAGCGGAAGACGAAGGGCGCGCCCTGCGCACAGACGAGAAACGGCCCGAAGAAAGACTAAGTCCCCTGTCCGCCCGCAGAAGGGGAAAAACGAGCGGAGAAAAAGATGCGGTGGTTCTATTGACAGAGACGAAGTAGGAAAAGCACCGAAGGGCTCTCCATCTACAAATAGCACAGAAGCGGTCGGGACGGGTACTCGTCGATGATAAATATCACGAACAAGCAGAAGAAAAGATCAGCACGCGAAAAAATACATGGCAGGGTAAAGGACAATACAGAATGGATCGAGGTTAGGGGCGCCGTCGACATCATAAACGTAAGGGAGGGACGGAGGAGGGCCCTCTTTGCGCGTAAAGCGTCTTCAAAGGGTACGCAACCCGAGGAAAAAAACCGGAAGCAGTCAGCTACCTTACCTGAGAAGTGACGCAGGAATTACAAGGGATGTCAAGTAGGACTGCGGGACGACAAAAAGAAAATGAGATCGGTCATCCAACGGGGGGGGACAATATCCCAGCAGGGGGGGAGCGAGGAGCGTTAGCACTTATGACCTGGGAAAGGGACGGGGGGCTTTGGGCCTCACGGATGAATGGAGCGGGTTTGGGTGAGGCTCAGTTTGGAGGGAGATAGACCTTAACTTGGAGCGTAGTATTCCCAGGGCTCGGTATATTTAAGAGAGGTACGATATAGTCTGCGAATTGAGCTGCGTTCTCTCCCGAATTCTAATTCGCAGATTGTCAAAAGTCTAAAAAATGAGGGATCTCCTCAATCACCGGGATTCTGCGCAGTCGTTCGGCGAAAAGCAAAACTCCTAAGTCAGGGATAAGCAACGCCTTACTCTCGACAGGGTAGTACCGTAACGAAAGGGGGAACGCCCGTCTGGCTTGTCTTGGAATATCAGAAAGGGAGGACGTGTTCGGGAGTACCATCTCCTGGGACTCTCGAACTGTCTTAAAACAGCGTGAACAACCAGCATCAATGGGGGTTGCTAGGGGGTTGTCAGGGAGGGGAAGAGATATGGGGGCTTCCTATTACTACATTCCGATAGCCCTCAGCACAAACGGAACGGAACCCAATTGTGGGAAAATGGAGAAAGAGGCACGTGCCATGCAAAAAAGAATAGAGCACGGCCTTTCATACTCTACCAGCGAAAAAAGGAGGCCTTGAATAGGAAGAAGACTACTGAAAGGCGCGTCTGCGCATAGTCGCCTTGTGGGTCTCTGGGGAAAAATCACTTAGGAGGAACGTGGGTAGCGGATCCCAGCTATGGGGGGAAAGCCTAAACAATCTCTCGGTACGTGAAGAGATAACGGGTAATCGGACTATTAACTGGGACCCCACGGGAGGACAGTGGTTGGGCGAGATACCACACCTCAACAAATCCGGAGGTCAAACGAAGGGGGGTACGCAGGGGGGGGGGGTTGAATGCATTAATCAGTGTCACCCAGTGAAACTCGTCGAGGGGTCGAACATGGAGGAAAAAAGAGAAACTAGGTCGCGCGCGACTCTGGATCGCTCCAGGTTTCAGGCTCGGTGAAGGCACAGTCAGACCGTAATCGTGGACGGGGATCTATAGTCTTCACATGAGGGATGGCGATGGGAAGCTAGGGGGGGGACGAAGGCACTTATGGCGATTCAGTCCCCTTAACGGGGGGACGAGGGGGGACCAGTCCGACGGCGCGTGAAAAGAAAAATCACCAGGGAAACACAGAACTCGTCGACAACTCAGGGGACTCATGCTCAGCCCTAGGACGTCGGCCAAACGGCGCCCAAAAAAAAAGGGCATCAGGAAGTCTTTCTGGGACAGCAATCACGAAGAGACATCCCAGCACCGTAGGCATAGGGGCAACAAGCGACTTCGAAAGGGGAGCGCGCGAAAAAAGGGAAAGGGGAAAGCAGGGGGGGGACTTGCGTGATCTCGGGAGTCGGGACACGGATCTCCTGCCTAGGCAATTCCGACGGCGGGGGAGAGATCAGGCCCTTCTCGTAGGAGAGAGCGGCCGGGCGGGCTTGGCTGGAAGGGAACAGTCGCCTCCAAAACCGAGGGTGAGGTTTTAAAAAACACTACGTAGAAATTCGAGAGGATCCTGAAAGGGATTATAGTTGAGTCTATTGAATTTGGAACAGTCTCTTATGAGTAAAAATTATCACCGCTAAGAAGACACCATTGGGGTTATACGATCACGCAGGTATAATTCCAGCTTAATCTAGCTTAGGCACCGGAAATAGCGGACCATTACGTGCCGAACGCGGAACGCCAACGCAATCAAAAAAAAGCCGTTGTGACTTGCAGCTGATAGAAAAGTTAGGCGGAACAGGCTGGGGGGGCGAAAAATTTCAGTCTGCCGTGGAACCAATTTAAAGGCGGGGTGATAAGAACAGACGGGGACAGGACTGAAGAGATGAAATTCAATTCGTCAGGGTCATCGACGGCTAAATCATCCTCACGAGTGGAATCTCTACAAATCATAAAAAAAACCGGGGAGATTAACCTCTCGGCTTCTTCTACCAGTCTCCCTGTGGTTTGATAATTGGGAGATATCTAGCTAACATCGGGAGAGGGAAAGAATTAGCGTAGTTAGGAACAAGAAGGAAAAACCAGCGGGGAAAAGATCTGTTCAATATCGATCGGACCTTCGAAGCAAAACGCCGTAGTCAAAGAAGGTCGAAGTACTCGTGCACCCCGTCAATTACTAAGGCGCCAAAGAAAGAAAAAAACGGAAACCTTAGGGAGCTGCCAGCCCGAAAAGGCAACTCAAGGTAGGGACCGAGAATACCGAGACGACGTGAGTGCGTTGCCGGTCAGGATAATACGCGGAAGGGGGTCTGGGAGACGTCCAACCCCGCAGACAGGCCGCGGCTGCGAACGTACCCGAGGGCAACCTTTTGACCTACTTGGGGAAAGGCGCGACAAAAAACGACAAATCTCGAGAAAAAGGGAAGGGGGATGAGAAGGAGGGGAAGGGGGGGTCATTAGGGGAGGAGGGAAGTCTTGAAAATTCAATTCGGTAAAAAACGGTTGACACAAGAGGGTACTTCAAGAGGACTTTGCGTGGCGGGGAAAAGAGGCCGCCTCGAACGAATAAACCCTGTTGGAATGCCTGCACCGGGCAGAGACATCAACGTCGGGACAAGAACGTAATAGTACGAGGTCAGGGGGGGTTTCAGCGCTCAAGGACGGAACGTTTAGGGTTCAGTGTGCTTGATGGCGGGTGGCTGAAAGGTCCGAGGGGAGAATATCTAAATATGATGGGGAGAGCCACGGAGGGGACATTTGTAGGATTGGGCGGTCATCTTTTTACTATCGTTAAAGGATGGGGGGGTGTTGGGGAAAGAAAAACGATCGAAGGGACTACAGACTATTGGGGGACTCTCTATGCTGAATCGCCGGAGGCTAAAAAAACACAGGAAGAAGTTTGGAAATACCGAAGAGGGGGGGTCTCGCGTCCCGCTGTGGGTGAGGATGACTGCAACATCGTGGACGCGGAGAAAAAAGTGGCTGAAGACATGCAATATTAGGAAAGAATCGCGGAAGAAGTGCCGCGGAGGCCTCGACATCAAACGAGGAAGACCTCTGGTCAAGGGAAACCAGAGCACGGTAAACATTCTTTGGCGCTGGTCCAACGGCGTGTCGTCACAGACCGAAAGAACACGTCAAAAAAATTGCGCTGGGGACTAGGGGTCTCTCTCCCGTGTCGAAACCTAAAGGGAGAGGGAGTTGAACGATCGAAGGGACGCTCTTTGGGGGTTTAGACCAAAGTGCGCCTCAGGAAAAAAACTAGAGAATCTGACTGCTGACGGACGGCGCAGGGAATCCTGGGGAATCAGAACGCTCCGGCTCTGTTCGAAATGGATGGGGGGGGATCGGGGACATATCAGAGAAAGGATAACTCAGCCAGGGGCCTCGGGAGTTCTCTCTGGGAGTGTTCAAACAAAAAATAGGAAAAGGAAGAAAGGGAGAAAACGGGCCGCAGTCACAGGGTCGAGAAGCAGAAATGCAACGGGGGGAGCTAGCTATGATCTTCCCAAACATGTAAGCGCTGTTCGCTACTCTGGGGAAGTGGTCCAACACGCAAAATGACATAGCCTTGACCTCTCTCCTCTGCTCCTTCTCGCACCCAAGGCGAAGTCGATGGTAGGGGCCAGCAGTGGTGCTGGACGTTGTGACGTGATTCGGACTAACGGGAACGACCAGGAAACGAGAGGCCACGGTTGAAGGGGGGGGAAGCGGGAAGGGAAAAGGCGACATAGATGATTCGATTTTGAGGTGGGGGGCCAGGGATATTTCACGCGGGCCCGCATTATTCGGGACATGCAAACTCTCAGTTCCGGGACCGACCCGTTAAAAGAGGGAACGAGGAGTGAGGATTTGGGAAAGAGAAATCTCAAGGTGCAGAAAAGTTCAGCTCTAACAAAAAGTACAGGGGAAGGGCTTGAGTAATGGTTGGTAAAAATCAGAAGGGATAATACCTTAAGGGGACTTCGAAAAAAAGAGGGACGAGGTCTCTGTGAACGATTTCCATTTATGTTCTGACCTAGTAGTGGAAGAAACAGTTGAAAAGAAGGAAATCTTCCAGGAAAAAAAAACGAGTGGTCGTTAAGTGGTTCGTTCGATGGTTGTATTGGGTGACTTCCGCGAGTACAACAAGGGGTACTAACAGAATCGGACGGAAGAATCCCCGAAACGCGTTGGCTGCCGGCGTGCCGGGGGGAAAGGGCTCGGAACGGATATTACTAGGCGTTGCTCGAGTGGTCCACACATCTAAAGGAGGGATTAGACACCAACGGGTCAAAGCGGGGAGGGAGTCTTAGGCTGGACTACCACCGGCGAAAAATTCTCCGGGACTAGAAAAGATCATTCTTACTTCGGATCGGAACGCTGGACGAACGAATCATACCTTGGATCCGAAATTCTAAAAAAGACGTACTCTACTTGAGTAGGAACGTGGGTCGGGGATTCCGCACGGGTGCAAAGTTAAGAATAAAGGTTAATTACAGGTCAGACGGGAGGCGGGAGGACGGGGAGGGCTCTCAAATACAAAAAGGCGCAGCCGATCCGGCAGCTGGCTGCCAGACAACACGAAAGCCGTTCTCGGTTACCGCACGAAGAAGGGGGACGGGTGGTGTAACGACAGCCAAAAAGGGAGCCGGTCTAAAAACGAGCAGCGGGGGGAGGGAAAAGATCCGACAAGCGGGGGGGGGCGGGCCCAGCTTGTTAACGGGTCACGAACTGGCGTTCAGACGTGTTTACGAGTCAAGACCAAGGGGGAGGGGGGCCGAAGCGCCAGATGACAAGTGAGGACGGAAAAAATCCGAATCGTATCTAACGCGAGAGGAATCATTACCGCGAAATGCTCGGTATCTCGAGCGACAGGAAAGGTAGCCTATTAGCTCGGAAGCGGAACGATATTAGAATGAACGAGACCTTTTCGCGCCCGGTCAATCCGCTTAAGGGGAGGGGTTGGAATAAAAGGCGCCGGAAACACCCAACGGAGGTCAGGAAATAGAATGGTAGAAAAGACGGGGGGGATGAAGTGGGATGAAGGGTAGGGCGTGAGGGGATGCGAGTGGAAGGACGAAAGATGGTTCAGCTCCAGGGAGGAGGGGGGGGAAGAAAGAAAGAAGAAAGAGGGGAAATGGGTGTTCTTCTTGCTAGCCGTCCTCTATGAAAAAATGAACAAGAAACTTGAAGGTCTCAAACCGTCATAGAGGTAGCACTGCTTTCGCGAATAGGTGAATTGAAATCAATCCTCAAGTAGATCTCTGGACCAAGAACTCGGGAGTCCAGGGATTCTGCCCAAGCTCCTAAATGCCGCCCAACGCTACTCCTGCTAAGACACCCCAGGTGAATCCGAAGAAGGGGGTACTGGCGTGGAATTGACCTCCGAGTTGTTCTGCTTCCAGGAGGGAGGCCATTCTGTGTGGGGACCATGTTCCTCCGCAGCTGTTAGGGTAGTCTGGGGGCGGCAAACAGTGCAGCCCTCAGGGAGAATCCCTTAAGGTTTGATGTCGAAGGCGACAAAAAAAACTCGAAGAGGGGGATGTGTCGCACATGAAACGGCTAAAATTCAGAGTATCTCGGCAGGGGCCGAGGGGGAAATCTGGAGCTCAAATTACGGATAAAATCAAGACTGATGGTTTTATTTTCGTCGTGGAAGGATTTTTGAAGGCCCGTAGACACGGGGCTTGCCTTCAGATCGTTATAGGGAAACTGTTAAAGACTCTCATTCGGAAGAGAGCCCATTCTGCGCGGGGAGGGAAATAAGGGACTTATTTGAGGGGACGTGCCGTTCAATAGAAACTAACCTCCGGCTTAATTCAGGGCTTGTACTAGAACGAACTCAAACCATTGAGTCTTCATGAGTCGGAGTGAAAGTGTCGCTCAGATGTTCGCGGGCGTGCTGGGGGGGAGTAAACAAAGGCAAGGAGGGCCGGTCATCGGAAAGCGGCTTAATCCTTCACCAATTAGTTGGTCGGCGACGTGGGACCGGGGTTCTTTGTAGGGGGTAGTCTAGAACCCAGAGATCAACAACCCCGGGGAGGGGGATTAGGAAAAAAGAGGGAGAAGGACACCATAAAGGAACGAAACTCTCAGCACTCCCTTGGGGTTCCGGCAAAAAAGAAACAAAGCTGAGGGGAAAAAAATTCATTTCGTCATTTATGATACCTACCTTCCCTCTCTCCCTTCGGCATCTCATACTGGGAAAAGAAAAACACTAAGGGGCAAACAAATGGGATAAGGTTGGTAGGAGAGAATAAACGTCTAACTTTAAGAGAGTGGTCACGGTCTAAGGAAAAAGAGAACCAGGACTTATGACCCCTTCATGCTTACCTCAAGAAAGAGGGGCTAGAAACTTAATCGTGTTGAGAGTTGACCGAGGGGGAATCTATTAAAAAGGACAAAACGGGGGAAGAATTGGCACAAAGCCTATTCAAAACACTCCCTAACAATCGGGATTCTCGGGGGTAAGGAGAGTAATCAGGGCTCGTTGTCGGCGGAAGAAGGGCGCAGAAAATACCTCACAGGGCATTTCCGGGTGAGGGGGGCAACACAGAAAAATGGCGTTGTGACCGTCGAAAATCAAAGAAAAAGATCCAGGGAAGGAATGATCTCAGCGGTGCTGGACGCCGGAACACTCTTCTGGGCACTTTTCGGTCACCCTCGATTAAGAAGAGGAAACGGGAAATCCTTCCTACTAAAAACGGGAGGGGGGGGGAACAGTACAGGGGCTTTCTTCTACGGGAAAATCTGCAAGGAATGGAATGGTTCAAGAGAGCTAAGGAGAATGGGGCACCTGCTCACTTTCAAGGGGGACTCAAGGAGGAGGATCAAGGCGGAAAGGGTAGGCTTGGGGGGTTGTACTCTGGGAAAAAGACAGGAAACTCAGACTTCGGCGGGGGTTCAGGCGAGGGGAAAAAAAAAAAAAAAAACCCCACAATACAATCGGAGAAAGGAAGGAAAGGAGAACGGGGCAGAGACGAATGGAAGGCGGGGGGGGGGGGGGGGGGGGGTGGGTGGGGGGGGGGGGGGTGGGGGGGGGGGGGGGGGGGGGGGAGGGGTTTTTGTTGTGTTTTGGGGGGTGGTTGGGTCTTTTGGGTTTTGGGGGTGGTTTTTTGCTTGGTATTTTTGTTTTTTGCACTAGATCATCGCAGAACTGGGAAAACTCTCTGCACACTAAAAGTCACGGTCGGATATCTATCCGGTGAATACACTCGAGGCATCGCCTCCAGACACTTTTATCCAGGGGAGAGTCAAAAAGGGGGGGACGCATTCCGAAAAACGTGTGGAAGATGGCAAACGTCTTCCTTCGAAGGGGGGCGGGGGACCGGGGGAAAACAAAGATGGTGCACGCCCGAAGACGGTATCCGAACGGGAACTGTTCAGAGAAGGATCACAGAAAAAACCGGGCAGTATGAAAACACCTAAAAATCGAATCACCGAAATCTGGGAGGTTAGGGGGGTGAGGGCTGAAAGAACTCTTCGAGTAGAACTGAAAGGAGGGGGTAATCACAATCACGAGGGGAACGCATCTACTATTAGAAGAGGACTTCCCCCATCTTGGAAGTGGCGGGTAGGGGCTCAGGCTTCCTTACAGCGACTTCGAAATGGGAGCGGTAGCGGCTCAGGGCACTAAGAACTAGCGATCGCTACAGAAATTCGTGGGGTCTAACATCTGAAAGGGTCACCCATCCAAACTTATAAGTCAAGGCTGCACTACTGAGGCCTTTTGCTGGCGAGGGGGGGCAACTCATTACCTTGAGTTGGTGTCGTCTCACGGGGGGGTGGAAACGCGCAGGCGAAAGAGCTGGAGCTTCGGGGCTCCCCGGGGGGGAGGGCGAGCTCAAAAACCATGGAGTAACTGGTTGTGAGGGCTACTGATCAACGACCTAACTCGCAGCCGGAAAAAGAAAACGTAAGAGAAAAAGGGGGGGTTCTCAGTTGAATGGCTTATGTCAGGGTAACCCCCTGTAAACTCTTCTAAAAGGGCGAACAAGATGAGCGTCGGAGGGTATACTCGCGCGATCCTCATCTGCAGTGTGTAAATCTTCAAACTAGGAGCGTCGGTAAGAAACATTCTAAACCGTTCCCTAACTGGTGGGAAAGAGGGGTCTGAACTTCTGCAGGGGTCGTATGGGTGCGGGGGACGACAGAGAACGAAATAAGGAAGGAGATTGACTGAAGTCAAACCCCGGGAGAGCGAGGGGTCAGAAGGGGGGGTGTCATTACCATAATCAATGCCGGGGCCGCAAGAATACGGGAAACCAGTCTACCAAGGGGTCTCCGATACCTAAAAGGAAAGACAGCCCACAACGACCTCGTCGATGGGGCCTAGATGTGGGTTCAAAAAAGTCGGGGGTAGGCTAACGCATCAGAAGCGCCGTAAACAACACCAGCAGACAGAAAACAAAAGAGTCGAAACGTCGCTCGAAGGAGAGATAATCGGACGCAGAATTCTGGTATACGAGGGGTGATGCGACACGCTAGTCGAAAGCCGGGGCTGACATTCCTACCATGGTCACGAAAGAAAAACATCTCAAGCTTCTCGAAAACTCGGAGGAAAGGGAGGCGGCCTCAATGGGCCTCCAATCTGGGAAGAAAAAGGGGGGAACACTAAAAATACGGCGACAAAGCCTAGGGGCCGTCGAATCGATATTATAGTGGGAAAAAAAAAACAGTATTACTCGACAATTGAGAAAAAAAGAGCGCATGGGGCGTATACAGATCAAACTCCAGGGCTCCTCTCTTGGGGGGGCATCCATCTTAAGGGGTGATTAGAAATCGAGAACATCAGTAACTTTGATAATTCGCCAAGAGGTCGTTATGGTAGGTAGTAAAAAGGAAATGGCGCCATTCTGCAGGACGGGCAAGTGAGTCTCAAAGAAAAAATCAAGCTTCAGGGTTGGGCCCTTTCAGGGCGTAGAGGGGAACGAAAAGAACGGGGGGGGGCCACCGGTTCCCCATTGACTGTGCTACGAGGGGTCAAGACTTGTATTTATTAATTGACTTTTCTAGAGACAAAAAGCGAATAGGGAAGAACAAAGAAAATAGGGGGCAAAAAAGGATTTAGAAGGGAAATGCCCTTGCAAGAAATGTCCGCGCGCACATCCAGGAATAAACACTGAGTAGACCTCGGGCGGGGGGGGCTATCCTTCGCCTATCCCGGGTTTGAGAATCGGCGAGTTGAAGCGAGTAGCTGGACACTTGATCAGGTCGGAAGTCGATTATTGTCCATCAAAACAACTCGGGGAAACGGTCTGAAAAGATCAAAACAGAGGGGAGGGGACATTCGTCAGCCCTACAAAAAAAAGCAGGTTTCTTCGAAATCCGAGTCGAATATCTCGGGCTATCGCAGACAGCAAAGTAAAGAAAAAAGGACAAAAACCTCACCCAGACGAAACCGTCAAGGAGACTGGCTTCAAGAGAGAACGGTTAAAGAGTTGTCATCATGCTCAAGACTTACATTTCCCGGTGAGGATAATCGGATCGTCGAGCCGATGTCCCCGCAAACAGCATGAAAAAGGGGTAGCACCTAAAAAAAAGTTGCGGAAAACGGGACCGGAAGGGAAAGTGGGCCGGGGGAAAGACTAGTCTAGACAAAAAAACACTTAGGGAGGAAAGAAAAGAATGAAAGGAAACTGGTCGCTCCTTTCTTAAGCACTTCCGGGACAAAACTTGGGAGACCCAGAGGGGATAACTATTGAAACGAGACTCCTAAGGAAGAATTACTTTAGGGGGCAAATCTCACTCTAACTAAGTCAGCTTCCTGAGGTCGAAGGAAAAAAGGGAGGAACAAAAGGAAAAAAAGACTTCCTTCTTATTCTGCAGTAAAGTTGACGTAGAGCTGGAAAAAAAATCTTCGAGGGAAAAAGGGTCTCAGATTTTTCTTGGAATGGACGACGGGCGTACTCCCTATTTCTCATGTTATGAAGGGAGAGAGGTAATAAAAGGGCTGGTCAAGGGGGCTTATTTAGGAACGGTGGCACCTAGAAATGACCCAATCGTTGCAGGGAGTTTCCAGTTGATTTCATCAACGGCAACGCGAAACGTCCGCTTGGAAGCAGGGGGAATCGAGTGGGGGAGAAAAAACTCGGATTAACACCCACTATTCATTCTCCTAAGCCTAACTCTTTGACGGGAAAGGTCTAGGGGGGGGATTTTAGTTGAAAATTCAAACTTTCGGTATTAATTATCACCTCTTGGAGAGTACCGCAAAGCCGTAAGATATTAGTCAGGGAATCTGGGTTCTCCTCTTGAACGCCTATCACAGCCTTATCAACCTGTGTCCTGAAATCGCGGAGATGTGGAAGGCATAAATTGTTCGACTGGGGGAACAACTTCTGGGCCCCGGAACAAATTAAAACAGGAAAAACCGTCTATGATAAGGTGAGTGCGAACTCACGGACTCTAATTTCATACAGATCAGGGGGTACAGGGGAAAAGGAGATGAAAGCCTTTTTCAAAGGAAGAAAACGTGGAGAAGGAATTTCTAAACGAGAAAGAGGGAGCGAGCTCCGGGAAATCTCTTTATCCTTTTCAACCTCTAAAGATCTGGGGAGAAAGGGAGGGGAATCGCTCAATATCAGCTCTCGCATCAAGAAGGGGGATCAAAGGGGCCTCTCGAGGGGTTCAGGGGGTTGCAACCGGAATCAAGGGGGATGTGATTAGAAAGGGTTAAAACCAAGTCCTCCTAGGGACGAGAAGCAGCCGGGGAGGCGGTCACAAAGGTGAGAAGAAGGAGACGAGAAAACGGTCCAAAAGGGGCCTTGGATCGGTCTTTAAGACTCCGGGGGGAACTACGGAAAAACACCGCGCATCCACGCCTTCGGGGCCGAAAGAAAATCAAAGAGGAAATTCAGCGGAAACATTTCTACGTAGGCTTGTGGGGGGCTTTCAATCAGGGTGGAAAATGGGGGAAAGTGAGGTCGAGTCTAGATGAAAGAACGTACCATCAGGTCAAGATCCGGGATTGGTCTAGTGTTGGTCCTACGGGGGGGTTATGGTCACATTCGGTGAAAAAGGGAGAGGGGTTTTTCCAGTTGAAAGGAAGTGCACTAGAGTGTCTGGCATGATTCGGGGGGTAAGGAAAGCCCGAGGCAAAAAGAGAAAGTGAACGTGAAATAGAATCCGAGGGGAGGGGAGTTTCGGCCATACGGCCCCTAAAAAGGGGAAGAAGTGGAAAGAGGGAGACCCGATACACGGGCTGGCAGGACGGGGGGAGTTCAAACCGCGCACAAGGGGATACTCAGAAAAAGCGGGGAAAAAGCGAATTTCTCTTAACGCTTGATGGATTCCAGAAGTTCAGCGTTGGTTAACTAAATAAGGCCAGAAAAAAGGAAAGGCAAGAAAAAAGTTGGCTTAATTCGTCTTCGGGGGAGTTTTAGGATTACATTGGTCTCTAACGGCGGGGGACGGGACGCGGCAAAAAAAATGAGACACGCCGGTCCCACGCGCAGGAGAATTAGTGGCGGATGGACCATCGGGGGCTAGGGAGAGGGAAAAAAGAGGAAAAACACCATTGAGAAGGGAGCGTCTGGCAGCGGGACCCGGGACATGCCAACGACAGCGCAGGGAAAAAAGAAGGGTCTGGCGACGCTGGACGGTAGGGCAACTGCGCTGGAAGCCGAATGCCGGGGGGCGCGGAAAGCTAAGTTCTCCGCGTACGAGAGAGAGTAGCTTTAAGTTTTCCTGGACAACTGGAAGAAAGGGAAAGTCATTGGGGGGGTACATATGAGAGGAGTTGTCGAGCGTTCTTTGCTCGTACCCCTGGGATCAAAAAGAAAGAAGGCCGCCGCGAAATCCTCAAACCTCCTAAGCACGTGCTCGGTTCTATACTGGGTTTACGTAGTTTTGGGTACAAAAAGGCTAGCAAAACAAAGGGGGGCGATGGCCCTAGAACACTCGGCGCTAAGGCGATATTCCAGCACCAGAGAGGGGAAAACCAGGGGGGGGAAAGGACAGGCCAGAGGAAAAGTCTGACTGGTTGACAACGGGAGTCCCTACCTGCTTATGGCTCTTATTGGAAATAGGGCGCTTATCACAAGGGGTTGGGAGGAGAGAGCACGAACAGGGCGGAGGAGACTGGAAAAAGATCTCCACAGAAGAAAAGACTTCGCCAGCTGCGACGACTCGTTTCTCCGATGAAGATCGTCACAGGGCCAATGAAAAAAGGGGAGATGAAGACGTATCGAACAGGGGGATCAGCTTGTCGTTGGTTAAAGGGGAACACCACAGCTCCTTTAACACCGAGGACGGGGGGCTGCTTCTAAAGCCGAGGGAAAAAAAAAGCACAAACAGGCCCCCGTCCTCGGCGTTAGTACTACTAGGAAGCACCTGAAGGGAAATTCCACAAGCAAGACTACCAACTCAACCAGCCAGAGGGATAAAAAAATCTATCAGTCACACAGACTGAAGTGGCTATCAAGAGGAGGGGAAACCTGTGAGGTAGTAGGAAGGACGTCATCAGCGGTTGAAGATACCGGGGGGCCCAACGAAAAAAAAGGATTGGTAAGGCAGCTTGTGGGCCAACGATGGGCAGAGGCGGGGGAAATGTCGACTCGGGGGACCCCTTCACCTGAGAAAATAAAGGGGGGAAGGGGGGGGGGCACCCTGATGGAATTTTGGCATTGCGGGGGAGAAAGTCGGAGAGTGTCTCGGTACTCATACGCGAACAATTAATCGAGAAAACGCTCCGCTTCCGTCGGTTGTGACGGGGGGGTAAGTTTGCCACCAGGTGGAGACCGTCGGGACCCGGCTTAGGAAACGCGGAAAAGTGTCGGAACTTCTAAAAGAACTCTAAGCTCGCTCGCGAAGAACCTTCTGGGGGAAAGAGACGTAGTTTACTTATTCTGACGGGGAAGGTTCTTGAAGCAGGCGGCGCGGTTCTAGACTCATGAAAAAAAGAGAAGTTATCAGGTTAGGAACAAGGGGCCCCACTTCAAATATCACAGGAAAAACTGGGCGGTGAAAGGAAAAAGACCATCTCTCAAAAAGAAGAACTTGGGGAGTTTTCTGGCTTGGGGCGGGGGTCGCGAAAAAAAACACAACGACACTGGTGTCCGTTCCTAGGGGGCACTCTTCTAGGGGGTTTGCCCCTACCCCACTGACATGGGGGCTTGGAGTGTTTGTCATAAATGGGGCACGTCTTGATGTCCGAGCGTAAGAAGAAAAGACTCTCCAACAACGTATTATTGAAAAATAAGGGGGGGGTTGTCTAAGACAGCCCTAAAAACACACCCAAAACGAACAACGGGTTAAAACCTACACAGTATCCCATCAGGGGGGTGAGACTGGAAAAAGACCACCGGGGCTAGGAAAACGGAAAAGATGACTTTCTGTCTTGTAAAACGAAAGCACCACGGGACGGATAGAACTGAAAAAGTCTACTGGGAAAAATAGCCACGAAATCATTGGGGGAGACTAACTGGAGACGTCGAAAAAAGAACAAATTCTAGGGAAGAGAGGCTATATCCTAGGACCTTCTCCCCTACAGGCGAAACTAAGGTACAAAACGGGGGGCGGAAACGTCACAATAATCTCTACTAAAGATCGGGGGGTTCTCGTCCGACTTTCGGACCTCTCAGGCGAAAAGGAACTTGTGCCAGCAGGTAATACCCATACACACCGTCGAAATATGCTAGAAAAAAACGTCATCTTCTTCTGAAGAGCAAACATCGAAAGCAAGGAAAAGGCAAAGTCAATCGGGTTTGAGGACAAAGAAAGAAGTTTCCGGGGAAGGGGGGGAGAAGTCGAAAGAAAGTCATTACTGATTCTAGTTGCGCATGTTGCGTAACGTACAAGCTACTCACGGGAAAAAAACACACTATACTAAAAAAAAAAGGGGGAAGTCTGAATGCTACCGGAAATTTTGGGTGACTTATTGCATGGGCTGAAAAAAAGGGCTATAAATTTGGATCCGGATTAGCAGAAAAAAAAAAACTTAAAATTGAAGAGCGAGTGTCTCCCTGGATGGAACATATCCCAAGGTCATTTAAGGGTAATCGGATAGCACTCTTGACGTTGTAGACCGGAGGGGGAGGGTGTCAGGGGAAAAAGCAGGTCCTGCTATTGTTACTTCTTGAGGGGGGTTAAGCTGCATGGGGGAATCATAACTCAGGAAAGGGATTAAGGACCGGAGGGGAGGAGAAAGGCTGCGGCATCTTCGAAGTAGAGTCAGAAAAAGAAAATAGAGCAAACTCCTTCGCGCTCAGATCGGGGCGAGGAGAGGGAAGTGGAGTCAAACACTCTCTAAGGAGTCAGCGGGCCGAAAACGGGACTTGGGCATTCGTGAATCACCTCGCCTTCACGTTCCAAGCTTTCAAAACGTAGAACAAGAAGCAGGGGAAGACCGGATAGGAAGAGGGGCGTATCTAACGGAACGCTTAAAAATTAAAGGCGGAAGGGTTGAAAAGACTAGGCATCCCTAGCCTTTTTGCTCTACAGGGTCTGTACAACAACTACGTCAACAGTCTCGAACGGAAAAGATAAAGCTTTGCGGACGTTTTGGGACTGAAACCGGGATTCTGCGCCAGAATAAGAAAAGGGGACAGCCAACTATAAACAGACTATACTGGATCTTGAGGAAAAGGTTTAAGTCCAGAGCAATTAACGGCAAAAATAAGGAAAAGCCGGAATTCCCGTGGATCAAGCCCAGATCGGGAACCTGGGGAGATTAAAGCCAGACAGCGCCCTTGAAAACTCCACTGACAGGAAATTCTCTTCTAGACGAGCGTGGGGGGGGGGCAGTTGGAGGAGTTGTATCGAACTGACATGGCAGTTGTGGTCGGCCGATGCCAAGAGGGGGGGGAAATAAAAAAAGGAAAAGACTAGCACTCCGGCGAAAAATTTGGCGCTAACTTCGCCTCTCGGGAAAGTGCTAGGAACTAGGGAAAAGGCCGGAAGGAAATTGGGGGGGGCGGAGCTCTCAACAAATCACAACCCCCCGTCAAAAAGGCACCGGAAAATAGGTCGCCGTTCAAGAGCCGGTAAAGTAAGAGGTAAAAAAAAAAAGCGTGGATGTATCGCGAACCATGGTAAAGGCGGACCGAGAGACCGCGCAGCCAGGGAAAAGAAAGGGGCGAAGAAAAAGCCAGCGGGAAGACTGGTGAAAACCCGTCAACAGTACCCGCAAGGAAGTTTCGGGTAAGAGATGAACTTCTCAATGGCGGGATGTCGAGGAAAAAAAAAGAGACCCGCGGGAGTTCCCAGCGGATCTCGGGCGTGTGCCATGGACCTACATGCGAACGGAGCGTCCAGAAAAAAAAGAAGGGAAAATACTTCTGACCGCAGGTCGAACTATGGAGCCCCCGAACAACGGCCACACCGCCCTAGAGATGGAAAGGGGTTCGTGGCGGTGCCGAATCATCAATATAAGAACATCTTCACCAAGCACGCCAGGGTAAAATACATAACAGATAGGAGCCCGGGAAGGAAAGAGCTAGGGAGAAAATGATGGCCTAAAATGATTTGCGTACTATTGTGAGGTACTGTGCATCTCTCGAAAACTCTCTTATGGCTTGAAGGACAGTGGGTTCGGGGCGTAATATCTGGATCCCGGGAGCCTGACTGACGACTCGACTCTGTCTTCGTCCCAAAGGCACACATCAGGGAGTTATCTTGTTGACTAAATACGGGGGCGAGCCGAGGAAAAAAGGGTGGTCGAAGGAGGTCCGACATATGGACTGATTATGACAGAGCTTCTAGATTTGTGAAAAATAGCACATGGGCGAACTGGAAATCAAGCAACCATCAGGAAAGGGGCAAGGTGGGTCTTCAGAGCATGAGTTGTTCAGAAGAGGCAGATCTTCAATCGATATCTTCAAGGGGGGGAAGAAAGACTACGGAGCGCCTCACTGCTCTAACGCCAATCACAAAAAAGGGACTGAGACGCCAAATTTTAAGGAGTCTTAAAGAAGGGAAGGAAAAGAACGGGTTCCCCTGCGAAGCAGTTTACCGTTGCACGATAATGTGACTTAATCTATGGGCCGGAGTGCAAGAGGATAAAAAAAAGGAGACTATACTCTATCTACATGTTCACTACGGTCTTCATTCGGGAAGAAGGGGCACCGAGACCTTCTCAGATTTTTCATCGAGCAATCAGTCCACCACTCGGCGGGGAAAGTACCCGGAGCTTAGGAACCGGATCTAAGTGTGGTTTGCTAAAGAAGGATCCGTCTAGACGACTCCGAAAATCGTCAGGGGCTTACGAAAAAAGGGTACGTAGCGTATGGATGGCCACATTGAACCCCGGGGACAAAAAAAGTATGTAGACCCATGATCGAGGGAGGAAAACTGGAGGGACACTCAGCCCTGAAAGAAACAGCATGGGGATTACTAAACATCCGTAAAATACGCCTAAGTGCTCCCTCTTCAATTACCAAAGCGCAAGAAAGAAACCGAAAAGCCGT
>Ga0179593_1667076_pt1 | contig 18351 bp, 19 predicted proteins | sample CZODoug2_1_08_16_FD_185931 | JGI IMG/M metagenome (GOLD analysis project Ga0179593, IMG submission 185931) | Vadose zone soil fungal communities from Angelo Coast Range Reserve, California, USA - CZODoug2_1_08_16fungal (PacBio error correction) | ecosystem: Environmental > Terrestrial > Soil >...
GCATCCGAGCGCGGCAGGAAGGATTGGACCAGTCATCGACGCACGGGAAATACTTGAGTGCGGATGCACCGAAAGGGAGCTCTTTAAATCGTGGGACGGCTCTGGTAGTGGAACGCCAACGTTCCGATCTTCGGGCCCGAAAATTCATCGTCATGGGGGGGCAGAAGGAAGGGGAGGGTTTGTCATCACCAAGGGGTATAGGGAGTGTCTTAGGACCTTCATCGGGCAGGGCATGATGTTTCTGGCAAATAACGCCTAGTTGCCAATTGGTGAAACACCCACAACTTCTCGTCAGTCGTCGTTCGCAGGGTAGTTACTCGGAAGGCGAATGTCTTTTCCGCGAGGAACTTTTAGAACTTGTCCTTGACGTACGCAAAGGAAGGGAGAGCGTGGGCCGCATGCGGCCCCGGGGTGCGGTCCTTAAAAAAAAGAGGAGCAAGGGTCGAAAAAAAAACGTGGCGAGGGAATGAGTGGCAGACGGGAAATGAAGATGAGAGGCATGGCGCAGGCAAAAGTGACGAAAAAAAAAGTCGGGGGGAACGCAGGAGACGAGAAGCAAGGTCTCGTTGAAAAACTGCGCAAGCCCTCAAACGAAGAATAGCCAGGGACGGAGGCCGTAAAGCCATAGACGTCATGCCCGTTCCTAATCAAGGACCAGGGGCCAAGGGCACAGGAAAACAAAGCATCGAGCCCAAACCCGAGGATGGAGAAGGGGCTTTGTAGAATGTTCCAGAGAACGTAAGAAGGAAGCCAACCTCGAAAACAACGGAGGAGAGAAGAGAGGGGGAGGCCCCAACCGCTACAGGATTGTACGGATAGGAAAGGTACGAGAAAAAACAAAGAATCCAGCTCGAATGTATGGCGGCGGGGGATGGCAGGGGATATCATTGGAGGGGATATGCCCCCTGAAATGGCTACGCAATCCTATGTGCAGGGGGCCCAGGGCGGCTTAAGGCTTGGTTCTTAGGGCGCAGCAAACGGAAACTTTATGCGATTCGGGGGGGGATTTGTTGAAAAAGTCGACTGGGGGGAGATTGGGGGCGTTGCTGCTCCATGCGCCTGATTCACCGCTTAGAAGGGGGGCGACTCCAGGTGGTGGGTGTCGGATGATGAGCTCCAGAAAGAAGGTGTGAGACCCTACAAAATGCTTGTCAAGGAGATAAGCGATTATTCAAAATCAAACCCAAAGGATTCCACTCTAGACAATCTCCTGCGTCACGAGATACTCCTGGACCTCAGAAACCATTTCTCTCGAAAAAAAAAAAATACGAGGCTTTTACCCTAGGATTGGGGGGGGGGGGGGGGGGGGGCTTTTTAAAATCGCTGCTCTTCCAACCGTAATTCTGCGCCTAATTCGAACGAAGGAAAAAGTCCGGGGGGGTGAAGTCCAATAACGAAAACAGGAAAAAAAATCGCCCGCGAAGATGACCGGAGTACATCCCTTAGAGCGAGGCAGGAAGATCGCAATGTACGAACAAAAGAGACTAAAAACAAAGGAACGGCTTTACTCTTTGGTTAGAAGGGTGAAGAAGCAAAAGATAGAAGAGCCGTGGGAAACTACGCCCCAATCACCGAAAGATAAGAAGCTTCAGCCGATCCAAATGTTACGCTCTAGCGAAGGGAGCCGACCACGGATGGAGGGAACAAAGGAGTTTTCCCAAGTGGAAAGAAGAACGGGGGACCATGAGCATCATAGCTTTGAGAAACGCCAACCCCATGACATAAAGAGAGGGAGGATCTTCCACGGTGACGAGAGCAGGAAAGAATCATATTGCCGCGTAAACTAGCGAGAAAACTGCCAAAGAAATGCCTAGGACCTCACCAGAAAAGAAAAGCCCATATTCTAAAAGCGTCTCCCAAAACGAACCAGCATGGAGACCCACAGAGGGAAACGTAACCTTTTCATGGAGAACGAGCACGTTCAAGACGCCGATCAGAGAAAGTTGGCCACCAGCACGGGGAAGATACGAACCGATCAGAAAAAAAAAAAAACACCAAAATGCCTCCGATCGGATCACCAGAGCCGAGTTCAACAAGAAACTGCCAGACTCACAGGAGAAGTGGTAAATAACACTCAAAAATCGCCGCGGCGGGAAGACAGTATCATTCGAGAGGAAAGTTGCCAGGATCACCGGGAGCGGAGTGAAAGCGATAGATTCCCGGCATGGGGTTTTGTTTTGTGGTCGGGGTTTTTCTTCCGTTGGCACCGGAGAACACCTTAGGAAAAGCAACGCCCGCGCGTTAATTCGTATCTCGCCTCGATGCGGGGGGATTCGGATCGACCCTTGAAGATAGGAGGAGGGAAGAGTATAAAAGTTTGTCCAGACGCTGAACCCCGATCGCATAGAAAGAGAAGGACCGTCTAAATCTTCAAAAAGAAGAGGTAAATTCCGCTTGCGCGGACTCGGGTGAACTTTTATTTCAAAGATGCCGAGCATGAAAGAAAAGAGGTTGGTGTAGGACATGCGATTCGGGCCCAGGGCACCGGGGTCCTTTTACGGAATCGACGGAATGGTCACAGCCGGAAAAGCAGAAAGGGGAGGTCCAAAAAGGCGTGAAGGTGACCAGCATGGGGTCCGGGGGGGAAAGATTCCAGCAGCACGCCGAGACGAGCACAGGGGAGAAGTGGAAGGGAGAAGGCCCCGGCCTGATAAAGAAAACCAAGCTCAACAAAAAAAAACAACAAGGGAAGGATCCAGTGGAATGGCAGAAGGACTTGAGTCCTAAGACAAGAGGGAGATAGAGGAGTGGCCGGGAGTGGATCTCAGACGGATTTGTTCAAAACCACCCCACCGAATGTCTGGGGGTGGGAAACGGGACGAAGGTCGGCCTGATCGAACTATCAGGAACCAAAGAGGAACGCGCGGTGCCAGCAGGCCCAGCATGCCGAAAACCGGAAGTGCACGAGCTCAAGTCGCCGCCCGGCAAAAAGAAGGCTTGACGAGGCGCGGCACGACGCAATGGAATTGAAGGAAGTTAGAGTGAAAAAAAGCCGCGCATAGAGGCGGCGAGTTTAGGATCCAACGTTCGGGGAGGGGGACGATTCCGCCCGAAGAAAAGGCTATCGAAACGGGGGCCGCCTGACGATACACTTTCCGAAGAGGGAGGGACTTTGGAAACGCCGAAGGCGAAGGCTGCCACGGTACTACAAACCAACAACGGGGGGAAACCAGGCTGGGAGAAAAAGAGCCTAAGTGCCAGAGAGCGAGTCCCCCCTTGAGGAAGCATTAATTGCCTCTCTCGGTTGAACCTTCTTTCCGGAGGGCCCCCACTCTTGTTTGTGAGTGGGGATGTCCCAAAAGGGCGAAGGGATCTGGCAGCGCCGGTACTGACCATTCTGCGTCGAGGTTGTGTGATACGGCGGGAAGGCAAGATTCTGTGTCTCCCTCAGGTTAAAAGGTTCGGAAAAAGACCGAGGGGACTGGTGCAAAATTGCGGGGATGATCCGGCCGGACGCTGGGGAAAGTGGGGATGAGAAATACCTATGCGCAAAGGCGGGATGGTGAGCCTAAACTGGGCTCAGAGGCGGTCAAGGGGGGTTGAAAAAGCGCCGATATGCGAGGTGGGTTCCGTGAACCAATCCCTAAGGGAAACTTGTTCTGGATCTTTGGTGTCTCCTCCGACTTTAGGGTTCTTAAGAGGAATATTATTCTGGTAGTCCGGGTCTTCCTGAAGAAGCGCCCCTTAGATAAGGTCAAACTCGGCCTCTGCTATCGAATCTTCCATTTTGGTTAATCCATTCTGTCCGAAAAAAGAAGGGATTGTCACTTTGGACGACTCTAATCCTGATTGACGGAAAAAAGGGGGTGGGTACGACGGGGAGCGGCAGAAATAAGAAGCGAAATAAACCAGAGACTACTTAGGAGAGACGCTCTGATATATCCTCAGAGTCCTTTGGTGGAAGTTAGAGAGGTTTCTTTTTGGGACTGGGTTGCTTCTGAACCCCGGAGGTCACTACTCTTGTTTCATCGGACCCTCCTGCTCTTTTGGACCCCGTCCCCGCCGCCGTGGCGTCCCCCTACTCTCCTATCTGGGCTCTCGTTCTCAAGATAAAGAATCAAAGAGTTAAGAGACTTGCATCTAGGCGTGGTTCCGATCGTGGGCGTTCGTCTCTCCTCCAAAGTAAGGACCCGTCTACAAGTTCTTTCTCGGACCCGCCTTCAACTCCGTTTATGCTTGTTGGGAGGGGCACAAGGGTGGGGGCTTGCAAGGAGTCGCGCGGTTTGTCTAAGGTTGCACAGTAGACTCGGGGGTACCGGTGTTTCCCGGCCCGGTGAGCTTCTCCGGTGCTGGCCTCCCGGGCTCAAGGGGTCTGGGACTGTCCAGCGGAGAGAGTGGAGGAAACGGTCAGGAGGGTAAAGCTTTTCGAGTGTGGGGGAAGGCCACAAGTTCTCAAGGGTTGAAAGGGCAAATTGGGAGGTGCGTCCGGAACCAAGGGGGGAATCATCATACTTGGGAGAAAGCACGCCAGGGAATCTAGATCTAAAGGGGGATCTGTATTGTGCACTTGTTGATTGGCAAGTTCTCATAGCCAAGGAGATCCCCTGATCCTGGGGACAGTGGGCACACCCCGACTTCTCAAAATAAATTCCGAAACGGCTTCAGGAGGCCGTCCCTCAAAGAGGTAAATAGAACTTCCGCGGAATAATAGACTCCACAGCCGTGGGAAGAGCTAAGGAAAGAGGCCACTTGTCAATCCCGAGCTGACCCACACCATAACTGGGCCATTTGCGTGGTTGTGAAATGTGCAAGCCAAAGGGACCAATCCGTAGAAGGGTAAAAAGATAGAGAAAAAAAAAAAAAGGAATTGTGTAAAGAGAGAGATGTAACAACGAACGGTACTGCGCGATGCAATTACGGTGCACAAAGGACCGTATCCAAGGGGGGGTGGGGGGCGGCGGGTAAGGGACTGGGGGGGGGACATGTGCGATCAGGGCTTATGAAGGCAACTGATCACGGGAATGGGTAGGCGTCGGCGGGCAGGAAGAGGCAGAGGGGGGCATCCTGGCTAAAAACTAAATGGAATTCAAGTTGTCGGTGCAGGAAAAAGTAAACAAGCGAGGGCGGCGACTTTGCATTCGACAGGAAAGGTACGAAAGGGGCACGATTCCCCATCGAAAATCGTGTGGTGTCAGCGGATAAAAGAAGCCTCAAAGGGGTTAAAGGACCGCAAAAGAAAGAGACGGGAAACGAAAAGACGCGTAGACCAAAAGCCCCCCGCGTCCGAAAGGAGACCAGCGGGCCACGAATAGAGGCCGCCCTCCACAGAACCCAGTTAGAGGGGGACGAAGGCAAACGGAGATAAAAGGGGCGGGGACAGGAACGCCAATAGGAGGGTAAACAGCCGGGCGTCACAAAAAGAAAAACCAGGGATGAAGGCAAGGGCAAGACAAAATATCCACCTCCGACACTAAAAAACACACGAGCCAAAAAAACAAAAAGATGTTAAAAGGAGGCGTCCAAGCGGGAGATCAGGCTCGGAGGGAAAGGGGAAAACCTAGAGAGGAAAATCAAATACTAAGGAAAAGCGCACGTCAAGAAACCTACTGAAAAGAGCTTTGGGGAGGCCGAACCACGGCAACAAAAAGCAAAGGCCGTTGAAGCAAGCCGCAGCCAAAAAATAAATTAAAAAAGGAAGACACGTCAGCTCTTTATGAGAGCATGCGCCTCTCGAAAAACGGAGGGGAAGGAAACAAATTACCTCGAAAAAAAAGAGATGCCGAAAAGATCACAAAATGAGAGAACGGACCAAAAACCAAAAGGACAGCAGATCATTTCGGCGGAACAAAGAGACTGAATTGCGACGATCCTAAACTTCAAATACCCATAGCGGGAAACCAAAACTAAATGCCGATGCGCGCATTCTCCAGGAAAGCACCCGATCCTCCCTGGGACGCCGCTCCCAATTTAAAACAAGACTTTCTCCAGCCATCTCATTACCCGGGGGGTGCAAAACGATATGTGCCTCCTCCTCCGTGGCGTCCGTCATCACCTTTGGTCATAAAACAAAGCGCACTGCTTGAGGCCAAAAAAACGATCTGCAACATGGGCCGCAGAAAGCCCTACAACCAACCAACTAGAAAAAGGTCAGGAACGCCAACCTCTTAAAGGGAAACAAAGATTTGGAATAAAAAACACTCCCAAACACCACCTGGGGGGTGCCGAACATAAAGAAAATTCTTAAGCCGGTGGAAAAGGCTTGGAAGCAGGATCCAACGCCAGTCGGGGCGAAAATCGGGTGCACTATGCTGTCACATGGGTTCCCCCGTTTGGTGGTGTGGGCTTGAAGGCGTGGCACAGCGCACAAAGGGACGTCGGGGCAACGAAACGCCGAGGTAGATGGTTCGCTCTCGGAATGCGGGGGAGTGATACCTTGGACAGCTCGGCGTGCGAAAAGTCCGTCCAAGGAAGAGTTTGGCTAGGCGGCGGGAAAATCAAAGGGGGAACGAATCGTAGCGGTTGAACAAACAAAACCCACCACAAAACACCCGTCTCATCTCCCATCAGCGGCCGGAGGAAAAGTGCCGCAAAATAAGACTCGGGCGGGTCCTCCTGGGAAAAAAAACGTGCAACGGACGCGGGACTTGGTGGAAGGAAATGTCCAGAAAACCAGAGGCACACGTTCGAGGTCTGATAGATCTGGGGTAGAAGACGCAACGAAAATCAAACTGTCCTCAAGGGTGGTTACGGTGAGCGGTATTCCGGGGACCAAAGGCCGTGCGAATCAAAAATGACATCAACCAGAGAGCGAGCACGTATGGTAATGACCATGTCCCGGGTGTATTCCACAGACTCAACAACGGAGGAGGAAAAAAAAGGGAGAAAAGGAGCGGGGAAATAAAGTGCCTACAGCCAAGAACCAAAGGCGATCTATCGAGGGAGGCTGTGGAAGACTAGCAAAGGACGCGATGCGAACCCTCAACAAAAAAACTGAAAAAAATCGAGGAAGCCTGTGCCCTGAATCGGAAAGATAGTGGAAACGAAAATCGGACGAGCAGCCCGTTTCCTCGGGGAGGATCATTGGAACAACGTCCGCCTAGAAAGGATCTCATGAAAAGGAGACCAACCACTCCAACGATTGTGCTTACGAGGGGCTGCAGGGACGACTCATGGGAAAGATGGTGTGAATTATTTAAAGCAAACAGGCTTGATAGCGGTAGATCAGGAGGAGACGTCTTATTCCCAAGTACGTGCGTTCCGATGGACGACGAGAGGAAAGGTAGGAAAAGTCAAAGAACGAATGAAGAGGCTAGCCTACTGAAACCGGAGTAGCTTTGCGAACGCACTGTTGAAAAGATCCAAGGAAAAACGACAATAAAAAAATCACAAAAAAATAGGGGTGAAATTACGGGAATAGAAAGAGGGGACTCCAGAGGGGCGACTCCCTGAGTTGTGGCCTGGATTCCGAGGGTGGGGGGGGTTCACGATAATTGACTTCAAGGGTATGTCCGCCAGCGGGGGGGGGGGTGGTACGTTACCCAAATCTGATCGGGGGAAAGCCAGTCTTTCCGGAACTGAGCCTTGTGTGGGTGCCGCGACGAGAAGGAGTGGAAATGGGCTGGGGACGCAAGACAGGGGTTCTTGTTGAACACATTGGGGATCGAAGGAAAGCTGAGGTCGGCTTCAAGCCTGGAGCAAAGCGTGGGCGCCTGGAGGGGAATCCCAAGGGAAAGTTCAAGGGGGTTGGACGGGCCCGAGATGGTGAAAAAGAATAGGGTGTTCGGAGAAGAAAGGCATCAGTGTTTATTGACTGTGACGGCGAGGGAGAGGTCTGCATGCGAAAGGGGGGGGATGCAACTTCGTCTCTTCACCTTGAGGGGCAGCGATATCCATTATTCAGGGGGTAGAAACCGGGGACGCGCAATCTTCCTCAGGGCATCTACGGGCTGAATTGAGAGCGGGGTTTAAAGAATTTTTCGAGGGGCGCGGGGGGAAAGAGAGGGCGCAGAAAATGGAAAAAAAAGATAAGCTCATCCTCGAATTCGTGGTGATGTTCGCGTTAGAGAAACAATTAAAACTGACTAAGGTGTGACGGGGTGGGACGGCCGAAGGAGAGGTCACAACTATAGACCGAGGAAATATTCAGTGTGGGCCTGACTCCTGTTAAGTATGTACGGGTAGTGGGCTTAGAAGAAGAGGCCGAAAAAAAGGTGGACGCGCCCTATCTTCGGGAGCATGTGCCTTCATAGTCTTTTCTTAAACTGGTCATTTGTCAAAAAACAAAAGCACCAAGAGGATATGGCGGAGCCTTCATCGTCGAGAGGGAGCGGGGAACTGCATCTATGGGGTCAGTGCCCACAGGCCTATGGGGAAAGTTGTCAAAAATGCAGCGTCAGGATCCTGGTTGGAGAACGCGAAAGGGTGAGTGCTGAAGGCGCCGGGAGCCGTTCTTGGCCAGGGAAGCTTTACCACGTTAGGAGAGGGTTACTGTGGGGGGGAGAACTGAAACCGTTGCTCGGCGGGCGCGGTTGGGTCTTTCCGGAAAAGGGAGGAAGAGCATCTCCAATCAAACAAAGATGCTTAAGAGATGAAACTTGGAAAGTGAAAGCCATAGACGGGTTCTCTAAAAGACGTGAAGGAACCCGCCAATAAAAGTCACTTCGCATCATGTCTGCTGGGGAACCACAACGGCGCAGGAAAGCCTACCGACATGCCCATTCTCCGGGTATCAAAATACGTCAAGAAACTGTTCTAGCCCGAAATGATCCCACAAAAAGGAAATCCGAAGGACAGAAAAGAAAAAAAGCCAAACCCGGCCGTAGGGGTGTGTGCGCAGGGGCCAGACCCAGGAAAAAAGCCATTTAGCAAACTGGGGGGGAAGAAATATCTCAAAAAAAACAACAGTAGTAGGAATGAGGCACGGCTGAAGTGATTCAAGGCTTGGCGCACAAAAGCCCGGAGAAAAACGGCACGGGGTTAATTGTGCGCAAATGGGGGGGGGAGGCGGGATTTTAACCTGGGCTAGGGGAGGCCCTCCGGAGGATCGATCAACTTCCCGACGGTCCTAAGGAAATGTGTATGGATTCGCGCTGAAGGGATTGTGAGAGGTCTGGGGAGGTGCAGACAAAAAAAAGCTTGATGCGCTGAGGGAAATGTCCCTACTATGCAAGGGGGGCACAGAGCACGCAGTCAAAGGGATCTCCAGTGGGACGTGTGCACTCATAGGGGGGAAAGGAAAAGCCCACAAACTGTAAAAATCGATAAGGCCGTCGAAGGACAGCAATCCAACAAACCAAAACCAGCAATACTAGGATAACCAGCCGAATAAGGCGAAAAAGGGGACTCACAAACGAAAAAATTGGCGTTTCTATGCAGAAAACCTTAGCCGATCTGCTGAACAATCCCTCCTGTAAAATCTGTCGAAGTCACCACCAACGGAAAAAGGGGAATTAATGAGAACTCAAATCAATATCCACTCATTGGAAAAAAAATAATAAGACAAGACGATGCCGCATCGCTCAGAGGGGGACCAAAGAAAATGGGTTTTCCCAGCGAAGCGAAGCCAAGTCGTAAAGGAAAAAGACATGTACGAACAATCATCACAAAAAGATCGCGGTACGGAGCTTGGGGAGGAAATGGTGAAAAAGAAACATATACTGGCATCCAGCCCAAAATAACCACGAGCCAGCAACCGAGGAGGGAGCTTCAGACAAAAAAAAAAAAAATCAAAGGATGGCAGACTCTATAATTGACCACGAGAGAAAAAAACGGGCTGTACACACTTGCCAGTAAGACGACGGAATGCCTACCATTATCAAGTGAAATAGCAGCGCAAACCCCATGACTCAAGATGCGCGGGCATTAAAGGGGCTAAAAAGGAGCCACCCTCATCAAAATGCACCGAAAAACCTAAAGAAAAACCGACAGACCCGCGAGGAATAGCGTGAGAATTCCAAAAAGTAACACAGCGCCATAGCGAAAAGGGATAACTTGCAAAGACAAGGGGGAGGAACAAAGCATAGACAAAACAGTAAAGGTGGGCTATGCAGAGATCTGTACCGAAAGGAAGAAGAATGGGGTTCAAAAAAACAGCACAGGCTTGTCGTAAAAACCGTATAACCATGAGGAGGAGAATGCACCTATCTCCTCAACCAAGAAGACGCCCGAAGAATAAACGAAAAAGCTTTCAACAAAAGGATTTTGGAGACAAAAGAAAAAAAAACACATACAGATGGGACGGGAATAGAAAAGAAGTCTTCATCACAAAATAAAACATCGTACCCAAAAAAAAAAAAAAGGCCTGCACCTTACCAGAAGCAAACCTGCGCTAGCAATATAGGCACAAAGAGAATATATGTCAAGTGTGGCCAAGGTTTTGTGGTTTTTGGTGTGGCTTCGTCCGGGGTAATGGCTCCCGCGAGGGGAGTCTCAATCACTCCGTAGAGGTAAAGGAGGTGTCCTGCATTTCTGAGAGCTCCCATTTCTGTCTTCGGGAGGCAGCGATCAGAAATGGTGGGTCAAAATAAGCGCCATCAAAAGACCGAGGGGGAAAGGTTGAACAGTTCGAAAGGAAGTAGAAAACCAAAAAAGCGCCATGCTAAACAGTAGCAGCCGGTAATCCTAAAGGTTGCGCAGGAGGTCCACAGAGGGGGGTACATTGCGACCGGAGATCTCGTACGGTGGACGGAAACTGCCATAGCGGCCCATTAAGCCCCGCGCGGGAGGGATGTCGTCGGATCGGGGAACAAGCCAGGGAAAGAAGACCTGGAATGCGACGGGAGGTTCAAAAGGGAAGAGGTTGGGGTCCTTGTTTTTAAAGCATCATGGAATTGCTGGAAGCAAAAATCAAAAGCACGTCCGGGAAGGTTTGTTATTCGAAGAACCCCGAAGGGACAGTCCACCGATTCCGCAACACAACAAAGAAGAAAAAAAGATAAGGTGGAGCATCAAAAGGGCAAGAACCCACAAAGGAGGACGCGGGGGCGAGATGGCATGACAAGGGGTGAGATCATCAACAATTCTTGGACAACAGGGCTCACAAAAACACGCTAAGGGGAAACAATAAGTCGATTACAAGATTGGGAAAGACTGAAATCCCGATCGGAAGCATAAAATACGGCGGTTGCCCTTCATGGCCAAGAGGAAAAAAAAAAGATCCAGCCGTGCAAAGGCATTGAGACGCGGGACGGCCAAGATAGTGCTGTAAGAAGGGGGGGATGGTCACTCTAAGCCATTGGAAAAGCAGGAGGTGTTACTGGTGCGCCAATTGAAAAAAAAACGCTGGGGCTTCTGGAGACGGCAGTGGTCTGTACCGTAAGGTTCGTAGGAAGGGGAGGCACCGCGCTAACCAAGATGAGGGGGTCCGAACTCAACAGAAGAAAATCTTCTAAGAATCCGTTTACAGGAGGAGGGGCTCTTTGTACGTACAATCTGGTAGGAAAGTTCCAAGGAAAAGAAAAAAAGCAATCACAAAAATGAAAAGGACGGGCATCAAGAGAGGAGATAATAAGCTCTCTCGAGAAGGCGGGGATCCTAGGCATGGGGGGGTCCCTCTCGAAGGGGACGAGGGAAATTGATTCATCAGGAGAGGGGCTTTTGGGTTGTAGGTGTCTTGGGGGGAAAAAAAACGATCCGGTGGTTCGGGACAAGGCGTTGGGTTAAAAAAAGGTTCCTTTGGGTGAACTGAACGCTCACGGCCTTGCATGGGAGGCAGAAAACTGGGAGACGGGGTAGGTGCTCCCTCCTGTGAGGTGGGAAGGACTGCTGAGCCAAATGTCCCACGCTGAAAAGATGTCTAGGAAGACGCATCGTTTACTGGGAGCCAGGAGGGAGGGGAGGAATGGGCACGTGGCACAAAAGGTGGGGGGGACGTCGCACGTTTCTTCGCGATTTTTGTGTGAGATGGAAACGCAAAATAGCAAGCGGGTCGGGGGGGGATTGTGCGCCGCTAGGGGAGGTAAGAATATTTGGGAGGCGCTCGACGTAACCTTGTGTGACGATAACTATTAGAAGCATGGGGGGAGGGGGAAGTCCCCTTGAGCGCAAGAGTGAATGCGGGAGATGGTAGCGTTTCTGAAGGTGACCGGTGAAAGAAAGTGGGGGAGCCGGCAGAGAGAGCGCAAATCTATGAAAGAAGAGGAAAATCCTGAATGACTCTGAAGGTAACGTAGGGGGGGGAGGGTTATCTGCACTTTAGAAAAATCAAAAAGATGAAGGGTAGGTGGTATTCCGCATAATATTCGTCACCAACTCTTCCAAGTCCCGTTTCCTGATCGGATGAGCTCCTTCAAATTGGCGAGATCAAGTGGCTTCGCCCGCGAAGACCGTAGGCGGAAAAAAGGGGTCCCTAAAGATTGAGGGGGCGCACGCAGCGTCAGGGAATGACCCATCTGGCTGGTGGAACAGGATGGATAGGATTGCGTCAAGGAATCGAGCGCCGGGTAAGAAAGGATTGTCAAAGGTTCCAAAGCCTCCTAATTTCCGAATTGGTTTTCCACCGCGCGGGCGGCTGAGAAGTTTTCAGAAAGGGGGAAACTCCCTAACTGGGGATTGGCAGGGAGAGATGGCGAATGAGGGGCCCGGGTATCCTCTGTTGGTTGGGGGGCCTGGAGTCGGCCACGTAGAGAGCGTTGGAGGCCTTTTCGTGACTGAGTAAGAAACTAAAAAGGAGGTAATACCGCCAGTCGAAGAAAAAAAAAGGAAAGGGGAGTCCGCAGTGAAATGGGGTGAAGATTCGCTATGGGAAAGAAAATCTCATCACATCCGTGTGCCGGGCAAAGAAACCTACACCCCCCATACTTTCCAATGTGAGGCGCTCAGCGATTCGGGAAAAATTCCCAAGAAAGAATTCCGTAAGACTGCCGCGAATATCCATGAAAAAGGGAGGGGATAAATATCTAGCCAGCAGTCGAAAAATTCAACATTCCAAACAAACGAGCACAAAAAAAGACGGACGTGAGGTTGGAAGTCCAAAATCGTATCGCCCGGGGGGAAAACATCTGAACCTCAAACAAACAAAACATAAAGGGGGTATATGGGCTGGAAAAACGGCGTCCTTCTTGGTCGGGAGAGGAACTTCTAAACAATCACGGCCACTTCTAGTTGTCGCTCTTGCTTCGATGGGGGAACGGAGGAAGTCTTTCGGAAATCGGGGAAGGAGGATCTAAGCGACTAGAGATGAGGACCCAGCTATGAGAGTGCTGATGTTGCGAACGTCAGACGCGAATTCTTTCCCTTTGGGTCTGGGCTCCGCTGCCCCCAAAAGACGAATTAGGGAAAGGAAAGTCTCATGGCTACCACAGACAAAACAAACCAACCGGGGGGGGGCTCCCGAATGCAACATTTTGTGGTAAAAGTGAGGAAAATCAGACCCATCTTTTCAAAAACCGACAGGTAAAACAGCCAAAGGCGGCAACGCATTCTCTCAAGGCCTGGCACCACCGGAAAAAGAATGTCGATAGGCAGACCAGCGCAGCGCCACGAAACGGGGAAATCCTCACGACCAGAGATAAAGGGGTCAGGACGAAGGCGAAATCAAGGGGGTACCTGAACTTTTTAAACAGGAAAATAGAGACAGGTTTCCCAACCTCGCTCCGTTCCAAAAAGCGAGTGAGGATAGCCGCAAGCATACCCCCTTTGGAAACCAACAGAAAGAACTGAAGACGTATCGGGCCAGAGCCCCCAAATAGATCCTAAAAGACGGGGGGAGAGGCCGAGGAACACGGCGAAGAATCATGACGAAAGGGAGCAGAAAGCACTCAATCGCTAGAGGGTAAGACAGCTTGTTGAAATAACGGGGTCCAAACACCGGAAGGAAGGGGAACTTTGGGGAAAAAGGAAGGAACAAAGCAACTAAAGAAAAAGTCACGGGATCCTGGCGTTCAAGCGCTTCCTCGGAGCAAACTATAAGGGGGCAGGCTCTCAACTTGCTAAACCGGAGGTCACCTTCTACTAACGTAAGCCAAAAGGAGAAGAGCAAGACGATGGGCAGACAAAGGACAATAATCATTACGGGCAACAGGGTTAGCGAGGAATCCTCTCAGAACTCATTGCAGCCTATACCCGTCCGCAAAAAAGGGAGAAGCCATGGGACTAAGTCAAAAACAGAAAATGACATGGGCACCATATTCGTCGTCCTTCTACCCCCACCACACCCTATCTCAAAAGGGGAGGAGCTCGCGAGGCGGGCTGGTCCAGCCCGGAGGGACCAGGCTAGCAGGCCATCTGTGGGGAGTACGAGGGTATCTAAAAGTAGATGTGCGATGTTGTCAAACCGTATCATCTGGAAACGACTAAAGCAATGAATAAATTTTGAAAACAAAAACGTGACGTCCAACCGGGGGAGCCCAGTTATGCCAATAAACACCAGAGGTCCGGAAAAGCCGGCGATTTAACTCCAGCATGCGACGACCCACTGTATGATGTTAAAGCCAACGAACCAAATCGATGGATTGGGGGCCATAATGTCGCATAATCTTGCAGGAACCCAATTTTGAAAAGGAAGATCACAAGATGCCGGGGGGCGGACACGGGACTAGTCCCGTTTTTACCAAGGGTGGGGGGTTTGGGATTGATTGGCCTTGTAGAGCTAAACCTCCTCAGTGGTTAGTAAAAAACTCCCTTTAAAGGATAGGTGAGGACTAGTGACGGACTGTGGTTCTTATCTACCCGGCCTAAGGAGGGAGTCAATCCGGAAAAACGTGGTCCATCCGACTTCCCAAACACCGACAAGATGCAATCGTTCGTGAATGTCGAGATGCCACAATCATCGGCCAGGAGAAGGGGGAAAGAAAGAAAACTGCTGAAGCATGAAGTGCTCTTGACGGTCCTAATGGGTATGGAGACGGGCACTGCGTGGAGAGGACATGCGTCAGATGTCCCAAGTCGGTTCCACAGCTAGGGGTCGATTTAGGAATAATCGATAACCGAAAACAAAGGGGAATCCGGAAGTGTGGGGTCCAGACTGAGGCGGGGTGAACGTTTCCAAATCGGGGCAAGCAAAAATAAAAATCAGCAAAAGGCGCGAAAAGGAAAGCGGGGAGGGTGGGAAAGGCTTCGAAAACCTTATGCCCGAACAGAAAGAGCTTCAAAAACAAAAAAAGGAGGAAGAAACTGAGAGATTGCATCATGACTGGGCAATTCGAAAAGAACCACGAACGTTCTCGGGGAAACTTCTTGGGAATGAAACGAGGAAATAGTACAGACAATGTGAACCTATACGGGGAAACCCCAACCCTCGAGTCTGGCCCAAAACTGCGGCCGCTGCTTTGGGAGGGAAAGATCAAGAAGAACAAAAGAAAGCTGGGGAAAGGGCGGGGCCCTCGGCCTTCAACTTCCAAAAAAAATCAAGCCGTAAAACGGCTACGGAAAGAAACGTCGTACAAGGACGGGAAAAGACGTGGGTACTAGGGTATCGCAGTCAGTCCGATGGGAGGGGGTGGAAAACTGATTAGACCGAAGTTCACCAGATGAGGGAGAGGGGCTCCGGAGTAAGTCAAAAGGGTTGCTTATTCACTAATCCCAGGCGATCGCGATAAAAAACGGCAATTCAGGGAGGAAAAAAGAACGTGCCCTCCGATCGGATCTTTGAGAACGCAAACTCGGACGCTGGGCCAACAGGGAGACAATCCACAAAAAAAGGGAACCATGGAAAAAGAATATCGTAGTATCTCTGAGGAGGAAATGGAAAGGGAAATTGCGGAGGTATGGACAATCAAACTCAAATTTAGAACTTCGGACTCATTCAGCTCTTTGGGGGTGTTTGGAAAGGTTTGGTCCCCAAAGCGATACGGAGGAGGGCTTTCCAGGGCGACGAAAGGATGGGTGGGGGCTTCCGCCTTCAGGGGGAAAAAAGATCGGAATGAAAAATAGGTTCGGCCTCCAGCACAGGGGAAACATTTCGGAAAAGGACGTCTTCAGACCACGCGTCGGGGTCTGCTGGACGACCAGAAGGGTTGCTAACAGAGCTGCACGGTTGTCCCGCCATTGTTTGCAATGCCGGATGCTAGGGGGCGAAGTTGCTGTGTCCTTTGAGAAGAAGGAAAGTAGTCCTCTGGTGGTCTTTTTGCAGTGGTTGCGTAGCATTTTGAAGCGTAGGGCCGGATCTGGTTGGGTCGCCTTCGCAATGAAAAATGCTACAGAAAGTGTCAGGGGGCTGTCTGTCACTTTCAACTCAAAAAACGGCATGATCATGGGCGGAATCAGAAGGAGAAAAAAGGTGACGAACGCCGGTGGACGAAGCAATTTTTCAGTGAGGGCAGGCAAGGGAGACGCAATCAGTAGGTGGGGGGAACGAAGCGAAGCAAAGAGTGACACCTTTGGGGAGGGGGGGCGGAAATGGTCTGCCAGGCGAAGGGAAAATCGTTTCCAGGGGGGGGGGGTCGCCCACTGTCAGAACCACCTGGCGTACCGAAGGCCGATGCGGGAGGAGATGATGACTCAGGCGGGGACAGTAGAGGGGACGGGGGGGGATTGGGGGGCCTCGGGCTCTCCCCTTATGAAAAGCCAAAGAAAAGAAAGAAAGGAAACGGGCCCGAGGAGTGTGGGGTCTGGCATGTGGGGGTAGGAAAAAAGTGTGTATAGGGGAATGGTAGGATCCCGGCGCAGGGTGTACAAGGGCGAAAGGGTCTGGGGCGTCCCACAGTCCGGGGTGTGCCTATTTTGAGGATTGTTGCCACCGCCAGGGGCAGGAGGTCAATCTCCGGAGGGAAGAAATGGTTCGTGCTGGCCGGAGGAAGAATTCGTTTCCTAGGGCATGAAAGGAAGCGTTCGGCTGGGGACCGGGGAGCAACGCGGAAAAAAAATTCTCTGCAAGGGACCGTCCTTTGCGGGCGGAGGCCGGAAAAAAGGAGGTGAAGGAGAGGGTCAAAAACAGTCGTGCGATGCATGGTATGCCCAATTGACAGCGAAGCCATGTAAGCAACGGGTAACATCCCTAAGCTTAAGTCACTCACCGACTCTGCATCAAGGGAGGGCTTGAAAAGAAAGGGAACTGCGCACTGTCCAATCAGACGCGAGAGAAGCGAGACTACCGTCCATGGAAACTCGCTTAATATCGCAGCATACACCTCCATGAGAGGAAAATAAAATCCTCCGCCAGACTCAGAGACAAACCCGAAAAAGAGTGCGGTGCCGTAATTGGAAAGAGCCAGCCACGGGCGGGCCACCAAGCTCTTCACAAACGGAGGAGGAGAAGATAAAAGGGAGCCCAAAGCGTTGGGTGGGGGAACGGGGCTCCACGGTCAATTAATCCCAAAGCACTTACCACGGCTCTGGGGGGGCTCTCTTGAAGGGGGCGCCGGGACGGTGATAATGGAGGGGGGATAAACCCTCATTTCATTTAGTCCTAGGAAAAATTCTCCTGCTCTTCCCATGTAAGGGGTGGGTGTTTGGTGGGGGCGAAGTGTGGTTTTTTTTTGGGTGTGGGGGTTTTTTGGGATTTTGGGTTGGGTTGGGGTTTGGAAGGGGATGCGGGGAGTGTTTTCATTCGAGGGGATCTAAAGGAGAAAAACAGTGGAGGAAAAGTATTTGGGTACGTGCTCTGACAGTCGACGAAGAAATTGGGGGGGGGGGGGGGGGGGGGTGGGGGGGGGGGGGGGGGGGGGGTTTTTTTGTGGTGTGGAGGTGCGTGTCATGGTGTGGTTGTGGAGGGGGGGTGTTGTCTTGGGAGTTGGGGGGAATTTTTGTGCGTTTTTGATTGGTGGGGCGGGAGGGTGGGGGAGTTGGGTTTGTGGTTTTGTGTGGTTCGGTGAGTGTGGGGGGGGGGTGGGTGAGAGGGGTGTGTGTTTTTCTTCTCAGTCCAAAACCACCCAATTGCCCCCATTCCACCTCGGGCGGGGCGCCTCTTTTGTTGCGGGCCATGCTCTCCCCTCTTGGGAATGACCGCCCCGCCCCGCTTTACAACGCCGCGAAAACCAGACTTTCAGGCCCCGAATTCAAGACTAAAAACACGGCAAGAGCCAGACCTGGCAGCGGTACACCAGCAACGACCCGGGTAAAAGTAAACAGACCCCGGCGCTGCCCGGGAGGGAAAAACGCGGAATACTGGACTGGTACCTCACATCCGGGGCTGGTCACCACCGCCAGCGAGGGGAAGGAGGATAAAACAGGGACCAAAAATCACAGGGTGGTACCAACAAACTTTAATAAATATTAAAAACAAAAACAGGAGAAGGGGAGGTCCTACTGTCCGGGGGAACTAAAATGCCATATCGTAAAGAGCAAAAAGACGATCACACGACAGGGCAAAAGAGACGCCTACGGGGGGTGATGACATAGCTAGACACAGTAAAAAGCCGGAATTTTCAGCCGCCGAACCCAACACCGGAAAGATGACTTTCAAAAAAAATCTTAACAGGGAGGGGGGACGCTCTAGCGCCTCCCCGGCGTCGGTAAAAAAAGAATTGCCTTCAA
>Ga0179593_1500775_pt1 | contig 18349 bp, 16 predicted proteins | sample CZODoug2_1_08_16_FD_185931 | JGI IMG/M metagenome (GOLD analysis project Ga0179593, IMG submission 185931) | Vadose zone soil fungal communities from Angelo Coast Range Reserve, California, USA - CZODoug2_1_08_16fungal (PacBio error correction) | ecosystem: Environmental > Terrestrial > Soil >...
CGAAAGATAGAGATTCATAATATCAAAAAACAAAAAGGAGGTTGTAGATGAGACGAGATCCTGTATCTTAGAACTTCAAAAAAAGAAAAAACTAGATCCCTCGTTCTCAAGCACAGCGGGAAAAAGTATGATAAGAGTTGCTGCAGCTGGCAGGGAAAGAATGAGATCTGACTGCTTCCACCCTACCTCAGACCGTTGACCAAACAAAGAAAGACCAATAAAGGGTATTGAGCGTGTCGAGGTTTTCCAAGGAGTAATCGAAAGTTAACACTTTATAGGGGTATGGGGGACCAAAAACCCAGTAGGTTATTATTGAGGAGGGAGAAGGGGGACCCTTTTATAGAGAGTGGGAAGCAAGGGGGGGGGGTGAACCTGTCACCATTCTTGTAAGAAGTCCGAAGAAAGTAGGAATCCCTACCGGAGGGAAATCCAAGGCCTCTCTACTAGGTCTACCGCCGATCGATTACCCCCGGCGACTTAGAGTTCCGATTCCCGGTCCGGGGTCGAGAGTATACGCGTAGTCGACAGGCGAAACTTCTTCTCAATCGAGCCGCGAACAGGAAAGAGTTGGGGGAAGAGAGAGGAGTGGATTCCTCAGAGGTGCCTATTACGACCTGGAGCGAACACCCTAGCTTGGGGGGGGGCCGATGAGGCCGCCGATTATCTTCGCGGAGAGAAGAGAGATAGAGTGAGGAGGCCATCAGGGGAGAGGAAAGGCATGGTGGGTGGCATGGACGGAATCGAGACTTTAGTACCCGCGGAGGGGCCGTAACTTCCTGTTCAGAGGATATGCTCGGAGTAAAAGAGATAGTACTAAATCAAACTACCAGTCCGCTGCGGCCCACGGGGGCATTCGGAGGACATTCCACAGCCTGATGGGATGCGCGTTGTCCCCCCATGAGAGTAGGTTTTCTAAGACAAAGTCAGCTGTCAGGGGCCCTGAGAAAAAGAAAGGCAGCCGCCTTTAGGCGGTCTGCAACAGAAAAGCTGGGGCGTCCGATCTTAGATAGAAAAGAGTGGGGCCCTCGAGGGACAAAAAAAAAAAAAAAAAAAGGCTGGTGACCCTGCTCGATTATAAAAGCCGGCGCACGAGAAGAAGTCAAACGCTTCGTGCAACTACGGGGGAGAGGGGGATGTGGCGCTGTAAAGGGGGGTGGAGTAGATAAAGAAAGATCAATCCTATACGACCGGGTCGTCTGCGCTGTAAAGAAATAAGGGTCAGCTTCCCGGGGGGACTACTCACCCAAGGGGGGGCAAGCCATAAAAGTGGGCTACAAAACTTTCTGCCAGCTGGGAGCCGGAGAGCTGCCGCGAAAGAGGTAGGAGGACCGCGACGGAGAACCAAAAAAGACTGCGAAATCGAGGGGACAACCGGCCAACGGGGTAAAGAAGGTCCTAGACAGACGGAGAGAATTCCGAGGTCCGAAGCCGGAGGATACGGGGGAGGGGTCCGCAAAATCAGAGAGGTATGGACTCCTGGAAAGAAAAAAAAGCGTCAACGATAGAGGGGCGTGAAAAGTGGGTTAAAAAATGCTGAGTGAGCTTAAAGAGAAGAAAGGATTGGCCTAAGACTCTCCCCTAAAAATCAACGGCACTTTTTCCAGCGGAAGGTCACCGGAAGAGAGGAATTCTAAGGTGACTGTCCCATTGGTGCTTCAAAAATATCTATTCTCCAAATAAAAGGAGGAGAACACTTTTGAAGGGGAGGGATTCAGAAAAACTCAGGGGATTGCTTGGAAAAAAAGTGGGGGGAAAGCGCGGTAGCCGGGGAGAATTAAAAAAAAGGTCGACCACTCCGACTCGGGAAGCAAGCTAACAATTGTGGACATAAAAGGTCCAAATTAAAATGCGGGGCGGAGGAGGTGGGCGGAGTACGGAGACCCGGGGGAAAATACCGACGATTTCCTGAAGGAAGACAAAAGGTCAACCGAGGATATAGGGGGGAATCAAGACTAGGAGTGGATCAACCGGGGGCGAACGCCCACCCAACGGAATGGGGGGGGTGGGGGGGGGGGGGGTCACAGGAATAGGAAAAAATTTACCCACCCTTCGGTCTCTCACCGGAAGAGGGAAATAGGCTTCAGAAAAGGGAAGGATAGACGGGGCGGGTCGAAATGGGGAAGGTCAAGCTCCGGTCTGCTACGACTGAGGAACGATGAATCGCCCTCCTGCAAGGACATCGCGAACAAAAAGGAGGGGGAGGGATTTGTATCCTGGGAAAATTAAAAACTGGGGGGTGCGGTAGATGTCAGAACTAAACATCCTAGCTCGAAATAAAAGCGACGGCGTCCCTCGACATCCGTGAAAAAAGGGGAGCGGCTATTCTTAAGGAAGGGGGGAAGTGCGGCAGGCCGATTACCTTGTTGGGAAAAAAAAAAAAAATGAGGTGGAACGCTCCCTACAGGAAAATGGGAGAGGCGGGCGAAGATGGGTTTCCCAGAAAATGGGGAAAGAAAACTCAAAAGGGGATTTGGCGATCGACAGGAGGCAGGAAGTGCTCTTCATCGAGAGGATATCAACAGCGCGGAGTCTCGCAAGAGCAACGCGTTCGGGGGTACGTTCGGGGGGAACAGACCAATGAAAATCCCTTCACCTACGAGCCGCTTGGAGGGAAAGTGAGGCAAAGGCTTGCCTGACTTGTCGAAAAAGGGAAGAGGGGGGGGACAGCGCTCATACTGGCAAAAGACAAGTCAAAACCCGTACCGGTTTATGGGGGGGGGAGTCTGCCTTTAAAAGGGGAAGAATCATGTTGGGGATCCCTCCACCGGAGAGACGGCCGGTGTGAAACTTACCAGTTCCGGGAGACCGTGCATGGGGGGAGGGGGGGAAGGAGCTACACGGTTGTCCCGGCCCGGGATCAAAAGATCAATAGGCCGATTCTTGCTGCAAGAGCGAGCGCCTGCTCAGACAGGAAACGGAACAGCAGGTTGTGACCTCCCCTCTTCTCCTCAGAGTCCTCCAATGGGTCCACGATAAGCTCGCGTAGGACGAGCATGCTGTTCTTTAGGAACTACGACCGCGATCGAACACAAATCAGCTCCAACACAACACAGGAGGGAGGAATGTCGTGCGCTCGCTGTCGTATGTGGCAAACACGCCGAAGGTGCTCATCCTCAGAGAAGAATATAGATGCCTCATTTAGAGCAGGAATGGCTGGTCCAATACAACTGAACGGCAACCGGCAGGGTGCTGAGAAGCGAAGAGAAAGACTCCCCAGGATCCTTGTGAGTCATCAGGGGCGAGGCCAAAATAAAGCGGAGAAAGACCTCTACCGGAAAACAGTCCGCCGTGCGGATTCACATGATACTGGACCTGAACGCCCGAACTCGAGCAAGCCCGAGGGGGACGAGAATAGGTCGGGGTCCCCCAAAACAAGGGTTGTGCCACGCCTGGCGATCAAAAGAAAAAAACCGGTCTTTCTGCAGGAAGAAGGGGGTCAAGAACTGGGAACGTCTAGACGCGCAATAACAGAAGCCGCTTGATCATGTGATTCACCTGCGAATCGGCCTGCCAGATCAAAACCACGCCGCGGACGAGTCCCCCAGGGGATCCAGAAGAACGGTACCGACAGCCGGCCCTCGTCACCGGAGCCGAAAGGAGGCTCGTAGGTCGGGGCTCTCCAAAGAGGGATTCCAAATGTCTCGTCCGCAAAGTCGGTAGCCGATAGGGGAGCATAGTCCACGCCGACGAAAACTGAAGGTGACGCGATACGCCGTCCCATGTTAATGAGAGCCAAGCCGGGCAACCCGCAAGGGGGGCCTGGCAACCCTCAGCCACAGGTTGCAAGTGCATTATGGCTATACGTACGCCCCCGAAGAAGCCAGGAGACGGCCATCGACCACATCAGACGGTAGCGCTTCTGAAAGCGGTACCGGCTGCTCGCGGAAAAGGGGGGGAAATGTCTCGTAGTCGAGCGCATATATCGCAAGGCATAGTCTGGAGCTCCATATAGATCTCGCAGAGCTTTCTTGTTGAAAGGGGAAAAGAAAAGAGGGGGGGAGAAATTAGGAAGACACCAGCGTCGCTGCCGCGGAACGCGAAGAGCCCGTCATGAAAAACGCGGCGGCTTCCAGCATATGGAGAAAGGTGGCGCCGACGAGGAGTTTGTCGCCGGCGGGGTCCCGACGCTGCGAACCGGAACTAAAAAGACCTCGATCCCGGCGGTCAGAAATCCGAATCAAGAAGGGTTCGCGATCGATCGAATGTTCAGCGGCCCTCGCCCAACGAGAATTCGCCCAAATCGTCGTAGAGTTCCCCTGAACTGTGAAAGACGGGGCTCGTAGGAAATCAAAGATATAGACGAGCGTGCAGCATGTGTGAACGGAACGCCATCTCGGAATGAGGGCTGAGAACGCACGCGGAGAGGCCGATATAGGCGTCCGCGGCGGAGATGGGACATCGGATGGGTTAAACCGGGGTACATCGCATGGAAGCCAAGAACAGGCGAATCGGACACGTCGCCGGAGGGAGCGACACGTCGCGAAAAGTGTGACGCAGCTCGGGCCTCGGGCACGAAAAAAGGAAAGGAAAAGAAATGATGAAAGTTGATGGGTAAGGGAAAAATAAAAAAGGGGAACCATCCATCATGAAGAAGGGTCGCGAACGTGTGGTACGCCGAAAAAGTCTTAGGAAATCGGCAGGAAGGCAATAAGATCAATACCAAAGCTCCAGGGGAAGAGAACACCCCATTCTGTTCAAAACCGAAAAGGAGGGGCCTTCTGCCTGAAATCGCCAAAAGAGCAATCGCTGCAGGTCAAAAAGAGGTTTACGAAGGTCCGCCCCGGAGGTAAAAAAAGCAAAAGCCCGGCCTCGCCTGATCGAAAGCCGAGAAAATGTCTGGGAGAACGACCTCCACCCAGGCGAAAGGAGCGAGTGACGATGCTCTGATCGGGGGGAAGAAAGTTTCAAATCAAATACCCAACTTCGTCAGAGAGCAAGAAAGAAAAAAGGAAAAAAACTCCAAAGAAAGAAGAAGCAGGTTGCCAAACCGGCAGACCGAAGGCAATAACAATGGGGTTGTCGATTCAGAAAAAATAAGACCAGATCGAGTGGCAGAACTCAGGAAAAGGACCCTTCACCTGCCAGGTGTCAAAGCAGGAAGTTCTCTCGTACTCTCAGTCCGACCTCCGTATCCGCAATGAAGAAAGAGGACTAGGAAGGCCGACGATAGGTCCAAAGGCATCGGGACCTCAAGCTTCAGCTCAAAGGAAATGCAGACCGTAATCGGGACTCTAGGTTTTGGGCGTGAACAAAAAAACCAAGAATTCCTGTCGCGTGCCGAGTAGTACAACGTCCAGGAGGCCGATCAAAAGAATCAATAGGGAACGGGCTCGGCGAACGGGAAACTCGCTCTCAGTCTCTCGAAGGGCTCGTCAGGGAAGGACCGTCCCGGCAGTTATGGGGGGGGCGAGAAGGCGAGATCCGTAAGGGGCGCGGTCGGCCCGTCGGACTCCGGGACCGTCCACCGACCGTGGAAAAAACTCTCTTGATACACGGGGACCCTACCGCTGACTAATAAGAAAAATGAGTTGATGGCAAACGAAAACGGTAGGAAGGAAGGCCCCGTCTCTGGGAAGAAAACCAACCGTTAAAGGCATTGGGAGGGTGGGTAGGGGAAAGGGGGTGACGAAGGTAGTTTGGACGACGGCAGATCTCAGGAGGGAAGGCTGAAGAAGGGGGAGCGAGGATAAGGCGAGAAGGAGGCGGGGTGCGGCGAAAAAGGATGCAGCTAGAAGAAGAGCACCTGGCCCGATAAACGGCCGCTTCGGCTAAAATTCAAAGAAAAAAAAAACAAGGGGAGGAATGAGGAAAAAGATAGAGATGTATAAAAAACCGGGGGCCAGGCTGCCTACCGAGGGCTCCGCGATATGAATTCAGAAGGAGGCCGTACCCCGAGGGATCGCTTGGGGGCTCTCCGGGAGAGGGGGGCTACCCGCAAACCTTACGGGGGGGGGGGGGGTGGAGAAAAAAAACCTAGTGAAGAAGGGGGACCAAGAGAAAATTAGGGACTTGGCACGGGGGCAAAAAAAAAAAAAAAAAAAAAATGGCCCTAGACGGGTGCAAAGGGGCAATCCGAAAGGGGGAAAAGGTCTTTCAGACAAGCAACCCGCCAAAAAGGGGGTATGGGGGGGGAAAAGAAGTCAGGGGGGAAACAGGTGGTAAAAAAAAAAAAAGTCAAAAGGGCAGAAATGGGGGCCCCGTTCACCCCCTTAGGGTGACGGCCGAAAGACCCAGCGGAGAAGGATCATCCGAATATAACAAGAACATGACGGAAAGAAGCGTTACTTGACGTCGGAGTAAAAGAAGAAGGAGAGACCAGAGGAGAGTAATGGGGCAAGAACGGTCCGAGGAGATGAGAGGTCGGTAGGGATAAGGCTTCGATTCCGGAGTCAAAACCAAAAACGAAGAGGGGTTCGGGGGGAGAGGGGGATCTAGATCCTAAGAAGGGTAAGGCATGGGGGGGAACACTAGGAGGAAAAAAACTGAAAAAACAGGGCCTATCCCAGAGCTTCACGTCAAAGGCGTATGAAGCAGGAAAGCAGAGGAGAAGAAAGTCGAGAAAAGAAAGGGAACATTGGTGGCGCATTCAAAGTCACTAGATCGAAAAAGGTAAGGCGGACGGGGAAAAGAAGGGATAAGAGGGAGGCAAAGGGGGAATGAAAACAAGACAAAATGGCGGGAGCCAGGGGATTCTTCCCGCCGTTTGAACGACTGTCGGCTTAAAAAATGATAAGGAGGGGGACCGAAGGGGGTCGAAAGGGGAAAATTTCGGAAATCGGTGCAGAAAGGGAAGCGTGTCAGGATCGGAGAAAGGAAGTGAAAAGGTCTGGAATCATCCCGTCGGGCCTAGAAAAAAAAACCCAAAGGTAAGATGTCCAACTTTGAGGGTCTCTGGAAGGAGTGAGGAAGAGACGACCCAAAAAAAGAGGGGACCCTTCAGCGAGTAGACTAGGTGATGCTGCTCTAGCCGACTTCGGGGGGGAAGAAAGAGGGAGGATGGAATGGGGCGCTGGGAGCACCGGGAGGGGGGGAGTTTATCCAGATCAATACTTCCTAAACAAAAAAAAAGCGGGAGTATACGAGAGCACGCAAAGAAAAGTGAGGGGCGCCAGCGTCATGAGGGGAAAAACCAAATGGGAAAGAATCGGAGGGGGGCTAAACAAAGAACGGGGAGTGCCGCCGTACAGAGGCAAGGAATATCAAAACCCACGCGAAAAGGAGAACCAGTACGGGGTCTGCCGGGGGGACCAACCGATAATGAGGCTCAAGTAACGGACTCCCCGAAGGTCCGAATCATACCGACTAGGGAAAAGTTTCTCTGCAGAAAAGATGAAAAAAGGGAAACGGGTCCGACTCCATAGGAAAGGAACAGGGCGGACGAGGGGGTGCACAGGAAAAAAGGCAGTTAAGTAAGAGGGAGGAAAAAAACGGGCCTAAGAGATCAACCGTCGGAACCACGGGGAAAGGGACAGGGGAGGAAGAAAGACACGAAGGGAGGGAGAGGAGGGGGGGAGGCCCCTTGGCTCTCACACTGGAGGAAAAGGGCAGCAAACGCAAGAGAGCGCGAAAAACGGGGAGCAGGGGGAGGAAAGGCGGATCAGAAAAATAAGGGGGATCGAGGGCAAAGGGGGGGGGAGGAAGGGCTAAGGGAGTCTCCAGGGCTTACTGAAAACAACAGGGGTCCAAAAATGAGCGTAGAAGAGGAACCAGGGATCCGAAAACCTACGAGTGATGCCCTGCGGGATATCTATAGGTCTGAAAAGTCAGAGAACGAGGGTTGCAAAAGGGTACGCTTCCTAAAGGAAGGGAAACCTGGCGGAATGACGGACTACAACCCGGGAGGGGGAGCCTAACGAAAAAACCCGGAGAACGCCAAAGAGGGCAGAAAAAAACCGCTATTCATGTACTAAAACCAGGAAAAGGCTAGGAATCCCGTTTACTCTCTTGGAGAAGGACAACGTAGCAGGATGAGAGAGGGTTGGTTAAAAGAAAGAGAAGTCCGCTGAAAGAAAAAGGCCCTTTGGGGGGACCGCATAGATAAGAGACACTAAATCTCGTAACGCAAACCGAGAGATTAGAAAACCCCCAACGCAGAGGAGGAGCTGTCGGGAGAGCTCGAACAAACTCGAAAAAAATAGGGACCTTAAAAGGGTCGGTCACACGAGAAACAAAAAGGGGGGGGAAAGAGTGAGGGGAGTGGACTAAGACAGTGGAGGGCACTTTCCGAGGGGCTAAAGATTGGGGAAACTCGTTTACCTTGGTGCGAAAAGAGGAAGCAGGGGGGGGGAACGGAACGAAAAAAAATGGAAAGTCATACCTTTGGTTGACTGGATGGGGGGCAAGTCTACAAGTATTGAACGGGGGGGGAAGCTTGGGGAGAAGAACTCGGGGAGGGGGGGGGAAAGAAAAAGAGAAGTTTTAAAAAACCCGGGAGCTAACTGGAAAGTCTCACCGAAAGGAACTGGCGGAGCTTCGGCCCTCTTCAAAAGGTTCCGGTGGAGTTTTAAACTGCAACACCGTACATTCTGGAGTCTGAAGAGATCCTCACCCGTAGGGTCGGAGGGAAGGAGAGCTCCAGGAGTGCACGTCTCCCTTTGCAGAGAAACCGTTACGAGTTGGGTTTCAGGAAAAAGGAGGACTGACTGGGTCAACCGGAAGTAAACCTAGAGTTTCTTTGCTGCTGGGCGGGGGGGGACGGGGGGGTTGAATAATAATGGGTAATCCCAAAAAACAGGAGTAAGGAGGGGGGAAGGTCAGGGAAGGTTAAAAAACACTGGGTATGGGTCCTTCTTCACTTTTGAAGGGAAAAAAAAGAAAGGGAGACATTGGAAAAGGCTGAAAAAGCTATAGATGAGGAAGGAGGGTCAAAAACAGAAAAAAAGAGACTTCCGGGGGGTGAAATTCTTGAAAAAAAAAAAACTCAAAACTTACACAGACGGTGCTAGTATACTTTCTGAGGGGAGGGGGGGCACCTCTTTATCCGATGGGAGGGGGAGGAAAAACACAGGAAAAAAACGACATCCTCTAGAACAACTTATTATGCACCGGAGAAGAAGAGGAAGGAACGAGGCGGGAGAAAGTTTTGCAGCAAGAAAATAAAAAAGCGACCAAGGGATGACGTCCTCAAAACACGTAGAGAAGCCATTTTCTGAGATGGGAGAAAGATATTACCTGGCAAGGGACAGAACCAAATGGGGCCAGAGAAGGGCATGGTGGCGTAGACCGTCTCGTCTAAAGGAGAGAAGCTGGAAAAGGTCTAATTCTTAAGCTGTCCACCAGAAAATAACGAACGACAACATAAGAAAGTCGGGGAAAAAATTACCCTCCCTGGGGGGGAAAAAAACCAGAAGTAAGCCTGGACGTTCTTCAAACATGATTAATACTTCACCAGAGGGGAACGCCGGAAGAAACTCCAAAAAAAAAACGGGGTGACACGGGGTCGAAGTCGAGTCCGGGGGGGGGGGAAAAAAACGGTCCGAGGGGGGGCCACTCTGCAAAATGGCGTGATCGAGAAGAAAAGAAATAAGGGAGCGGAAGAATGGAGAGGTGAGGGGGGGAAGAAACGAAAGAAGAGAGCTCGCTGAAAAGAGGAACCAGCTGGGAGGGGGGGGGAGAGTGACGAGAAAAGAAAAGGTCTTCTGCCAGAAAGGGTCCGAACTCCCAAGAAAATGACTCGGGGAACCGTCTTTGAAAAAACTTGCCATCCTGATCTTAACTATAAGCAAAAGAAGGGGCGGAAGTAGGGCTTGGGGCGCTTACCCCACCACCATCACGGAGAGGGGGGGACACAAAGGTCATCACGGTGGTAAAAAAAAAGTTATTGAAAGAAAAATCAAGTAGGTTAAGAAAGGGGCCCGCAGAATACGCCTTAACCGCGGAGGGGCTCGCGAAGGGCCGGCAAGGGTGGCGGCTCACCGAAGATAAGCTGGGGGGGGCGCAACTCCTCATCCATCAGTTTGCGTTCCGGGAGGGGGGATTGGAGAAAGGGTATGAGGGCGCAAACCCGAAAGGCGACCGATCGAGAGAAGAGCCAAAAGGAAAACAGCAACATCCTTAAAAAAGGGAAAGGAAGCAGAAAGGTCCATCGATAACAGGAGTGAAACCAAAAAGTATTGTGATTCCTGGAAGAGTCTTGGGTAAAATATCATCGGGTGCAGGGGGATGTGAAAGGGAAGTCTTCTGGAGAATCACAAGGACCCAGAAATCTCATGAGGCTTGGGGGGGAAAAATGAAGAGAGACTTACATCAAAGCGGCTATGGGGAAAAAGGAAAAATAGGGTAGATGGACGGGTGCCTAGTAAAAAGAAAAAAAGTCTAAGAACCTAGGGGGGCAGGAATCTAGGAAGAAGAAAATGGGGCCATAAAGGATAGGCCAGGGGAGGATGAGACCTATCAGAGGTTTCACCATAGGGGGGAAAATTAAGAAAAAACACCGGAGAAAGCGCCCAAGGTACCTCTATCCCGGAAAAACTTAGGGGAAAAAAAGAGAAGGAAGATCAACAAAAAATCTTCCCACAGGGTTGCGGAGGAGAGTGTGAAGATGAGAGGGAAGGGGCAGTAACTTTGAATAAGCGAGAATCCGATGCCTGGGGGTAATAAGCCGGGAAAAGGGCCTTGGGGGAACATGATTAGTAGTAGGCCCGGAAAAAATATTAGAACTATCCAGGGGTGAATAGAAATGGTCGTCAACATTGGGATGGGGCGACGATTGTAGGCCCCAGCCATACTAAACTCAATCAGCAAAGGGTAGAGCAGGGATAACCGGGTAAGGAAGAGGGGACTTCGGGAGGAAAGGACATAGTTTTCTTCCGGCTGTCTAGGGGACAGCGGGGGGATGGACCCTAAGGGGGTACTTTCTAACCACGGGATACCTTGGAGAGCCTTTCAAAGCCTCTTCTGGGTGGAGAAACCGAGTCAAGCTTTTGGTTGGCGGTGTCGCTGGGTTTCGAGAAAAAGTCTGCTTGTCCTCTTCCGAATAAAGAAGTTCGAAGTGTAAACTTGAGAAAATCCGGCAGATGGGCGGAGGGACATCATCAGGAAGAGCCGAACGGGGGGAGGGTCCTTATCTCATACAGACCAGGTCTTCGGAGAGGGGGACATTTCACGGTTGGAATAAGACAAAAACCAGATCTCCACCAAAAACCCGTAATTCGCAAAAAAATCCAGTTCAAAAAAAAAAAAAAGGTCGACACGAAGTCGGCTGAAAGAAAAAGGACCGGATCAGGGTCAACAGGGCTAGATTTGGGAGTGAAACCGAAAGGAGGTAGGGCGCCCTCCCAGGAAATCGACCTTAAAAAGAGGGATTAAACGATGAAAAAAGATGTGCGGGGATCAAAAGGTCTTCATCCAATCAGGGGGACGAAAGGGGGGACGATGGGAAAGGATGACCCCCTCCTTCGGGGGGAACAATCAGGACTCCAAAAACTAAATTTTATAGGAAGAAAAAGGAACGGATTTCCTCCTCCATTCAAAGGAAGGGGTGGTCTGGTTATATGGTGCGAAACAGTCAACCCCATACTCTGGATAAACAGAAGGAACCAAGGGCCAATCGAAGCTCAAGAAACTCTCTTTGACGAAAAGCGTTACGGATCTCACACTGGTCACAAAAAACCGGATCAGGGAAAATGATCAGGTCAGGTCTAGTAATACTCTGCCGGCCCGAGGGGGCAAGGGGGTCACGGCCGGCAATAGGAAGCTTCAGGTGCTCACTACAAGTCTTACCATAAGTGATCAAAGGGAAAAAAAAAAACGGATCGAAAAGAACCTAACGCTGCTTAAAAAAGTCGGCTGTCCGAGGAAAATCAGAGATCGCGTCGAAGTCTAAAGAGTTCAACGCACCGGAACGTCGGAGAACTGAGAGACGGGGTCTCTAAAAAGGCTATGGGAGAGGGAAAGAACGAAGGCAAGAAAACCGTTGAGGGGCCGGGGGCGTGGTCGAGAAAAGGGAAAGCTCATCGGGTTAGAGCTGGGGCCCTTTTCACCTGAACAGTGAGAAACGAGATCAGGGGCCCCCTTTTTTCAAAAAAGCCCTACCTCTTAAAATCCCTCCCCCGTGAGGAGTAGGGGAAGATCCCGGGATCGTATCACGTGGGAAATACTGGCAAAAAACTCGACTGCCCTCACAAACGAGACGAAAACTGAAAGAGACATTGGGAGGGATGGGGGAAAAAGTAAGAAAAGAACGATGCGGTTGACGACGGAAGAGCAACAGGGGGTCGCGAAAGCAAAAAAAACAGCGAAAGAAAAGGAGGGGAGGCTATCTGACTAAAAAGGAAAGGAGCCATCGAAGGCGGATCATCCGGTAGGAACGCCAACCGGCCGGAACGAGGAGAGAAACACGAAGTCATCTCGATTAACGGGAGTCTTAAAAGAGATTTAATCGCGGAGCTGAATAAACAGGAATGCCTACCGGAGGAGACGAGAGGGAAATTTCCCAAAAAAGAAAGGAAACCGTCGAGCCTCCAGAAAGAGAAGAGGCGACTTCTCGAATTCAGACCGCAATGATCACAAAACCGAAACCTCGTTTCCGACCTTAAAGAACCAATAAGGACCATGAAGGATTAGGTTTCTTGTCGTCGTTGGCCGGAGAACGTCACGGGTAAAAACTCCGTCGTTCAGGGGGGGAGAAAAGGCAGAAAGGTTGGATGGGGGGCCTTCATAGGGGTGGAAAAAAGGGATTGACAATATCGTAATAGTCGGGGGACCGGGAAGAAAAATCTGTCACCGGCACGAAAGGAAAAGATCGACGAACCTGAGACAAAAGGCCGGCCGAATCAACAACGACCGAAGAGGGGAGGGCTCCGGACCCCCTCGCCTCGAAACCCGAGAGCGATCTGTCAAAAAAGCCGATCCAGAAAAAGGCTATTCGAGAACGAGACGCGAACGAAAGAAGGGTTCGGACTGAAAGCCCTCCGGAAGGCAAGGCTTTGGGGGGAGGGGGGGGCTAGGGGGAGGAGAGGGGGAAAGTATGCCTCAAGGTCGAGTCAGGCACCTAAGGTGAGGAAACCACGGGGGCAATGCCGGGGAAGGGGCCTCTTCTTCGGCAAAAGATCAGTAGTTGACCTAGGGGAAGCAGGGACGAGATCAGGGAACAGCAGTGTGGTGCGCGGACGAAAGGATAAGATCGGGAGGACACCCTGAGGAGGAAGGGGACGTTAATCAATTGCAATAGGACCGAGGGAAAGAAGGAAAAGGAAGGTCGAAGAAAGGAAGACACAACAGTGCGTCAGTGCCCAGCAAAACCGTTTGGCCACGTAGGGTTCATTCAACAGTCCGGGGAGGAAATAAAGCTCACCTTACGGGAGGGGGCGTCAAGCTTCAATCGGAGAAGTCGAAATGGCGAACAATAGGACTCCTGGGGATTGTCGGGAGCAATCAAGGGACTTCTGAACTCAGGGACAAAAGGGAGGGACGTGAGGGGGCGCTTACCTCCGGTCGGACAGTTAGGGAGAGGAGGGTTTACCATCAAGACGCTAAGCTAGTGAATGCCTACGGCTTCGGTCACAATGTGCGAAAGTTGCAAGGGGGAAGGAAACCCGTGGTTTATTAGAATGATTAGAGAATCAATACTTGATGCCCAAGAAAAGAGGGGTTAGTAAAAGCGGGAAGCACCAAGTTCGGCGCCAAGCAACATTGAGATGCTCCGAAATCCAATGTCAGCCATAGTTTGCTCACAAAGACCGGAATGTCGGAGAGCTTAGAAAGGACCACCAAAAAACCACCCCACTAGCACGCGATGGTCACCCCTCAGGCTGAAATTCCCAGCGACGGGGGGAAGACTTCCACCATTCCATGCTTATGTAATATACAGACTCATCACATGGATGATCCGAACGGCCTTATCTTGGACCAGTAGGCCTGAGTTTCGTCTTGGAAATTTTCCTCAGGCGTAGCATCATCCTAACAACTCAAATGGGGGAGCACGGAAAGCTCATCAAGAGAGGGAACCGGGGACCTAGATAAAAAAAGGTCGCACAAAAACGAAAGGGGAACAGTCCGAAGGCCATTCCGCTAGCAGGGCGATGGGGGTCCGTTGAATCCATCGACCTCCGAGGACCAAGAGGAAGCTAACCAGGTTGGGGATGAGAAAATATGCCCGGCGGGAATCGATGCCTTTGAGCCGGGTTCGAAGCGGCGAAGAAAAACGGGTAGCAACACGGCGGAGACGAAGAAAAAAGTGGCCATAATGCTTTACCACTACGAAAGGGGGGAGACCCTGCGGTATCAGTTTCGCTGAAGTTAGAGAACGTGGGGGGTGAAATCAGAACGAAGGGGGAATTATGGAGATGCTCGTCACCAGAGCTCTGCGAGGGAGACACCGCGATGATTTGCTACCAACTCCTGGCAGAAAATCAAAAGGACCTCCCCCGAATGTCTGCATCCTCGAAGGAAAGGGAAGTCAAAAGATTGGGAGAAAATCCCTTTACTCGCAGGAGAACAAATCCCTCAGAAGGGAGAAGGTCAAATGGAGTCCGGGCGGCGCGACCTTCGGGGGGGCGCCCGCACGAATCGTCCATCAGGAAACGACATCGGACGGAACGCAACGGCTGAGGAAGGTTGAGCCGCTGCTGGGGGGGGGGGGGGGGGGGGGGGGGGTGGGTGGTAGGTGTGGATGGCGTTACGGCGGTCTCTAACATCATAGCTCGGGGACAGATCGTCCTTCAGAGAAACCGGAGGGGGGGAGTGCGTCTTTGCTATGCGTATTAAATCGGCGGGTTTCGATGCTACCTACTTTTACAGGGAAATGACAGTTGGCAAAAAGATGAACCGGAAGGGGGGGGTTGGAACGGAGACTACGAGTTCCTACTTTCACGGGAATCAAGTAGGCCGAGATTCAGGTCTAAGAGGACGTAACCCTTGGGTCCGCGGGGCTGCTATTTCTATCCGCGGCGGGAATCCAAATGGAACGCTGCATGGAAGGTCGAATATCACCCCCTCAATGCAGGGACTGCCCATCGAGCGAGTTTCCGGAAGGGTCGACTCGAGAAGGCCCTTAGGCAATTGAAAAAAAGTATTTTTTCGGTCACAGCGCAATTCGTTCCTTACCTGGGCTACGTTACTCTTGGTTTTTGGAACCCCCTAGCGAAATCAAACTGCCCCTTCGTCCCTCTGAAAATTAGTCGTCTGGCTTGGGGACACCTGTGAGATGAAGGTAAACGCCACCGGCGTTAAAGGAGTTGTTGGCACTAGTAGTCCTGGGGGTCCTACCGTTCTGGGGGGGGGGGAAAAGTCGTCTGGACGGGGGCCATGAAATATCAAAAGCAATCCGTCTGCGTCTGAGGGGGAGGAGGAGAATGCCGGTACGAAAAATGAAAAGAGACGAAGCGTTGGGCCAACTTCCCTACGTCTCCGTGCGACGGGAGTGCCGGTCACAATTTTTTCGAGTAAGGGACGGGCTGGATCCCGTCTTTAATCTTTTTCGAGGTTCTCCACAAAGAAACGAAGGAGGAACTAAAATCACAACACACGGAGGTTAAAGAAGATAGATTTTTCGCGCGTGTGCACCTCAGAAAAAAGTTCTGGCGACGCAGTAATCTAAGAAAGGAGTCAGGGTGAGAGCCGTCAGGAAGATGGCCAACGCTTCAAGAGCGGCGTGCGTAGATGCGAGAAGCACGCGAAGCCCGCCGGGCCCTACTTCTTCTCGGTCCGGTCCCAACCTGTGCCTCCTGCACCCAGACCGACCTGAGAGACGACAAGACGTCAACCGCCGTGAGGATTAACAAGAAATACGCAATGTCCAGCCCAGAAGGGAAAGAACTCCGGAAAAGGAGGGGTGACGTCGGGGTGTCGAATTCGGCGGGTCCCACCAAATCGGGACGGGTGTGAAAGACAAACAGCATAAATGCGCGATTAACGGGAAGAAAAACGGAGTCGTGCAGGAAGAAGTGCGTCGGGGTGGATGGTAAAACACGGCTGCTCGAGGACCGAGCGACTCCGCCAGAAGTTGGGAGCCGCCAGGGACATGTAATCTAATGCCCTGCAAGACGGTCAGACGGCCCCTCCCCGCTAGTCGGCCGCTGCGTGGGACCCTGCGGGACCAGGAAGATCGGAACGGTGTTCCTGACAGGATTCTCGGAGGGAAAGTTCCACACGGTCATCGGGAATGCAAAAGGTCAGAAGGTCAGCAGGATGGAAGGACCGCCGAAGGAGGATAAGCCATAAAAAACAGCCGTCTACAACTGCCTTCAAGCTTAGGACTCCGAGGCCCCGGCAGTTCGAGGGAAAGAGGATGGGTCGGAAGAGCGAGACAGCTAGTGGGACTGTCCACTCCTCCTCCCAGAGGTCGGGTGCAGTAGGTCTGTTACGTAGCGCGCCCCCCGACCGTCCGCGCCGGAGAAACCCCGGGGGCCGCAGAAAGTAGTATACGGAGCGGCTTCTCCCGGGGGGATTACAGAGGGAGCCCTAGGGTGGGAGGAACTGCTGAGTCTGGCGGCCGATCATCGTGGTGAGGGGATAGGCCTGGCGAAACTCCGCGAGGGGGGGCAAGAAGAGAGGGAAGAGAGTGTTGACGCTCGGGAAAGGACACCCGACATCCAGTAGGCGATGCCCGACATGGGAAACTCAGCGGAACCGATAAAAGAGATGAATGCCTCCCGCATGGCAGAAGCCGTCAAGCGGTCCAGCATGTCCAACGGGGGGGGCGCGGCGACAAAACGATCAGGAGGGAGGGTCGGTGGGAAGTCCGCCCAAGAACAGGAGCCCCACTGGCCTCGTCCAGCAATGATCCGGATCGCTTCCCACCGGTTGGCGGAGGACGAGAGTGAGTTCAGCCAGGGCAGCAAAAGGGACCGGATCACAAAGGGGGGGACTCCGGAAGGGGCCAAGGGCCGTGTGGGCGACTGGAGGAACTCTCGTGCCCTGTCCGCCTAAAAGATCAAAGGGGCAGCAGTGCAAAAAGATACACGAAAGGGGGGACGCGATTTTACGCGTGTCGGGACATGAACGACCGAAGCGCTAGAGGGGCCAGCCGGAGTCTTGGTTGGAGCTGTCGAAAGGTTCTGGGGGGCTCTGACAGCGGGGAGGCTAGGGCCCGGGCTCCCCGACGGACGTCAATGACGGTCTTCGGGGTCGAGGAGGGGGCCGGAGTTCGGGTCGCAGCAGCTCCGGAGGCACGAAAGGGTTCTCTGGAGAAACCCGGCTGAAACATGGAAGGTTCTGAGGACAAAGGCATGAACAGGAGCCAAAAACTTGGTGAGGCGTACGAAGAAAAGCCGTCTATCTGGCAGAAGGTGGGGGATCTGGACCAAAGATCCCAATACAAAACCCATTCTCCCCGCCCATTCCAATGTTACCACAAGCCGAAGCCGTAGGCCCTTCGCACGGCAAGAGGTCTACGAAGACAGTGTCCACAACTCATTGTGCGGAAGCACCGCACGGGTAAGGCACCGGCCCTCCAAAACGTAGGGCCGCCTGAGCCGTGGAGCCGACTCCGCCAGGCTGTCTCCCCTCCTCTCTGGATTGTTAGACGAGTGAGAAGGGTTCCCGTTAGAACCCCCTCTTCGGAAGGGGGGAGCCAGATCTCCGACTATCTGTTGATAAGCCGAAGAACGGAAACCGGCGGGCCGCGCACCGCGTTGTCGGGTGGAGTCAAGATACATTCCTCGAAGGAGCCTCTTGAAAAAACGTAAGACTCCTGCACAGGGGGCCTGCTCCGCTTCCACTCGTGACGGCATGAAAAGAAAAACATGGAAGGGGCTCGACTAACGATACGGCCCTATGAACGGATCTGAGGCCGCCGACGGGCCTCCACGGCAGGACACGGCCGGGGACCACAATCTGGGAGAGGCCAGGAGACTCGGACAGTAGGCTCAAAAGATCTCGAGACATAGAATGCCTGGAGATGAGACTCATGATACTCCTCCGCGCGATCAGCTAGGGGGGAAATCGCCGAGCCGAATCGGCAAAGAGTGGAAACGTCGTCTGGGTCAAAAGGACGAGTCCAGAGAAAAAGGCTTTGGCCATTTGATTTGCCTTCGGCCCGTGCTATCCTTCGCGAGGGAATTCGGGGCCGTCTGACCCGACTTTGCCAGGAGGGGGGATTCCGCTAAACTGTCACCATTTTGCCCCGGCACCCTCACGAGATCCCTATCCCCTCCACAGTGTGGATGTGAGAAACGACCGGAAGTGAGAGACCGGAGCTGGGCGCCCCCGCCGCACCCAAGCCACGCCGTTCCAGTAGGAAGAGAGGGGCCGGGTCACGTCGGAAACGGGGTCGGGAGTCATATCGATGCGGGATTCCTCGATACGAGGAAAGCTCAACAGAGAATGCGATCCAAGCGACGGGGGGCGATGCGCGAACGCAGAATCTAGAGAGCCTTAGGGGACAGCCTGGGCCGCGGCGTCTCCGCAG
>Ga0179593_1372655_pt1 | contig 18347 bp, 18 predicted proteins | sample CZODoug2_1_08_16_FD_185931 | JGI IMG/M metagenome (GOLD analysis project Ga0179593, IMG submission 185931) | Vadose zone soil fungal communities from Angelo Coast Range Reserve, California, USA - CZODoug2_1_08_16fungal (PacBio error correction) | ecosystem: Environmental > Terrestrial > Soil >...
CCGATAGGAAAAAGAGTTCGAGGCGAAAAAAGGGGGAGATAAGCTATCTGCATCTCCGCTCCCCTGGTCTCCTCTTCCATGCATGAATCTCCGGCAAGAGAACAAGGGGAAAGGTTTCATAACGTTCATGTGTTGAAATCAGTATTCTCAAGGCAACAAAAAAAGGGACAAAATGCAGCGACAGACGAAAGCCCTCTACCGAGCGCTGAGTCACAGCAGTAACATCCTCAAGTAAAACTAAATGTTTGCGATGGAAGGTGTGGGCTTCGGCCTAGCGGCGCCGCTGCACAGCGCAGCGCACTTGCGGCGGCCGAAAAAGGGAAACCGGGTAAAATGGAAATCTCCCACTGACGCCACGAATTGTCAGGCGGGACGCCATTCCGGCCTACTTAAACGCCGGCTCGCACTTTGGGGGCTTCATCTCGGGATCGGCTTCTTTCTTCTTAACTCTTAGCGTCTTCTGGAGATCTGTTCAGCTGATGCACCGGCCCTAGAGCGGCGCGGGAGGCGATGAGTCAAAATGTGACGAGTGCGCTCCGGACAAAGTCTTAAAAGAAGAATGGGGGGCAGATAAAAAAAACAGCTCAAAAAAGGGAAAAAGGTAAGAAACTGAGACTCACAGAGGGGGAAGTGGATTCTGCAGAATTGAAAATCCTAGGGGATGTCTCGAAAGCAAAGAAAAAAGAAAAGAGTTTCTAGAGAGTTCCTTCGGAACAGGGAAAAAAGAGCGAGAAGCGATGTCAGTCGAAAGGAAGGGGAAAGGAGGAAGCGAGGCTCTGGGGGAGTAGGAAATCTAAGAGGCGCGGAAGGTAGGAGTGTGGGGGAAAAAATTTCAACCTCGACTCTAAGGGGGGGGCAGGGGGCAGGGGAAAGGGAGATGTTCGGGAAAAGCACTGCTAGAGGAAGGGGGACGCGAGGAGTTCGTGGAGAAGATACCCCACGAAGGACAAGAAAAGGAAAGAGCTGGGAAATCAAACCCGAAAAGAAAGCAACGAGAAGTAACCTGGGGAAAGGCGTATGTCCAGGAAGAAATTTGGAAGAACATTTTAAAGCCTAAGAGGAAAAAAGCTAGGCCACCAAAGGAGAAAGGGGGGACTTTGAAGGGGAGCCTCCTGAAAAAACCGACCATCTCGCAGGATTAGCCTTTGATTTAAATTGAAGGGAAGGAAGAGGGAAGGGGGAAGGGGAAAAGAATGTTTCCGAAACCCAAAAATTCGGGGTCCTGGTGACCGAAAGAAAAGACCAAGGGCTAGTTGAACAGAAGGAAGGGGGGAGGGGGGGGGCAGGGCGACATTGAACAACGAAAATCGGCAAACGCCCCTCTATCTAAAGAACACACAACTTAGGGAAAATAGAGAAGGGCGTTCCAACCAGTTTCTTTGGTTTGTCCCTCAACGGAAACCTGACACAGGAACTAATAAGTCAAAAAAACGAAAAAATGGCATTGTATTCCCCTGAAAAGGAAATCAGGAAGACGGCAGGCCCGGTTCAACCCCCGTAGAACTGAAAGACTCTCCTTTCAACCTCTCACGTTTGCGCGGACAGTGGATTGGCTATAAATGAATCAACAAAGCTTTCCGGAGATATTTCAGGGGTGAGAAAGGGCTCCAACATACCGACGGGCAGGGGGGGGAATAACCGTAGGGGACGCCGGGGGTAGGGGGGGAGAGGATTTCTGGTTTGGTGGTGATTGGAAAAAACAACGCTTGGGGGCTGTATTGGGGTATTCGGACTCTCATTAAAGGGGACGGAGGGGGGGGTGGGACGGAAAAGATCTACCGATGGGCAATAGGATCGCTCGTTGTTTACAAGCAATGGAAGGGAGACGGCCACATGGTGCACATTACTGAAAGCGGTCAGAATCGAGAATCACTACGATATCACCGCCTCGTCGGGGCGTTTCAAGATAAGGCTTGGGCAAGTGAGAAAAAACTTCGGATGGGGTGCCAATAAAGGGTAAGTCGAAGAAAGAAAAAGCTTCTTGGTAGAGCACTTTGGGGGGAAAAAGTTGGGGGGGGTGAGAACAGGGAAAAGGGTGGGCCTCAAGGAGAAAAAAGTAAAAACTTTGAATACTTGACTGGCGCTACCGGGACCTTGGAATTGGAAAGAATAGAAAGGAGGAAAAAACGCGGCGGGAGGAATGTCCGCGAACGGGATCCGGGGAAAATCGAAGAAACCTACGTGATACATACAAAAAAACCAAACCCAAAGGAAGGAAAGAAGGGGAAGGTCTAATGGAAGGGGGGAAGCAAGGCGGGGGACGAAAACGGGGGTGTGTTCAAGCTTCAGTTTACTTAAACTAAGAAAAGGGAGGGGGGGGGAGGCAGGGGAGACCAGCACTCGTGATCCAGGGGCAAGGAGAGGGGCGGCGCAAAGTGCTAAAGAGGTAGTTTTAAGGAAGAAAAAGGGGGACAGTGGAAGGGGAGGGAAAAGCAGGCAGAGGGAGGGAGTGGTGTTCGCTGTGGGCGGCCAGGTTGCAAAAGGACCCGATACGTGAGGACCAGAAGAGAAAAAAAAAGTGGGAAGATGGCCGGGGTATCGTTCAGACGAGGGAACATTTCAGAAAAAAAACAGGTCTCGAAAGAAATAGAACGGAAGGGAAGGGAGGAAAAAGTTCGAAAGGAGGTGAGAAGGTGATTTGAGGCTCTCGTCAAGGTCCAAGAGAGCTTTCTCTGGGGGGATTTTGTAATGGGAACATTTTCGTTCTTCTTGGGGCGGGGAGTGGAAAAAAGTGGACAAAAAGTCGAACAAAAGACCTGAATGGCGAGGTTGACTTGAAAATCTTCGAAGACGCAGGTGGGGGGTTAGATCGCGGTAGAAAGAGTGGACGAAGGGGCCGGGGTAATCTGTTACCAGCGAAGTTCATTTAACTTATTGGTTTGGGTGACGGGACCGGGGATTTGTGAAAGGGCTGGGGGGGAGGGGAATTACAGGAAAAAAAAAAGGAAAAAGGGTCGAACGAGGGGTGCAAAGAGGTCGGACAGAAGGGGAGACCGAGGGCAGGGATCAAAAAGTCAATCAGGCTTGGGGGGGGGAAAGTAAGCAAGTAGGAGGGAAGGGACTGATTGCAGAACGAAGGAGTCGCAAGAATCGAGGGGGGTAGACAATAGCAATACATGTTAGGGGCCTGCGGGTAATTGGTTAAACCGCGCGGCCGGACCTGGGGGCGCTGAGAAAAGGGGAAGAGGGAAGGGGAGACAGAGGAGTAATCTCTAACACTCTGGGGGGGGGGGCACGTTGAAAAAACCGGGAACACCACAACAATTTCGGGACAAACTTGAAGGTTATCACCTGTTAAAGTTTGTCCGCGGGGCAGCGTAAAAAAATGCAAGGGCCACATTTGTAATTAGGGAGATCGAAGACCAGGATCCATATAAAATCTTTGGCAGAGAGAGGATTTTACAAAGAAAAGAAGAAAACAGGGACATCCAAAGCGTCTGTTGAGCGGGGCAAAAAGCACTGAAAGGATGATATGTGGATGTTGGTTCCATAGCCCTACGGTGGCAGTTTAGATTGAGGAAACAAGGAGGAGGAACAGAAATAGTACCGGTGAGTGGAATCTCGATTCTCCATAGCAAATAAAGGTCAAAAAGCAAACAACCAAATCCACCGGACAAAGAAATCTCAAGGACGGGGTTTCTTTCCTATGTAAAGAGAAAGTTAGAAAGTTGGGGTCCTGGGAAAAGGCGCCACGGTTAAACCTATCGGTAAAGTAACTTCGGCCACCCGGAGATAGAAGCGGGAAAGGCCAAGGAACGGCTGCCGGGAAGCAGGGAAACATATGTCATGGTCCGTTGTTTCACGAAAATTAACAGACAAGTGCACCGCATAGTATTCCAACCGAAATTCAGCCCGTTTTTCTAACCAGAAGGAGGACATGTCAACATAAAAATTACCAAAACATAAGCGTTTCCCCGGAAGGGGGAGATACGCAGCGGGGGGCGCAAGCGGCCCCGGCAGCCTCCGCTTGTAAAAAAAACTCGAAACTCTCAGGAATCGCTGCCCCGAGAATTGGAAAAAATAGAAGGCCCATAGCGCTAAGTTTCAGATGAAGTAGTGCAATGGGGACCTTGAGACTGGGCCTTTTCCGAAAAGCAGAAGGGTTTGAAGTCAAAAAAAGCCGTCCGGTGCAGGGAAAAGACACAAACAATTCCAAGAAGCCGTTAAAGCCCAAGCAAAAAGGCCAGGCAAAAGGGTCGGTACCGGAGAGGGGCGCAGGGAATTTTCGCAAAAACCGTTAGGGGAAAAAAACCTGCGGGGGTGGGGGGACAAAAAAGGGTGTCCGCCAGAAGACAGCCCCCAAACTGGAGCCCGCACCGTGAAAGGACCGTCCGCAAATGGGCCGGGAGGAAAAAAAAAAAAGGTGAGAAAAAAAAAAACAAAAGCCGAAAGGACTGGGAAAACATGTGACGCGGAGAAAGGAGCTTAAAAAAAAAAAACGTTCGGGACGAGGAAAGGAAAGAGCAGCGGACGCAATCGGAGGAGTTTCGCTTCATCGATGTCCGGCCTTATGACAACTGGGGGTAAAGTTAAATTTCGTCACCAGACAAAAAGAATCTACAACGGAGGGTTCCCAAGAACACGGACACTGGATAAACTAAATTTCTCGGAAAAAAAACTTTTGGCCGCATGAGAAAGGCGCAAGAAAAACGCCGGATGAATCGGCCGCTACCTTTCAAGTAGCAAGGGACCCTTAGCAGTGTCGACACAACTTCCGGGAAGACGAAGGGCGGAAAAGGCAATCCGCGAGGACTACAAACGTTGCACCGTCAGGGAAAAAAAAAAGGAAAGTGTGGGGGAGGGGGGGGGAAACTCGGGGTAAGAAGAATTGCATCGTCACTTAATGACGAGGAATGTCGTCACGGAGGGGTAGGGGGAAAGAGCGGACCGGGAAAAAAGCGCGCTGAGAGGTTTTCTGAAGAAATCGGGGGTAGAGCGACAAAAGTCAGGAACAAGGAGGGAAGGGGTGAAGGCTAGAAGGAAAGCATCACGGTCATTTCTCCCCCGAACACCCACTGTATTTCTTCGGCGCAGTACGGTTTCGTTCTCTCTTTCTTAAGTCCTACCACTTCGTTGTCGGTGCCCCATCTTACCGCTGTTCATCGTCTTGCTTCTCCTCTTCAGCATTCCGCCGAGACGGGAGCAAAGGAAGACTGCAGGGGTCGGTGTTTACTCTCTAACTGCTGAGACGCCCGCGAGTCTTGATGGCCCTCGAAACTGTTGAAAAAACAGGACGAGTTGGTAAAGGAAATCAGCTAGATGCAAAAGTACGAGGGGGAATGGGGAAAGTTTCTAAGGTTCCTTCGTTGTTGAGACGCTGCTTTTCATCCGAGCTATCTCTGGATCGAAAAAGTAAAAAGAGAAGAAATACACATCAAAGATCTGATCCCCGAAATCGAGAGCAACAATTCTGTGAAGGGATTGTACGGTATGGAAGGAGCTCCTTCGGGAGGAGTTTGGGTGGGGGTTTCAATTGTTTACGAAGAGAAATAGCTGAAAAAACGGAAAAAAGTTGGGACGGAAAAAAAAGGAATCGATGCCTTCAGTCTTGTCAATGCAGACGGTTTGGGGGGTACGAGTCCCTGCTTATGCGAAGTGGGGAGGGGAATCGAGGGGAACCCAAGTCTGGAAGGGGGAAAACAAATGGGAAAAAAGGGGACGAGGGGCAAGCGAGGGGTGGGAACGGAATATTATGCGGAGGTTTGGAAATGCTAGCAAATAAAAGGGGAAGGGGGAAGACACCCAAGCAGAGAGCAAAAACAACAACGGGAGTGGAAAAGATAAAGAAATGTTCCCTGTTTTGGGGGGGTGGAAGGTCATCACAAACAAGGAAAAGCGATAGAAGGGAAAAAAGAAAAAAAAGAAGGGGCAAATAGCATTGGTAGTCTCCCATTCCGTCAAAAGTACCACGGGGGCCTGACTCGCCTTGCTCTACTCAAGAACGGAAGGGAAACGAGGCACCTGGCAAAGGAGAATCGCGTTTGGGAGGGAGGGCAGACGGTCGAAGGAGGAACGATACTTTGGAAAAAAAAACGTAAAACAACATCAGACAAAAGTCTATTCAAGGGGAGGAGGAAAGGGGCAAGGGGAGAAAGTAAAGTGCGCAGGAATACTCTCCAGATCAACTGCCGCCGGGGGCTGGGAGTTCGGGGGGGGGGTAGGTCGCTGGCGGCTGGTTCTCTTTGTGCTAGGGTGGCTCACTGAAGCGCGTCCCATGTCCCGTAAAGATCTCCTACACCCGAAAAGAGAGACTAGACATGACTACAATCTGAAGAGCGGGTTGGTAAGGGGCCGCGGGCCCTTGACGGGGGGAGGTAAAGTCCTTGAGGGATCTTAGAAAACTATACTGAAGCTATAATCCATGATACAAACCGAGGGGGAGCGATAACTGTCGCACGGGTCACAAGTGCAGAGGGAGAGAAAGCAGGGCGCGTATTGTTTTAGTAAGGTGTCAGCATTGCTCACCCTCCTAGGGACGTGACCAAAACCTGCAGCTGCCAATGGGCTCCTCTTTTGTCCCTGAAACTTTCAGGTTGGTCGTCGGCTCAAAAACTGGGCACTATTTTGTGCACTTGCGATTCTTGCGACTCACTCACTTCGGTGCAGAGTTGTGGTCCCTGGTTCACGGGGGGGGGAAATCGAGAACAAGAAGCGCGGGTGCAGAGAGCAGGAACCAAGAATCAGAAAGAAGAGACAACCTGTCCTGGGGATCCTATTACAAGAAAGAGAAAGAGCATAAACACAGCCCTTGAAAATCAGGGGGGCATTCCGAAAACGAGAGTGGCTACCGCGATCTACATAATTGGGGTCTACTGTTTTGAAGAGTCCAGGCCGGGTAAATGCTAACAGCAGGGGGAATGAGTTTGGGCGTATTCCGTCGCCCCGGAGTTCATTAAACAAGACGCGACGGCAGAAGGGCGCCTAAAAACTGCTCGCAAATTTAGGGGAGGAAAGCCTTTGCAGGGGGGGGAGGAACGGTCAGCGCCTGTTGTGCGTTGCCGGGCATAGCTTAAAGGAGAATTGTACTTTGACAATGGGACTAGCACGCCGATAAAAACGATGACTTCAGGCCAGAAGCAGGACGGCTATATGCCGGCAAGTCGGGCCTGATAAGTCACTGGAAGCCGTCAAAAATGTCTCCTCCGCTTTCGAAAATGTATGTCCGGCGCGGAAAGCCAACGGGGGAGGAGGGAGCGGGATAGCGATTTGCAGAAAAGGGCTGACCTCCTTTGAGAGATTAAGAGGACGTTGGAACACCTGACACATCACCCGGAGAAGGGGCAGGAAATTAAAAGGCAGTTTTGCTGAAAGCTTTTCTTGGGTCTAGCGAAAAGAAAAGTTGCTACGGATAATAACTCCAGGCGTGAACGGAATGTGGTTTGTTGTATGAACCAAAACCGAAAGGCCTATGGTGAGATAAGCTCCTTGCGTTGCAAAGAACCAGCAGCGCAAAAAAAATTCGCCAAGTGAAAAAGGGGTGCATCGGAAAGCAAGACTGGAGAAGAAAAACTATTGCAAAGCATTTATCACGCGTCCTAGCGAGCGTAAAAGGGGGGAGGAAGATATTTTAAGGAAGGGGCTCGAGGACAGGGCGGCAGAGATGGCAAAAGCAATCGCGGGCACACGAAGCTGGTAAAATTGGAGACGCGGAGGAGGGAACTGGTTACTGCCCCTTCCTCCTTTTGCGGCTGAAACAGGGGATCATGAAGGGGCGGCTGTGAGCAGCAAAAACGAGCTGCCCTCTTTGAGCGGCAACAAATTTATTGAAAAAACACACTTGCAAGAAGATTCTGGCAATGTTCCTCGGAAACGTGACTTTGGGGCCACGGGGAGTTCTTCGCCTTCTGACAACCATGCGGATGAGAGATACATACAACTCGATTCAATTATTTGGCGATGAGAACGATACGGGAAGCGCGTGGAGCAGCAATCTTCTCCCCAGGGCCATCATCCACTCGGTTGGTGTAAGAAGATGCGCACAAAAAAAAGGGAAGGTCGGAAAGAGGATGCGATTGGGTTGCTGAGCTATGTTGCTTACCGGCAATAGCCCGAGTACGAAAAGTAACTCTCTCAAACAAAAAAATAGAGTAGAGAGCAGTAACTGGGGTGGGGTTTTGTTTGTGGGGGGGGTTGGTGTGGGGGGGGGGTTTGGGGGGGGTGTGGTGTGGGGTTGGGTTTTGGGGGTGTGTTTGTTTTTTGGGGGGGGGTTTTGGGCGGGAAATCCATAAACGGCCATCTGCATGGGGTCGATCGCAAACCGAATCAGCAGGCATTAACACCCTGTTCGGGGGCGCTTCTTGACAGTCCGGGGAAGTGCGGGCCACTGGGTAAAACGCCAGCTAAGCTCCAGCGTTCACCGTATCGGGTATTCCAGGAAAATTAACTTCAGGGCTTTTAGAAAAGCGCATCCAAGGCACAAAGGGGAAAGACAAACACCTCGGACCAAATTCAAACGTCTTTTCCTATCTGGGCCCAAGAGAGCACGGTGGTTTTTGGCACCTCAAACTGATAAAAGAGCACAGTGCACCGCGCTTCGGAGGAGCCAGGCAACGACGCTGCCTTCCTTTGTCGCATCCTCCTACATTCTCAGGCCGGAACGCGAAAGAATTCCAAACGTCCGAAGGTTCCCCTTTCATGACCAGCCGATATGCAACGAACGCGCGAGCCGCAGCTGGGAAAAGAGAGAAGCCCTAAAAAGAGCTGCCAGAGAAAGGTGACGCGACCGCGCCCACCGCGGACGTGCCATGCGCGGCCAATGTCGCTCCAGTCTTGTTTTATTTGCAAACCAGTATGCACCCCTCCGAGGTTTCCACGGGGCGAATCTGTGGAAAAAAAAAAGATTGTCAAAGCCGACAGCGGAAACGCGTTCGTCGCACTCGATGTCCTGGGCGGTCATACCCCCCCTTCCGAAGAACGGCATTCGTTTCCGAGAAGGCCCCATTCGGAAAAGTTTGGGGGGGGATCATACCTCTTATGGCCTACCCAGCTGACGAATTTCCACAACCCTAACTTCCTGAAAAAAGACCGGCAGAGTTTCGCTGCGCCGGTTCCGCAGAAGATTTCAAAACAGCAGCCCCGTCCGCCACTACGCCAGATTGCACCTCCACTCCACAGCGCCACAGAGCGTGCCTTCCTCTTTCAGTCTCACCGCACATGGCCAAAGAGAACAGGCGTGCTCGGATTGACGGCTCCAGCGGGGGCTCGGAAGAAGCCCGGTTAAAACCAGGCAAGCAGCGACGCAATAATCAATAGGCGAACGTTGGTTCATGAGGAGGGTCCGTACAAGTAGAGAAAAGGCGAACAGGGGAAGGCTAGCGCGCCCCCCTACTCACAAAGCCGAAAAAAAAGCGGGATTTCCAGAACACGGAAAAGGGCAAAGTTACTAAGTAAAACCCTGTATACGACTGTGGGGGGGGAAAGGCGCCGCCGCAGGCTCCTCTCCGGAAGGATCCAATTACTGGCGCGGTCCCACTCTTTCGCGCGCGGTCAGCCCAGGTCCGGGTGAGCTGCCCACTTCGACAAATTTCGTACGGCTAAACGCGCGCTGCCCTTCACGTAGAAGGTGGCAGAAGGGCTCTCTTACTTGTTTTTGTCTTTCGACATCGACGTCCATATTATCGAGGGAACGGGGGTAACTTCGCGAAATGCTTCAGTTTCGTGGGGAGAAAAAATCATAAAGAAGCGACTCGCTGCGCGGGTCTTCAAGGAGGTGCGTCAGTGAACTAAAAGGTAGTAGAGGGCGCCGCGCCGCAAAAGTCGCCTTTTGGCCGCGCGATACCGCGCATGCACGTGGGCATGTCTGAAAAGCGGCGCGGAATCCTTTCGGGACCAGGGCGTCTTGGGTGATGAGCTTCGGCGCAAACCCCCCTGAGGCCACGCGCAGGGTTAATCTTGCGTCTTCCGGATGAGGTGGCCAATGCGCCGACAGCTGCTGTCGGAGGTTTGCTGCGCCGGGCGAGGAAAAAAAAGGATCTGGCTTGGGAAAAAACGCAGGGCGTCAAGCCAGAGATGCGGGTAAAGTCCATCTTTCCTTTAAAAATATACGATTCTAGCCCTGGTACATTGCGAGGGACCAGGATCCTTTGTCTGTCAGGGAGAGGAACCGGACCAGTGCCCGGCTCATTCTCGTAAGCCGTCTCCTAAAGTACAAACGAAGCCAGCACCGCCAGCGGGTCAATCACCACCAAAAGCAACAGAAAAGAGCGTCGTCCCGTATTCGTAAATCCGTAGAGTCCTCGCGGTCGATGTTGGATCCTGCTCCGCTTTCCTCCTGAAATAGGACGGACACCCCTGCTATGTGTGGGGTTGAATAATCGCTGCCAAGTCCCCATGTCAAGAGAGCAACTCGAGATAATTTGGGGGTTCGGCACTAACCTAAAGAGAGTCAGAAATAAAACGATTTTTCCCTTGCGCAACCATGAGTCCAGTTTAGAAAAAAATGGCAGCATCAGCCATGCTATTCAATAGAGGGGTTGACCAAGATTTCTGCTTTGATGGTGGGTCACTAGCATGGCAACAACGAAAAAGAGGGGGCAAAAAAAACATATACTCTCTCAACCAAAGAAAGAAAAGGACCCGAGCGAAAAATTCTTTTCCTCCGCCTGTTACTGTTTTTTTCCAGCGCGCATCACGAAACCATTAAACGCCCTAATAGTCCGGGCCAAATCGTACGCATGGTATTCAACAACTTCCTTCAGTCACCAGAACGAAGTGGGCGAAGGGACTCCACTTCGTCTAAAAAAGAAAAAAACAAACGTCGCGCTTCCTCCTTCCCCTTTCAACCGTATCACATCGAGTTGTCTATGTGCGAGTTAGAAGTCCGCGCTCTTGAAGTCAAAAACATTCCGCAGGGGGTGGCAGCTATTTCCAGAGAAAAGGAAAAATTTCGAAACAAAAACACCGACCCTGCGCCTCAATCGACAAAAGCCCCTCAAAAAGGAAAGCCGGGTGGATCTCTGTGCGGTTGCGGGTGGTGATTCAAAAGCCTGGCGGGCTGGGCAGGCGGGGGGGGTACACGGAGACGCGCATGATCGTACCCGGCGCCTCAATCAGAACAATCCTGAACCGCCCACTGGAAACAGAAAAGTACGCGCAGACGAGGATTGGGGCCAAGGGAGCACGAGCAATACGTGATGCGCACTGAGCCTGGGAGCCAAAGGAACCGCGCGGAAAGAAGGAGAAAAGCCAGGCAGCAAACCTAAGAACAAAGAACGCGGCGCGCGTGCAAGTGAAGAAGGATGCACTCGTCGGTTCCACAGGGCTTGTGAAGGCGCAAAAAAAGAAAGAAGACACCGAAGGCAAGACGGACCAGGATCACTGAATGGGCATAAGGGAGTCGCCAGCTGGGAAAAAAAAGGAACGTGTGGGAGACTGGAATCGAGAGAACAAGGCGACTGTTTGGGTCTTCTTATAAGGACGCGCACGACACGAGGCAAGTTGACGAAGAGTAGTCGCGAGAAGGTAGGGGCCGGGCAGAGGGGAGAGGAAAAAAAAACGTAGACGAGGAAGGAGGGGAAAAGTCACGGTTATTCAATTACAACTATCTCGAATAAAAACGTCCTAAGTCTACGAAGGCAGCGCCGCGATTGCCGGTCGGATTGGTTTTCCTTGGGGAATGAGTTAACTTAGAAGGAAGACGCCGAAGAGGGGGGCGCGGCCGGGCCTCTATTAGCTTAGAGGGAGCAGGCGCATGCTGAGCGGCGTCAACCGGTTCAATCGTCAATTTATTTTAGAGGGAGAAGCCCGGTCCGGTCTGGAAAAAATCAGCGCGGGAGAGGGCTTGTTTGTGCGTCATGGGGAAAAAAAAAAGCTGAAGATTAAAAAGTTGAGCAAAATGGTCCTTGAATTGGTACAGGAGCCCGACCACTCACACCCTGAAAGTGGCGCAGTTGAGCTTTAAGGCGCTGCTCTGCCTGGCCGCGGCCAGGCGAGCGGGGAAAAGGGAAGAGGGGAGCCGAAAATGGGTAGCCGCGCACGCTGTTCTACTGGATTGTCATGGGGGTTTTTCCTGAGTCAAACATAGAAAAAGAAGCAAATGCTCGGCGCTGTGGGGGATGCGGATTTTGCACAAAGGTGAGGGAGGAACGCAGGGGCGGCGGGGGGGAGAGGAAAAAGTAGAGGGGTGACAAACCGGGGCTCAATCGACTGAAACTCCGGAGCTGTCGCCTTTTTGAAGGCGAAGTCGTGGGGGAAATCGCTTGGGTAGGGGATCGCCGGTAGAAGGAAAATGGCGGAACGTAAGAAGGAAAGACGCTCATGACGGAGTGGGTTTGGTTTGGGGGGAAGCAAGAGGGATGGTTGCTGACGAAACAGATGGAAGTGGGGTTACGAAAAAGGAAAGGGAAACGACCGCAAGGTTCGCAGGGTTAAACTCGAGTTGCAGTCCTTAACGCGGCTCACACTCAAAGGATTGGGCCGACATTAAGTCATCTTTTTCGAGGCATCGACGGGAGGATTTTAGGGTTTCTCAGAGGGGGGAGTTGAAAATGAGGAAGGGAGGAGGCACAATCCTCGGAGATCAGAGCGAATTGACCTGTGGAGACTGTTTTGCGGGGGAATGGGGGTCTCCTGCGAGTTCGGACAAAGGAGAATCTGGGGAGGCGTCTCAAACAGTTGACATTCAGGGCTTTTCACTCGGAAAAGGGAAGCAGCGAAGCTCGCCGGTGGAAAGAGGGGAGGCCGAGAAACGGGGAATTTACAAAAACCAATGTGTTGAAATCTATTAGGGGGGATTCAGTCCTCGGCACTCCGTTGGACATTTGGTCCGGAACAGCAAAAAAAAGGCGTCAAATCCACATTTTTGGGGCTGATGGAGTCTACAATCTATGCCGGTCCTTGAAAAAAAAAGGGAATCTACGATACTGGGAACGGTGCATGCTAGATGGGGGAGGGGAAACATGAAACAGCAAAGGCATTTCCTTGATGTAACACCTATCGCGGGGGCAAAAACCTTGGGGATAATGCGCCCGCTGAGTGGGTAGGGGGAGCGAGGTGGTCCCTGCAGAAATAACCCTTCGATGAATTCCCTAAACAATTTACATCATAAAAAAAACCCCACCGGTAGGAGGAAGGAAGGGAGATTAAACTTGTGGTAGAATATAGGCTCACGAATGTAAAAAATCACATCTTCCCAAGGCGAAGAAAACAAAAAATAGAGAAGGCGCCAGGCATTCACAGTTTGGTTGGGGGGGAAAAAGAAAAGGGATAGATGAAATCAATGAAGAGTGGCCTTTGCTGGAACTTGGGACACAAAAGCGGAAGAGCCAAGACGATGTCAAGTATGTAGAGTCCCTGGAAAATGAGGAAGGTGCCAGGGGGGAGGGGGAAGATGAAGACCGAAGGGGGATGTGGAAGAGGGGAACTGTCTAAGAAGGAGCTGACAAATTTAAAAAAGGAGTTCGGAATGCATTGCAAATGGAAGCGAAACACGGGGGTGTGTTTGAAACCGTCAAACGGATTGGCCGCTCAGATGGGGGGCCTAGGAAAATACTGGTAAAAGGCGTGCCAGAAGAAGGACACACCGCATGAAAAACGTTTGGGAGGGGAACAAGACCATTGATGCATGGACGAAAGGGGCGAAAGTAAAAATTGCCGAAGACGCTCCCCAGGTTCCCTTCGCTTCTTTAGACCGAAAAAGTTGGTCAAAAAAAAGCGCGAAAAAGCCGGACTTGCAATCAGGGAAGAAAAAGAAAATCTTCTTCAAAGCCCTGGTACTCGACCACGCGCCCCCGCGTACTGATGCCGAAAATGGGTCGGCAACCATCTTGGAATGGGCAACGTAAGTACCTGACCCTCCTAAGGAAGGGAGAAAAAATCGGGGAAGTCTGTTCCTGGAATAGAAAAGCGAAAAAAATCGCTTGTACAAAGAAATCAAAGGGAATGTGTAGTTTCATACCCAAAAAAAAACCCAAATTCCGTTCCATTCCGGGGGGGGGGAGGGGGGGGAGATGTAAATAAGCACAATTCTAAGTTTTAAGGGGACTTACGTTCTCTCTCAACCCAATCTTGAACTAAATTGGACAAGAAAAATGCAATTCCCCGCACCTGAGCAGGCGTGAAGTTTCCACGTAAGCCGGGGGGGGTCAAGAAGGAATTGCAAACCGCATCCCAGGCAAGAAGCCGCCGCACAGGTGAAAAAATCCGCAGACATCACAGCAGCGCGTTTTCGGATCGGTACTCCATCTCCAGAACAACCATGCCAAATCAGTGCAGCGTCGCGGCGACAGGGGGAAAGAAGGGGGAAAGCGGAGAGAAGCGAGAGTGGGAGAGTATGAATATCAGCTCCTAACTCAAAAAATTGAGACCAGTTCAATTTTTCCATCTGAGACCTCATGAAAGGAAAGGGGGAAGAAGGTCGAACCGTTTAAGTCGCTGCCTCAAAATCGCACCAAAACTCCGCGCTGAGTTTCAAGAAAACAACAGGAACAGGTGGAAAGGGAACTAAAGTAAGAAAGAATTGTGACGGAAAGGAACTAAGGTTTTTGCCGTCTCCGGTCCGGCGCCGCTTGACAAAAAAGACTTAAAAAACCGTGAAACACCCTAGTTCGGGGAGTCCGGGAAGTACCCGGTCATAGCAGGGGGGGGAAAGGGAGAAACCCACTATGTGGCGTAAGGGGGCGCAATCCGAGGCTGACCTCACTTCTACAGAAAAACCAAAGAGCGACCGGGGGGGCGGTCGGAGCGAGCGTCTTGTGAGGGAACGTAGGGGGGGAGGAGATTAGGCGGATCCGCTGGTAAGCAGACAGAGAAAAGGGCCTCTGCGCGTGAGTCGAATTGGGGGGCTTCAAAAGAACCGGACCTAGTCGTAGTGAGGTCGCCTAGGGGGGGAAGGAAGCAGGACAAATGAGAATGGCTCGCAGGGGGGGAGAAGAGATCATCCTTCATGTCCGCACAGCCCTCTCTCAAGGAAGCTTGAAAAAAAAGGGTCAGTCGCTTCCAGTTCATAGGGGGGTAGAGTAATCGGGGATGCAGGGATCCGACAAATTGTCCACCGCCGGATTGGAGCATAAAGTCTTTACAAAGTAAGGGCACTGGAAACCAAAGAGAGTAAACATCGTCTGGCGGGGGGGGGAGGGAGAACTGTACTGGGAGCTGGTCCGCGTCTTCTCTTGGTCGTCTCCATCAGAGAGTATCCATTCCTGCGTGGCTGAAAGAAATATGGGAAGTCAAATCCTCTAGTGCGAGGAAGTTTGCATGGCATTTAGCAGTAAGAAATCAGGGGGAAGGGGAAAGCTGGATGTGCTGGAAGGTCCGCGTCATACTGGAAGATAAGCCCGTAAATACCCCAAGCCCAACACCAGCAGAGGAGTGAAGAAAAAAAAACAGAAGAAAAAGGTCCACCGCGCCAACCGTGGATTGTAGCCGGTAGCCTTCTGCGAAGGGAGGTTTGGGGGGAGAGTGAAGTCCAGACTCTAAATAAGGAGAACACGATGTTGTTGGAACGGGGGAAAAAAGTATAAAGCCGCAACATCTGAGAGCAACTCGAGGGAGACGGGGTGGAAAAAGGGGGGAAAGGGAAGTACGACGTGGGGGGGAAAAAGGGAGAAAGAAGTCGAGTCCCTGAGAAAGGAGGTTCCTGGTGGAAAAAAGTTGGCAATAAAATCGAGCAAGAAGGATAGTCAAAAAGTTAGGGGCAGGTGGGGGGTGTTAAGGTGGGGATGGAGGGAAGAAAACGGTAAAACAACCCACAGAGAAAAAAAAAGCAACGCGCCCCATCACTAGAAACACCACCGGAGGGAAGAGAGATGGGGCGTGAAAATGCTTTGGGTGGGGGGGGGGTTGGGAAATCTCAGAATACAATTCAAAAAGAAATAATCCGTGCAGCCCTTATTGCAAGCGGGGGGAGCAAAACGGCAGAACCATTTCGGTGGAAACCCAGGAACGACGGTCGGAAGGGAAGAGAGGACACTTACTGTCTAGACTTGCCCCCACGTATACTTTCCGGCTCAGTGGCCACCTTGAAAAACCAGTCTCCTAAGTGTGGAGAGATGGACAGAGGTGCTAAGGGGGGGGAGGAGGAGAGAAAAGGGAATCAACAGACATGCGATTGTTGGCAGCTATTTCGTATTGGAGAAAAGAGGGATCATTTTGGAGACCACAAGAACGACGGGACCGCAGTAATCCTAGGTCAGGGACGCCGGAGGTTGATCTCTGTGCTGGAGGGGGTGGGGTTATTCCCGCGAAGGGGCGTGCTGGGCTTCTGTGTGAGTCGAGGAGAGGGAAAAGAGAAAGGACGCGGACACGGGTCGATTATCAAAATAAGCAATTCCGAACAGCAGGGGACCGGAAACGTAGGCGAAGCTGGGCGTAAAAAATTTTTACAATAATGAAAAAGTTCCTCAGCGGATCGACATTGGGGGAGTGGGGACGCATAGGAGCTGGCAAAAAGAAAGAGAACAAAAAAGTGAAGCAGGAAGACCTCCATTCTCATTTCAAAATCACCAATGATAGATCATCTTTGTGCAAGTGAAAGGGCATCTGAAAAAGAGTCGAGGGGGGAACCGGAAGTGGGCGGAGAAGAAGGAAATCGGGGGGAATCGAAGGGAAGGGACCCGGGAAGGTTTCAAACTAAATTCAATCGGACTCTTTTGAAAGATTTGACTTTCTGGAGAACGCAACGAAGGGGAAGACTGGCTGGCCGCGGAGAACAGGAATATACTGTTGTGAATGGGAAAGAAAAGAAGAGATAACGCTCCAGCTCTGGAGGGAACTTTTCATATTAGTCTGAAAAAATGACCTCAAGAAAAAAAGAGATGAAAGTAAAGGGGGAAGAAGACGGGACAAGACATTGAAACAAAACGTCCGGCGAGATTGGATTAAGTGGGAAAAGGGCACTGGGATGTTGCTCATTACGAAATTTTTTGAATAAGTGGGACAGAGCCAGATGAAGTGGAACTGGAGGACGCCTAAGAAAGTGGGGGGAGGGGAGGAAGATCATCCTAGGGGAGGACAGGACGTAGTCTCCTGGGGAAGGCGGCCGGCAAAAACCGATTGCCAGCAAATTGTAGTTTTACTTAGTGAAAGTTTCCGGGAGGGAAAGAATAGAGGGAGAGGGCTTTGGGGGGGTGCAGTATGGCGGAGCGCTGCAGGAAAAGGGGTAGAGGGGGAATGGGGGGACGTTGTGGGGGAGAAGAAAAAAATCTTAAACTAGAGATTTGCATATTGTGTTCCGTCTCAGATACTTTCCGCTCGAAAAAACCAGAGGCGCGCGCAAGCTGAAGAGGGAGACCGGCGAAAATGTCTACGAGGGGAAAGAGGTTCTACTTATGGGAGGTGGTTCCGTAATGCAGGGAAAAAGGGGGAAGGGAACCACGCGCCTTCTTGCATCTGATTATTCAAGTATTTTGCAACAGGGGGGGGAGGGGAAAGGGGAAAGGTGACGGCTTGATTAACTGATTTTCTGCTTAAACACGTGGAGGGAAAATCTAAACGAACGACCGTTATAGAAGGTGTCACTTCGCCGGGTTGTCGAAAATTGATTTGAAGGGGGGATGGTTCTGGGATAAGTGAAAGACGAAAAAGTCAGGAAATGGGGGGGGGGGGGGGAATGATCTTAAAAAAAGCAAAAAACCTTCCCTAAGGTTTGTGGAAGGAAACTAAATAGATGTGCTTACTACTGGAAGGAAGGGGGGCTAAGAAGCGAACGATTTACTCAAGGAAGAGGGGGGTTGCAGTGAACGGGGTCCGGGAAAATCAATACTGCTACAAGAGGGGCCATTTCAAGTACGCTGGAGCGGGGGGAGGGAGAAAAGGGATGGGAAGAAAATTTCGGGCGGCTCAAAAAAAGTACGGAGGAGATCGCTGGGGGGGGGGGGAAACTCAGCTTCTGGTCGAAATCTAAAAAAAAAGGGGGAAATTTATCTTCTTTAGGGTCCTTTTCAGGGCGAAGGTGGAAGACCTGAAGAAATGGATAGGAAGGAGAAAAAAAGGGGAACCTGAAGAGGAACCTCGGAGGGGACCGCGAACTGTACCTTTGGCACTCTGGGGGGAAGGCCAAGGCACTTTTGGAATGGGGGGGGCAAAAAAAAGTTCAAAAGGAGACGAGGGGGGAAGATGGATTCCAGGAAAAAGTGGAATTTTTGAGGGGCAGGCTTCGCCTGATCACGGCCTCTTAATGGGAGAGCCTACAAAGTCGATGCAAGTTAATTGGCCAGTTAATAGAAAAAAGAAAGAAAGTACGGGGAAGCGACGGGAGAAGGCCTCTGTTTTTGACAAAAGGAAAACTCGACTTGATTGATTCTTCTCACAGAACTTGGGAGCCCGAAAAGGGGCGAAAAGTTGGGTGCGGAGCATAATGCTTGATTCAAGATGAGAACCTGGGAAGGGGACTGTCACGAAAGTTGGATAGA
>Ga0179593_1375024_pt1 | contig 18347 bp, 34 predicted proteins | sample CZODoug2_1_08_16_FD_185931 | JGI IMG/M metagenome (GOLD analysis project Ga0179593, IMG submission 185931) | Vadose zone soil fungal communities from Angelo Coast Range Reserve, California, USA - CZODoug2_1_08_16fungal (PacBio error correction) | ecosystem: Environmental > Terrestrial > Soil >...
TACCAGGTTACTTGGCCCCCGTCAGGGGGGTGGGAAAGGAAAAACGTCGAAAGCAAGACCGGAGTGGCTGTAAGGACGCTGGGAATAAAGAGCTGAGGGGGCGCAGAAAAAAAAAAAAAAAATTCCGAACACGCCATCCGTGAAGGGCACAAAACGGTGGTCCACCCGTTGGGGGAAGGTCTGTCCCGGAAGCACGGTCCCTCCAAAAAACCTGGTGAAAGCTACGGCGCCAAGTGGGGATATTAGTAAAAACAATGCAAACAACGCAGCAGCGAAAAAACCCTCAACAGGACGTCGGGGAAGATGGGCCCGGGGAAAAAGACAAGAGGGAAGCAGATCGAACCGGGGTCAAACGGAGTAAGGTCACAACCGTGGGTTTGTCTGCAAAAAAAGACCATCGGAGTGTGGCCACTTGGGACCTCCGTGTAGACGAAATAAAGCGGTGAACAATAGAAAAATACGCGGGGGGGGGTCAACACAGAATGCCTCAGGCCAACCTGGGAAATGAAGAAAAAAGAAAAAGCGGCGCGACCCCTTACCGTGGTAAAGAAACCACCTCCGGGGTTGTGGCGCGCGCACTAGTAGGAGGAAGACGTAGGTAAAGCAAAAGAAAGCCAAACTTTTGAGCGAAATGCGCGGGATAAGAACAGGACAAAAAGTGCACCAGGGGTCTGGAACTGTTGGAAAAGAAATGGGAAAGGGGTTCTTCGAAAGAGCGCCGGGGGGGTTTAAAAAAGGTAACGGAAAAAGACTAGAGAAAAAACAACAACAAAAACGGGGGGAAAAGGAAAAGAGAGAAGAAGTCGAACGAAAGTTTACCAAACTAAAGTCGACAGGGGGGGAAAAGCCAGCCACAGGAAAGCTAAGCTCAAAACACCAACACAACGTGGAAGTGGCCTGGGGCGAAATGCCAACGCAAGGGGCAACAGCAAGGAAGGGGAGGGAAAAAAATCGATACCTAGAAGTGAAAAAAAAAAAAAACAACCGCAGGACACGAGTGTGGAGGGGGGGATTACTGATGAAAGGGAATTTTGTAAAAAAACTGAAAAACCTGCATGCGATGAGGGGGGCGCGCATACCGTGGGGGAAACGACCCGATGTGTGAAGGGGGGGCACAAGCTGGTTTCAGGAACACCAGAAAGGCAAAAAAAAAGGGGTAACAAATGTCGAACAAACAAAGGTGAACACTACTACGCACCATAATCACGGGGCTCTGCAAGGGGCAAAAGCTGCGACTAAACGGCAGGGCACCAAAGAAGCAAGACCGGCGTGCAGCTAATGCAAAGGTTGTAGGGGGACATTGGAAAAAATAAGCAAACCAACAACAAGTGGGGGCACTCGGAAGAAAGAAAAAGCGGGACAGCAAACAGAAAAAACGGAAGAAAGTGAAAACAAAAGGGACCAACGTAAAAACACACGGTGAAAGGGGGAATGTTGTGGAATGAAATAGGGTCTGGAACCAACGGGAAAAGAACAGCAAATCGCCGTAAAAGGAAAAACACAGGAAGGCATCAGTTTACGACCAAAGGGGAAGAGTACTGACGAGGGGGCGGGACCAAAGGAAAGGCCCAGAGGGGGAGGGGGGGGACTGAATAAGGAACACGCAAAAAAAGGGGTAAAAACGGGGGGATCATAACCGTCAACAAAACAGTGGGAACTTGACGAAGGCCAAAAGCTTTAGGAGAACAACAACGGGATGGGGGCTATACTGAAAAGACGAAGGGTGTGGCGATAAAAAGGGGCGGGTGAAAAAACGGGTTGCTGGAGGTGCGCGGGGGAAAAGGTGCAATCGGGCAATGAACTTGAAAATGTGTGTGTGGGGACAAACAGGATGACACCCTACGGAAATGGGAAGGGTAATGCAAGTGCTTTCAGGAAGGGGGCGCGAAATCGGATCTCAGGAACAGACTGTGTCGGTCCGGAAAAAACAAATGCCAAGGGAAGTGGGGGCACGAATTCGTCAGAAAAGACCACGAAAACAACTCCAAAGCGGGGGGGTAGAACCGCATATGAAGCTTCGGGAAGGCAAAGAAGGGAACGCCGGGAAGAAATTCAAAGCCGGATTGGGCCACCAAAACAAAGGGACGCTAAAGGGGGGGGACTTTTTAGCAAAGGCGTAACAGCCGGTGGGTCGAGTCATGGTGGGGTCCCGGTACAAGAAGGGGTGAACGGAGGGGCCGACGGAGCTTGGGTGGGGGGGGGGGAATCAGGGAGGTTAATGGGGTTGGTACGTCGGGGGGGGGTAACGGAAACGGGGGGTCTGACAGCACCATCTGGCGAAAAAACGAAGGGTATGTTAAAGTCGGTGTCGGTGGATGGAGGGGGGGAGTCTAAATGACCGCCAAAAAAAAAACAAAAGACAAAAGGGATGGAAAGGAACAAGCGTGGCAAAAACGGGAAGGGCCCGAAAGGGGGTCTGGGGGGGTTTCTTACGAACCAACTTTCAGGGGATTCAGGGGCAGAGAGGGTTGTCAGGGGGGGCATGGGGGGAAAAAATCCAGAAAAAAGGGGGTGAACCTGAAAAAAGGGAACAGAGGACAAAATACACTCAATTTTTGGGGAGCGTGGGGCGAAAGGAGTTGTCTCCGGGGTGAATGGTGGGGGGGTTCACGAACGGCGCCCCAGGGGTGGGACAGGGAGGTGAAGACGTAGGGAAAGCAAAGGTCCGTGCAACGGGTTTGGGGGGGGGGGGGTTGGTGCAAGGTGGTAAAAGCCAAATGCGTTAGGGCACCTGGGTGATTGTGGAAAACCCCAAAAAAGGGGGGTTGGGGGGGATCATCGGGAAATGTGCACGAATAAAACTTCCGAAGGTGCCTGGAGAAAGTCCGGGGAGTCCAGACTGAAGAAAACCAAAACCTGTGAGAGTATTAAAAAAGATGGAGGTAGGTGGGAATGGGATGATGCAGTGGAAGGGAAAAAATTGGGGGCTGCTGGACTGGGGGGCGCGAAAATAAAGGACTCAGTTTTTTAATTTACGCCAAAAGGGCGCAAAAGCAAAAAAGCAAAGAAGGGGGTACGTCCTCATTGGGAATTGTCGAAAAAAAGGGCCCGATGGAAAAAAAAAAGGGGGGAAAAAACCCCGACGCGTAGTGCCAAAAAAAGACCCAGCCAGTTGAAATCAGACAAAAAATCAGTCGGGTCCGGGGGACGGATCCTGGGGAAAGGGGAATGGGCCGTAATCAAATCAGACACAGGCGTACTGACACAGCCCCTTTGGTCCAATACCACCTTGACTGAGGGACTGTTCCAGGCCTGGGGCATTGAAAAAAAAAAAGGGGGGGGGAATGGAAACACAGCAGGATTAAAGGTATCGGCGTCAACATCTAAAAGGGCGTCGTTAACCTGCGGCCCGGGAACTATGCAAAGAAAAAAAAGGTCGGTTGAGACCATAACTGGGGGGACTCTAAGAACATGGAAAAATAAAACCACACACTCAAACCAGCACGGGGGGGGGCCAAAAAGAAAGAAAGAAGCAGCACGGGAGTGAACAACGAGGGGAGGGCAAAGGTGGAAGGGGTGGTTGTTATTCAAAAGCCAGAGGGATGGGGGGAAACGGGGGGCAAATTTTGTCCCGCCGTGTAAACGAAAAGCATTCGTTAGGGAGGGTCGTGGAATTTTTTTTTGGTCCGGGGTGGAGGGGGGGAAAATCAACGGGGTTACTTCAAACCTCCCGCAGTGGGGGAGGGACACGGCCATTCATAACGGGGGTGGTGGGGGGGGGGGGAGAAAAAAGGGAGGGAAACTGGGGGCGCCAGGGTTTTTGCACACCAGGAGGGGTCAACCACCACAAAAAAAGTGAACTGGATTAAAAGGGGGTAAAACGGGATCGGGTAGGGGAGCCGGGACCCGTCGGGGGGGAACAAAACAAGACAAGCCAACACTCTGGAAACGTGGGCGAATCACCATTACGATTTGCCCCTGGGGGGAGGGGGGAGAAACTCAAAGACCCCTGCCAGTTGGACACTGGGAAAGGTTGACGGCTGGGAGGGAAAAAAGGACAAAAAATAAAAGGTAGGGCAGGGGAGAACGGTTGAATTCACCATAAAGAAAAACACAAACACAAAATGGGTTTACCAAGGTGAAACCGTGTGGATGAAAGGAAACGAAAAGGTTTTGTAAAAAGGGTGTTGTTTCATCAAAGATAAAAAACGGTTCAGGGGAGGGTGGGGGTGAAAAGGAAGGGATACGAAAAAATGTGGGAACCAGGGGTGAACAAGTGCAACTGAGGGAAGGGTAAGTGGCATCACATAACCACAGGGCTATGCAAAAGGGGGATCAACTGGGGAAAAATATAACTCAGAGGCCAGGGGGGGGGTGGGGGATGAAAACCTGGGGACAGGAGGGTCTGGAAACCAAAAAACGAGGAGTAAAAAAATCAAGGGGGGCGATGGGGGGGGGGGGGTTTGGGGACAACTCAAACAAAAAAAAAGTTGGAACAGAGGGGGAACAAAGAGGGTGGAAAAAGTGACTCAGACCTTTTAAGGGACGGGGCACCATACAAGAAGGTGAACAAAAAGGTTGCACCGCAAAACACAAAAAGGTGTCAGGGGTGGAACTTAAAAAAAGGGGGGAAAAGCGGCGGGGAGGATGTGGAGGCGTGGGGGGGGGGACTGATGGAAATTGACATTGAAAGAAAACAACACTAGAGAAGATGAAATGAGACCTACCTTGGCGGGCGCAATGTATCCCCGTGGTAGACACATGAAACGGGACAAAGGGGGTACCGTCCCGTGGGGGATGTCGCCGAACAAAATACGAGGTAATACCACTGGGTCATTTGGGGGTTGGGGGCAAGTTGTGACTTGTAGCTTAAGCTGCGATAGAGGAAAGCGTTTATTCGGGGAACGAAGAATGTGGGGGACAAACAAGAGAAGAAACAAAAAAACACAACACACACCAAATAAAAGAAAAAACACAATGTCATTCGAAAGAACAACACAAACCTGTGAGACATAAAATATGAAGGGGAAGGTGACCAAACAATTCTTCGTTGTCCGCGCACCGGGCAAAACTTGAGAGAGGCAAAAGGGCCCTGTTACATTAGAAAATTGAAACAAACCTGAAAGGGGGTCTAATGTGTGGTGTAGCCCCCCCACGAAAAGAAACAAAAAGCCGTCATTGTAAAGGCAACTTGTGGGGGGAGATAAGGGCACTCCAGAGAAAAAAAAAAAGGGGAGGGGGGGGGGTCAACAAATTGACAAAAGTCTCAGTCATGGGGTGAAATGGGACCGGTTAGACGCACACCCCATATACGCAACAAAACCACAAATCAGTGCAAAAAGAAGGTGTAAGTTACAACCTGGGCAAAAAAACATGTCCGGAAGTGTTGAAGAAGGGGAAAGGGTGGAGCAAAGCTCGAAAAAAGGAAATAGGATTAAAAAAAAAACGGGGGGGGGTCCCCAATGGGGTACAAACACCGTGGGTTGGGGGTTTGAGGTGGAAAAAAAGAAAAAAACCGACTAAAAGAATCAAAAAATGTTGGGGGTGGGGGGTGTAAAAGACTACATGGCACAAGGGTAGCCAAAGCCCGGGCACTGGGGGGGTGCAGGGAGGGATGGATCAACAAGTGGGGGCAAAATGAACTTTGTACAGGGGGGGGGAAAAAACCAAAACGAAGGTAAATACTACATGGGGGCACCAAAAAAGAGAAAAAAAATCGAACCGGGCAAAACCAAAGCACCCAAGGAAAGAGGGACGGAAAGTGAATAATGTGCAAACCCCTGAGGCTTTTAGAAAAAGATGTCGTGACACACCAAACGGCAAAAAGGGGGGGGGGAGAAAAGCTCACGCAAAAACAGGACAGGACAAAACTTTGGGTTGGGTGGGGAGAAGCAAACCGGTCGTCTCAACAAAGAATAAAGGGGGTGGGGGGTGGGGGTTTGGGGGGGGGGGTGACAAAACACACCCCCCAAACCACACCCGTCCTGGGCACTAATCCGCAAAACGAAAGGAGGCAGGGGGGAATGATGCGAAAACGGAAAAAACAAAACAGGAGAAAGACTCTCAACCGGGTCAATATCTGTGGGGGGGGGGGGGGGTACAAGAAAAAAAAACGCCAAGCTCCCGATAAAAAAAAAAAAAAATCATCCGGGCTGGTGGGAAAACGAGGGAAAAGGCATAACCTGGTGGCGGGGGAGAACCAAAAAAACAGGCTGAATGATCCCCCAACAACTGGCAAGGGGAGGGGGGGGGTTGAACAGGTAACCAAGTTGGTTTGAAAATCGCAAACGAAAGAGCCAAAAAACCACAGTACAAGGCCGCCCACTGGGGGGGACCACAGAAAAGTCGAATGGGCTGGGGAAAAGCACCCATAAACTGAAAACTTCAATATCAGTTCAAAAAAGTTGGGGGGAAAGCAAAACGGGTTCTGGTTGGGGGTGATGGGGTATGGGCAGAGCAAACCAAGAATGGGATGGTTGGGCATGAGTACGGGGGAAAAAAAAATCACGAAGCGCGTGAACGCACTAGAAAAAATCAAAAGGGGAATGAAAGCAAACCTGTAAAAAGCCAGACTGAAAACAGGGGACCGGATCAACGTGTGGGTAGGTTGGGAACGTGGACGGGGCGTTGGGAAAAAACAAATTTAGCGGCGGAAAACCCAGATGCACAAACAACAAAAATGGGCGATGAAATGGGACTTGGGCTGAACACAGCGGGTGAACTGTGGGGGAAAACCATCCAAAGACAAAACAAAATTCAACACAAACTGAGCGGGGGAGGGGGGGAACGGGGGGGAAAAAAAAACCTGGGAAAACGGTATCACCGCGCAGAAGACCGAAATTCAAAGCAGGCAAAAGCCAGTAACCAAAGGACACGGTACGGAGGGGAGATGGGGAAAAAAGCAACTTATTCCACAGGCAACCGAGGGAAGAAAGCAGTGAAAAAAAAATGACGATTACCACCTTGGGTTGCCACAGAAAACCTTGGGAGAAAAACAAAAACGCGGGGATTGGGGGCAAAAAAAAAACCGACGAATCAAACGACAATGCAACTGCGACGTAGTAAAAAAGCACAACAAAAAAAAAACCCAAAAACAAAAACAACACCCATGGTTCAAACGCGGTAAAAAAGGAGTCAAACCTTGAAGCTGAAAAGATCTGGCACTGGACCAAGAACACACTGGAGGAGTAAAAAAAAAAATTGACAAAAAACAAGGAATCAAGACAGTGGGTGATTCCACCAAAAAACCAAACCCAAAAACCGTCTGTTGGGTTTCAAAAAAACCGAAGAACCATAAAGGTGAAAGGGGTTGAAAACAGGGAACCGCGAGTACAAAATCCCAAAAAACCAGCAAAAAGGGCAACGAAAAGACGCGAGGGAAACCTAGAACCCAAAAATTCATCACAAGCAAACAAAACAAAACAATTCAAACGAAACCCCAGCCACAAAAAAACGGCTAAAAAGGGGAAAACGACTACACCATGAAAGGTCGCAGTCAAGAAAAAGAAAAAGGGAAAAAGAAGGAACTTGGGGGTGAACTCGGCTGAATTCGCGGGAACAGATAGAAACCGACGAGCCGGTCAAATGACCAATCTTGGCGGATCGGCGGGGAAGGAAGCCAAGGAAAAGTGAAACGGGCAATGGAAACAGTAAGAGGGGGGAAGCGAGGGCGCAACATTAAACTGAACGAACAAACCAAAACGTAGGTGGGTTGAGCCTGGTTAAAATGGGAAGGGAACCTGGGACGGATGAGACAGAAAACACACTGACCAAAAACAAAAGGGTTACAAGGAAAAGAATGTGACTGTCCCAAAACACCACGTTTGGGGGGGGGCTAAAAGAGGCGAAGGGGGAAAAACTGGTTGGTTATCGAACACCGCAAACGTAAAAAAAAAAGGGGGGTGGCAGGAAAGTGTCGGGAAATCACAAACCGCCAGAAAAAATCGTGTTGGGTCCGGTGGAAATGCCAAGTCCTGGTTCGTAAAAACTAAAAAACCGGGTGAGACAACGCTGGGGAGGGGGAAAAGGGATCATGGACCGAAAAAAGAGTAAACGAACGCAAGGAAAGGGGAAACGGTGGGGGGACGGGTGGGAAGTCTCACTACTTGTCAAAAAAGGTAAACGAGCAGCAAAAGGTGGGGGGGGGGGGATAGTGTCAAGGGCCCAACGAAGGAAACGACCAAGAAGGGAAGAGGCAACGGAAAAAAGAAGAACCAATCAACCGGAAAACAAAGTAAGGGTCACCGTGGGGTGCCGCCAAACCCACCCGGGGGGGAACCTTTTGCGGACCGGGGAAAGAAAGGAGCAAAGGGGCCAACCCAGGCAGCGAAGACCACGGGCAGGTGGGCGGGGAAACTGAAAGAAGAAAGAAAAGGCTGACCCGCTACCCTTGAAACGAACCTCGTAGACGCAAACACGGCTCGGGGAAAAACTGCGATTAGAAAAAACATGGCAAAAACCGAGTGAAAACGTCAGCCAGGCCCAACGGCCAAAGTTGTTGGCTAAACTGGAACAGGGCGGAAGGACGCACGTAAATGGCGAACTCGAAAAGCAAAAAAAAAAGGAGGAGTGGGTTAAGGGGGAATGAAACCAGCATCATCGGGGAAACAACTCCGCCCTGAAAGAAGCCCAACAAGAAAAAAACCAACACGTGGCCCGTGGCATCCAAGCGAATTCAAGAAGGGGGGCCTGGGGAACTGAAGAAGGGTAGCCTAAGAACGCGCCACTATGGGTTCGAGGGTAAAGGGAGTTCTCAGAGACGGGGGAATGTTCAGGGCGCCGCCATGGGGGCAGTGGTCCCGACGGCCGGGCAACAACAACTATTTTCGAATCCCGGGGAGCATCCGCAGGGGGGGGGGGGCTGGGGGCTAAACAACACGGTGAAACGTAAATACGGCGGGGGAATCTGGCGGAAGCGGACCAACAACAAAGGAGCGGGGATGTGTACGAAAACTAAATGGGGTCAACAGGGTAAATTTTTTTTAAAAAAAAAAAAAAAAGGGACGAAAAATGGACAAAACAACAAAAAAACCTGCGCTCGGGTAGACAGTCTACACCAGGGATGGGGGGAAGCTCGCGAAACCTCAAAAAAGTGAAAAAAGGACGTCACGGGGGATGACTGATCTGCAACACGAAGGGGGGAAAACAGACCCAGCAGAAGGAGACAAACTGCAACAGAAAACAAAGGGGTTGGTCAGGCATCAGGTTGGGGCAGAAACAACAGGGAAGGCATTAACGGGGTGAAAAACAAAAGCGTTGCAGGGGGGGGGGGGAAAAAAATAAGGGGGGAAGGGAAAAAAACTCTGGGTGTATCGGTCGAACAGGCGGGCAAAGGAACAAAAAAAAACCACAGGAAACTGGGCGCGGGAAAAACGTAGTTCATTGACAGAACATGGTTGGCGGAAAAAAAAAAGGGGGAACCTCGAGCCTCGTGGAAAGGGACGGGAACCGTCCAAGGCTGTGGGGGTCAATTGCACATCCTGGATGAATTAATAAGGAAAAGTAAAATGTAAAAATTGGAGTGCCAACAAAGTAATGTGGGCAAAGGGGTTAAACGCAAAAGCCATTGAACGTAATTGCACGCCTCCTTTACTTCTGAAAAAAAAACACAGCGGGGATTGAGAATACCCCCCCCCCCCCCAACCAAAATGCCCGAATAAAAAAAAAAAACAAAACAACAAAGACCCAAAAAATGGGAAAGGCCGCAAGGGCACTCGACGGATCCAAAGACCTGTAGCAGGGAATGAGAACAAAAAGCAAAAAAAGAAAAACTGTGGCATCAGTAAGAACAATTGGTGAATTACCCATGTGGAAACAGGGAACATCTTTAAACGCCAGGAAAAAAAAACGAATAACTGGGTCTTGTGGATGCAATGGGGGTGGGGGGGTGAGGAAGTTGTGGAAAAAAAGAAGGCCTGACAGCCACTCAACAAACTCGTTGAAGACGTAAAAGAGGGTTTTCTGGGGTCAGTGGTGGTCGGTGGGGGGGTGTACGGGATATCGCGGGTTAATTGCAAAAACGGCAAAACCCCGGGGGAAAAAAAACGACATCTGCGGACCCGTCAACGGGGAAAAAAACGACCGAATTTGGACCGAAACCAAAAGGATTAATGCAAAAAGGGGGGGCTGGACATGGGGGGGGGGGGGGGTTAAAAAGTCACCATGTAAAGGAAGACCCAAACCCACACCCCCCCGGGGGAAAAAAAACAGCTAATCATCAAAAGTTTTGTTGAGCAAAGAACCCCAAACGGCTACTCGAAATGAGGGTGGGGGTCAAACTCGCGCAACGGGGGGGGCGCGACCGATCATGCAATCAACCGCGGGGTGTTCAAAAAAACGAAAAAAAAACTCAGGGGCGGAGGGGAGATGGAAAAAAGCGTCATAAAGAATAAAGAAAGGTGCAAAGAAGGAAAAGGGGTGGGAGTGGAACAAGTACAAAAAAGGGGGAAAACACCTGGAAAACAGGGTTAACCAGGTGGCGTTTAATGGATGAAGCATGGCTAAGGAATCAGCTGAGGGGCAAACGAAAAAGAACGGGGGAAAAATTAGGTTTAACTCGACGTTGAGAAAAGCCTCAAAAAAACAAACAAAAAAAAAAGGATCATGGGGTGGGGGGGGGAAAATGAAACAAGAAGGACGGGGGAAGCAAGCACATCAATATTAAAATGGAAAAATGGGGGGGTCGGGGATGGGCAGCTCCCTGGAGCGCCGGTAACATCGGCCACAACCGAACCACGCCGGGGCAATGGGAAAAAAACCTTCAGGGAGGAAGTGGGAAAAGCTGGAAAAGTGCTGAACAAAAACAGGGCTGCCCGTGGAAAAGGGCGGCTCAAAAAAAAGTACTGGCGACAAGTTGGAAACGTGAAAGAAGAGGGCATCAAAACTTGTTGGGCATGGTTGCTCTATCTGAAACGGTGCGGGGGGGGGAAAAACGACCAGCAGGTACCCGCAAGCGGGACGCAGAAAAAAAAGGTGGGGGGGTGGACAAAAATGGGGCGGAAGGGTGGAAAGGGACGGGGAGTGGAAAAGGTTGGTGTGGGTGCTCGCGAAAAACAAAAACACTTTTAAGGGTCCAACCCTCAAGCACTGTTGGCGTGAAGCAAGTAGAACGTGGTGTTGGGAAGGGGAACAACCGGCGACTGGTGGTGGGGCAAACAAGAGGTTGGGGGTTCACCAGACAGATGGAAGTTGATCGGAGGGGCAGCCGGACACAAACGCAAACAGAATGGGACGGGGGGGGACGTCAACCTTTCCACCAGGGGGTGGGAGGAAACAAAAAGAACACGGGGGCACCGGGAGGGGGACGGGGTTCTTACAGGGGTAACAAAAATTATGGGGGAGCGAATGGGGGGGTCTGAGTAAAAGAGCAAAAAAGGGGTGTTAAACACCGGGAAAATGGGGGGGGGGGAGAGCGGAAAACAATTGCAAAAGGGGAAAAACGAGAATGGTCGAGGGGTGAAAAGAGGTAATGGGGAAAAAGGAGGGGGGGTTAACGGGGAACCTTAAAATAAAAAAAGTATTCAGCAAAGGGGGTGGCTCCCCCAGAAAAAAAGGGCAAAAACCTCGGAAAGAACGGGAAAAGGAATACGTGGGGAATGTAGTTCGGACAGCTATATCAGGAGACTTGTGGGCAAGGACAAAGGTAAAGGGGGACAATCATGCTTCCTCTCCTGAGAAGTTCCCTGCAGTCCGATGGGCAGAAAGAAGGGGGGGCTGTGGGAAGGGCGAAAAATGGGAAAAACAGGGTTGCAAAGCGTGCCAAGTAGTGGGGGTGGGAGTGGGAAAAAAGCAAAATAACCAGGGAAAAAGGGAAAAGGTGCTCAAAAGGAAAACGACAATAAAGTGATCACTTGGTGGGGGGAGCCCGTTGTGTTGTTTAAACAGGAGAAATGACCACGGAAAAACCCCCACCAAAAACAGGAAAGTTGGGGGGAATTCATGGAAAAAGAAGAAAACGGGGGGGGGGGGTAAAGACCTTTTCAAGGTGGGCGGGTGTGGGTTCAACATGAGGGCGCTTGAAATAAGATCAGGGGAGCAGAAAAAAGGAGTTGGTGGCAAAATCAACAAAACTCCAACAAAAAGGTGGAGGAGAAATATTTTGAACCACAGGAAGGAGGGGTTACCGACGCACAAGATCTACAAGGGAAAAAGACGGGAACACAAAGAAAAAAGGAAAGGGTCTTAAGGATTGGGTGGGGGAAAGACGCCAAAAAAGAAACACAGAAAAGCTCCCTGTGGGTCACAACAGGGGATACGGGGAAAAACACAGGAAAAGTTATGGGGTTAAGAAAAAGGGGGCTACGTATGTGAGAAAAATACGACAACAGAATACCGCAAAAAAAGGGCCAAAACGAAATGGGAAAGGAAGTGACACACTGCACCCCCGGGGCGGGCTACTGAATCACCACCCCAAAGGGAACGGGTGAAAAAGAAAATTGCACCATTGTCAAAAACAGGGGGGGGGGGGGGGGGTGGGGTGAATCAGGGAATCATGTGTAACTAAACGGGGGGTCAATGTTCGCCAACGAGGGGGGGGTAGGGGGGTTAGAGTGAAAAGGGGGGGGGGGAGCCAAATTGGGCGAAACCAGTTAAAGGTTGAAAACCACCTTAAACAGTGGGAAAAAGGAAAAAAGAAGGGGACCAAACGCTAACGATCAATGAGAAGGGGGTTGGACGTACCACACTCAAAGGGAGAGGACATAACAACGGGTACAAGGGTAAAAAAAAAAAAACTGTGGTTGGGCACACGTAGAGCACTGGGGAAACACTCGCCTAAGCTGTGGGGACTAGGGGGGGGAATAAAACAAAGGGGCCGCACCGGAGGGGGTGATGGGGGCAGAAACCCTCCACACCGGGGAATAAAAAGAATTTTAGCACAAGGCAAGGTAGTCAAGGGAGGGGTGTGTCAAAATAAAGGAAACCGCACAAGAAAAGTCAATGCCGAACAAAAGGTAAGTAAAAGAGAAAAAAAAAAGTAAAAACTCTGTGGGGGAAGACACAACAAAACCACCAAATCTGGGAAGGTCACAAAGTGGGAAGGAAAAAAAGGGAGTGAAGGAAAATGGATTCAGCAAAAAAAAAAAGAACTGTAGAAAAGAACTCATTCCCACTCCGAAAAACACTTCACGCCTCACCAGGGGACGGTGGGTGAATAAAAAAAAAAATCCACTGGCCATTGGGGACAACGCGGTTGAAAAACCTTCCCGCCTGAGCTCATGGGCAAAAGTTGATCATCGGGAGGGAGAGCAAAAAAAAAAAAAAACCACAGAATGGGTCTATCGGGCAAGATTAAAAAAAAAGCTGCAAAAACAGAAAAAAGGGAAAACAGATAAGGGAAAGGAAATGCTGGGGGTCACAGAAAATGTCAATACACAAAACCTTGTAAAAGGAACAAATGTGTTTGAACGGGTAACGTGTCAGATGAAAAGGAAGGGGAAGGGGTCACATCACGGAGCAAACAAAACCAGAAAAGGACGATGACGGGATGGCGTGGTGTCCGCCGGGGGAAAATGTTCAGCAAGGGAAACACCACTTCCACTGGACTGCAGGGGGGGGGGGGACTGACAAGGACAACGAGTGGGGGAGTTACGAGGGCAGAAGGACAGACAGGAGAAAGAAGCCATTCCCCGAAACCACCGGGAAAACTTTGACAAGGTGAGGAGTAACCTGGGAAAATCAAAGGAATTTCAAAAAAAGTGAAGGCAGGCCAATTCCGGGGAAAAGGAAGATGTGGGTGACATACGGTGCCTAAGAAAAAGGAAAAGAAACAAACCAAACGCGTGAAAATGTGGCGGGAAACAAAACAAATAAGTAGACCTGAAACGCGCGTAGGACACAAACAAATTTGCCGAAACGCGGGTAACATTTAAAAAAACAGGAAGGTTGGGGAAAAAACATGTCAAAACGTGTCGGGGTAAGGAACTGCACAGAATAAAAGGCCAGAACGGGGTGAGTTCAACAACGAACCCCAGCTGTAAGGGGAAAAGTGAACACCACTGGGTAAAAAGGGTCCATCCCGTGTGGGTTGCAACGGGGGCTCGGAAAAGCGAATCACCAAAAAGGAAACAGCCGCAAGACGCAATAGAAGTCTAGGGGGGGGGAAAGCGGGAAAAAAAAAGAAAAAAGTAGGGTAATCACAAGACAACACAAAGGTCCAACTCAGGGCAATGGACAAAGACATCTCAAAAAAAAGAGGCAAACTGGGGAAAAAAAAACTAAGAAAACCCAATGGAAGTCGGGAAGCGGTCTAAAGGGAATAATTGTTGAAGAAAACCAAGGTATTGAGCCGGGGGGGAGGAGCTCAAAAGGGAGCCAAAAGGCCGGTCAAGAAATCTGGTGGGATGAAGGGATGAGAAAAGGGGAAAAAAAAAATCAGGAAGGGGATCGCACAGTCACGGAAAGCGAAAGGAGGAAGGAAAAAAATACCTTCGGGAAAGCGAAAAAGTAGGTTGGGGCACGCCCGTGGGAAAAAAAAAAGGTAATGGGGGTGGGGGCACGGATGCAGTCAGGCAACCAAACACCAACACAGAAAAAAAAAACAAAAACAACACACCAACAAAAAAGGAAAAATCCAGCGAATGTAAAAGTGGTCCTGCAAGACGCCAGGTGGGAGAAAAAAGAACCTAAAAGCGGGGTGAGCGAAGGGTTGGAAAGGTTGGGGAAAGAGTGGGGGTATGCAGAAAACAAGAGGAAACCGCAAAGTTGTTCAGGGGGGGGGAAATCGGAACAAGAAAAAAACCGCGACGAGAACGGGGTGGGGGGTACTGAAAAAGGGGGACCCAGCATGGGGGAAAAATACATGCGAAACCCTTAGTATACGGCTGAAGAAAAAAAAAAAAAAGGGGGGCATGGGAGATCGGCAGGCAGAAAAAAAATCAACGTAAGGGAAAGGGGGGGGGTTGGGTGAAAGGGGTGAAGTTCAATTCAAAAGCGACTGTCCAGAACTGGTCTCTACGGGGGGCAAAAAAAACGGGGGGGGGGGGAGAAACAAAAAAATGACAAAACGCAGCAGAACCAACGGAAAGGGAGAACACAAAAAAAAAACGCGGTGGGGGAAACGTCACTCGAAGGCAGATCCACTGGTCAAAGGGAACCGTTGGGGCGGGGAAAACAAGACCAAAGCAACAGTTTGATACGTTAGAGGAGCTGGACCAACAAAAATAACCAGGGCGGGGGGGGAACAGTCATGGAGCAAATGAATCAAAAGAAAAAATGGCACGAACAAAAGGGAAAAAAAAACACTAAAAACCAAGTTGGGTGAGAGGCCAAAAGTCTGATGAGAAGCAAATGATTCGAAAGGGGAAAGGCAACTGAAGAGGGAAACTGTTGATAACAGCAAAGGAAAAAAAGGGGAAACCAAAACGTGTGTGGGGGGCGGAGCAAGAGTGGAACAGGGGCGAGTGTCCTTATACGGGGCAAAGGAAACGCAACGAACACAGAAACCGGGGAATCAAAAAAAAATGGGATGATGGAAGAAGAGAGCTGGGGACGCGAGTTGAAAACTGAAAGCTCGGGGGAGGGGGGGGAAAAAAGTCAAAACTCAAGGGGAAAAAGGAATGAGCGACCAAAAACAACAAAACCACATTAACCCCCTGGTGGGAAAACCCTGCTGGAAGTCGAGCAGCAAAGACGGGCCCGGGAAACAAGAACGGGAGGAAAAGAGAGAAAAACGTGACGCCGAATCCAAAAAAAAAGGGCGGGTTACTGTACGGAAAACGCTTTTGGGGGGGAAGAGTGGAAAAACTGAGGATAAGGGGTGCGAGGAAAAGGAAGTGGACCAGCAAAAAAAAAAAGAGGGGTGGGGGGAGCCCTGTTGCAGCTAGGTGGAAGTAACACCGGGAGAAAGAAACAAGGGAAACGAAGCCGCTTTCTTGAGAAAAAAAAAACAAAATGAAAAATCGGAAGACGAAAACAAAAAAAAAAAAGTAGGGGGGGAAAAAAAAAAAAAAGGGGAACCACTAAAAAGCAGGCTTGAACTGCCAAACAATCTCCCTGAACGAGGGGGGGAGGGGGGCGGCCTGGCTGCGGAGTCATTGGAAAGGAGCACAAGCAAACGTGGCGCACGAACCAAAGAGACAAAAGCAAAAATGCTTTACAGCACACAAAAGACAGAAGGAAAAAAAAGGGACCAACGTGCTCAACGGATGGGGGGGCCGGGGAAAAAAAAAAAAAAATGAAGAAAGGAACGAAGAAAGAAAAAACAAAACAGCAAAAAAAAAAAAAAAGCTGAAGGGGTCTAAAAATCGTGTAACAACCCAAGGAAGATAAGAAAAAAAATTCACTGGGCAGGGGAGTTGGAGAAACGAAGGGGGAAAACAAAAAAAGCCGGGGGGGGTAACGGAGGGGACAAATAACGCAACATCAAAAAAAAAACTGGTGGGGGGGAAAAAACGGGCACGAATGCAAGATTTAGTCATGCTGAAAAGGAGGGGAAAAAAAAAAACAGGTGCAAGGGGAGACGTCCAGGGGGTGAAAAAAACATCGGGGGGTAAAAAAAGTCGAAAATAAAAAACGCCAAGGGGGGAACTGGTGGGGCAAGGTGAGAGGGGGGAACTTTTGCATGACTGCAGGACAAAATGGGGACAAGGGAGGGCAAAAATAACCATGAAAAAGTGGGCAAAAGCTTTTTTGAGGGACAAGGGCGGGTGATCCGGGTGTAGTGCAAAAGCAACGCGAGCTCACGGGACTGTACTGGGGGAAAAACTATCCAAAACTGGGGGGCGGGGGAGGTGCAACCCCGAGCAGATCAGGAAGCAAAAAAGAAATCCAAAAAATATGTTTACCCAGTCCGGGGGCCTGGAAAAAAAACGAGGGGACGGGCCTAAAGGGTTCCAAATGGGACGTCCAAGGGCGAACAAGGAAGGAAATCAAGGGGGTGTGGGGACCACCAAATCCTCTAGGCAAAAAGGGGCCTAGGGGGTCTGTGAACAGGGGAAAAAAAAATAAAACATTGGGGAGGGTCCAAACTGTCCCGAATCAGACTTAGAGGTACGTTGAGGAAATTGCGGGTAAGAAATGGGGGTGCTCGGGGAATGGAAAAAGATAACGGCAAGGGGACACGAAGGGGGGGGGGGAAAGAAACTACAAGAAAAAAAAAAAGGTAAATTTTGCGAATAGTTTTCTGGATTTGACTGTGATCGTGCGGGGTATAAGTGAAACAGCAAGACAAAAGGGGAGTGGGGACTGACCCGGAAAAGGTTGCAAACTACTAATTTAAGGGGGGGGGGCGAAAAAAAAAAAAAGAAAGGGCTTGGGAGGATTAAAAGAACTTTGTGAAGGGGGGCAAGTGAATGAAACTGGGGGGGGGGAATGAAAGCATTGCCCAACTATATCAATCCAAACAGATCAGGTGTTTGAAGAGGTGGGGGGGGGGGAGGGAAACAAAACACCTGAGGGGGGGTACGGAATTGCAAGGTGGGGGGGGGGGTCTACGGCTGCCTTGGGGTGCAGTCGGATCGGGACGGAAAAAAAAGCAGGGGACGAGTTTGGGTAAGGGTTACGGGGAATTAGGAAAAGGCAAAAATGCAAAAAATGGGAAACAAGAACATACGGTGAAAGGTAACTGGTATGGGAGTCAAACGGGCCGGGCGAGGAATGTATTAACTGGAAGGTCCCAAAAACCAAGTTAAACACATTGACCAGGGGGGGGGAACGGGAAAAGGATGAAAGCATTGGAAATAAAAAAGGGGGTGTGCGGGAGAAAAAAAAAAACGATTACTTCTTGTGGGTGGTGTGGGGGACGTAAGGAAACCGGGAAAAGTACAAGTACAAAAGGAAACAAAAAACCTCAGCCAAAGAAGGAAAAATTTGCCTGGGTGGGGGTAACAAATTGAAAAAAATAAAAGAAGGGGGGGGACAAAAGCAAAAAAGTGACATCTGTGGGGGTCGGAAGAAAAAACATCAAGTGGTCGCGGTGGGGGGGAATATCAAGGGGGGAGACCCGTACGGCAACCGAAATGACTAAACGGTAAAATGGGGGGGTATAAAACCACCAAGGAAGTAAGGTACTGTCAAAAAAGGGGGGGGATGACACAAGGGGGGGGGGATGGAATCACTGGGAATTGTTAAAAAAAAAAAAACGTTGAGTTCGGGTAGCAAGGGCGGGGGCAGGCTACTGAGGGGAAAAAGTAAAGACACCCAGCAACGGGGAAATGAAGGGCCCAAATTCAGTGTGGCAAGAATAAAGTGTAAAGCGGAAAACCGATGAAAAAACAAAGAAAACCAGCACGGGAAAAGCAGACGGGAAGGGGGGGGGGGAAACAAACATCTGGAATGGCAAAAAAAAAGGGTGAGGGAAAAGGTAAAAAAAAAAATCTCGAGGAAAGGATGGGGGCAGTCCGGCAAGTGGTGCGAAGAGGGGGACAGCAGGCAACACGGGGGGGGTGGGTGCATCAGAATTCAACTGTGAA
>Ga0179593_1394788_pt1 | contig 18347 bp, 24 predicted proteins | sample CZODoug2_1_08_16_FD_185931 | JGI IMG/M metagenome (GOLD analysis project Ga0179593, IMG submission 185931) | Vadose zone soil fungal communities from Angelo Coast Range Reserve, California, USA - CZODoug2_1_08_16fungal (PacBio error correction) | ecosystem: Environmental > Terrestrial > Soil >...
AAGGTACGGACAAAAGCCTGGCATAAGTTGTGAAAAAACGGGTCAAGACCCAGAGGGCATTCCTACATCCAGAAACAAAAAATGCGTGTATACATGAATGGACCTAATGCGCTAAACAATATGCGCAATGCCGGGAGGAGGAACACGCAAATTGGCATCGGGGAGAGCTGGTAGATGGGCGAAATTGACGGAACAATGAGAAAGACATGGCCACGATGGTAAAATTGCCAAGGGAAAAAGTCACGTCGAAACGGAAGAACCCAGGAAGAAACAGGATGAAATCTAATGAGCATCCGATATGTGCAAACGGAGACAAGGATTGTTTAGTTGAAAAAAAGATTCGGCGAGGGTCATGAAAAGGGAAAAAAGGGGGTCGTTGTGGACCAGGAAAAAAAAAAAGACCGGTAAGGCCAGGGGAGAAAATAAAAATCCAGGGCCTAAAAGGGTGGAATGGGAGTGTTGGGGTTCGATTGAATAGGAAGGTCAGAATTGGTGGACGGGCAAGAAGGGGGGTAGAAGGATGAGTCTATCGAATGGCCATGCAGCCATGACTCCTCCAGATTGGATAAATCTAGAATGGGAATTCATGGGTGGAAGAGGCTAGCATTGGGCTAGAAATACCGTCGAGCGAGGGCAGAAAGAAATAACAAACAGGAAAAAATTTATCAGAAGGGGAGAATCGGAACCCAGAAAGTGTAATAGACAAGCCAGGCCGCATAAAAAAAGTAAAAACGGCACAACAAAGATAGGTCCAAGACTTCCTAGTTCGTACGGGGGTAAGGGGGACAAGGAAGGGAGGAACAATGGCAGTTTCGGAATGAAAGAAGCCTGAAGGGTAGAACTGAGAGGTCCACAAGAGAAGGTGTCATTGAGATTCGAAACACGTGTGGGCTCTCTCAAAAAAAAAAAGAGGGGGAGGGGGGAAAGAGAGAGAGAGAAAACAGCTGCGCATATCAATAAAAACGGGGAGAGGGGTGGAAACCACCTGTCAAAGATTAGGAAAACCGGAATCAGGTATGGGGGGGGGCATTCCGAAAACCGTCATTTCACAAGAGAGAGGGGGGGAACAATGAGGAACGGCAAATTATGACCGGAGGGAAGAGAGGGGATCACGTTTCGAATGCCGTCATTGATTGGGGCGAGACAGTCACTTTTAAGCGTTCCTCAAGTCTAGAAGGGGCAACCGTGAGGATCACTCTAGGGGGGGGGGCAAGAAGGAGAACATTTATGCGACAATGGCCTTCACTCCACCCAAAAATACGGGTCCATTCACTAATGTCACCGGAGTATAAGGAAGCCCAAAGCTGAGAGCAGAAGAGATCGGGTACAAAATCGTCCCGAAAAGAAGAAAAAACCTGAGCTATGAGACAATCGAATCCGCAAATCGCTAACACCCGAGGCGAAGAAGAAGCCTTTGAAAACAACTTACCGGTTGGAGGGAAAAAATAAAAGGACAGCTTCAGAGGAACCGAGCGGATTAAGCCGAACATCGAGGCAAGAAAGAGGGGAATCAATGGAACAGGTGTAACCCTGGGGGGAGGCAGGTGAGACAGGGGGAAGGAAAATCAAATTCAAGGAGTGGGGGGTCCAGTGCTACTTGCCTAGCTTGGTCGCAAGAAAAAGGCTGAAAAGATACGTCCAAGAAAAAGGAAGAGAGCACGGCATTGAAAGACGCGACGCATTCGACGACCGAAGGGAGACTCCCGCGCCGCTGTGGAATTGGAACTAGGGTAGAAGGGAAAACGGAGGGAAGTTATTAAGAAGAAGTTTAATAGGTATGTGTTCTCTCTCGCAGAAAAGGAAGAATACACTCTTCGATTAAAACTCTAGCTGAGCTTAAAACTTCTGGGAAACTACTACCAGGTCCGTGGCAAAAGATAAGAATGTATATAGAAACGACATTTTGCTGCCTCGGGAATGAAGGGGGGAGGGGAGAAGAGAGAGGGGGAAGGGGATCCTTTCAGAGACATCGCCGAAAAAGAAAAAAGGCGCGAGGGGATTCCCTATAGAGTAGAAGACTCCGAAGAATCAGGAAAGGAATGACAGGGCATGTTGAGTCTAGGAGAATAGGAAAAACTGGCGCAATCTATCCAAAACTGCGCTGAAGAAGAGAAAAAATACGGGAAAGAAAAATAATCGACAACAATAAAGGACGCCCTCTCTAAAGAATTATACAACGGGCTCGTGGGGAATTACTGCTGAGAAAGGGGCGTGTTCAAGACTAAGAAAAAAAAAACGGAAATCAGGGATTCTAGAAAAACGATGTCGAGGCTGTGGGTAAAATCCGAATCGCTTTGCGGGGTGTGCGATGGGATAGAGGTTTTGAGGCAGCAATTTCGGTTAGAGAGGAAAGCAAAAAAAAAAATGACGGATATCGAATTGCGCCATCAGACACGTAGCCGCTTAGGGGAGAGAATAGCACCAAAAAAGAGGAAAAGAATACGTCGACAGATAGAGAAAGTCTTTCTCTGGGAGCAAAAACTAAACAGATATACCTTCACGGGCATCAAGCGAAGAGAAGCCAAGCCAAGAAAAAAGAAGGAAAGAATCAACACCGCGAGAGTCAGAGAAGGCCCAAAGGCGAAGGGGGTCCTGTTACTTGGTGGAAGCCTCGAATAGTCATCGGTAAAGTGACTCACGTCAGGTCTCAAACCGGTTCTGCAGTTAAAAAAAAAGGGGGAATGCGCGCATTGAAGCCCAGTTCAAAAACAGGGGGGGAACGTTTGGTCGACTTAAAAGGCCCTGCAGAGACCGGCAGATCGCTTGAAGGGATGCGCCGACCCGTTCGATTCCAGCCAAGGTGGCTGTTGTTGCGCAGTATTGAGAGGGACAGTGCCAGCACAAACAAGGGGGGGTCAGTTCCATGTCAATGGGACGGATATTCTGATGAGGTGGCGACTTCTTGGGAACAAAAGAACGAGCCTAAGTATCCTGAGGACTAGGAAGGATTAGAAGCAAAAAAAGGTGCTAGGGGGATTCACCGAAAAGCGCAGGAAATGCCAGTCGTTGAGATAAGATAATCCTCGAACGAAAAGACACCTTTACCACAAAAAAAGTAGAGGAAAGCAGTGAAAAAAACGCTCTCGTGCGAAAGGGAAGAGCTGGGATTTTCCAAGGGGGAAAAGGTCGTTCCCGCAGCAGGCAAAAAAAAAAAGAAATATAGTACAAGAAGAAATGCAAGCTGGGAACGGGTACTAACAAAAAGTATTCAGCCACCGAGAAAGGAAAACATTCTGTCGTTCAGTAATGAGCGGGACAAGATTACAGGAAAGTGAGAGCACAAGAAAGCCGAAGGGCTCTTGTGATCTGGTAGCCCAGGGTAAAGGGAGGACAAGGCTCTGAACGTACTAACTGAGAAAGGGGTAAAAGTGCCTTCAGAAAGAGGCGATCAACAAAGAAACATTAAAACGTGGAAATTTTCACGACTCGCATCCAAATGGCAGGGAGAAAGGTCTTGGGCATTTTCCGGAAGGGGAAGAGAGAACTTACCAAAAGCGGGGGGTAACATAGAAACAAGGCGAGTGTCGTCAGCGCAGGAAGAAGGAAGGTGGAGCGATTTGGAAGTACTTCTAGTGGAAATCGAGGTCAGTGGTTAGGCGGGAAGCTTGGGGGAAGAAAGAGGGTCGATAGAAGTTTGGGTTGTGGGGAAATTCAGCCTAAAAAGGACACTCGTTCTACACGAGCGAATGACAGACGTGGGGGTGGTGAGGGGGGGGAGGGAAAAAATTTGGTTGGGGCGGCCGAGAAACATGAACTTTCTAGAAGCAGTTACCCAATGAAGCCGGAAAAGTGGAATCGCCAGTCTCCCCGCCACGGTGAAAGGGGGAGCCATAGGGAGCCGGCATGCGAAAACAACGCGAAGAGATCTAGGACAGAAAAGGGACGGGCTTCGTTCTTAATGGGTTAATCTGGTTAAAACCTAGGCGAAAAGAAAGGTTCGAAGTTTCACGGAAAAAAAAAGCCCAGGAAGAAAAAGCAATGAGACGGACATTGTTAAAATGAAGACCGCGATCATGGTATTTCAGGAGCCAAAGGAGGTTTGCTAAAAGAACAAAAGGAAGGAGGAAGAAAGAGACTATCTAAAAGAGCTGGTCATATCAAATGCGGTGCCACGACGAGGAGGGGATAAGAACCAGCGGATAATGACAAAGGAAGAAAATGCATTGGTACACGCAAGCGCTCTTTTAAACAGGAAAAGGGGACAGAAGAGCGACCCTAGGTGAAGATCGGGGGCAGGGGGGGTCCCCGTGAACGGGATGCAGGGAAAGTACTGGTCTATACTTTCTTTTCCGGGGGCTTAGCTAAATGGGAAGGGAATCAAAGTGATTGGGGTTCCCAGCTAGACATAAAGGATAACAATAGGCCGCAACACACGTTCACAGTGAAAGAAAGCGCCGTTAAAAGGGAAGGGATGGGGTGAGGCCCAACGGTCGCTAGGGGGGGAAGAGAAGGGAATGACACAGATGCCCGAACAAGTAACCCCCCCCGAAAAACACACTTGAGAGTTAAGAGTGGACTGGGACACGCACGCCAAACATAAGAAAAGCGGATCATGGAGAAAGAAAAGGACTGTATTGGAAAGACAACGCGTGGGGAAATGAGATCTTTGCACGCTCAGGAAGGGAGAAAGGATCCTGGGGCCGAGCTGAAACGAGCAGCAAAGGACTTGGGAAGATGGAGAGGGGGTTATCGCCGTTTTCGAAGGGCCGTGTACACTGTCAGGAAGCGGGGACAGCAAGGGCCAGCCTTGACAAACCATAAATATGGAAAATGCCCGCTCTGCTACTCGCCACGGCGTGGGACCGCTTTATACCGCATTAAGAAAGAAAGTCCACCGAGGGGAAGTGAAACTAGGGTTGGGAGGAAACTGCCCCAATTCGGTTCTCTTATCGGGAAGAGGTATTATGGGGATCAAATACAGCAATAAAGATCTACGGACGCTCATGTTTTGGGAAGAGACGCCAACTGCTTGTAAATAGAAAAACCGGCCGGGGGCCAAGTGGCTCGCGCGTTCTCTTATCTAACGAGCAGCGGCGCTGGATGGAATGATCTAAACCGACCGTGCCCCTGGATCTAATAAATGCCTAACGAGATCGGGAGGAAGGGAGGCCCGAGAAGGCGAGCCAAGACTAGAATAGAAGAAAAGGGGGAATTGGCCGGGGGTGCAGGGTCACGCGCAGAACCTGGGGCGCACCATCTGGAAAAAAAAAAATGGCTCGAGCTAACAAGCTATCTTCCAGGGTCGGAAGGGCACCTGGGAAGTCGCCCTACTCTGCACAAAGGAGAACAACATTAAAAAAGTTGGGCGAGGCAAAAATCCGGTCACGAAGAACGAGAAAAGGACAGGCACGCGGTTCTACGTGACAGATGATGTGATAGGGGTTGTCCATAAAGACGGTACTAAAGGGACAGCAGTAAAGGAGGATAAAGCGAAAGGAGGGAGAGGATGAGAGAGATACACGGGGGGCAGGAAGGGGGTGGACAGCGGGGGAGGCGGGAGAAGAGGGGAATTTTGTTTCCAGGGTCAAGGCGATGCAATGTGGAGGGGAAAGTTGAGAGCGTAGGATACGATGTAAAGGAGAGGAGGGTGGGGGCTAAAAACGGGGGGGCGTGATTAGGAGAATGGGCGGGGTGGGGGAAAAAGGAATAATAAAAGGGGGGAATGGATTAGTGAAGGAGTGGAGATGAGAAAAAAAGGAAGGGAGAGTTTGGAAACGATATGGAGGACGAGTGAAAGGGTGGGTGGGAAGATGGAACACAACGCGGAAAGCGGTAGAGAAGAAAAAAGGGAGTAGGCGAGTGGAGGAATTGGGAGGGAGGAGGAGGGGATAAGAGAAATGACTGGCGAATGAAAGGAAGGGGAAGCGGATAGGGAGGAATGAAAGAAGAAAATAAAAACGACGAAAGTTAAGGAGAAACGGTAGACAAAGGGAGAAGGAGGTGTCATAGGTAAAATAAGGGAAAAGAGCATGAAGATGAAAAGTGAGTGAGTGAGGATTTAAGTGTTGAAAAGGGGACGAAGAGAGAACGGACTGGGAGTAAGAAAGGGGAGGGGGAGAGGGGGGAGAGCGTGGGCGGGGAGATGAAAAAAAAGGGATAGGCAGATGCGTCGAGGAGTGATGTAGAGAAGGAAAGCACCAAGAGGGGGAATGACGTAAAGAGGGGGGTAACAAGAAATAAATAAGGAAGAAAGAGGTCATAAATATAAAGGGAGGGAAAAAGCAGGTTGCTAGGGTGGAAAGAAAAACGATGGAGAAGGGAGGGGGGGTTGTGGGGGAGAGGGCAAGAGTCAACAAAGCGTGGAGAAACGAAGGAGAGAAGGAAAGGGAGAGCTTGAGTGGAGGGAGGAGGCATAAAATGCGAGTGAAAGGGGAGGTAAAATGGGAAATAGTGGGGGAGAGAAGTAGTGAAAAGGGGGGATGAACGGGTGGTATGGGGAGGTGAGAGAAGGTATGACGGGTTAAAGGAAGGAGGGAACGGGGGTAAATAGGGGAGGGGTGGGGAGAGAATAGGTGGAGAAAAGGAGAGGAGGGAGTACGGAGAGGACGGGAACGAAATGAGAAGAGAAGAGTGGGTGCACGAGGAGCGAAGGTGGAGAGGCCTAGGTAGTAGGGGAAAAGGAAGAGGGAACTGAGGTGGGGGACTATAGAAGAAAAAGGGGGTGTAATGGGAAAAGTAGGAAGGGGAGAGGATTTGTAGGAATGTAAGGAGTGGGGGGAGGACAAGCACAAAGGGAAGGGGGGTAAGGAGGAGAGGAGGCAAATTAGAGAGACAAAAGCTGAGGAGGAATACTAAGTGGAGATTCGAAAGTATGTGGAAGGTAGAAGTGGGAGGAGTGGTGGGGTTAGGGAGGATTGGGGAGGAAGGAGGGGAGAAAGGTAGAGAGCGGATGGGGGACAAAAAGCAAGTGGAGGGGAGGGAGAAATAACGACGAGGAAGGGGAGCAGGAAAGTGGTGTAGAAGGGAATGGAGGAAAAAGTGAGGTGTAGGAGAGTCAAGGGGGAAGAATAGAAGGGGAAAGTATTGAGTGTGGTGATGGGAGAGGATGATAGAGAGATTGGGGTATGTACAAGAGTGGTGGGGGGGGTGGAAGAGGGTGAGGGTGGAATTGTGGTTGAGAGGGGGTAATAGAGGGGAAACACTTAAAAAAAGGGGGGAAGGTGGTAAGAAAAAGAAGGAAGAGGAAGGAAGGGGTAAAGACGAGAAAAGAGACGAAAGGACGGTTGAAGAGAAGAAATAGTTGGGGGAAAAGCATGACCTCGGCTTACAATGGAAAGGCAATGAAGAAGCAGGTTGAGGCAGAGAAGGGGGGAGGGAGGGCAAGGAAATAGACGAGCCGTGGCAGGGGTAAGAGGATGGGTTCGCGGGTGAAGACGAAGAATGGACTGGGGAGGAAAGTTTGCTTAAGGCCGAGAGGTGAGAGGGGACTAAGTCACGTGGGGGGGGTCAATTCCTCATCAGAGGGGAAAGGTTTGCGGGGAAGGGGGCGACTCGAACTGTAACGCAGTCATTTGGACACCCCGACCTTCGAAAAAAGGGGGAAAGGAAACTTGGCCGGAATCCGGGGTTCAAGTCCCGAAAGAAGGGTAACAGCTTGAAGACCGTTGCTTGCGCAAGGTCACCCATAAGAACAATGTACTTTTGGGAAAACTGGGGGGAAAACCACTAATTTCGGGTAGCACCCTATGCGGGGGCGCCGAAGTTAATAGGCTAAGTTAAAACCCACCTGCGAGAAAATAAGGCCGGCAAAGGGCGTGAACGGGAGGCACACTCATACACGAGATAAGCAGTGGTATAGCAGGGTGGGGAGCGTTCCTGTTCAGGGGGGGGGGAAAAACTACTCAGAGAGGGGGAACCAGAAAACCTACTGGTAAATGAAACAAAATCGAACAGATAGATGGTGTGGAACAGAAAAAGTCAGAGGTGCAAGCCTCCGAAATGCGGGTGAACGAAAAAAGGTACTCAGAGACTTGGCTCGAAAAGGTGGCGGCACGAACAACAAAAATACAAAGAAATCTATAGGAATAGTGGTCAAAGTGGAAGTGCGTACGGGGTAGTGGGGGGGGGGGGCTAACGTAGTCGAAGAAAAAAAAAGTAAGAGACGGAAAATTGAAAGGGAAATTCGTGCACCGTAAGGAAAAAGCGCCCATAACGGGATAGGATCAGAAGGTGGGAATGAAGGCCTCAAAAGGTCGGGAACTTTGACGGGGCCGGGTGATGGGGGCAGCGGGGTAAAAATCACGCGTCCCCAATTGCAAGGCCCCAAAACCTACAGAGGTTGGGGAGGGAAAGATAACAAACGCGGCATGGAGGAATAGGAACGCTTGGGGGTGCGACGGGGGGCCAAACTTCAAAACAATATCGGACATTGGGAGGGAGGGGCCATGTACCACCCACGACAATTTCTTTATCAAGACATGAAAAATTAAAATCCTGGTCAAAATGAACCGAAGCCAAAAAAGTAGGGGGGGGGGGCACATAACCATAGCGAACAAAACTGCTGAGGAAAATTGGGTTGAATTAACGAAGGGTTTCCAGAAAAATAAAAAAAAAATTCACTTCCACCATTCAATAGCCAATAGGACTGCATTCATGAATATCGGGGGACCAGTTAAAAGGTTTTCAAAAAAGTGCCAATTTCCCAAATTCCCTCACGATCATCAACATTTCAGCTTCATGCACAAATTAAGTAAAAAACGGACAAAGAGCCATAGGGTGGATCCTTACCCCTATTGCCGCCCCAGTGTCCCCACTTCAACGATTGAATGGGGGGGAACACACAAATTCATGGCCCCAAATAGGGACCTTTAAACGGACGTGTCCAACGGCAGCATTATGTCATCAGACAGTGTCCCCAAGGTGGCGAAAAATGCAAAGTGGGGTGTCCATATAAGTAAAATGCAAATTAGTCAGTAGTGACAGATATCAAAAAACGTTTCAAGGGGACCCGGTCCCACGAAATTAATGGAAAGAGCAGCGGTGATAGTTGAAACAAAATTACCCAGGGCCTGTCAGTGATTCGGGGTCCAACAAGGACGGGACACCTTGGCCTCGAGACAAACCCACCCCCATTCCGCTACAGCCTGTCAAGACATATCCAGACGAGGGATAATACCAATGGTCGGAAAGCGAAAATCAGGGTCACAGGGAGGATCATTTGATATCAGCATCCGGCACTATACGATCTAGAACCTGAAACTAATCCAAAGGCTACTAACAAGCGGGGGTTGGGGGGGATGGTATGTGAGACCCCCGCGGATCAGGCGTGGCTCGAGAGGGGACAAGGAAGCGCCTTGCGAAGGGAGCAAGCGGAGACTCAACAAAAGTAGGCAGGGTTGGTGAGGGACAAATGGTTTCCGAGGGAAAGTGTCAGCTGGTCAAGGTGCACGTGTGGTCGTGGCCAAAACAGGTTTTCCCGTGGGGTCAGTTAAGACCCAGTACAAAAAAAGAGGTACGTGGTCCAAAAAGTTCACAAACAGAGGTTGGATGAACTTCCACACCGGCTCTTGGAAGTTACCAGAGAGGAACCCCGACTGTGGGTGTGCGGGGTTTTCGAAATTATTGAGTCCAGGAAAGTCACCACCCGGCAAGTAGCACTGGGATGCCTTCCTCAACGGGAAGGTCAGTATTGATGCCGGATGGGGAGAGGGGGAAAGCAGGGTGACTTACCCAAAGGGCCCCAACGGTTTAAAAATCAAGGAAGGCACCATTCAACTGCCTGATCCAACTCAAAACACGATTGAGCGGATCTTCCCAAGAGAGGGAAAACAATGAATTACCCCAAAAGGTTTGGCCCAAGAGGGGGGGGGGGGGGATGGGGGGGCGGGGGGGGGGGGAACCAAGGCAGCCTCACCTAGTCCAGTGTTCTTAAAGAATATGAGGGGCGACCTACTACCCTCAAGCCCTGGGAAAGGCAAGGGGTTGTCGGGAAAACGAAAACACGCCCAGAGGCAGTTAGGGGGTAAAAAAAGGGCTAAGTACTGGATCGTTACTGATGGAAGTGGGATTCAATGTTACTGGGGACGCCAAAATCGGAAAAAAGTGGCAGCGAGTATGGAAAGGGGAACAACACAAAAGAAACTCCTTGAACTGGGGAAAACGAAAAAGAGGACCGTTGTGGGAAAACTTTTTTTTTTCGAAACCCTAAAGGTTTTCAAGGGGAACCAACCAAAAGTCACTGGGTTTTTGGGACCCAAGGGAATGGGCATGGTCAAAAAAAAAATTGGGGGGGGGGGGGGGGGAAGACAGGTTTTCAACGGTTGTGTTTGTTTGGTTTTGAGGGTGTTGTTTTTTGGTTTTTTTGGTAGGGGGGGGGGGAAAAAAAATTTTCGTTGTTCCGGGTCGGAAAGAACAGGTTGACCAATTCAGCGATGGCAACAACTGGAAATCAACCCCCATTAAAAATCTCGCACTCAAAAAACAACAAACTGGAAAGTAAAATTATTAGGGAATGGGGACATGCATTCTTGTGGACCAAGAATACGCTGGGAAACAAAAAAGTCCCTGCCGAAAAATAGAAAAAAACCCAAAGTAGGGTAACGGGGGGGGGGTTTTTGGTCTGGGAAGAACCAGTGGTAAACAGGGGGAGTGGGGCAACGATCCTTTGAATCCGACCCCCCCATGCCCAACCCCCACCCCAACCCCCCCCCCCAAAAAACAAAACCCCCCACGCCCCACCCCAAACCCCCCCCCGCCCCCCCCCCCCCCCCCCCCCCCCCCCCACCACCCCAACCCCAAAAACACCACCCCGCACCCCCCCGCCACCCCCACCATCCCCCCGTTGGTGTGATCTCCAAGGGTTTACAAAAAAAATCCAAAATATCCCTAACGCGGCGCAAGGGTTGTAGCTGCTACCTGATGAAGGAACCAAAACGGGGGGGAAGCTTCGGATATCAAAGTAGTGGTCCACAGAACCGAGCCAGGGCATATACCGTAATGGGAACACGCTATGGGGGCGTTTTGGGGAGCTTCGTCTGGAAGCCAGCTCGCTAGTACAAGGCAGTCTCTGCGGTGCTGAGGGATGAGGGAATCAGGGCTTCACCAAAGAAGCTGGAGGCGCGACCATAGAATGGAGAGAAAAAGGCAAAGGCAGGACGCCCGCTGACAAGATAGGCCAAAAAGGCAAGCGACACCCAAATGGATGAGCAAAAGAGGGGGGGAAGGAATGCACAGTAGAAAAGGGACAAAACCCTGTCAACCTGCAAACGGAAAATGCGATGTTATAAAACAAAAAGGGAAACGGATGGAAAACACACAGTTTGGGGTTTGGAAACGGGGGTTCTGTCAGGTGGGTGGCATAATCAAGGGGCCATGCAACAAGAAGTGGTCCCAGGGCACGATGAACGGGGTGGCCGTTCGGGTGCCGTTCACTGGCGGAATTGCGGAAAAAGGGAAAAAGTCCCAGGGGGGAGAGGGTTGGTGTTAAAAATTTAGACCAAGACAGTCCTTCAACCAAAAAGGTCGACTCACCAGCGGGTAAAACACGGCATGTGAACCTAATGGAGGGTGGACGCATAGGCGCGTGGAGGGGGACCCATGGAGCAAGGGCGTGAAGGAAAAAACGAGGAGGAGATTGGGTGGGAAAAAAAGAAGGGGTGAGGAGATGAGAAGAGTGAGGCAGAAAAAGGAGGGAAAGGGTACACGAATCCGAGGTAGGGAGGAACAAAAACTTTTTGATTGGATGGAGAGCATTTCGACCCTCGGCCGAGCGCCTAGGGGGAGGGGATACGGGGGAACAGAGGGAGCAAAAGCCGAAGGAACCAAAGGGGATAGGCCGGAGATGAAACAAGGGGGGCGGCGAAAGGAGATGTCCCGCGTAAGGGAGGAGTCGCCCTTCAAAAGTTTCCTCGGGAAGAAGGAACTTCGGTCAAGGGCGAAAAACGATAAAGAGAGGGAAGCGAAGGAAAGGGGGGGACCGGGGAAAAAAGAACGGGTAACCCATAGCTGGGAGAAAATTAGAAGGTAAAGTGTGAGCCAGTTGGGCAGGAGCAGAGTCACACTCTCGAAATAAAGAGCGCGCCGGGAGGAGGTGGGGGGACAAAACCGGACCTACTTGGGACCTAAAGTTAAAACGGGAAAAGTGAAAAAAATAAAGGTAGAAACTGAAAAGGGTAAGCAAAATTGTCCGACCCACCAAACTCGGTCTGAAGTGAGCCTAGGGTAAAAAGCGCGCATGTGGGGTCCCTAGCCTCCAAAGACGTCCGACCAATCCCAATGATCTCCCCTATTTAATGTGGTCCTTTTGTAACTTCGGCAAAACTTCCGAAACCACCAAAGTTACGTCACTTCTCTACGGAGAATTAACTTCGCTACCCGAATGGACAGAACAAGTTATGAAGGGGGTTTTGCTGTTTATTTCACGACAGCCCTCGCTACCAAAACACGAATATATTTGAAACTAACTCCAACCCAACATCCGCTTCCGTGACCCACAGGTGTGCCTGGGGCTATAAAAAAAGTCAAGTTAAAGGGGGGAAATTGTTACGGGCAGGGGGGGGTACAACGCAGAAAATGTGTCTTCAAGGATGCAGTAATAGAAAAATCTCTACAAAGCCCTAAAGAAAAAACCACGCGATGAGAAGCGGGGGCCTTAAAAACCCAAAAAAACCCCACCCACCAGACACCCCCCCCAAAGCGTCAAAACCTGCAAAACCGGTGGAAAGAAAAGTGAGGTAGAATGCATTGGGGGGAAAACTTTCGAGGTTATTAAAAAATTCGGGAACTGGTAGGGAAAAAAATACCGAATAAAGTTGAGGGGGTGGAGCGCGCCCCCGTCCCGGGAAGACAAGCCAAGGGGGGGGGGGAAAACCTACAGGGAGGAGAAAGGTTTGGAAACAGTGACGAAATGAGGGCAGTTACTTGGGTTGCAAAAAAACGGTAGAGGGAAGGTGACAGAAGAAGGGAAAACCCAACGCTGGACACCGACTCACGAAATGCCGTACATTAAAAAAAAAAAAAAAAAAAACCCGGGTGGGAACAAAAAGGAGCGAAAGCCTTGTAAAGTAGGATGTACACAAAGCAAGGGAAACGTAGTAAGCTGAACCTTAAAAACGCGAACAAACCCTCAGAGCCCGAAAGCCCAGAAATCATTGGTAGGGAAAAAAAGGGAACAGGACAAACCCGAACGGGAAACTACAAAAAAACGAAGTCGCAAGGCCAAGGAAACAAAAGGTCCAAAAAAAAAAGGCAACCTTGATCGAGAGTTCCCGCCAGATCAGTATAAGGAATACTTCAAAGTTGCACCGCTCGGATGGAAGAAAAGACAAGGAAGTCAGTCAACAACAAGAAAGACGGACAAATCTGCAATGGTGAAAGGTGTCGAGATCGGTAAAACACCCAACAAGGGAAAGAAAAAAAAAACCCAGTCCGGTAAGGGGTTTAAGGGAGCAAGCGTGTAGAAAAATCCCACCAGTTTTTACGAATCTCAACTTGCGAAAACGAAAAGGAAGTGCACGAAATAAGGGGCGAATAGGAATTAATAAAAAAAAAAGAGGAGAGTACGATCGGGGAAGAAACCTTCAGACAAAAAGATGAAAAAAGAAGACCACACGTAAATCCCAGAAAACCAAGAACCTGTACTGGCACCGTCGAGTGTTATAGATTACGGGGCAGGTAGGGAAGAGTCTGTGTCGAGAACGAGTCACCAAGGAAAAAAGAGGGGAATGAAAAGGTCGGAAAAAAAACAGATTAAGAAAACGGTAGGGGGGCCAGACAAAAAGAAGTGGCCGAGCCGCAAAAAGAGAAATCGGCCACCCCGGATATAGAACATTGTCCTATTCAAGTTAAAGCGAAGAAAAAAGGTAAAATACTAAGGTGGGAAAAAAAACCCGGATAAAGCGACAAAAAAAAAAGAGAACAGGAAAAAAAAAGGGAGTCGGAGGTGGGGTCCGCAGTGAAAAAAAAGGTTGGTGCCAAGAAGGACGAGGGAGACCTCTGAAACTACGGACTCGCCACCAGAGACCACAGGGTCAATTTCATCGTCAGCGAGGGAAGGAATGAAGGACCCTGGAAAGGGAGGGGAACCATTTGCCGGGCCCGCCGCAAGTGAGACTGGAGGGTAATGGGAAGAAGAGACAAACCAACACCACCAAAGAGATGGGGAACAAAAAAAAAGTGGGGGACAAAGGAGCACAGTGGAGAGACACCAGGGAAAAGGGTCCGGGGTAGAGGGGGCCGGAATGTTTCCTGGAAACAGAAATGGGGGAATAAAACTCAGCAGGAAAAGGAAAAGGGACAGGGGGAAAAACCACGGGTTTGAGGAAAGGCCGGTGGGGAGGAAAAAGACCTAAAAGAAGTAGGGAACCAGGATAATCACGAAGCTGCCAAATAATAGCGGAAGAGAAGGGGAAAAAAAAAAAAAAAAGCCGGAACAACCATCCCGGACGGGAACATGAAGAAAGAAGATCAGACAAAAAAAAGAAGTTCGCTAACACTCCAGTGTTCCGCGGGGGGAAAAGAGGAAAAAAAAAAACCAAATGGAAGGGAAAACTTTGAATGATGTAAACCAGTCAGGGTAGAAAAAAGGAAAGGCATGATGTCAAAGAAAGGGAAGACCAGAAAAAAGGGCTCACCGGAACCGATCAAAACTAGTAACTTCTAACGAAGTGCAGAAAGAAAAATGAAATGGGAGGAGGCCCAGCCAAACAGGAAATCACAATCGTCGAGAAATTCAGGAGGAAAAAAGGGAGTTCCACTACGGAGGGATCGGCAGGGTGAAGGGGACGGGGGAAAAAGCCATTCGCCGAAAGCAATCTCTCTGAAAAAAAAAAAAAAAGGGGGAGGAGATTAACAACCAGTCGCGACTAGGGGCGGTGAACGCTGGGAGGAGGGGGGAAAAAAGCAAAAAAAAAAGAAAGAAAGGTCGACGAGTACAAAAAAAACTTGGGGGGGGATAGAAAAAGAAAGGAAGCTGAGAGGGGGAAAAACCGAAAAGGTGGAAAGGAATCCCGGACCGAACCTTTGGAGGTAGGAAAACGGTCGACAAGAAGGGGGCAGGGTTTTGGGGAAAGGAAAGAAAAAAAAGCGGGAAATCTTGAAGGGAAGAAGGTAAGAAAAGAACAGGACCAAGAAGTAGTCGAAAACTCAGTGGGACAAGAAGGGGGGGGAGACTTGAAGGGAGAAAGGGAGTAGGTTTCGTGAGGGGCTTGCCAAAGCGACTTCCTTCAGGAACGAAAGGAGCCCTTTGGGGGGAAAAGAATGTAAACACGGCAATGCCCGCCAGGGCTGTGGGCCCTGGCGTAAAAGGTTCAGTATGAGTCTTCGCTGATACAATAAAGCGCGTCGGCAGGGGAATAGGCAGGGGGGGCAGTGGACGATCCGAGGGGCCGGCAATAGAAACAGGAAAAAACCCGCCATGGACCAAAAATTGGTATAATCAAAAAGGAAAAGTCTGACCACCTTGGGAGGGTTGGACCAAAGAGGGGGGGAACAGGGGAAAAAAAAAAAAAGCGCCAGGCTAAATCGCGCACATGAGAAGCCACAAGGGGGGGGTGTACCTGACAGCAAACAAAATAAAGGCCACGAATAAGGGGAAAGGGGAAAAATGGTACCAAAGTCGCGGCGAGACAAAAGGAAAAAGAAAAAAAGGTCACTAACTAGATCGAAAGCCTTACTTTCGGAAAAATACAGGATTAACGACCCTTCTAAATCAGGAAAATCGGAAAAAAAAAAAGAGGGAAAAAAAAACTGGTGGAAAAGGACGGGGGTGAACGCAAGTATATGCTAAAGGATAACCCAGGGACCCGAAAACAGCGAAAAGGAAAAGGTGATGTGGGAAAGGAAAGGCGGATGGCGGACCCAAAAATCCACCGGGAGTCGATAAATGACTCTAGCAAGGCAGAAAAAAATCAGGCGTGGGACGTAAGATTTGTTAGACGGCGGCCGAGGGAAACCTTAATAGCGACTGACACTCAGGAAGGAAGGAGGGGGCCTGAACTTTCTAGAGGGAGATGCGGAGAGAAGTCGGAGGGCGCGAAAAGGAGGGGGAAAAAGTCGGTCAAAAGAGGAAAAAGGATAAGTTGGGGGGGGGGTCCCGCTAAAGCGGGCGGGGAGCAAATGACACAGAGCAGTTTCTGGAAGAAAAAGAAAGTCAAATAGAAAAATCTACCCAAGAAAGAAAAGCGATTTGCCATGGGAGGGAAGGGGGGGAAAAGGGGGCACCGAGGTCCGGGGGAGGCACAAGAAGATGGAACGTTTAGAAGCGAAAAGAAAAGAAATAATAGGGTTTTGGGCCGGGGGGCAGCGGTAATCTAATAAAAGAGTGGGAACAAGCAAAAAAACAGAACTAGAAATCGATCCAAAGAGCACGGTGTTTTGGGTCAAAAAAAATTCTACATGGAAAGGAGGAAAAAGGCAGCTTTCAGAGAAATTCGGGAAAAATGGTTAAAACGAGTGTGAACGCCGTCTAAACCGGGACATGAAATGAAAAAGGGGCGCAAGGACACCTAGTGGTTACAGGGGGAAGAAAATATCGACAAACAAAAGGAGGGAAAAAAGGAGTCCAAAAAGAGGTGTTCACAGGGGTAAGGAAATTCGTGAAAAGGAAAAATCCTGAGCACGGGGCAAAGGGGGGGGATGTCTTACGACTTATGAGGGAGGGGGAAAACTTGGGAGGGGGAAAAAAAGACAAACATACGTTGAAGGGTGGCGGGGGAGAGGACGCGTCGGAAAGAAAAAAGGCGAAAAACAATGGGGGTTCCGGTTTTTGAACTGCAAGAGGAAAGAAAAACGAGACCGGGGGACCTTTCAAAGAGGAAGGGGGGGGGGGGGTAGAGAGACTCAGCCTTCCGAAAAACGAGCATGTGAAAAGGGGGGGTGAATCCGGAGGGGTAGGGGGAGAATCACGAGGTGACAAAAAAAAAGGGTTGCAGAGACTCTGAGGAATGGGGGGGGGGGAGTGTTGAAAAAGACGGGGGGGGTGAAAAGGCAACCTCAAAAACAGGGGTCAAAGCTTTGAAAAAAAGGGGCGCTGGAGTTGGGGGAAAAAAACGCAGAAACGATTTGCCGCTGGCGTAAAGCCGGTCAAAAAGGGAGAAAAGGAAAAAGAAAGTAACAGCAATTGGACGGACCAAGTTAAGGGCAGAGAACGAAACAATTTTCTGAGGGAGGTGGGACTTCTTCTAAGAAAAAAGAATCCTGAAAAAGGTGAAAGAGGGAGACGGGACCAAAACGGGAGAGGGGCAAAATAAAAAGGGGGCCAAGGCGGTTACGGATTCAAACCAGAAAGTCGATGGGGGAAAGGGAAGAAGCGCATTCTGGGCCCAGGGGGGGCCTCAATAGAAGCATGACGCAGAAAAAAAGAAATTTTAAGCAAAAATCCGACGGGGGTCGAAAACAACAGCATTCAAACTCCGAAATTGAAAGGGTCCGGGAAGACAAAAAGGGAGGAGGGAATGCGGCCGTTCGCAAAATTCTAGTGAAAATGGCGCGGCTCGATTTCAAACGGGAATGTAGGGAACCGACTAAGAAACAGTCTCAAACAGGGAGTGGTCAGGGCAGAGGTGGAGGAAGAGTGGTCTACTTATTAAAAAGGAAAAAATAAAGTCCACTTAAAAAAATTCCAGGGGGAAAAATACTGGAGCAAGCAATCACCGGGATTGGTCAGAAAAAGAGGGATATCCGAAAGCAAGTGGCAGGAAAAGGTCCAAAACCGAGAAAAAACCACCTGGAGGGGGTTGGAGACACATCAGGGGTCCCAAGGTGAGGCAAGACAAGGCAGGGGTGGGAGGGGAGGGAAAAGGGGGAGAAACTGGATAGGAAAACAAAAATATCGCCTGGGGGAAAAAAAGATGAAGGTAAATAGACCGACCAAGTTATCAGAACTTTAAAAGAAAGGGGGAAATGAGGGACGAACACAAAAGCCCACACACCAAGTCGGGGGGGTTGGGAAACGGAAGATATCGACGGGGAAAAAGAACGGGCCGGGCAAATTTTTTTTCAACAAGGAAGGTTGCAAAAAGCAAGACGTTCTTCCGCAGGAAAAGGGGATAAACGATAGCAAAGTGGGGGACAACGGGATTTTAAAAACGACTACGCAGAAACCAGCAAAAGTTTCAATAACACAGTGGGGAGGGTTGGGCGGAAAAAAGAAGCCAAAAGAGTGAACTGTTTTGTAACAAGTAAGGATTCAAGGATGGAAAAAGGGAATGTCTTCGTACGACGAAAACACACCAGTTCAGGTCAACAAAAAAAAAGGAAAGCCAAAGGTTGGCCGATCGATGGGAAAAAAAAGGAAAATGGTAACACAAAACAACAAATCTTGTCAAGCCAGTTAATTTGGGGGGGGGGGGGACAGAGGAGAGGGAAGGGGTGGGAGGAAAAAATTCAATCGGGGAAAACCTTGATAGAAA
>Ga0179593_1340157_pt1 | contig 18346 bp, 27 predicted proteins | sample CZODoug2_1_08_16_FD_185931 | JGI IMG/M metagenome (GOLD analysis project Ga0179593, IMG submission 185931) | Vadose zone soil fungal communities from Angelo Coast Range Reserve, California, USA - CZODoug2_1_08_16fungal (PacBio error correction) | ecosystem: Environmental > Terrestrial > Soil >...
TCACACGGGACTATGCCTAAAATGGGGTGCGAAGAAAACGAAACAGATCCGTCAACCGACGGGGGGGGAAAGACCAGGCAAATCAGGGACATACTAGTTCCTCAAAGTCCCTCATCGCCAAAGCAAAAAAAAAAAAAAAAAAAAAAAAAACTGACAGAGGGTCAACCGAAAGGCCTATCGCAAGCCAGAAAGGGACCCTGCGACACCCTGGTCCTCGGTCCGCGTCACATTTCCCAAATCCGTCTGGGAATTCAACCCGTAATCTGTCGCTTTTTCAAAAAAAAATCTAGGTTGGAGGCGTCAAGGGAAAAAACCGAAAACGAATCTAGGAACAAGTCTCACCTGAGAGCAGAAAAGCGAAAAGTCTGCGAGCCGAAATTCACTCTATCTCCCTTCCCAGTCAGGGGATGAGGAGCGTCCGAAAAGTAAAAGAAAGGTGGAAATATGGGGGAAGGAGGCAAACACTTAATCTATTTCTGAACAAAAACAGAAAAAAAACACCAGCGAGTGTTACGACCTGGGGGAAAAAAAAATCGTCAGAAGGCCGAAAAAACCGAGCGAACAAGCCGGTGCCGTCTCTGAACCAAAAACGGACGGCCTCCAAAACCAGAGAGCCGTACAAAACGTCGCAGGGAAGGACTCAGGCCCGCCCCTTATGCCTGAGGAGGTCACCTGGCGGGCGCGGGGGAACCGGGCGAGGGGTCGAGAGGGCTCCGGGGAAAGGAAAAAGGGGTCACGAGCCGAGCGTGTGTAGTACCTACTAAAACCAGAAGGTTCACAAGTCCTTCTCAAAAAGGTGGAAATCAAAGAACCATGGGGGGGAGACATGACGAAAGGGCGTCTTACACGGTGCTTTCGGGGGACAACGACGGAAGGTGAACGTTTTCGACATGGCGCTGGTGTCGGAAGGGGGAATTTTGACAGGGCCTGAAAAAGGAGAAAACCGACGGCCCGGGGGGGGGTGAGAATGTCATGTGGAACTTATACCCGAGCGCATCTTCAATCATCATAAAGTCACGAAAACTCATCAGAAAAAAGGGACAAAAGAATCAAAAACAAACTGGTGCCGCGTGGTGACGGGGAGAACGCCGAATGGGGGGAAGGGCCCAGGAGCCGGGTTGTTTTTTCCGGGGGAAAGAGACGGCGGAAAAAGAGAAAGATGGAAAAGAGAGCAGCTTACGACATAAAAAGTCCAGCCAGCCGACGGAAAGGCGACAGTGACAGCACGCAGGGGGAGGGCGGGACCAAGGGCATGGGAGAGGGGGGAAAAAAAAGTGTCCAAAAAAACGGGGATGTCTCCTTCCCTACGGCTTGTTACAGGAAAAAAGTTTGCGTGGCCAGGAAAAAACGGGGGAAAAAGTCAAGGGGGGGGACGGCAACGTAGAAAGCCTGATTGGGGACGTGAAGTGTCCAGGCACCCCTGCCAAAAACTGTTACAGAGAATAGGCAGGCCGGAGACGGATAAGAAAGAGGCAAAACTCAGGAACGTGTGACGCTTTGGGGGGGGCGTGGTCCAAGCACACGAGTTAAAAGGAGAGCGAGAACTCAGGGTAGCTACAAAAAAGGAAAAGCACGAGAGGACGAAGAACATGTCCAGAGTGCCCCAGGGAGAAGAGGGGGGAGGTGGGCAGTTCGCGGTTCACAAGGAGAGTTCGCTCGCTCTTTGTGGGTGGAACAAAGCGAACCAAACCCTCAGTGGACGTGGGGGTAAAAAAACAAGAAAACCTAAGGGTGGAGTAACTTAAAAGGGCGTGAAATTGTTTTGATCCGGGGCAAATGGGAGAACCGGTTGAGGAAACACAGCAGTAACACCAGGAAGGGGAGGGCCAGGGGTTTTGATGCACCCTCGTTGGATTGGGAAAAGGGTTTAGAGGCGGTCCCGGCAGAAAGAAATTGGAGTAGGAAAGCGAAAAGGTGGCGCGGGGGTTCAAGTTGTTTCGATCACCCTCTATGAGGATCGGCAAAAAAACACAGGGTCGCGCTTGGATGAGGACGGGACGCCGCGATTCGGAAAAGGAAGACAAGCGGGGAGGGGAATCGCTCACGTTTCCAAGGCAAATTGGGAGGGGACAAGAGGAGGACAGGCAACTCCAGATAAGTAAGGAAGGGAGCAATGAGGTGATGCGATGGAACTCGTTGGTTTCCATCTTTATGGGGGTGTTCCAAAAACAGGGGCGTGCGCAACCAAACTGGGACCGGCCAGGGGGGGGCGCGGGCGGGGGGGTGAAACAGGATGAAAAAGTGGGACGCCGCACGGAGTGATTTTGAACTGCTTTTCACAAAGGCAACGTAAAAGACGGGAGGGAAGAAAAAAAGAAGAGAAGAAGTTACCAGTCGACTGCGGTTTCTGAAAAAAAAATCCTGATGGGCGCTGTGAGGTGAAACTACGAAAAAGGGGGCAAGAAAAGATACAGCCGGAAAAAAAAAGGGGTTGTGCGAGAAGGTGTCCCAGACCCTCCAATCCGGTGGCAGAGGCCGCAAAATTGTGGGCGCCATGCGGGGGTTGTAACTGAGGGGGGGAGTGGAGACGAAAAAATCATGCGGGGACAGCATTTTGCATCTCAGAACGGCAAGCAGGTGAAAACAGGAATACTGGTCAGGGAGTGAGCCCACGGGAATAGGCACGAATCAGGACTTGGGGGGGGGAAGATATGAGGGAAGGTGCTTCAAAAAGGTGTGTTACGAAAACAGGTGACAAGAGTGGAGGTCCGGGGGGTACCCAAACATGAAAAAAAAAAAAGCCAGGAAACGGGGAACTCAAAAGGGCTCACTTAGCCAAAAGCTTCACGGAAAAAGGCCGAGCGTGTCGCCGAAGGGGGGGGAAATGCCTCAAGTGCTCAACAAAGGGGGACATGGGCTTCCCCGTTCGGAAGAGGAAGGGAGGAGAAAAGACAGCGCCGGTAGATGGAATGGGTCGGAAGAACAGCCCGAAAAGGAAAAGGGAGAAAAGAAAATAAGGCTAGGAGTTAGGCATGTTGTATCATCAACAAAAGGAACGAAAAAAGGTAACGGGATCCCACAAGGGGTAACGGCCCTGGGACCGACTTGGAAAGAAAGGGGCCAAAGCTAAAAAGTCGACCAAAGTCCCAAAATGCAGGACTGGGTGCCGGCCATACTTTCACACATCTCAGAAAAAACTAAAGGGGAATGACTGAGACTAGAACTGGCCTGAACGAAGGGAGCACCAGGCACAACAGTAGTCTCAGGGCTTTAAAATTCAAAAACCGAATCTTGAAAATCTGCAAAATTTACAGACTTTTAAAAGTCAAATGGAAGGGAATCAAAAACCAAATGAAAGGGGGCAGGGGTGGTGGGGGGGGGGGTTCGAACCCTCCGCGCCCGATTCGAACCTCACAAAGGGGGGGGAACAGGAAAAAACTAATCTCGATACCAACTTAGGGAACGTGTTGGGGGCACAGGAAAAGATCCAGAGAAAATCCTACTCGTTCTTTCCAAACCGAAGAGGTATCTGGCCCCTATCGAGGGACCCGAACACAAGATGGGGGGGGGGGGGGGGGGATCGGGGGACAAAGAAAAATGCCGACAAACATGGGGAAAGAGGGACTGGGCATCAACATTAAAGTCAAAAGGGATAAAACACTTGCAAATATGAATAGTCGAGAGAAAAAAAAGGTTCCGAGAAAGAAAAAGCAGCATCCAGGGGGGCGCAAAAGGGCCTTACTTGTCCGATACCATTATCTCATAGAGAGAAGCGGTGAATAGGAACACTCCCCCGGGGGAGAAAGAAGCTCAAAATTGGCCTAGCAAATGGGGAAAAAAAAAAAAACGTCTCGCAATGGAAAAAAGGGTTATATATCTCTATTCATTCCTCCCCTCAACGCCGAGGGGGGAAGGCTGCACAACAAATCGGAGGGGAGAAGGCTACTGGGAACTGTCTGTGAATATGAAAAAGGGCTCTCCACCGCAAAGGAGAGCAAAAAAAAAAGGAACCGGCACGCCGGTTGCTAAAGGTAGCAGAGGGAACTAAAGACTCAAACCCACCATACTTTAGTATAAAAAGGGAAGGCGGACTTTTTTCAAAAAGGTTCCCAAAAAAAAAAGAAAACCTTGTGAAATGCTCAGCCTCTTTGGGGCGGGAAAGGCTTCCAGAAGAAGTGAAAAAGGAATCCCTGGAGAAGGATATTTGCCGAGGCACCAAGGGCAAGAAATGGTTGGAGGTGGTGAGAAGAGTACAAAAGGTAAAAAAAACAAAAAAAAAACATCAAAAAAAGAAGCACCAAAACCAAAAAACACTCAAAAAAAACGACAGGTGGGAAAGGGGGTAACCTGAATAAAAGACGGGACACGTAATGCAGAGGGAAAACTTTTTGGGGGGGGGGGATCTCTGGAAAGGTCATCAAGCGGATCACATTGAAACTTAAGGGGGAGTTTTCGTTAGAGCGGACTTCGAGAGGGGGGAAAAGGGGAAAAGTAAGGGAACTGTCGTGAAAGGGGCCAAAGAAGGGGAGGGGAGGGAATTGTCAGACGTTCATACATCTGGCATATTGGTGGAGATACGTGTTTCAGACGTTAAAAAAATACGAATGTGGTTGGCAGAGAGGGAAGTGTCCAAAGGAGAAACGCCGTTTTCATGATTGGTTTTGCCCTCACCGAAGACGCCCTACAAAAAAAAGCTCGGGGTTTGAGGGTCCAAGCGGAGGGGCAGAGAGACAAAAAGCGTGGAAAAGGTTTTAAACGGAGCTTAGAGCATGTTGGGGAAAACGTTGAAGGAGGCCAGACAAGGGGAAAAGTAGTGTTTCAGACAAAAGTTTTTTGTGGGGAGAGTGAAATGATGGTGGGTATGGTCCCTTACCCCTTCAAAAGGGTTCAACATATTTGGTGGGTGGGATGACCCGTCAATGGAACAGTGATTGCCCGGTGTCGCATAGTTTTCAAAAAGGGCGGCCAAAATGAGAAAGGGGTGCGAGGAGATCCTGTTTCAAAGGGGGACAGAAAAAAAAGGGGAGTATAAAGCCAATGAGAGTCTTTGAAGGGAAAAGAGGGTGGGAAGGATGAAAGTGGGCAGAGTTTTTCATAAAAGAGAAACAAGCCTTGGCTTCCTGTTATCAGAAGAAACGAGTAGGGGGGGGTCGGGCATCTTCTGCCAAATCACATTTTTACAAAAGTTTCTCCTCCTACGGTGAAAGAGGGAAGTGGGGGAAAAAAGAAACCCAATACTTCACAAAAGGCAAACCCGGACGAAGGAGTTCTTCCAGCAATTGATTTTGTGTTTAACCACACGGGGGGACAGGGGGGGGGGAAGGAAGCCGGCCCGAACTGTCGAAAAAACAACTACGGGAGCTGGGGAAGGAAGACGGGTGTAAAGATGGGGAAAAGGAGGAATGACGAGGGACGTAACACAACGAACCCTGGGTTTACGCCGTACCACACAAAGGGGTGAAGAAAAAAACAATCAAAACACATTAAAAAAAAAACCACACTCCTGTACAAAAACCCCCAAAGATGACTGCAGTATGGGCGATCAAGAAGTGGACTAAAATATCGCACTTGGGGCAACGGCATGGTTCACTGGAGGCATGAAAAGATGACTTAGCCAAAATCAGGCGCCGATAAAAATGATGGCAGGGGGCGCATAAAAAAGGGGGAAAAGGTCCCAAAGCAAGGTTTCAAATAAAAAATCGACCCAAGAAACCAACAGAAATCCACGGCACGGCAAAGGACCACGCACCGAGGGAAAACACTGGGGGGTAAAAAACCGTTTCCCTGGGGGTCCGGAATTTAATAACGTGACAAATGAAAACTACACTGCTTCCATCTGGAGGTTAGGTGTGTTACTAGTGGCAACTACTGAACATCACAACATAAATCTCCCGGAAAGCAAGCCCACGCTGCACGGAAATATAATAATATATTCGCCACCATCCCATGAAATAAGTTATTCTTGGAAGGAGGGCCCAGCCCAAGTACAGTTTTCGGCGTAACAAAAAGGAACCTCCAAGACAAAAAGCCAGGACACCCCTCTCCCCGGTTCGGGAACATTTCGTTGGAAAAGGAAAAGGACAAGGGTCTTCACCGGTAACCGCCTAAGGGGACACACGAATAGGAGGAACGGTAAAAATAGAAGAAAAACGTTCATCACCTGTTAAAGGGCGCGAGTCCTATTTGAGAAACAAAGGGGAAAAGTCGCGGAAAAACGATCAGGGGGGGACAGCCCGGGAAGAAGTAAACAGTCAGAAGTCGTCCATAAATACGGGGGGGGAGTTTGAGGGGAGGCAAATACGCAATTGCACCCTTCTCGGAAGAGAGAAGCAAGAGTTAAGGTGGGTGATCGGAAAAAATGAAAACGACAGAACTCGACCCTCCTGAACTAAATGACCGGAACGTGACACCCAGGGCGACTGAAGGGGACTCCGCCAAAACGACAATCAAACCCAGGCTGCCAACTGAACAATAAGAAGAGGGGGCATGGGGGATGGAGTTGGTTTTAAGAAAGAAAAAAGGAAGCACACGCTGAACACAAAGCAAGACCAGAAAGAAGTCAACCTCACCAGACTACAATCCTTCTAGGAAGAAAAAAAGCACGCGGGCGGGGCCCACATGAAAGGGTTTTGCGCTTTCCGAGTGGAAAAAAGAGCCATTGGGGGCAGCAAAACAAGCCAAAAAAGACGGGTGGAAACAGAAAAAAAAAACTAGATGCCCCCGGCTAGGTCCTCCTTGGGGGGGAGAGCGGACAACCCGGTGGGGGGTCCCAGCGGCAGGGAAAGGGCGAGTCCAAGGGGGTTTTACTAAATCGTTCCATGCCACCAGGACAGGGAAGGGGTGTCACCCCGCGGGAACGAAAAGGGGCACTGAGTTCGTATACCGCAAAGGCGAGCCAGAACGGCCCTTTCATAAGAAAGAAAAACGGATAGGGGCTAGTCGTGCTAACTGGCCTGGAATTCACGGCCCATCCAGCGGAAAGAGGGTGCGCCGCCCGGGGAAGCTTCGCGAACAAAAAGAAAAGGGGAGGAGAAGGAAAAAAAAAAAAATTGGGGAAACGCCAACCGGGTGAGAAAGGTATGGAAGGATCTGGCAAATGTTTAAAAAAACTGGAAGAAGGTGGAGAATACCTGGGCCTCTTCTTCCTGGTCTGTCCTTATTTCGAGGGAGTTTGAAGGTCGCTGACGGAAAATGTGGGAACCGGAATCCAGGAGAGTTCTGATGCAAAAGGTTGACATCCGGCGCCGCCAAAACCTGAAAAAGCCAATCACGAAATACCATGGAACGGCCCACACTATCAGGGGACAAGGGACCGAGGTCGGGTCAAATGCCAGCAGAAATCAAGGTTGATTCGCCAAAGCAGGACACACTGGAATGAATGAGTGTTTCCGGAGTAATGATTGGGGGCCAACTGGGGGAGCTCGTGCATCAGTCACTCAGGATCAATCCCGAGGGATACCGGGTGTCCGAAAAAGACCAAACTGGGGTAAAAAAGGAAAAGGAGTTTCGTAGGAAGAAAGTTCCCCAAACTTTCAGGGGTTTGGTACCTGGTTCAGGGGCGGGGAACGCCGACCCCAAGGGGACTATACAGGACATCCTAGGCTCCGCGAGGGCTTGGGTATTTGAAACGGGAATTTTTGTGAAAGCTGGGAGAGAGGAGGATCACCAAGAAGGGACACGGGGACCTGGGGTACCCTTTTTCACAGCATCAGCGAAGACAAATCAGGGGGGTGAGAGTACCGACGCAGGATTCGGGAAAGAGAAGAAAAAGGGAGGGCCAGGAAGGCTCTGGTTGTGGGGTGGGTTTTGCTCACGGGGGGGGGCCGGAAGGGACTGGGGGTCAAAGCGAAACCCTGTCTGAGGAGGGGTTTGGGGGGCCGAATGGTAGAGGAGCAAAGTGGGGACACCGGCTCGCGGTGTTTCTTTCAAGTGTATCATACAACGGGGTGTAGAGGGGGGGATCTTGGAAGAGGGATCTCAATAACCGAAACGAGAGACGTAGTCTGAACGATATCCTCTAAACGGAAAGCACGGGAATCCGGCAACCGTCAACGAAAGGAGGAGAAAAGAACAGGAGGTGGAGCGTTTCTCCTTGGTAAAAGGGGTCCCGAAGCCTTGCTGGATCAGGGACCAAGGGGGGGGTCTCGTTGGGGAGAACCAAAAGACAGGGAAGAAAAGAGGAAAAAATGAGGAGGGGGTATTTCCAGAGGGGAAGGGTGGTTTGGCCGTGGAAATGCCCGAGAAAAAAAAAGGGGCGGTAAGGGTCACAGAAAGTGAAAGGGATGGCTTGCGAATCACGGAAAGGCAGGGGAAAAAAAAAAAAAAAAAAGAACGGGGACGGTATTCAGGGGAGAGTTTGGGGGACTGGGTGGGGTCTTTCGAAGGGATGAAAAGGAAAAACTGGAAAAATTGAGGGAAGGGAACAGGATGGGTGAGGTGCAACACAATTAGAAGGCGTCGCCGAATGGGTCTCATCTAAAAAAAAAAAAGAACAAAAAAAAGGGAGAGAAGAAGAAGAGAGTCGGCGACGAGCACTCGCACAATGGGTGAAAGAAACAAAAGACATTTAAGGAGATATCAACATTCCCAAAGGGGGTGGGTGGGGGGGGGGGTTGAAGGAAAAAGAAGGAAGAACAGATCCAAAACTCAGACGAGGGTCGATTAACGACCCAAAACGAGACCTTTGGGTCAAATTGCCCATAGGAAAATCCAAACGCCGGGCACGCCACTTCTTCCGTCGAAAGGGGAAACACGAAAATCGGAAGAAGTCCAAGCAAAAAAAGGAAGAGATGGTGAAGACCGGTAAAAAAGGGTGGTTTCTCAGAACACTATACAACAAGGACCTCGAATAAAACTCAGAAAGAGACTGGGCCTGATCAAGAGATACCACCAGCGCGAAATCCTGAAAAAAATCGCAGAAAATGAAGAAGGGGGACCAGAGCCAGTCTATGAATCCTGACTCTGACTTGATGTAACTTTCTCAGGGGAAAAAAGAGGAGCAGGAAAAAGACGAAAACAGAAAAGGTGTCATGAAGGGCGGAGAAACGGGGTTGGAAAATAACCTTGCGCTCAAAACAAAGGTAGACAATACAGAAGGTAAAGTGTAGCAACCAAAACCGCGGGGGGGGTCGAACAAAATAAAAAAAACAACCCACTTCTTGGGGGCTATAGGGCAAAGAAATTAGGACCAGAAAGAGAAGAAAAAATTGACCAGTCGCAAAGAGAGAAAGAGAAAGTCACAGGACTCACTTAAAAAAGGTTCCCGACATCAGGGTTATCAAATCTCCCCTAAGGGGAAGAGTAAAGAAAAAAAAAGCAATCAAGCACCTGGACCGCGATTTAGCGGGGAGGACAAAGGGAAAAGGGGGATGGCGGACGGGAGAAAAATAAAACACAGTTCTAAATTAAAGGTTGAAGCCGGGATTTCCCATTGCAGGCGGGAAAAAAGAAAACACCGGAAACCGGAGGGGAATGAGCAAGGAAGGGGGGGGATTACCGCAATCGGTCGGAAAAATAAAAAGTGAAAAAAAGCAACGCCCACATTCCACTTAGAATCACCTTTAATCAGCAAAAACTAAAGTTACAGGGACGAGGCCGAGAAAGGGCAAACGGCAAAAGGGGAAAGAGGGACTGGCGTGTTACCGGGGGGGGGGGGGGAAGGAGTCGCGGCCCGAGTCTATAGACGTAAGAGACAAAAAAAGGAGCCAAAGTGAACGGCCACCTACCCACACAAAAGGTGAAAGCCACAGGCTGCGGGCTCCATGGCAGGAGTCGTGACACGGGGAGGGGAGAAAAGCTTTAGGGGAGTGGAGCAAAACGGCCATAAAGCGAGGGTTTTAGGAAACATGGAGGTCAGGTGGAGCGTAACTTGGGAAGGGGGGAATCAAAAATTCCGTGAAATACCACTCTTGGGGCCAAAAAAAAGGGCTGGATGGGCCAAACTGAAAGAAAGCCCATCACCGAAAACAGAACCGAGCCTAGAAAGAATGAGTGAATGACGGGGGAGTGTACCTCGGCTGGAAAGTCTGTGGCAAACAGAGACCCTCTGGTGAAAAGGAGGGGGGTGAAACATGCAAAAGGTAGAGGGGAAAACAATTGTGTTCCAAGCAACAAAGAGCAAGGAAAAGATAGGAACTCAGGAGCTCAAAAAACAAAATGGGTCTGGAGGACATTATTCCCTTCACAAAAAGGAAAGAGATTCAAGTCTACGTGGGAAAAGGCTGAAGAATCCAAAGACACATGCGGGGGGGGGGGGGGACGACAAAAAACAACAATAATTTCCGGTTGAAAAGGGTACCAAAGAAAAAAGACCCGCGATGGAGGGGTGAAAAACTGGGGGTGAAGGTTAGACAACAAGAAACACTTCAAAAACAACCGAGGTGAGGCAAAAAAAGCGGTTGTAAAAGGAAAACTGTGCAGGGGGGTGTCGTTTTGGATCCTCTCCTCAAGTCCCCTTGTTATCAAATCCTGACGAGTGGACACGGGTGTCACAATGTCCCGATCAAAAAAGGGACCTCATGGGAGGGGAAGCGTCAAGGGAAACAGTTTCATTTGATGTACGGCCAAACGAAACGACAGCGCCAGGCCGGTCTCCTCCTCTTGAAAAACGGGAAGGGGAAGAAGGCTAAAGCAAAAATATCCGTCACATAGGCGCGGCTCGGGGGAAGAAACAGGAAGGGGGGGGCCTGTTAGCTTCCGGGCTGCAACGATCGGGGGGTCAATCTAGTTTTCACAGCACCTTGGGTCCTTCAGAAGAGAGGAAAAAAGAAAGGGGAGGGGCGTGGGGTGACGAGGGGCCAACTTGACGCGGAAAAAAAAAAGCGTAAAAGGGGGGGGGGGAAGGGGAGGGGGGGCCTGCGCCCATGCACTAACCATCTTTATTTGAATTCGCAAGCGCTTTCGTACTGGGAGGAGGGAAAGGAGGAAAGCAAAAGTGGAGCCAGGTGATGGCACAGCGAACACGGAAGACATTTCAAAAGAAGTGGGGGCGGCGTGAAGTTCAAAGGAAATGAAAAAGGACAAAGCCGGTGGGCAGCAGGGGAGCAAAGTGGACCCCTGCGAGGGCGGGGGGAAATGCATTGGGAAGGCCAGGAACACAAAAGCATGAATCAGAGTCAGAGCTTGGCGGGAAATGAAAAACAAGAGTATGGGAACTGCCGCAAGATGCAAAAAAAGTGAAGGGACCAAAATGCGGTTATCCCCCTTATCAGGAAAGGAATAAAACTTGGCGTCCGGGGAAAGGGTATTTTATAAAATTGGGATGCAAAGGGGGGGTGTCTGAAAAAATGGTGAACCATCTGGGGGGGGGGAGGGGAAGGGGGTTTCACAAGAACTGGCCCTCATGAGAAAAGATTAAGCAAAGAAGCGACGAAGCTTGTAAGAGAAAAAAAGAGACTTGGTCAAATACAAGGAGGGAACAAGGTTCGGAGGTGGAAACCAGTGCAGGAAAAAGGAGAGGAAAAGAAACTATTTAAGTTGAAGGGGTATTTTGTCCAAAGCAAAAAGATAGGGGACCAATAACCTCGTTGTCAGTTAGGGGGCGAAAAAGTGTGGGGGGGGGGGAAAAGAAAAAAAAAAGAAGAGCGGGTCTTAATCAAGGGACTTGGTGAACAATCGTGTAGTGGAGAAAAGATAACCAGACGTCGATCCACTTCACATCAAAAGCCTGTGGGGAAAGCAGATGGCCAAAAAAACGAAAGCAGGAAAGGGTTGGAATCGATCATCCCTTACATATATGGACAGTTCACTTCCCGGCAAAGGATTCTGTTTGGAAAGATATGCCCGAAAGAGAGAAAACGGAATCAACAGTACGAAAAAAAAGGAAAGCCCCAAAGTGCACATTACAAAAAGGGGGGTTGAAGGAACCAACCACCAAACAAAACCCCCACACAAAAAAAAACCCCCCCGCTACAAAAGCAGAAAAAAGCGCAGCCCAGCTTACATTAAACAGCATACCCGCTTATACTTTTTGGGTGAAGGAAAAAAATAGTGTGAGCCGATCGAAAGGAAGAGAGCTCCAGGGAAAACCTTTCCAAAAAACAGGAAGCGCGGGGTGACAGACTCATCAGCGATTGGAAAAAAAAGACAACGGGGGTATCTCTTGCGAAAAGATAGAAGAAAAGCGTCGACAAATGATCGCGGGCAAAAGCGGGGGGACCGATCGCAAGGTTAAAAAGGAAAAAAAGAGGGGAACAATGAGCCACAGGAAAAAAAAGGGGGCCTCAAGACCGAAGACGAAGGGGAACAGCCTCCTTTCAAGCAAAAAGAAAAGGGAAGGAGACGAAAAAAGTCAAATGGGAAAAGAAGAGCCGGCTCTCAAAAAGCGGTGGAAAGGGAAAAAAAATGTGGGACTAATCGGGGAAAGGGGATAACTCAAAAAGGGTCCAGATCAGTACTGTTATACAAGGGAACGGGTAGAGAGAAAGAGAAATGTGAAAGGATAAACCGACACCAATGAAAGAGAAGGCCAATTCGGACGATGGACTTCTGGAAAGAGGGTAACTCTCCAAGTGGGGGGCACAAAGGTTCTATCCGGAAAAAGGTTGGAGACGAAGACAGAAAGATCGAGAAAAAACAAACAAAGGGGAAAAAAAAGGGGGAAGGAAAAAGAGAGAGAGACGCTGTGGTTCGGAAAAAAATTCCGGGATAGCCGTTAAATCTTGGGTCATGGGCAAAAAAAAGGAAAAGAAGGGAAAAAAATGCTTCTTCAGGGGAAAGATTGAAAGACCGGCACGCCAATGGGATTGGGGAAAAGGGGTAGTAATCAGGGTAAAGGATCCTATGCCCACGGGTCAACATTTTGACTACGGGAAAGGAAAGGCAGAATGCAGTGTGGTTTTTTGTGAGGGGTCTCTCTCCAAGCCCAGCAAGGGAGAAATTGAGTTGAAAAAACGCTGCGGTCCCTCTCCTTGAAACGACGGGAAATTTTTGTGTACTGCCCCTTAAGGGAGGATGACTTGGGAGGAAAAAGGAGGGGCCTGGGGAAGATAAAAGGGAAAGAAAGCATTCGGTCAAAGAAGTCACGGCAAAGGGGAGTGTGGGGGAGTTAGAGGGACGTGGAGTAGAGAAAGAGATAGGGAGGATAAAGGGGGTGGGTGGAACCAATAGGGAAGGGGTAAAAATAGGGATGATGAAGGGATGAGAGGGTGCGAGAGTGATGAAGCATGTGACGGTACACAAGGGAGAGGGTGAAACTTGAAGAGAAGGGAAAGGCGAGGACGAGCGGGGGAGAAGAATGAGAAATAAAGGGGAGGGAATAGTAGGGTGAGGGGCTGGAGTAAATTAGAAGGGGAGAGGGGGGGGGGGGGGGGGGGTAAAGTGGGGGGAGGGGGGGAGAGGGTGAGTGGGAAGGTGAGAAACACGGGATAGGGTGGGGGAGAAGGCGGGGTGAGGGGGAGGGGGCAGAATGACGGGGGACGGAGAGGAAGATGGCGGGGGAAAAGGTTAACGGGAGGGGTGGAAGTACAGACAAGGACGTGGGGAGGCACGGGGTAGTGGGGGGGGGTATGGAAAAGGGAGGAGGGGATAGGGTTGGGGGGGGGGGGGGGGGGTAGAAATAAGGGAGGATAGGAGGGGGTGGTAGGAGGTGGGTGGGAGACGGGGAATAGGGTGGGGGAGAGAGGGGGAGGGGGGCGGGAGCGAGGGGTTAGAGAAGAGTAGGGGAAGAGGGGGTGGGGGGAGAAAAAACAGGGTAGGCAAGGGATGGCGACAGGAACGGGGGAGGGACGAAACAGGAAGGTGGGGTCAACAAATGGTTGGCGGGAAGGGAGGGCCAGGAAAGGGGATGGACAACGGAACGGGCGAATAACAGGAGGTTAGTGACAGGGAAGGAGGTGAGGGGAAAGGGGAGGGGGTTGAAGAGGAAGGGCCGAACGGGGCAAAGAGAGAAGTAAGTAGAAGAAGGGGGAGGCGAAGAGAGAACTTGAAAGGAGTGATGAAGTAGGAGGAGTTAGGAAATGATAGCAGTGGAGGAGGGGGGGGAGAGGGGGGGGGATCTAGAGGAGTAGGGGGGGTGGCGGGAGAAAGAGGGGGAGTGTGAGGGGCGGGGAAGGTTAGGGGTGTAGGAGCGTGGTGTTGAGGGGAGAATGGGGGGGGGGAGGGGGGATAGGGCGAGAGTATTTGGGGTGTGGACGAGGGGTGGGGGGCAGATTGAGGGTAAGGGGGGAGGGGAAGGGAAGGGAGGGGGGGGAGGGGGTGAGGTAGAGGGGTGAGGGGGAGGGGAGGGGGGGGGTTAAGGGGAGAGATCGGGTTGGTAGGGGGGGGGGGGCGGGAGGGAGGCTAGGCTGAAGGACTTGACAGCATAATAGGAGGTGGGGGGGGTGTGCGGGGATCAAGGGGGAAACTTTTAAAATATCTTGGCTCAAGTAAAAAAGGGTTCTGGGGGAGAAGATGCAATATTTTTCAGAATTGTTCTCCGAGACAACTAATCCGATGTGACGGGTGAAAGGTAGGGGGGGGGGGAACTATTGTTTCCCCAAAGGGGAACCGCAGGGGTTGATGCTATTTATTGGTGCAAGAAGAAAGACATGAAAACAAAAAAACCAGCTGGGGTGGGAGTGTCAGCATCTTGAGCAAAGCTCCTTGGAGGGGGGGGGGAAAGTTTGAAGGGGAGCAAGGGGGGGGGAGGAAACGAGCCGAAGGTTCACTTGTATGGGTGGGTCAAACACCCTAATCTGGGGGAATGGGGGTGGGGGATCGAGATGGTCTTTTTGGGTCAAGGGGGAAGGGGCGGGGGAGGGGGGGTTTTTTGAGAATTCCAAAAAAAGGAAAGGGGGGAGCGGTCCTAACTTTAAATTAATTTTTTGTTTGGTCTGCAATCAGGGAACGAACGTGAAAAAAAGGCCGGTGGGGCCCGCAAATCCGGGGTGGAAAAAGGGAAGGAGGGCCACGTGAACGACCTTATTGCTAGGAGAATCTTTACGGGAACCAAAAACTTCGAGAGAATCATAAAGGGAAAGGCAATGAAGACTGTTGGGGGGGGGGAAAGAGGCACCGGCCAAGCAAGATGGGGGAAAAGGGATGAGAATGTGGTTTGCAGAAACCTAAATAAAAGCGTCCAAAAGGGGCCGGAAGGACAAAAAAAAAAGAGGTCAGGTGGGGGATCGGGAAACCTACGCGCTAAACAAACAATTTTGGTCCTCAAAAAAAGAGAACCGACCCTAAGAAGGGAAAGGCGAGCACGAGGGGTATACGAAACAAATACTTCAAAAGGGGAAAAGGAAGGCGAGGAGTGTCTTCAAGGAAAGGCGAAAAACCGGGGGGGGGATTTCTTGACGACGTCAGAAAAGGATCCGAAAATGGAAAAAAAGCAGACTTCTACAAGAGAATATCCATGGGACTTGCTGGTGAAACAATCTACAGGTTGGCGCAGAAATTCTGCCTGCCAGAGCTTAGGGGAAAAAGAAATCAAAAAGAGGGTGCATTTCAACAACACTGTGAATCAAAAGTCAAAGACCCACGGAAAGTACCGTACGAAAAAAAGAGGGCTTAAATTGAGAAGGCAGGTCTCAAGACGACTTTTTCCCCAGAAGGGCCATGGGGTTGGCAGCAGGCCGGGGGAAGTTCATTCGGGAGAGTTCGTCAAACGTTAAGGGAACTGGGGGCTCATCCCCTGGATGCCACAGGGACAGGTGTGGAACAACCTGAAAAGACGGGCCCTTGCCCGGAGGCCTAGGCTGGCAACCACCGGCTTGGGGGAAGGAATTAATCAGTTTCTCCTCAACATTTGGCCGAGGAAAAGGGCTCTGGGGGGTGGGAAAGGGGTTGAATTGACTCCGCCCCAGTCAATACAAAGTAGGTAAATCCGCTGGAAATTCAGCCCGGGCAAGCCTTGTGGGAAAAAGACTCGAAAAGGACCCTGTCCACTCTCATCTCAGTGATGGGGTGACATCGCCAAAGCAGAACAACTATTTCTGACCTGGGAAAAGACATAAGCAGAGAAAACAACAAAACCAAAACCGAAACCAAGTAGCAAAATCCGGTAAGTGGACTTGGATGAATAAAGGCGCTGCAATTGAAAAACCAACACACTAAAGATTGCCCACCAAGGAGAAGGGCTCAAAGAAATGAAAAACCCAAGAAAGGCCTCCAACCGGACTTTGAGATCGGGGAGCTACAGCCCTATTTTGAGAATGATGATAGGCATCAGCCAGTGGCTGGAACGGCGCTGTTGTGTCAAAATATCGAGCGAAAAAAAAATTTAAGGGCGCCCTCGGAGTCAAAATCTCTAAAAATGGGCTGCTAATATAATAATCGAGAGGGGAAAGGGGCCTGAAAAAAACAAACTCACACCATTGAACGTTCCTATTCCCCTCGGCCGTGGCACGGGGCGAAGCGCGAAAAGCCGTCATCAAAAAAAGGAGCAAAACTTCCTTGCAGGTTGGAAGGGAAGGGGGTTTTGGGGGTGTTACCTCAGAATGACAATAAACGGCGAACCAAGCCTTCACAGGCAACTCAAAATTCATCTGGGGGGAGGACTGACAAGGGTAGAAAGCGTTTTTTGGGGGAGCTGGGTGGCCCAAACTAGGCAATGGAAAAAAACTTGACCCAAGCCTGTGAAAAAAAAAGAGCAGCTGGAAAAGGCATAATGCAACCAGGGAAGTTGAATGTTGAGTGGAAGAATCAACTAATGAACGCTCCAGGGGGGAATGAGAGAAAAATAAAAAGGTGATAGAGGAATGGGGGGTGTGGTTCTGGAAAAAAAAAAAAGGTGAGAAAGGGGGGGGTGTTCAAAAAGACCACACAACCACACAAAAAGAAAAAAAACCCAGATTGGCAGGTACTTACTGCAAGCCCAAGAAGAGAAAAATAGAGATGAAAAGACCTGCCACTCTGGGGGATCTGCTAGGGTCGGGGGGGCCGGAGTTTGGACTGGAATTTTAAAAGAAAGCACGGTTTTAGAAGGGTGTGAGACACACCAATCGAAGCCCACGGAAAAATTTTTTGGAAACAAAAAAGAATCCGGGTTTCTTCAAAAAAAAAAACAGGGGGCTTAGGGGGCAAAGGAAGACGCTCCCCAAAAACGTTGAAACAAGCACGGGGAAAAAAGAGCCATGTCAAGGGCCATCCTGTAGCAGAAAGCTTAAAAACCGGAAAGCCCCGGTCCAAGGAAAAAAGAGGAGGCGGGGGGAGGAGGACTGCCTTACCTTTAAAATCTCACTTTTTGTCACGAAGGTGGAAAGCGCCGGGGAGCCGACAAACGGAACACCACTCACCTAAATGGGAAGACAACCGAATCACTACGTCGATCGTAACAAGGTACCGCGTGAAATAATAAACAAGGGGGGGGAGGCCTCTATTTCAAGTATCTTGATCTTGTCAGGATTAAGTGGGGGTGCCGACCGAGGATGCAGAGGGGAACATCACCGACCACCTTCCAAAAGGTCCTTCCTTCAAAAACAACTCGGCTGTGAGGGAGGGAAAACCTGCCAAAAACCGAGGTCACAAAAGCAACGGATGCCCCACACACACACAGTCTACTGAGGAGAAAAGGGGTGACTAATGTCGTCAACGCATTCCAGATCGCGAAGTCAAGTGGGAAGGCAAGAACCGAATTGAGAGGGGAGAAGGGGAGGGGGGGGTTTACCGTTTGGATAAGGACAAAGGGGTATTGAGGCTAAACACCTTGAGAGGGGGAGGGAAACCCTGGGAATACTAGCGACATCATCCGTTGGTCTCGCGAACGTTGCCAGGGGGAGCCCAAGGAGGGAGAAGTTCGTCCCAGAAAGAAATAATCCTAAGGTTGGGGTGCTTTCTAAGGGTGGTGTGGTCGAAAAAGTACACTTGGGGGGTCTAAGAATACTTTTCCGGCATTTAAAGGTAAAAAAGAGCATTTGAGGTTGGAAAACCCGCGGTATGAGGGGGGGACCCCGGGGGCATGGAAAAAGGGAGTCCCCATAGTCAACTCAGAAACAGAATGACCTGGTAGCAGACGAATCGTCGAGAAGGGCACGGAACGATCAGGCAGAAAGTGGGGAAAAAAAAGACTCGGGGGGATCTCAAGGTGGTAAGAGCAAGGGACCGCGCTTGCAGAGAAAATCTCGGGTTGAACGGGTGGTAATAGGTTAAGCGAAACCCAAGGATAAACGTGACACAGCTCTTTGAAAGCGGGGGGGAGCTGCTCAGTGGGAGAAAGCAGTCCTAAAGTGGGGAAAGTTTAACGTTGTGACGTACGAATTGAAGGAGCGCCCCTGTGAACGGCAAGGTTTCCTTGATCTGCCCAACTTAAAAAAAGGCGGTTTACACCCATCCCTAGGAGGGAGGGAAGGGAACTGATGGAGGAGCTGTTTGATGGCCTGGGAAAATTGTTCATGGCTAATCCGGGGTATAAGGGGGGAAAAAGGACAAGGGGGGATTTTCAGGGGTGGTGAGGCACGCAAACACATGGGGCGGGGGGGATCCCGTCGAA
>Ga0179593_1371784_pt1 | contig 18345 bp, 17 predicted proteins | sample CZODoug2_1_08_16_FD_185931 | JGI IMG/M metagenome (GOLD analysis project Ga0179593, IMG submission 185931) | Vadose zone soil fungal communities from Angelo Coast Range Reserve, California, USA - CZODoug2_1_08_16fungal (PacBio error correction) | ecosystem: Environmental > Terrestrial > Soil >...
AAGTCAATCGGCAAAACTCCTTCTATCGGCAGCTGCAACTCCTGAAAAGTCGGCGAAAAAGGAAAGAACTGTTATTGAATCCACGGCTCCAGCGACACAAAGCAGGAGAAGATAGCCTCGACCTCCTACGTGCAGAAATGTCAAGGGTCAAAAAAACCCGAGGACGGGTAGAGTCAAAGAGGGGAAACGAATGAACGTCAAAATAATTTTACAAAACGGTTTCTCGCTAAGGGAATAACTGGATGGGAAGGGGAAGGGAAAAAACCTGCGCAAATTGAAAACGAAGCTCATCAAAGTACAACATGGCCGAAAGCTGTACCGAAAAAACTCCAGGGGGGGGTGGAGGAGCGCTCTAACCTCTAGTAACCGATGGCCACCAACGTGTTACACTCAACGGAAAAAAGACAAAACGTCGATTCCATGCCCGAGATATCTCAATCGGGGGACCTTAGACACTTGAAACAGGACCGTCCCCAATTCGGAGGAAGGCTAAGGGGGGGAAGGGCACACAACCGCAAAAAACAGTATAGGCCAAAAACAAGTTCCAATGCATTACTAGAAGAACGATATCCAGCGTCGCCGGAAGAAAAAAATCCCAAAAATCGAGGCCTGAAGCAGGGGCCCACCTCCACCGGAAGCATTGATCGCCGAGGTTCCGGCCGAAGGGGGGAGACTGCCAATACTGAAAAAGAGGCCGCGGGTCGCACTTCGGTAACAAACCAAAAAAGGGGACACGATCTAAGACTTCAAGGAAAGCAAAGCGGCCGTTACACGCAAAAAGATCCGCAAAGCCATCATCGTTGAAGAGTGACAAAAAAGAAAAATCTAGTCCGCAACTTTGAGTGGAATGCTTTCTGGAACCCTTTTTGTTTGCGGGTCAATCAAGCCCTAGAAAAAGATTACGAGGTGACGTCAGGGACTACTGCACCAGGTTTGAATCCAAGGATTTCCTGAAAACAAACGGGCGCGCGGCCGGGGGGGCAATTCATCAGGAAAGGAGAGACTTCCAAGAAAAGTATCAGCAAAAAAAAAAGGCCCGCCACCCAATCAAGGAGAAGCATCAACCGCAAGACCCTACAATCCGGCACCCCACCTCTTCAAAGAAGAGGACAAGGAGCCATGACCGCGGGTTCCAAGAGAAGGGCCGAGAAATGTAGACGAGTTGGACGGGGGGAATCGGTGGAAGCAGAGAAGCCAATCCCAAATTTAGAAAACTTCACTTCAGCGGCAGCGTCCAGCCAACTTTTTCCCTCGGAAAAGCAGGGCGCACCCAAGAGCGAGAAAAAGGCAGGGGGAGAACTACGCAGCGCATCACTGAAAGAGTCGCGGGAACGCAACACCGCAAGACAAAAGGTTCTCAAGGGCGCCCGCAAAGAAGTCATCAAAAAAACAGAGGAAAGGGACGCGCACCAATCGAAAGACCGGGGAGTTCAAAAAGGTCCCAATAACAAAAAAAGTCTTACGATGGTCAAAATAGGGGAAAAAACGAAAAAAGTCAAAGGGTCGAGGAAGAAGCCAGCCAAAGGATTCAGGAAAAAAAAAAAAGGTCGGCACGACTCAAGAAGAGACACGCCATGAGAAGCCTCCAAAGCCCCCCCCGTATTCGGAGGACATCTCGAATGACTCCAAAACACGAGGCCGTTCCGATATCTATGGGGTCTCTATCGAGAAACACGGGAAAGGCGACTTCACCAAAAGGCAGACTGAGAAAAGACCCAACAGACTGGGGAAGCCCTAAGGCCGCAAAAAGCATAGCAAATCAATTTGAGCCCAAAGCCGAAAATCCGATATCGGCGACAACACTTCATCGAGAAAAAAGGGGCCAGCGCCGCAAAACCGTGACAAGAAGGCGACGCTGACTAGGGGGGGGGGGGAGGGAAGCAATTCTGCACGCCAAGAAAGCAAGTCGTGTAAGGGAGGCCTCAGTCCCCACGCCTGCATGGAGCGGAATAACCGTGACACATCCGCCAAAAGGGATGTGAAAGGTGCCCAAAGCAAGACACCGGGAAGAAAAAGAAGCGCCAAAGGAGAGGGAATTCAAAACGGGAGAAAAACCCTTGGGGTGGCGTTGAGCCTTCGCTAACCACCCGGTTCGTAATGGAAGCGCAAGTCAAAAAACAGGGAGAGACCGAAGGACCTCTGTACAACCGAAGGCACGATTTACTATCAGAAAAACCCAACTTCCCTATCACCAAAATTCAGGATAAAGTTTAAAAAAAAGCATCGCGGCCTGGAAACAGTGGGCCAATCAAAAAAATTTCAATTGCACACAGGAGACAAAAAGTGAAGACGCCGCGAAAGTGGGGGGAGCCCAGCTGCATCATCACTACCCCGTACACACCAAGGTAAACTTCAGAGTACTCTCTAAAAAAGACCGGCTGGAGTAAACTCATCGCACACCAAAGGGTAGGAGAAAGAAGGGGAGGAGGTGCGATAAAATAATAGCTAAATATTAGAAAAAGAAAAAGTTGGGGGGAAGGGGGATTAAGCCAGACGGTGAAAAAATCAGGGAGAAGGACGGGTTTCGAGTTGGGGACATTTGGGGGACAAACGCGGCAATGGAGTATCGTTGAATGTTTCCACAGTCTAGTTGATTGGGTGCGTCAAACGGACAAAATTTTTGTGAGAGGGAAAGGGGAGAATGTCAGTCGGATTCCGGGGACAGGATTGACGGGCTGGACCTGCCTTAGAGAAAGCAGGAGGCCAAGTACGAAATAGAGTGGGGTAAAGGACGTCCGCCGCAACCACATAAGGGGGGGTGACAAAAAACGGTCAGTGGAAGGCAGACTGGGGGGGCGATTAAGGGTCCTGGCCCAGGGATCGGGAGGGGGGGGAACCCAGGCTTCAGCAGCCATAAAAGCGGTGGGCCCGTGCAATTATTTATCATCAGGATGGGGAGCGGAAGGGCAGCGATAAAACTAAGGCGATTTTCGGGTCGACAGGGAGCGGCGTCCAGGGTCCCGGAGTATGTGCCACGTTTGTGTACTGTCTGGAAGGTGTGAGAGGGGTAAGGTGTTGCGAGAGAGAGACGGAATGGCGGCTTTGGGGCCTTCGGCAAACTGATGTGAAATCTTGACGGCCCGTATGGCGGCCCCAAGGTTGGGTTCGTAGGAAAGAAGATTCACTAGGTGCAGGCTAAAGTCGCCTACCAAAGAAAGATAAGATGAACAGAGGAGCACGCCGGAACGGGTCAGAAAGGGGGGTGGGAGTCACATTGAAAAGGAAAAACGGAAGGGGCAGCGGCGAGAAGTGCTGACGTTAGGGAGGGACTTGCGGGAGTCGGGACAATTTGGCGCTCAGTGGCTTGGCGTCAGGGAAGAGGAGCGAAGGCGATCGTGGACATGGTGAAATCAGGAAGGTGGTTAAAGGGAGAACGGACTGGGAGCTGAGGAGGAGGAGAAAAAGTTCGAAATTATTGGCGGCGCAGGGAAAGAACAAATTGGTGAGGCAACGGTCGCGACTCAAGGCAACATTGATATAAGCGGCGGATCATCATTGGATAGGGGGCGCGGATTCGCCTGCGCCGGCAATGGACAAAAAAGGAAAGTGCTACTGCCGAAAGGACGTGGCATAATTTTGGGATTTGTGGGGAGGGTCAAGGCACAATGAGAGACAGGGAGAAAAAAAAAAAAAGGTATCAGGGGGAAAAGGGGCGTCCAGGGCGCCTTGTCCCAGGGATGATTTGGGTCCTTAGGGAGGGGGGCGATGGGTCGTGAGGGAGAACAAAAGGGGTGGCGGGGCGGGGAAAGTGGGAAAGCGGAGGCCCAAGGAATGATGGGAAAGAACCACCAAGGGCGCCGTCGCGCGAATGCTTAAGGGGAAAAAAGAAAAGGCATGAAAACGTGACCATGGAGACTTACCAAAAAAGGCTCAGAGGTGGTGTAATCTTACGATTTGGGCCCTACGAAAAAATAGGCGGGGGGCCAATACAAACAATTACGCGGACGGAGGGGAGGAAGTAAAAACGAGCTGGATGCGGGTTGATAGTTCCATGTCAGCAATGGGCCGGACAGAGGACGTCGATAAGCGTACGGTGGGGGGGTGGACACGTGGACAGAAGGAGAACATGTGAATGGAGAGCAAACACTTCGTAACGTCTTTCTGGCCAGCCCAAAGTAAATGGGACTGGTTATGGGGGCAATAGCTGACAAGCAGTGGTGGGATTTTAGTTCCGAGGAAGCGGAATATGCAAACGGGTGGCCTCTAATGAGGGGGTAAAAGTGTGAATCGCGAAAAGGACGGCAGCCGAATTGGGGGGACAGGGTCATGTCAGTGTCACGCAAAATGGACCAGAGGAGCAGAAAAAGCTCTGATGAAATCTGGTTCGATTGGAAGGTAATAGAAAGTGCATAGGGAATCCTATCGGTAGAGGTAGAGGACAAACCTGGGGGAAGGAAAAAAGGAGCCTGTCTTCAAGGGGGTGAATAAGGGGATGACGTGGAAGGAGGGTGTAAATGTGGCATGGGCCGAAGTCATCAACAGTTCAGAGGGGTCAAAGTTCGTATCTTTTGACTGAAGTCGTGGACAAGGGACTGGAAAAAATCCAAATGGAAAGGGGATTGACAGTTACTATGAGGAAACTGGGGTCGGCGCGGGAAAAAAAGATTTGTCTCTGTAGCCGTGGAGAATAACAAACCGTGAACTTGGGGAAGAGACTGGCCGAGATTCAAGGAAGAAACGGGGCCGAACGGATTGACCGTCCAGAGCTCCAACAACAAGGGAAAGAGGATGAAAAAAGGAAAGATAAAAAAGGGACGGGGCCAATATTATGGGGCAGCGGGGCAAAATCTCGGCCAAAGCTCGGAAAAAATACCAAAAAGGTAACACGCATCCAGCGACACCAGAAGGGACAGGGGAAAAGACAAGCTCCACAATCCTACATTAAATTGTAAAGTAAACGCACAGTACAAGCGGGAAGGGAAACCCCGGCAAGGGGACAAACGACGGCAACAGTCAAAGAAAGGACGAAGTTGAGCCGCGGAATGTGAAAGGAGGCCACCATGCCAAAATTGAAACCAAACAGAACCGTATTGGGGCAAAAGGGCCGCCCTGCTTTCGGAAGAAGGGTGGGGGGACGAGAGCGCTCCTACAACACTAATGACTATGCCAACACCTTAAAGAACAAAGGGAAGAAAGACTAAACGGTCCAAACCGGAGATCCGCTCCGAGGGGGCAGGGGCAAAGGAACAGGAAAAACCAAATTCGAATGAAATTCGCGCGTGCACCGTGCAAAAGAAAAGGATGCCACAACGTGAAGTCATGAACTCTACGATTATAACAGAGGTAACAGAAAGGGACCTCAGGCCCTTCCCGAGTGGAACAAGAACGTCCAATTTATCATTTATCCAGAAGGAAGAGTGAAGAAGGGGGGGGCTGAAGAAAGTACAGGGGGGCCAAATAAGGTAAAGGTCGCCCGTCAGGTCCAATAAACCCAACCAAAGACGCCGAGATCGAAGAACTTCATGTTCGGAAAAAATCGGGAGAGGGAAGACAACAAACGCAAAAAAAAGCCAGTCATCAGGCTTGAGGAAAACCTAAAAGCAAAAAAATCGGGAACAAGGGTAAAATTGGGGGGGGAGGGAGCATGGAAGCCGAGGGGTTTTGAGAAGGGGGTAAAATCAGAAGGAGAAAAAAAAGAGAAGTCAGGGGGGGGGGGACCTCCAGTTTTGAAGCGACGGGACAAAAAATGAAGACCGGAGCCGAGGGAGGGAGAGGGAATGGGGGGGGGAGAAGGGGCCATCTCGGCTCGGCCTTAAAAAAGAGAGCACTACCACCAACCAACTCAACGAAGGGGGAGCAAGCAAAAGGGGCATCGCACCCTCATCCTCGGCAAGTCCGAATGCCAGAGCCATGAAGGCGGGGGGACATATCCTTACTACGATTGAAGAGACAGCAGGGAAACATCAAAAAATTTATGACGCAAAGGAAACCAGGGGGAGGGAGCAGCGGACAGCCGGCTCCTGGGGAAAGAGGAAAAAAAGCGCAGAGCAGACGCAGAAGAAGAAGAGACACCGAAGGAAACGAAGAAGGAACGTGAACGACACGGAAAAAAACCGCAAGACGCGGGGGGGCAGATGTCCACCGAAAGAAGTCAAAGTTCGTCACCGGGCGAAAACAGAGGCCAAAGAAGAAAGACCACAAGCCCAGTCCGGGAAACAGGAAAAGAAAACATGTCAAGACGATTTCATCAACGGCAACACGATCGGAAGACGGATTCGGGATTAAGTCCTAAAAAAGGAACACCGGAGAGGCCAATCGGCCTCAGAAGAAAAGAAAGCAAAAAAGAGTACGCCAGCGACGATGACAGATAGGCAGGGGCAAAGTCCAAAAAATTGGACTAAAAAAAGAGAATTGAACCTGAGTGCGCGAGGTCCATCCTGATCGAGGCGAAGGCTCCGTAACAACTCACGGCTGCATCGACTCAGCCAAAAATTCCGGGGACAGAAATCCAGGCCGAAAGGGAGAAAACACAGAAGGACCCACAACGCCGAAATAGATCAAGAAAACGAACGAGACATTCAAAATCCCGAAAACGTGCTCAAAGGAAGGCGGGACTAGGGAGGCGCGTTAGATGCAGGCATAAAATCGAAAAGGGCGTGTGAGGAGCGGCCCTGCTAACCCACGAGGCAAAGGAGCAAAGAATGGGGGAGGTGAACTCCGCAACGAGGCGGGAAGGTTGCACAACGACAGGAAAGGCAAGTTGGCCATGAAATAATCCGAAAGGGGGAATGCTAACAAATAGACAGAAAACAAAGATGCTGGTGGGCGGTTTCTGGGGAAGGCCAGCGAACAAGGCGATGGAGGGAAAAGAGCATGCCGCAAGTCGAAAGTAACAGGAAAAGAACGCAGGGACCCAGAGACGAAAGCAGAAATAAGTAGTCGAAACTGAAGATCAAAAAATTAAGGGAAGGAACAGCATAAAAAATGAAAAGCGGGATGGCAAAGCTCAAACGTAAGGGAACCCAAAAGGATTGAACAAAACGCAAGGGGTAAAGAACCCGAAGATTGTTGCCACCAATGCGGCAAGGACCCCTATAAAAATTTCCGGTAGATACGCTAGTTCTGGCGCAAGACATAGAGAAAAAGAGAACACGGGGAAGGATGAGGAAAAGAGAGAGAGCAGAGGAACACGAATGAGAGAAAGCGCGTACGCTAGGGGGGAAATTTGGGGGAATAATCAAAAAAAAGTGAAACGAGGCGGTCAGGAAGTTGGCAGGGGGGGAAAAAGACAGGCGGCATGGAAGGGGAATCTTTGAAAGGTGACCAGGGGGAATGGGTGGAAAGGGGGGGCGGGAAAATCCCTGAGTGGGGGGAAGGGAGCTAATAGTGAGGGAATGGCAGGCTTGAGAGGGGCCACGAGAATTTGAACGTGGGACCGGGGTGACTAAAGCGACAGTGAAGAGTCACATTAATAGATTGGTATAAAAGGGGGAAAGAAACCGGGGTCACCCTGTGGTGGGAAAAGGGGATACATGGGGAGGGGGGGAATGCCATAGACATGAGAGGATGGAAACGGGGGACCATGGAAGCGGGGTGGGGTCAAAACGTCCAGATCGGGCGAGGTGCACGGTCAAGGCAAGCTACAGTAGGAGAATTTCAGATAGGGTACACGAAAACCGAGGTGTTCGGGGGGCGGCATAAGATAAAGCGGGCCAGAGTCGGTCAGTCGTTGAGCAAAGTTTTACGGTTATGGGCGGATCGTTTGTTTTTTGTTTTGGTTTTTTTTGGGCCAAAAAAAAGTCAAAAAAAAAAAGAAAAAAGGTTGAATGAAATCGAACGGGGTGTCCTTGACAAACTTTAGGGGGGAGCTTTGGGGATTGCCCGGATGTCGTCCCAGACTTGTGAGAAAAAAATCGAGGCGACGGGTTCAGGAGAAAGGTCTCCTACGTCATAAGATGTACATCTCTCAAAAAGCAGGGAATCGATGTTGGGGTGAGTCAAAAGGGGACGCTGGCAGGGGGAAAAAGGAAGCAGGCATTACGGTCTTTCGGGTCTTGAAGCATAAGGCCAAAGGGGAGGGCGGAGGGGGGACCTCACAGAGTGCGATCTGTGGCCGCGATGGTGAAATCGCAAAAGAATTTTTTGGGGTACATTGTGGAAAGCCGGGAGGCGTCGGGCGAAGGGAAAAACCATTGAGAAAGGGCCGCGGCGAAAAAAGGGGGACGTAAAGGGAGTGTTGCACGTGGGCTAACATTTCCATTGAGGCGCGTGGGAGGGGGAAAGGGCTAGGGCGCTGGCAAGCGGCGTCGAGAACATTAGAAAAAGGCTAGAAGCTTCTTGCGTGAGAAAATTTGGGGGGATTGGTGTGGCCGCGTTCAAACGCTGAAACTTCCCAGAATACATTTCGGAGCAAGGATCGCAAAGGAGGTGAAGGGAAAGTGAAAAAAGGCTGGATGGCGGAAGGTGACGATAGGGCGTGCACAAAGGGTTGAAGTTTTTTGGATGCGGTTAAAGGGACGAGAGGAATCGGCCTTCAGGGGAAGAGGAAGCACACCAAGGCCGCAGAAGCGGCTAAAAAAAAATCAGACATCGCAAGAGTCAAAACGGGGGCAAGGAGTCGGACTTAAAAGAAGCAGGGTGGGAGGACATGAAGTTGGGAATCCCCACAGGGGACGGGGCCAGACCGCCGAAAGAAAAAGAAGTGGATTTGGGGGGAGCAAGTTGAAACCAGCACGATGAGGCTTTTGGGGGGAGAGGGATAGGGAAATATGTGGCCAACAAGGAGCGGGGAGAGGGTAGGTGGGGGGGGGGGGGGTAGGGAGAAGGACGACCGGCGGACAGAGTGAATTGGGGACAGTATCCACACTTAGGAACGTCTTCGGCGATCCGACCAGGGAGATTTCCACTCAGGAGACAAGGCTGTCGTGGAGGTACTTCCGGCGACAAAAAACGTAGTATGAATGAGTAGACTGTTAGGACAAAAGAAAGGCGTCCGGGAAAAAAAAAGGGCAGCCTGAGGGGGTGGCAGTCAAGGCACGAATTGACCAAGGAGAGCAACCCGCTGACATCGACCGTTTGAAGTGGGGAGTAAAGGTGGTGGCAAAAAGGTTCCTCCTATCGGTAAAGCGATATCTTACAAACAATGGGATGGAACTGGGAAAACCGGGCGGCATGGTTCATACGGATTCGGTTCATTCGGTTTCAAGGGCGAAGGGGCCACAGTCAGAAAAAAAAAAGGGGGAAAGCGAAACTGAAGGAGGTTTGACGTTGGGAGGTGGCCCATGCCGGGGCAAAGAACAAAGGGAAACGCTTGACGGGTGAGGGCAGTGACAACGATGGGGGAGAGCAGGAGGCTCTGAGAATGAAGGGTGGCGCTGGAGCTGATCACGAAAAAAAAAGCAGGGGTTCACAGATTGCCAGCAGCTGCCGATAGAAAGGGAGGGAGAAGCAGGGGGGAAAGGGCTGGACATCTCTTCAACACGGGGGGAAAATAGATAGGAGGACAAACTTTCAAAAAGAAGGGATCCAACCGAATCTAAAAGAGGGTCTGAATCTTCGAAAAAATACAAGCCCCGTTTCAAAAAAAACAAAAATAAAAGAATTATTCCTCGCCGAGAAGGAATAGCGAAGGGAAAAAAAGCCACGACACAAAGGAAGCGGGAATTGTAAAAATGGGACCCACTGAACAGCACAAATGAATGGAAAAAGAAGGAATTGGTGCTGGATGAAGGAGGCCAAAACCTGCTAAAGTAAAACGCATGCGGGCAAGACCCTTATTGAACAAAGCCAATGAAGAAATCCAGGGGGTGGTACGAGCGCTCTAAGACGATGGGACATATGGGCCACCTGAAACCTCTGAAAAAAGGAAATCGCAAGAAGAAGGTTCGAAGGGTCATTCCAGGGAGAGGACCCCTCTGACCCCTGAGAAAAATTGAAAGACGGGACAAAAAAATGAGGACGGCAGGCAGGGGGACACCGGGACACAGGAGAGGAAAACTTTCGATAACTCAAAAAAGAAATGATCCAAGAGGGCTGAAAGGAAAAAATCACCACCAAGAGAGGGCCTCCGTTCACCAAAAATCCGGGAGCTTTTAAGCCGAAAGTGAGCGGGGGTGGCCAAGAAAATCATTTACTCTTGACTCCAATGCTTGAAAGAAACCAACCCACCGGAAGGCCGAGATCGACGCTGAAGGAACAACAGAGAGGATTCGCGCCACGCATCAAAAAAAAGGAAACATAGGGGCGGGGCGGGGAAAACCCAGCCAAGGACTAAATGTCCGAGGGAACGAGGGAGGGCGGGGGAAGGGAGAGGAGGTTGCTAGGTAAAAGCCGTCGAGAGTAAAATTCAGAAAAATACTGAGACCGTGAAGAAATGGGATTTCCAAGACCGTTAGCCGGGGCGTCGCGGGGGGAGGTCCGGAAAGCAAGGTCAAGGATCGTCCTATGCAGAAACGGGGAGTATCAAGAGAAGGAACTCCAACCAAGAAAAACCTGGTGCAAGACAAAGCCGACATCGAGGAACAAAATCCTCGGCATCCGCAAGGGGGGGGGAAAGAAAGATGGTTGCAATGAAGGTCACGACTAAATGTGGATCGGATTGGAGAAGACATAACACGCACAAACAATCAAAAAATGGGTAAAATAACAGCGGAAAGGAGAAGCCGGAAGGCGACAGCAGGAAGAGAGGAAAAAGGCTGAGCAAACAGACTACAGCAACTTAACTTGAAGGTCGCGACACGTAAAGACTGGACGACACACGGACCAGCACAATAAAGATGCGAACGCGACACGACACCAGCCAGTCCAAGAGGACAACACTGTCACAAAAAAAAAGGACGGACGATACCGGAGGACTTCCAGAGCGAAAAAGCGATGCACTAAAAAAAAGCAAAAATGAGCAAAAAAAGATAAGACCAGCGCTCAGGCAAGGAAAAGAGATGTCATAAAGCTGCCCCGGTATTCGCGGCAAAGTAGCAGGGGTGGGGGACTCCCAAAAAGCGTAAAAGGTCATCGGAGATCTAAAATGAAAGGAGATTCCCCTCCGGCGCTTAAAGAGGAAAAAAAAATTAATGGAAGAAGCAAGGACCGCCAAAACTCTCAAACATCACGGGGGACGAGGCCAAACGCCGCGGGGCCGGGATAGGGGAAAATAGCTGGCGCGACACTAACATCGAGAACGCTGGAAAAAACCAGAAAAAACGAGGGCGAAACACTTAACCGCGTTGAGAGGAGGGCCGCAACAGAAGTCGTGGTGAGAGCTCCCTTCCAAAAAAAAAAACAAGGAATGAGCCACGGATGGGGGGGACAAAAATGCCAAAACCCAGGGGAGCAAGTGGCCCACGAAAGGAAAATCAATGGGGCCCAGAAATAAGCGCCAAATCTCTGGCTTAACTCGAAACGTAACGTCCAAAAAAAGCGGAGGGTCGGGTTTGAACAGGCCCGTAAAACGCCGTGGTTAAGTAATGGAAAACGTAAAAGTGGGGCGAAAGTAACAGGAACCTCCAAGTCCGATGGACCCAATCATAAAAGGGGAAATATAAAATCAAAAAGGGACAGGAAACAGTGAACGCCCAAGGGAAAAAGAACAAGTAAACTTTGAAAAAAAAAGACTCAGTCAAGGAAACGTATGAAAACAAAAGGCAAGAAAAAAAGCGGAGGGGGGCAGGAGCATTCATACAGAGGAAACACCAAAAGGAATAAGTAATAAGAGAGCGCATGGATACTCGCTGGATCTCCACACAACAAAAAAATAGGAAGAGATTATAAAGGGGACTCCAAGAATGAAAAAGGAAAAACGCTAAGAAACCAAAAGGGGGGGGGTGTCATAGGGGAAGAATGAAACTAAAACGATGGCGGAGGGAAAAAAAACGTTGCGGTTTTGGTACCATGGAAGGCACGGAGCAGGGTGGGAAAACTTTTGGGAAAAGGCCGCGAGGGGTGGGGAGTCACCACTGCTCCTTATTTGTGACGGGGACGAGAGATGTCATGAGGATCAAAGAGGACGGGGGACAAACAAAGACTTCGTGCACGGAGTAAATTACTAAAAGTGGGGGTACGGGAAACACCCACCAAGCATAGTGTTTTGGAAGCTACTGTTACAGGCCAAAAGTGAAAGGGGGAATGGGCCCAGGGGGGGATGGGAATGGGCACCCAAGGGAGAAAAAAGAGCTGGTTGCACGGGGCAGAGGAGCAATTCCATTAGGGGGTGGAAAGAAGTCAGCTACGTACACGAAAGGATTTTCATTGCAAAAAGAAAGAAACGCGCGTCCGCCGTCAAAAAAAATCGTGTTCGAAAGTTCAAGGTGGTGAGAATGAAGGGAAAGTATCGAGATTCTGGGGGCCGGAAAGAAAGGAGTTTTAGAGAGTGCGGCACTGGATGGAGGAAAAATTGTGCTATTACTAAGGGAAGAAAAGGGGAGTAGCAAGTAAACCAAACGGCGGAGAGGAACATCTCCAAAACGGCCAGTCGCTTTGGGTAGGAAAACATTTGCAATTGTAAAAGGAATACTGGCAAGCGGGAGACGGGGTACTGAAAAGGGCAAAGAAACTAAGGCCGATTGGTGTCAAGGTGCGGTAGGGGGGCCGAAGAGTGCAAAAGACGGGTGACGACTATTGGGGAAAAAATCGTCCTATTTGAGAGGGGTGAAATCCGAAGCTGTGAGGGGGGCGTCAAGAGTGGAGGGAACCTAAGAAAGGAGGTGCGGGCGCCGTGGAGCAACTCCGTCTTGGGCGGTTTGCAAGGGGAATCACGGGGAATTGCTGCTAGCGGCGGGGGATAGAAGGTAGACGTCGGGCGGCTGCGAATGAGAGGCATCAAGGGACCCAGGCGCTGCAAGGCCTCCGGGAAGGGTGCATACATGGTGGGGGGGAAAAGTTGGCAGTTTTCAACTCTGACCGGATCCAATCGAGATACAAAGACGTCAAGGAGACATCCACTCGGGATCGCCGTGGCCAAGAAGGGATTGGCCGCAGGGGGGGAAGAAGTTTCATGACCCAGAGGGGGGGGGTTTTCTTGAGGGGGGTCTCTTGATCGAGGCGGAGCAGGGGGAGCGATAAGGGAAGGCAACAAATAAAAAGGACTCCCCGCGAACGGTCGTCAAGGAAGAAAACGGAGTCAGTACGAAACTCAGGGATTTGGTGAAAAAGCCGTATTTACAAAGCGCAAAAGGGAGGAAAGAAAATCACGCAGAACGGACAGAGGGCGAGGTTAAAAAACGAAAACATCTTGGGGCAGGAAATGAGGGAGTGCCGCGCAGATTTTCAGGACTGAAAAAAGACGTCGTACTAGGGAGGGTTGGGGGAGGGACAGAAACGCGCGGACAGTGGCGATGAACCTGAGAAACCGGGAAGGAAAATCCAGTGACCTGGACAGGAGGTGTTAAAGAGCGGAAAGGACTCGAGGGTGGTGGTATAAAAAAAAACTGCTTGATAGAGGAGGAAGGCCTGAACTTGTTTCAAGAATGTCACTTGGGGGCAAGCGCCCACCATAGCCCGTCCGGGAAAACTTGGTGCGGTCATGGGGCAATTAAAAGACCAGAGAAAAAAAAGGTGCTGACCGCGACCGTTGGCGAAGTCACTAAGTCAAAGGGGTGGAAAGGGTAAAAACAAGATCGGTACAGCGTCGGTTGCAGACAAACCTTTCAGAAAAAAAACGGGAAGGGGACAATCGGGATGAGGGAATGGGCAATTGGCAAGTTTTGACCTCCTTCGAAACAGGGCAGAATAGCGGAATAAAGGGATGCAAATCATTTTGAAGCGTGGCCTTCAGGGGACCAAGAAGAACGGGACAAGAACATTGAAGGGAAGATAGCTGTGGACAAAATGATGGTCGAGGAGCATGGAAGAACCCACCGGTCGGACCTTTTGCCAGCTGCCGGGGTCAGATCATTGCGAGAATAATGAATCATGAAAAAAAACTGGCAAATCAACAAAAACAAGGGGAAAAGAGAGGCAAGACTGCAAGCAGGCCAAAGACCTTGATATCGGCATCTTCCATCTCTTGATCGGACAGCGCTGCAAAAGGCAGTCCCAGGTTTGGATCCACGGCGCAGACAAACAAATCAGGAAAAACAAGAAAAATAATCAATTTCAATAAACGAAAAAGGAAGAAAAATGCCTTGTCGGTCCCACAAGGTCCAAGAAGTGCACATTCAAATGAAGTTTTCACGAAAAGATAAGGGAAGGACTAAAGGGCTGAATGGGGGCAACAAGAAAAATTTAAACGCATGAAACGCAAAAAATTGAAAACCGCCCAGGGAAAGGAAGAAAGGGGGGTGTACGAGAGAAAATCAGAATACCCCCCAACACAACGCCAGATAACACAAAAAAGAAAGAGCAAAACCGAGAAAGAAAAAAGAGAGTGCAGAACCTGTCCTGCGGGGAAAAACGGGAACAGGACGGGCAAAAGTTACTGGACGGATGTAGAGGGGGGAAAGCTTGCACCGTGCACAATCAAAGAGAAACACATTTCATAGAAATCCACCGAAAACGCCGGAGGAAATCACCACAAGTCCGTCGTGGACACAACATCAATTCCGACTTGGATAGCAAGAAGACGGTCCCCATGTGGAGAAAGGGGGCCACCGGCCAAATCAATGCCCGAACGACAAAAGGAAGAAAAACAAAACAACCCTAGAGACGACTTCACAGACAAATGCCATGCTCACAAGTTAAACGGAATCCGCAAAGAAATTAGACGGCTGAGGAAAAAAAACGCCACCAACGAAGTTACGAGTAACGTTGGGGTGAAAAGCGGTCTGACGCCGCTTTGGGCGAGGATCCGAAGAGTCAAAGCTACGTTACTGAGCCCTTTGGTCGCCGTGAGGGAGAAGAACCGGGGGAACCGCGGGGCGGCGCGAAGTGGGTGGCAGAGAGGAACATAGTCACCTCGGCTGAAGAAGACGGGGAGGCAGAGAAAAAAAAAAAACAAGACGAAGTGCAGTACAAGAAGGCAACCCTCATAAACGAATCCTAAATGGGCCAAGTCGCCAATGACCATTTACCAGCTCCAGGACGAAGAACTGTAAATAGAGGGGGAAGCAGGTGCAAAAAACAGACGCACCCACCAAAGAAAAAAGGGACACGTACAGGCGTCGGAAAAGAAAGTAGGGGAACTGCCCAGCCTGAAAAACATCGGAGCGCAAAGCCGAGCGATCTGAAAAGGACGCAAAAGGGGGACGTTGAGGCAAACTGAACACCAACGGGTTGACTAACTGCTACAAACATTTCTCAACCTATGAACAGAGCGAATACTAAAGCTCCCAGGGACCAGGTCAAAAAATGAAAAAAAAAGTCGGATGTCAAAAAAAAAAGGAAACGATAGCAAAACTAAACCAAAGGAAGAGGATTAGGGAAATCGATACCCGCAACCCACCAGGGGACTCAGTCATCGAAAAAATGAAACTGAGGAAGAAAAAAGAGGTTTTGACAAAAAAAAAAAAATGACGTACCCAAACGAGGGGGGAATCAACCGCCAGGGAGCTAAAGGGGATCGCAACCACGCGGTCGGGGCCGATACACGTTGCCTGGGCCGCCATCAGAAGCAAGAGCAAAAAAAAACACGGGGGAAAAAAAAATCCGACGATCGAATCGCGAGCAATCTCGATAAAGACCAATCATGAAAAAAGGGCAGCACTGGGGGACCACGAAGAGGGGGAACCCAGGTCTTCGAAAAACCATAAAGTAAGTTACGGAGCCAGGCAACCCAATTCATTATCCCAATATGGGGCAAAGGCAACATCAGCCCCTCTTAGAAAAGCCTGGTGCCCACGAAAAGCAAAAAAAGATCGCCAAAGGAATCTGGCCTTCCAAAATAAAAAGTAGCGACCAAAAAAAACTCTGAGGGCTGTAGGGGGGACCGAGAAAAGAACCAAGAGATGGCGAATTGCAGCCGCAATGCGAGAAAAAAGTAACAAAATGCAAGCCCGGCCCAAGTACCGGGAAACAAAAAAAGACATCAGCAAAGAGTTGCACCTAGCAATAGAAAATTGGGGGAAGCAGTGGACCAAAAGGCAAAAGACTGGACTGTGAAACATTGGGGAAAGCCAAAAGGGCAAGAAATGACGTCAAAAAACTAGGACAAAGAACCAAGACATCGAGGGGTCAACGCTGCATTCATAAACAAAACATATGAACACAAAAAAGTACGGGAGGCGAAAAAAGGCGCATTCGGGGGCCGACGCCAGATCGCAAAACAGTAAGGGAAAAGAGATACGAGGACGAAAGGCGCTAGAGAATCGAAAAAACTAAATTTTTGTGTGTAATAGGGGAATGAGAGAGTTTACCAAAAATGTGCGGGTTGCTGAGGCCTTGGGGGACTTTTTGTAAACGACGGGAGGACGTGTCCGTGGAAAAGGGAAAACATGCCGCGATTTTGCATTGTGCTCAACCTTCTCCCTGCATTGTGGGAGAAGGGGAAATAGAAAAAAAGGGGTCGTCTGAAAAAACAAAAAAAGGGCTGGACGGCTTGCCTTACGGACGTCGAAAAACGTGACAGGGAAAAAAAGAGGGTGGGACGGGGAGCGACGGAAGAAAGCCACCCATCGGGTGAAGGAGGAGCAGGGAATGCCACGGGTCGATTGATAAAAAAAAACTGAAGGCAGATTGCGCAAACAGTAGGAACCAAATCGGATTGCACGTGAAAGGTCAGGTTGTATCAAAACAGTCGTGGGAACGACTGGACGACTTCTTTGCAGTGGAAGAAAAGCGGTCGTCCCTCGGACCGTAAGCAAAATTTGAAACGCAGAGTCAAATCAGAAGGGGGGGGAGGAAGCCGGATTCGGGGGGGGGAGAGAGTCTCGGAGTTTGACCTTCGTCCCACGTGATGGTGAAGAGTTGAACAGGATGGCGGCAAAAGGAAGGAATACGATGGGCCGGAGGTGACGTGCAAAGGGGGGCGTAGGAAGTAAAATCGCGCACGCCGGACTGTCCTTATTGGGGGTGCGTCAAAAAGGTGCGACTTTGGCAGCGGAATACGGGAATTAAAGAAAAGGACTCAAAGGGCTGGAGTCGAAAGCAATTTGGGAAAAAGACCGGGTGAGGGTCGGACTCTGGAATCTAGGTGCGAGCACGTGGCGAAATGGGTTAAAAGACAACCGAATTTTTTAGGGGAAGGTGGAAAAAGTGTGGGGAATTAACGGAGGAGTAGCAGAAAGAAAGTAAAATGCGTTTCGGCAGAGTGGAGCCACACCGGAAAAACGTCTGGGTGTTTTGAAAAACCGTTGTAGGCGACAAAATGCCAGGAGAAAAAACGGAGGTGCAGAATTAGGAAAACCGGCCGCAGGGAAAGCGTAACCAAGCCGGCGATGGAAGACTCAAAAAACCGGGGTCCTTTGTCATAACTTGTGGGATTGGGGTGGACAAAATCACTGCAGAGGTATTCGGGCAGGAGGGGCGGAAACGCGGTCTAGGACTGTGTGAAACATGCGTTTGCCCGAGGATAGGTGACGAGGATTGGCGGGGGGAAGCGCACCCAGGCTTTGAGGGGGGGAAGGGCTTTTCTAGCAAAAGCACAAAAAAAAAAAGAGGGGAAGGCGACCACCAAGGACCAACTCAGCGGGAAAAGACGGGAGCAGGAATGGGAAAGGAAACGGATCAGTGGTTGAAGACGGATTGGAAAAAAATCGCAAAAAAGCGGCTGCAAACCCGCCGCACTCAAAAGGGAAGAAAAGGGATGTATTGAATAAAAAAAAAAAAAAAAAAAATGAATGGGCGGGGACGAGGGAGGGAAGGGCAGCAGAGGCATAGAAACAAGTCTTGTCTCTCTTCGGTTGGGGGGTGTAGTTTGAAAAAAGAGAGGAGAAAACATGAGTTGTCGTATTGGAAGTAGCCGGCGGTCCAAGGCAAATCCCAAAAAAAGGAAAGGGAATGGGAACACCGGATGGGAAGGGTGGAGTTTTCCAGGCGACGCTATTCGGAAGCATGAACGTGTGTCCCTCAAAATCAGTTGAGGAACGGTGGCAGAAAGGCAATAGCCCTGCCAATCCGAATTGGGGCCGGGACAGGGGCAAAAACCCAGAGGAACAAATATCCGGGTCGACCGACCATTGAGAGGGACCGTGAAAGAGGGTATTCACGACCTACGTAGAAGCGATATCGGCAACAAAATTGATTCCGGGAAAGCCGGAACGGAAAGACGGTGGGATTGATGAGGGCAATTTGGGAGAAGGGGGGTCCTCTGAGCCAGTCTCAATTAGCGAAGAATTCCGTCGATAATTACTGGAAGAGAAAGGACAACTCGGGACAGGCACGCGGGAAAGGGGGCGTTGGCATTTACAATTTCTGGGCGATGGAAGGAGAGAAGGAGTGAGGTTTCGCCCTGGATCACTAACAAAAGAAGGGTGCCAGAGACCAAGGGGGCAGCTGCAAAGATGCTCCGTAAGGGAGGAAGCCCACCCCCCCTGGAAC
>Ga0179593_1523755_pt1 | contig 18344 bp, 26 predicted proteins | sample CZODoug2_1_08_16_FD_185931 | JGI IMG/M metagenome (GOLD analysis project Ga0179593, IMG submission 185931) | Vadose zone soil fungal communities from Angelo Coast Range Reserve, California, USA - CZODoug2_1_08_16fungal (PacBio error correction) | ecosystem: Environmental > Terrestrial > Soil >...
ATCGGTGCACAACATGAAAAGGGAGACAGACAGGGGGAAAAAACTCTAGGCAGGCAGAAAAGCTAACTTGCGGTGATAAGGAAACTGGGGGGGTGTTCTGGGATAATGGTGGCAACCGTTAAAAGGAATCCCCAAGGTAAAACCAAGACGCAAAAAAAAGAGCTGGGGAAAAGGGGGGGGGTAAATCGGGGCTGCCAAACGAAAAAAACGACTGAAAGGGGATTGTGAGGGGGGAAAAGACTTTAGGGCTAAATGGAATCATGATAAAAAAAAGGAGTATGAAATCTAAAAACATGTAAACCTAAAGCGAGGGGGGGAAAAAAACTGAAAAATATTCCAAAAAAAAAAAATCCCGAAAAAGATGTTAAGCTAACAGTTGGGAGTTCGCTGGCCTTAACACCCAGGGAAGTCAAAAAAGGGTCGAAGCAAGCCATCAAAAGGGCAAGGGCTTTCAAACCCGAAACATCATCCGGGACAAAAAAATGACCAAAGCCAGCCAGCCGTCTAGAAACCAGCCAGGACAAGGGGGGGGAGTTTTTCGCTTTCAAACCCCGCTCCAAGGGAGTACTTGCAGACAAACAGCTATGGCCACAAAACTCTTGTACGCAGGGAAGGGTCCCAAGAAGGATCAGGCACCTCTCGATAAGGGTCCCCGCAAAAAAAATGATAAACAAGAGAAAAAACCGGCGTCTCCCTCTAGATATCGAAAATAACTTCCCTTCGAGTATGATTAAAAAACCTAAAGAGTGGAGCAAGACGGTCGTTGAAAAAAAAACTACTGGAGAAAAATCGTCAGCAAAGGCTGCAAACTCCTGATGTTCACGGCATGAATTCCAGGTCAAGAGGCGAAGGGGAAAATAAAAGACCGAGCAGGAAGGCGTTTCAGCAGCTGGAAAGAACGAAACCAAGCAAAATTCAAGAGATAGAAAAAGGCAAAGTCATCAGATGGGGGGGGCCGAAGAAAAATCGGAGGCGCTACAACCACCCCGACGGAAAAAAGGAGGGGACGCGGGCAAAGGAACAGGTTCAGGGACGACCGCGTTACGAGAAGTGAAAACAAGTATGGCAAAGACTGACCCCGGGGAGAAAAAGGAGATGAAAGGATCAACCGAAGTGCCGGAGTGAAAGCATAGACACAGTCAAAAGTCTACTTCCAAAAAAATGGGGGGGAAAACCAGAAAACGGCGACTCGCGACTCTGCTAGGCAGAAGGGGAGTGCCCAAAATTGAATGGAAGAACTCTGTTCATGCAAAAGAAAAAAACGGACAAGGAAGCTAAACATCTAGGGTGGAGGGGAGAAACAGGGAATATCTCGTAACTGTGAAATGAACACCAGAGGGGGGATCGAAAGGAGAAATAGTCCAGGGGGGGGGGATGGATTAAGGGGGCTCGCAAAAATTAGCATCACAAGGCCAGGGCAAAAAACCTTTGACGGGGGCCCACACCGAAAAAAAAGTATGAAAGTTCAATTGGGGGGGAGAAAGCGTCAATAAATAAGAAAAAAAAAAAAGGTAGATCGCGATTTTGAGAAGATCGAAGAAAACAAAGGGACGAGTGAAAAATTGGGTAAAAAGTTTACGCGGAGGTTTGCCTCAACAAAAAGTGCCACAAAATGAGAAAAACTGGTGGGTGAAAATGGCTAAAAAAAGAAGCGTCCGAAACCGAACCAATTGTGGGGGTATTAACAAACCGTTATCGAGGGAATCCCAAAAGGGGTTAGGGGGGAAAGAAGGAGAATCCGCAGGGAGAAGAGAGCCTGGAGGAGTTTGGCAAGGGGGGGGATCAATGAAAATTAAGCAGAAGACTGACTAATTTTGGACTGGATCCAAACGGGAACAAGGGGGTAGAGGCTCCGGGTGTAGAAGAAATCATAGGGGGTACCCGTGAAAGCTCTTGCACCCACTATAACCGAACCCAACATACAAAAGAACGGGAGGGACAACACGGGATGAAGAATAGGAGGTTTCATTTGAGAGGAAGGGCCGGAAAGAGATGAGGAAGAGACCTGCCAACAGGCGCAGCGAATCCTTGTAAGAAAAGGGAAAAAACATTGGGAAAAGGTCAGAAGGCCGTTTCGGTCTAAGAAGGTCTGGCACTCGAGAACCTGGGGAAATAGGTAGAAGCAAGGACGTTAATGACCACTTTGAAAAAAAGAACTAAAAAGGAGGAACAAAATCATTGCAAGACATTTCAGGGAAGGGGGTGAGAAGACCCACGACAGAAGAGTCAAGGGGGGGGATGCGGAACATCGAGGGCAAAAAATCCAGCCCAAAAGAGGAGGAAAGGGGGAGTTTTAAAAAAAAAGGTAAAAGAGGCGGTCCGTAAGGTCTGAAGGGGGGGGGCCGCCAAAGCGGGTTTAAGGCAAGGGCCAGGGACCTAAGGGACAGGATCCTCCAAAAAGGGATCAAAATCCCATAAAAACAACCAAAAAGCCGATGAAAAGGGGATAGCCACCTTAGGTGGACCGAAAAAAAAGGGCAATATATAGAAAAAAAAATACGGGAAAAAAGATAAGAGAGGAAGCAAGGGGGGTCAGGGAAGGAAAAAAAAGGGAAACAGCGGGGCCATAAGGTTCGAACACCTGTTACCAGCGCCGGAGGGCGGAAAAAGGAAAAAGGAAGATCAAGACGGGTTGGGAGGCCAACAACAGCAATGTGGGACTTGCGCGGGAGAATCTGCGGGAAAAAAAGGACGCCTCAAGGAACGACGGTGCGGCGGGGCTCGGAAAAAAAAAAAGCAAGGAGGGTACTGACAAGAGAAAAGAAGCGGGGTTAAAAAAAAACTCCTTTCCCACAAAAAAAGGGGCCAAAACGCCGGGAAAAATGGGGTACCGGGGGTCCCGTCCGGGTGGTTGGGGACCCTGCAGCGAACAAGATTGGGACCGAGGAAAGGGAAGGAGGGGACGGTGGGGAAACTTATGGAAGGAAGGGGAAGCGGGAAGGGGTGGGGTAGGGGGCATTTGGCGCTCAAAGGAAAGCCTTCGAATCCGGCGAAGTTGAAAAAAAGAGCAAATCAAGAAAGCCCAAACGGAAAACTAAAACTACTGAGGAAGAGCGGGGGCCAGGTAGAAACCAAAAGGAAAGTTAGGGCGCCGAATGATGTCTGCGAAAAAGTATGGGAGGAGACGGGTTAAGGGCCCCACGGGGGGAAAAGAAGATCAGGAATACTGGAGGGAAAAAAAAAACGGGACCTTCTGATGGTTGCAAAAAAAATGCTGGGTAATAGTGCGGGGGGGGGGGAAGCAGAATAAGAGGGGACTTAAATTTGGGGAAACAGGACGCAAAGCGCCGGGACATTTTGTGGGGATTGGGTTCCTTTAACTTAGGGGGGGACTAGAAAGGATAGGAGAATGGTCCGTTGAAAAAAAAAAAAAAAAAAACTCCTTGGGTGTAGAAAGGAGCCGAAAGTGGAGAAGGGGAAAAAAGTTCGAGCGCCCCAGGGTTCTCGGGGTTGTAAAATTCCGATGGGGGAGAGGGGAGGCAGCGCCAAAAGGGATGGACACTGGGGGAATCAAAACGCAAAAGATCGCGGAAAAACGGGCACGAAAAAAGGTGTGGGGAAAAAAGTCAAAGGACGAGGTACGATCAGTCTTAAACTTGGGGAAAAGAAAGGACGTTGGAACCAGAAAAAGGGGGTCAAGCTGGACATTCTCCCCTCGCGCCATGGTCTGCAGGGGGATCTCTGAAAAAAAACTGCCGGGAAAAAGGAAGGCCTTGGCAATCTAGGGGGGGGGAAAAAAAATGTAAATTGGGAAAAAAAGGGGAAGGGGACAGGGGGACGAAAAGGGAACGGGGGGAAAGGAAAAAATATTGGCCCGTGCGACTTGGTTCTAAAAAAGGGAAAAGGCGATCCTCGGGGAAAGGAGGGGGGGCGAAAAATAACGGACAAAAAAAATGTCATTGATGATGGCAGGGCCAAAGTAGACTGGAAGGGGGCCAAGGAGCTGCCGCTCAGAAAGCCACAGAATGGTCGCGGAAGAAAAAAGCGGAAGGTATTAACGCAAAACATCCCACCCGTCAGATCGGGGAGGGGGGGGGCAGAAAAAGTGGGGGCCGGCTGCCGGGTGGGACTCGGAAAATCCGAAAAGGAAGCCACGAGAGTGCAGGGCGGTCCGGGAACAGCGTGAGAATGGGGGGGGGGAAAAGTCCTAGAAACCTGGGGGAAGGGGGAAGGTCGACCAGCGTTCTGGGGGGGGGTAAAAAGAAAGAAAAAATCACAACGGAAATTGAAGGGAATAGAGCAAAAACACACTGAAGGAGTAGAAGGATAAAACGGGGGGGGGAAGGGAGGGGTCCGTCTGCAGCAGGTTCCCAGCCATCAAACCGTCCTGGAACAGCAAAGGCTCCCTTCTGGACAAAACCTCCAGAAAAGGTAAAAACCAAGAGCAAGAAGGTCAAGCCCGGCAGCAGCGGGACCGAGAACGTCTCAAGAAGAGGAACCAAGGACAGCCACCCGGGCCCCCGTCGAAAACCCGAAAAAAAAGGGGACGGGCTACAAAGAGACCCGCTAACCAGGGACTTGATTGGAAAGGGGGGGGGGGAGGAAAAGGAATTCGAAAAACGCGACCAGGGCTAGAGAAAAAAGACCGCAAGCGCTAGAAAAAAAAAATCACAGAACCAGAAATTATCAGACAGGGTCAGGAAAAGTCACCATAAAAGGCCCTTAAAAAGAACGCTGAAAAAGTAAGTGAGATACAACTGGTTCGTAAAAATCGGCGCCCAACAAAAAAAAAACGGCACGCCAAAAAATTAATTGAAAAAGATCAGGAAAAAAGGAGAATAACAAAAAAGCAGAAAGCCAAGGGGAAAGGCTTTTTCCCGACCAACCCTTCGAAAAGAGGCTGAATAACCTACTATTGAAGAGAAACAATCACTTAGATGGCAGGTCTGGGGGGGGAAAAAAAGTTTACTGCATCGAACCCCCAGGGAAAAACTTAAAGACGAACCAAAAAACACTACGGAAAGGAAGAAGAACAATCCGCCGAGGCGTTGGAAAACCCGCGATCACCCAAACAGGAAAGGGAGGGGGGAACGGCCTGACAAAAAGAAAAAACTCTAAAGAGGGGTGAAAAATAAAAAAGTCCACCGCGCCCCGAAATCGGGAACTGTACACAAAAAAGGGGGGGAAAGGTCAGGAAAAAAACACAAGAACCTTGGGAGAAGTTCCACTCTCCAGAGAACTAAAAGGGAAGATTCTCCAACCTTGGGCCTCCTTACCAAAGCCAAAAGATCATCGTAGGTCGCCACCCGACCCCACAAGGACCGGGCAGTCTAGTCAAAAGGGAAGCCCACGAAATGAAGAAGCAAGAAGAAGAAAAACTTCCTCGATCCCTGTCCACAAAAGCAAGCCCATCTCTGGAAAGTGTGGGTTACCTCCTGTTTCGGACAGTCTTAAGTCCGGGGGAAAGCGACAAAGGCTAAAAACAGAAACCATGAGGGAAAAAGCAGAAAAAGGTCCACTAAGTTAGATACTTGCGAAACTAAGAAGGGCGAAACTTGGCTAGGTCGGGGTTCGGGGAACCAAAAGGGGGGGGGAGGGAAATTCACGGGCTTGAGAAGTGGGGGTAAAGGTAATCCGGCAGATTCCCTGTCGTGGGAAATGGGGAAAAATACAAAGCCCTAGACAAAGTCTTTCAGGGGGGGAAAACTGCTGTAAACGTCAAGAAACAAAAAGAGTCAGACACATAGCATCACCGGGTTCATGAAAATGATAGAAACTCTCGGGGGTCTCACAAACCGGAAAGCGACGGTTAAAAGATTGAAAAAGTGGAAGGGGAAAGGGGGGGCAAGCCATATTGAACACAGTAAAATGGGGGAGGAAGCCACAAAGCAGAAAGAGAAAGAAGGTCCTGACCGGAATCAGAGAAGAGTCCAAAAAAAAAACCCCAAACCCAAAAAAAAAACACGGCCTGTTGATTTCAGTGTTGATACAAACGGAGAGATAGTCCCCAAAAAGGAGAAAGAAGGGAGTGAGCTTCAAATGCCGTTGGACCGTCCAAACCGGGGCCACTCCGCGAGCCGGTGTGGAGAGAAAGCGGAAAAAAAACTCAAAAAAGGGAAAGGGGTCATTTTTGTTCCTGTGGCATCGAAAAAAGGAAAGTAGAAAGAGGATGAGGAGGAGCCAACTAGGCTAAACTGGACTTTCATGAACACCCCCCCCAAAAAAATAGGAAGACAAGCACCTCGCCTTGTGTTGATGGGAAAAGAACGCTCAAAGCCGGGGAAGTATCACCTTTTCAGACTGGCCCGAAAGAAGACAGGGGGGGGGGACGGCGACGACCAACGAAGTCGAAGCAAGATTGTGGTCGAAAATGGGTCAGAGGGAAAAGAGGATAAAAAAAGATGGAAGGGGGAGAAATTGTCGAAGCCAAGGAGAAAAAAAAGTGCCGGAAGGGGAGGGGGAGCGTCATGTTGCCGGGGGACGAAAAATTCCTAAATTTAGCAAACGGGGGGGGGGGGTGGGAAACTGCAGGCGCCTACGAACTTGAAAAGTGGGGAACGGGGGGAAAATATCCAGAATGACTACTTAACGGAAGAAAAGATCGGTGCCCGCTGGAAAAAGACTTCCAGGGGTACGAAGGTCCAAAAAAAAATCACGGACCCCGATGGGGGGGACCCTGAAAGAACGTTTCTGGAAGGATTAGCAACCAGAAAAAAAGAATGGGAGTCCGGGCGGGTTCAGGTTCAGAGCCACCAGAGAGAAAAAGGAAAAAATACCTGGCAACCATCTCTCAACAAAGGTATTAAAGTAAAAGATATAGATTGATTCCACGAGGGGAAGGAAGGGTGCCGGGTCGGCAACGAAAGGCCAATCAAGAGTCCTTGGTTGCCAAAATCTGAAAAAAAAAAAACGAAAGGGGAAAGAACCTGTCAAACTCTGGAGGTCAAGCGGCAAGGGGGACGGAAGTGAGAAGAACGGCCCACTCGATCTCAGGAAGTACTCAGGGTAAAGGAGAATGAAGGCACAAAATCGAACTTCATTAAAGGAAGAGCGCAAAAGAAAAAAAAAGTTGAGAAAAAAAAAGTTTGCAGCCCTTTGGGTTAGGGGAAAAAAGCGACACACACAATAAGTCTGCAAGGGGGAAAAAGAAGAAAGAGCAGGAGCCAGGTTCGGTCCTCCAAGGTAAAAAAAGAGCAGGAACCAAAAAGGAGGCATTAGTCCTTCAAAGAAAAGAGGGGGAGACCGCAGTTGAAGGGGAAATTCGGACCAGGCCCGATGACAGCAATCTTGGACTGGGAAAAGGGAATGCCAAAGGAAGGAAGGGCCGATGTTCGGAAGGGAAAAAACCTTCAGGTGCGCCCAGGAAATTACCCAAAAGAAAAGAAAATGAGCGGGGTCGATCCACAGCTAGAAAAGAATTCCGGCCGGAAAGTGGGGGGAAAAAGACAGGGAAAGGGAAAAACAGAAAGTGGGTCGCGCCGCGCACCCCCAGCAGCAGCAGGACAGGCATGGAAAGTAGAAGGGAACCGCTGGGCGATCTGACGGAACAAAAAAAAGGGCGCTCGGGGAAGGGAGGATTCGGGCTCTGAACAGGCTGACCTGGCAGGAAAAAGAAAATCAGAAAAGAGAGGAATGCCGCGGACCATAGGGAACGGACTTTTCACCAAGGAGAAGCCGGAAGAACCTGAAAAAAAAGTCCGGGTGTTTTAGAGCCCTTCAGAGGATCCCTAAGGGAGGAAAACCGATATGGAAAGTTGGTTTGGGAGGAAAGATACGTACCCTCCCGGGGGGAATCACGGTGAAAAGTCTGCGGAGAGGGGACAAAACTCGGCATCTATCCGGGAAGGATGGTAACTTCTAAGGGGAGAGAAAACACTCATCTGGGACGAGGAGGGAAGGACTTTTGGGGATAACTTAACTTAAGGCATGCGAACAATAGCGAAATCGGAGGCGTATCCGATAATTATTCACCCCGGAGGGCGCAGGGATTGGAGAAAATGGGTTAGGAAAGGGAAATCGTAGACGAAAAGGACAGGGGTAAGCCCGCGCCTTCGATGGTTTTGGGGCACTTTATTTGCTGAAACCGGTGGAGGGGGGCATTGGGAATACATGACCTTTCGATGTGGGGGAAAAAATTGGGGGGCTTTTTGGTGGGTCATGAGTCTTTGAGGGGGGCAGAAATGAGGAGGGAGAAGGCTTCCTCCTTTGGTGGCCGTTATCCCAAACAAATGGTGTGCAGCACAAAAAGGTCTGAGAAACGGAGTTCCTTCTGATTGGCCCTTAGGTTTGTCAAGCCAGGGGGGGGGTAACAGGGAGGTCATCGAGCCCCGAAGGTCTCGGAAAAAAAAGCGTTGTGAGCACTTAAAGAAAGTGGGGAGGAAAACGTGTCGAGGGGCTTATTTCGGGAAGGGGGGGGTGTGGAGAAAAGTGAAAGGAAAGACCAGTCAAAAATCGGGCAAGCCAGCAAAAAGAGGGGGTCTGAAGGGGAAACAAAAGAAGGAAAACGGGCTGGTCGGCCAATACCTTTCAGTGTTCTGACAGGGGACGGAGTCGGGAACAGGGAAAAAATCTTGGGGGGGTTGGAGCAAAAAACTCAAAAAAAAAAGTGCCAGAGTCTCGGTCACCGGAGTCCGAATCGGGAAGGTTAAAAAATTATGGAAAAAACGGCCAGTGGAAAACAAGGAAAGTATGGGCAAAGGCCGAAAAAGTCGTAGCCAGAAGTAAAGGCCCGGAGAAAAGAATGGGAAAGGGGGAAAGGGTCGTTCGCAGTCACCAGGGGTCATCAATCAAAGGAGGGGGCCAGTCATGGAACGCGTCGAGGGTCCAAAGGGACGAATAGGGGAAAAAGCAGGGAGGGCGCGGCCGGCAAAAGGCGAGTGTTTGCCAAGGTGAAGGGGGACGGAAAAAATGGGAAGCACTGAGAGGCTGAAATAGGGAACTTCTGGGCCCGAGACAAGAAAAACTTGGGGAAAAGATAAAGACTCAAAACACAAGGAGGAAATGATGAAAAGAGGAGGTACTCTCGGGAACCTCAGGGGATGATGCGAAAGAAAAAGGTTTTGGCGACGCCTCCAAAAAAAAAAACCCACGCGCAACGGAGGGGAAAACTCAAAAAAAAAAAAAAAAAAGCCCCGCTGGCCCCCGGCAGAGTCCGACAAAAAAAGCTAACAGCAATCGCACAAAAAAAAAACAGGGAAAAAACGCCCCGCGAAAAACACGGCCAGCAACGCCGAAAGAAGATGAAAAATAACTGGGGGGCCGAAAAGGAAAACCGCAGAACGTAAAAGAACGACCTGAACACCGACCCTGAGGAAAAAACAGCGTCCCGGCCCGAAGAAATCTCCCAGGAAGGGGGGGGGAACCCCGGAATCGGGGCCCAAAATGGAAACTCAAAAAAGGGAATTGCCCAAAAAAAAAAAACATTCAGGGGAAAGAAGATCGCCTGCCGGCACCGTCGCAAAACACAAGCCGCAAAAGCAAAAGGAAAGATCGAAGAAACTGAAGGCCGTAAATACCAAGTTAACTAGGGGCCCGGACTGCCGCCTACGCAAAAAAAATTCGAAAAGGGAAAAAGTAGATTCGTCAGACCAAAAACAACGTGTCTCAAAACGAAGATAAAAAAAAATGGGGGAAACCACCAAAACAACCGTTTAAAAAAGACATCGAAAAAAAACCAACGACATCCGCGAAAGAAACGATCTGGATAAGCAAAATAAAAAAACCGCCGACACCGCGGAAGTTTTCACCACGCGAAGACCAGGGAAAAGGGGGCGACCGTTTGGGAATCAAAAAGGAAGGACGCAGCACATAAAAATGAGAACGCGAGGCAAACAGCAACGGGAACGAGTAAAAGGGGGAAAAAAAAGGCCATGTTAAACAAAGCCAATTGGGGGAAGAAACCCGACCCGTGCTACACACAGGAATGAAAACCATGGGGGAAAAATCGAGGGAAACGCCGGCTAAACTGGTTCGGCAGTTCAAAAAGAAAAAAAAAAGCCCAGGAAAAAAAAGATGGTCAATACCTCGACCCGGACCTACAACCACGAGGATTTCCTTTCCGAAGTGGGAAAAAACCTCAAAAAAAAAACACGAACTACTGAAGGGAAATACAAAAGTTCCCACCATAAGGGAAAGACAGGAGGGAAAAGGGTCATCATTCTGAAACGATACGAAAGGAACCATCAGAAACTCATTGGAGCGCAAAAAGAGATAGGGGGAAAAAGTAAAAACCTTTTCCTCCGAAACGTAGGAAAAACCGAATGGGAGGAGGTGAGGAAACGCAGGGGGGACCACCAGTCAGTGGCGAACCCCAAAAAAAGTATGAAAAAAGCATGAGTGAGGGAAGGGGCTTCTGACAGCTCGCTGAGAGAAAGGACTAAACCCGCGTCCTTTACTGGTACAGGTAAAGGGAAAAAGACGGCCAAAGTCATCCAAATGACGAAGAAAAAAAGCCGTGAAGGGGAGTCAAAAAAGGAGGATCAAACAATTCCTTCCTAAAAAACAGAAAAGAGGGGGTGTTACCCCGAATGACGGCCAAGGTGGATGGGTCAAGGAAGAAGGGCCGACCCCAAAACTTCTAGAAGGGGAGGCCGCCAAAAATAGGGTGTCACCACGAAGAATTACGGAAAGCAACCGCCGCCCCGAGGGGGGAATCAATTCCGGGCGTGACTGCAAAAAAAACTCGCCCAGCGTCATCTAGGCGGAATTCAAAAAAACTCCATGTGAGGCCAGAAAAAAAAGGGTGCTCTCTGAACACCATTAGGTGAGGGGGAAAACCAAGAGAATTTTAAAGAACCTGTTAAGGAAAGAAAAAATCTCCGGAAATTCAGCGAAGGGATCGAAGATCGGAGAATAATAGTATCTACAGGCTGGAAAGGGCCTGGGGAAAAAAAAAAAAGTATATGTGAGCCCTTAAGCCAGTAGAAAAAAGGAAGGGGGGGAGGGGGAGTTGTCCGGAAAAAAGAAAGTAGGAAAAGGGATCCAGGGCCGGTAAAAGGACGTCCTTGAACCTTGCGGGGAATAAGGCTAAGGAGAAGGGATTTCGAGTTGAAAAATTCTTTGGTACGTAGGAGACCATGGGGGGAGAGCCCAAAACAAAAGGGGGTAGCGCACCCCACGAAAAAAGCCCAAGTGGGCCGATGCAGGTGGGGGCAGGGGGGGAAGCAGGGTCTTCAAACCCCAAGAAGAAAAGCCTTGGGGGTGGGGGGAACTTCAGGGGAAAAAAAAGATCCAAAAGAAAGGAAGACACTCGGGTTTGGCAAACGGGGACAGCGAGTTATAACAACGGAAAAATGGAGGTACCGACCGTAAAGAGCAAAGTGGATCGCCCCTTAAGGACAAGCCAAAAACAGGGAAAGGAGGGCGGGGTCCCCCGAGGGGGGAAGAAGGGGGGGGATATTCTGGAGCGTCTTCAGATTTGTAGAAGAAAGAGACGAAAAAAAAAAGTGAAAAAAGTAAACCCCAACATCCGGAAACAAAAGGAAACCTCAGAATGACAACAAAAGGGGGGGAGAATGCGGGTCCAAGTCCTTCGTCGTTGCCAGGAGAACGGAAAAAAGACAGAAAAAAAAAACTGGGGGAAAAAAAAAAACCCACAAAGGCAGGCAGAGAAGTCGGGGGAACCGTAGGCAGGACCCAATAACGGACCAAAAAAAGGGGGAGGAAAGGGGGAATTAGCTTCGATCAGTCAGGCCAGCGGATAAGAAGCTGCAAAAAAACCAAATACCCTGGGGGTGATTAAAAAAAAAAAAAAGGCGTCAGGGGTAGTCGGGAAGGCGTCAGAAAAACAAAAAAAGGGGAAAATGGCAGGCCCAAAAAACTTGGGGGGGGAACGGGAACGCTAAAAAACATCGGAAAGGGGGCGGAACGGGCGAGAAAATAGAATCGATCAACATTTTTGAAGTCCTAGTTCAAGAATCATAATGCCGGCTCATTCAAAAAAGGGGGAAAAAAACAAAAAAAAGGTGGGGCCTTTAAAGGTCACGAAAAGAAGGGACAGGGAGCCGGAATGGGAAGAAAAACATAACCAACCAGTCCGAGGGCGATTGAAGGAAAAGGTTGAGTCCAACATTCTGTGAAAAAGCCACACTTCAGCCAGCAGAGGAGATAGCTTAGCGCATGAATTCCCTTAGGGGGCCAGGGAAAAAAAGGGAAGTGAAAAAAAAAGGGGAGAAAGACCTCCATCTAAGCGAAGACTCGGCTGGATCCTTGGCCTAACTTTGGGGAAAAAAAGGGGGGAAAGAGAAGACCATTTCGAAATATTTCACGCCGAACGCCTAAAAAAAAAAAGGATGGAGAGGGGCTCTGTAACAGGGGCCCCCCGTCGGAAACTATCAAAAAGATGGTCCGCCATCCGAATAGGGAAGCACCGAAAAAATGTCCCAACTTTTCATCGGGGGTAACCGGCAAAAAGGTGGGGGGGAGGCAAAGAAGGGAATCAGCTGGAGCCAGCCGATGAAAGCTAAAAATTTGAGATTAACGGGGGGTAGGCTAGCCGAAAGAAAAAAGAAATTGGCATGGATTTTTATGGGCCATGGCGACTCAAGAAAAAAAGAAAATTAACGGGGAAAAAACGAACAAGCTGACGATTTCGCAAAAAAAGGTACGGGGGGGTGGGTGCTAAACGAAGGAGGGGGACCTGCGCGACCCCACCCAAAGAGGGGAATCGTATCAAATGTCCTCAAGATTGGGAAAATGGGGAAAGAGGTCAATGCCCGGGCGGGCCGCAGGAAAAAATCGAGGGCGAATCTCACAGCCCTCGGAAAGAAAAGAAAAAGGAATGTTTGCAAAGGGGAAGGCTTGACGCAGGGACAAGGTGTGGCGGGCAAAAAAAAAACAGAGGGAGAAAAAAAAAGACCGTGGGTCGTGCACACACGGTCTCGGGGGCCTTGGTTGTCAGGGGGTGGGAAAGGGAAAGGAAAAAAAAAAACCAACGTGAGGTCTGGCTGATGCCGGCACGTCAAAAAGAAGGGGTGTAAAAAAAGAGGAAAGGACCGAACAAAATGGTGGTGGCAGCAAAGGATTTTACGAAGCCCCAAGCCGATCGTTTGAGGGGGGGGGGAAAACCAACGGTTTGACGCAAGGGGTCGGGAAAAAATGTGGAAAAAAGAGGTGCACCGGGTCCGCCCACGGAGCCGCTGGGAAAAAGGCAAGAGAGCGGCGCTTGCTCACCGAGTCACCAGGAGGGGTCTCTCGGATGTCGGACGGGGGAAACTGGGGGGACAAGAAACCACGTTCACCCACTTTCTGCGGGGTCAGACCTGCAGAAAAGGAAAGGCGGAAGCAAAAAGTCGCGGCCTGTCAGACAAGCTCGTAAAAAAGGAAAGAGGGGAAAAAAAGTCTAGCACGGTCCGGATGGAAAGTCAGGGGGGGGGGTTAGGGCAGAAAGGAGCAAGGGCGTATAACCGGATGGGGCAGCGAAGAGGGCAGGAAGTTTGGAAAGAACTCCTGCAAGTGACAGTGCCGGGCCAGGGGAATGGAGCAAAAAGGCTCGAAACAGGAATCTTTCAAAGCCAAAAGATCGGAGGGAAAGGGGGTAGTTCAACATTTAAAGTCGGGAACAGGGGAGAGATTGAAATTGGCCCGGAGAAGGGTTTGAGCGTGGAACGGGAAAGATGGGGGAGGGAAAGAGGAATGATTTGGCTTCGGGAAAAAGTCCGATTGTTGACAAGGAGTGATGGGGGAAAAAAGGGGTTGTGGGAAAAAAAAGCCGGCCCCCTGGAGAGGGGGGAAACTGTTAGAAGAAGAAAAAAAGTCTCACAGAGTTCGTCAAGAAAAAAAAAATGAGGAGGGGGAGATATATCACTCTCGGCGCAAACGGGTAGAAAAATTTCCAAAAAAAAAAAAAACAGGCAGCAGGCTGTTAAGGGCAAACTCCGGAAGGAGGACCCAACCCATCGGGAAAGAGGCCCCGCAACCTCCCAAAAGAGAGCCCTGGGGACCGGACTAAAAAAAAAAAAAAAAGACACAGAAGGAAAAAAGGGTGACCCCCGGAAAACACTGTCAGAAAGGACTCCCCACAAAGGGGAAAAGGCTGGTTTTCCTGAAACGGGGGAAAGTTGACAAAAAAAATAAATCACTACCACCGCCGAAGCGCCCTAGGGGAAGGGAGTAAACGAGCTGGCCCATCAAAACGGGAAAAGACCATGCCAAGATAGAAAAAAAAGCGTATCAAAAAAATGCACCCTAAAAAGAGCAAAAAAATCAGGTGAACCGGTCGCCCTTGGCGACTCAAAACAGGTCCTCAAAAAAAAGAAAAAAAAACAGAGAAAAAGGGTCAAGGGAAAGAAGACCCCTGAAAAATGCCCACTTGGAAAATAGCAAGAAAAAGTGCGAAAAGAGGGCAGATGAAAGGAGGAGACAGATCAGAGTATGGAGGGAGGGATCAACACATAGAGGGGGAATAATCCCTAGGAACGGGGGGGGAAAAGTGTGGGGGGAAGTGGGGGAAACAACATCTTACGCCAAACCAAAACAACAATCCACTCCTAGAAATAAAAAATTCGAAAAAGGAGAGGGGAGGGCCAATGCTCCACGCATCGAAGGGGGGAAACTCGGGGGGGAAATCACTTGCGGGGGCCCCCCCCAACAAAAAAAAAGGAGGAGACCATGCAGATTGCAAAATCCTAACTCAACAAAAGGCCGGAAAAACACGACAATACCCGATGAATAATCAATGGAGCAGGACAAACCAGGGGATTCCAGCGAAAAAAAAAAAAAGACGTGAACACACAGGAAGACGCAAGGGGAGAAACCGAAAAAAGGGGACTCCCTAAACCGCCCAAATGCCCCAAAACCAAGGAAAAAGAAGAAAAAGGAAAAGGAACCAGGAGAAAACGGGGTTTCAGGGAGATCAAACAGAAAGACCACATAAACTTACTTGCGTGAAAAAATTCAGGGGAAAGATAGTAAAAGTGAAAGAGGAGAAGCACGCTCGATAGAAAACTTTACCAAACCTCGAAAAAGCGTGTAGAGACCAACTCGAAACCGACTTAAGTCTAGATGGAAGTCGCACTGGGGGAAAAAAAAACGGGGAGTCGTTTTCTGCAAAAAAAGCGACGGGGACGAGAAAGAGGGGGGGAGGGGCAAAAAAACCACGTGATGGCAGGTTCAAAGTCTCAAGGAGGGCAAAAGAGGAAAAGAGGCCCAAAAATACCACTAATTCAAAAAAAGGAAGTCTGGAGGAAAGCCTAAAACAAAAGCATCGCTCAGCCGGTTCATTCGTGCTAGATCAGCGAAAACCAGGGGGGAGCAGACAAAACACACCAACTACAGGGGGAAAAAAGGGGGGACCCAGGGCGGACATGCCACACGCTTGTCGAGATGGGGAGGGCAGAAAAAAACGAGAAAGCCATATCCGGCGGAGGTTCGGAGAGCCTGAAAGAACAACCCGAGAGGACTAATTTTACCAAACATATCAGAACAAGGCAAGGAAGGGAGCTTTTCATAACACTTGGTGAAAAAGAAACGGGACAGAAAGAGGCCTCCCCGTTGCTCTCAAAACTAGGGCCAAGAGCCCCCAAAGAGGGGTAATTACGATGGGAAGCGGAAGGAGTTCCATTTTGCCGCCCTAAAGCACGGAAATTCAGGAAAAAGGAAACCGAGAAAAGACCTGGGTGCAAGCTGGGAAAAGGGTCGAAAAATAAAGGGGAGATCCCGAAGACACATAGGCAAGCTTGGGGGGGGATTCTCAACGGCCCTGTCAAAGCGAGACTTATGAAGGGAATAGTAAAGTACAATTCAAACTTTACAAAAGGGGGGTCGTGCAAGGTTAAGGGGGGTAGTGAAGGGGGGAAAAAAGTAATAAGGAAAGAAAAAAAATGATACGACATGGTCAATGAGAACAGATTGTCGAGAGGGGAAATTACCGCCAGGCTATTATGGTTAAAAATCTGGGAAACTTAAGGGGAAAACCCCCAAGACGAAAAATTCGGGAAAAGGGGGGGTTCAGCTCCTTCCTTACCAAAAAGGATAAAGTGGGGGAAGCCCGTATAGGCAGTTACGACTATACGAAAGTCACGGGGAAAAAGGGAGAAATTCAGGGGGGGGGAACTGCCGTAAGGGAAAAAGGACTCAAGACAGAGGGGGCCAGGGAAACGACCTAGGTGAATGCCATCCTTTTCTCATGAAAGGAAGCATGGAAGGAGAAGAATGCATTTGCGGGGGGCCGTTCGACGGCACCGGAGGACGGGAAAGGAAAGCCATCTAAAAAATCAACAAAAAAAAAAAGAACGGAGGGGGGGAAAAGGATGGGATTCAGGAATTTCCTGTCGAACGCCAGAAAAGGCCAGGCTACGAAGGAAAGATCCGAGAAATACTTTAAGCACAGGATGGGGGTCCCAACAAGCGCGCAAAAATTTCAACGGGAAGTAGGCCGCGTCACTGAATCGTAAAGAAAAAGTGGGAAGAGTGTATAAAAAGCTTCTTGGGGTAAACATATACACCAAAAGGGAGGGGCCGGCGGAGGGGCGGCCTCTCATTAACAAACCAAGAGGGACAGTGTCTGCCTTTGGTGAGTTCCCAAGACAGGACCCAGGGAGAGGCCAAAACAGGGGGGCTGGAAGATCAAAAATCTCGGGGGGAATCACAGGGGGCATAAAGAATAAAAAGGCGAAATCAAAATTCTTGAGTAGCCTGGGAACCCGGAGCCTTCAAAACGACAAACCTAGGAGTCCTCTTGACGAAAAAGCCAGAAACCCCGTCCACAAAAGAAGAGGGCAAGTTACGTTGCGAGAAACCGTAGGCGCAAGGGGGGCAGCACTAATATGCGGGGGGCTCAATCGAAAGATCAGAAAAGACCGGGCCGGAAAAGGAACACAGAGGGGGGAAACCCATTCCAGGGGGGAAAAGCAAGGTGAGAAAAGAAGGAGGAAACAACACCCGGTCCTCAGCGGTTTCTGCACCGCATGGGGGGGCAGGCCTGGGGGGAGAAAGGCACAGAACGCTCCTTAATCTTGGGAGGGGGTCGGACGGCGGAGAAGGAGTACGCCACTGTCGCTCAATCTCGAAGCCGGGGGAAAAAATCGAAAAAGAGGGTGTCAAAAGGCAAATCAAGATCGGGTGGGCCGTCGGGGGATCCAATTCTAAAGAAAGAATTATCCATCCGGAACAGCTGACAAAAAAAAAAAGATTAGGGGCCGTAGGGGAAGGGGGACTCGTGTACAAGAATTGCAGACTTTCTTGGTTGAAGGACCCCGGACATGACAAAAAAAAGGGAAAGGAATTCCTTCTGACTTGAACAAAAACGAGCAGACAAAAGGTCGCAAGGAGGACGAAAAGGGGCGCCATGCCCATCAACAAACCAATCTCACGTTCCCGAGGAGAGGAAATGGAAAAAAAAAAAAAGGCCAAGGTATGCTCTGACACTTAGGGACCGCGGGGAAAGGGGGAGATGAGGAGCGCTAACGAAGTTTCTAGAACCTCAGCCTCAAAAAAAAGGAAAAATTTGTGGGGGGCAAGGAAATTGTCTGTAAGCGACCGGGGGGGGGGAGGTGGGGAGAGAAAGCCCACCAGTATTCAGTGAGGGGGCCTCCATTGACATTGGAAAAAAAGGGGAAGGGGGAACTCTCTACGCCGTGTGGGAAGGGGGAGGGGAAAGAGTAAATCAACTGGGGTGTAGCCCAAGACCCCAAAAAGGGGGTTTGGGGGCAGTGATGTGAAGCGAAGCGTCTCGGGATTGGGCCCAGGGTAAAAAAGGTGAGCAGGTAGGAGGGATCTCATCATGGGAAAAAAATTATGATGCGGGTCGAAAAAAAAAGAGTATGAAAAACGCGGAGACGCCCGTTTGTGGTCCAGATGCGCCTCAAAGTAGGAGGCCTAAAAAAAAAAGGGACCGGGAAATTGGGGGGAGATGGAAAAAACACACGTGGTAAATGGGGAACGCAGAAAAATCGCAGGACCAAAATAGCCAGCAGGCCTGCCGACGTCGCGCCTTCGGCAAAAGAAAGCAGGGGGGGAGAAAAAAGAGGCCAAAGGGGGAAGGGGGCCCTTTCTGTGACTCGATGAAGGAAGAGGGGCAGTGGTTGGAAAAAGGGGGACGCAATCCGAACGAGAGCCTCGCTGTTTCACCTGATGGGGGAAAAATCGGCAGAAAAGGGGTGCAGGAAAAGGGAAAAAGTCGACTGTAGGGGGCCGGGGATGCGCCCCGGGAGAGAGAAGTCTGTACGAAACGAAAAGAAGAGACTTCGTCCGTCACCCGTGTCGATAAAAAGAAAAAAACATCTGAGGAAAAGAAGTTTCGCAGGTCGAGGCGCCGGCTGTTCGGGGGTTAATGAAGACAGGGAGAAAATCTGGACAAGCTATGGGGGAAAAGGGGACAAGGCTCGTTGGACGTTTATCAATCTGCGGCGGCTTTAACAGAAAAAGAAGGGGGGGGGGGGCTTACGAAAACGGGGGGAAGGAAAAAT
>Ga0179593_1597128_pt1 | contig 18344 bp, 22 predicted proteins | sample CZODoug2_1_08_16_FD_185931 | JGI IMG/M metagenome (GOLD analysis project Ga0179593, IMG submission 185931) | Vadose zone soil fungal communities from Angelo Coast Range Reserve, California, USA - CZODoug2_1_08_16fungal (PacBio error correction) | ecosystem: Environmental > Terrestrial > Soil >...
AAAAAACAACGCTCGAAAAAGCACCATTTTTCTGTCCTCGGCGCGTAAAGAAGAGAAGAGGTTCACCACCACCGTTCCCTTCTTCGAGAAGAAAGAGAGCAGAAGGAGAAAGTTCACGTCCATTCCCCAATGATCCATCATTTCTAGGGGGAAGGAGGGACCTACATGACCAGCATGACCGTTAATAGGGCAGAAAAAAAAAAAAAGGAATCCTTCCACCTTGGGAACTAAGATTATGTCATCGCTCCGGACGGGAAGGATGCCCGCCCGCCACCGGAGGAAAAAAAAAGGGAAGTACTCTCTCTTCCGCCCGGACGGAAAAGAATAACGAAAAAGGAGACATCTTCACATACAGTGGAGGATAGTAAAAGACCCTGGCCTCCACCGCGAGAGAAAGTAGAGAAAAGAAGAAGGCATGGCTTTTTCCTCCGTGCAGGGAAGCAAAGGCCTACCTCTGCCTGGTGAAGGCCTTTCCTTTTTGCAGACGGGGGGGAAGGGGAAAAAGGAAAAAAAAACTTTCCTTTCCTAAGGGAAAGAGTAGTAAAGGAACCTTCTCCTTCCTGCTGAAAGGAGAGCTGCCCTCCTGCTAGCCTTCCAAATGGAAAGTACAAAAAGAAAAAAAGGTGGTGTGGAGGATAATTCCAAAAGAAGAAGACGATTTCGTTCTACTGCTGGAAGAGAAGGGAAAGGACGCTGGCGCTCACCCATTCAGGAGAGAGAGGGAAAGAAGATCCTCCCTTATCTACTTCCGTAGAAGACAACGTGTCGAGTCCTGTGAACAGGCAGAGGGAGACTTTACCTTCCCGGAGAAAATTAAGAAGACATCATCTCCTCACCCGCTGAACATGGGAAAGAGAAAGGGGTCCTGGTTTCATCCCGCACCAGGAAAGAGGGGGGGGCTATCATCTCTTCCTGGGAAGAGGGAAAGGGGCCTTCTCTTTCAGCTTCCCAGTAGAGGGACGTAGGAAAGAAGAGAAGGGCCCTTTTCCGATGTCAGGCAGGGGAAAATGGGCTATTTTCCGCGTGCTAATAGGAAGGAATAGGAGGGCCCGGCGATCCCAACTCTGCGTCGCAAGGGAGAAGGGGGGGAAAGAGCTTTACCCCTAACTAAACAAAGGGACCCCCGAACTTTGTCTTTTCCGTGAAGGGAAACGAGGAAAAAAAAAAAAAGCTTAACACCAGCGAAACAACAAAATGGAAGAATGGAAAAGAACCTAGACACTAAAACATCCTGTTAAGGGAAAAAAAAAAGACACACCCATCCGTCCAAGAACGGAAAAGGGAAGTACTTCTCAACACAAGAAAAGAAAGATGAAAAGGAAAAAGACTTACTTATAACTAATCTTCTCCTCAAGAGGAGGTGGAAGGGAGAGAGATTTAAGTGATTCCCTTTGAGGGAGTAGAGGGCGTTTCATACACCGGAAGGCAAGGATAGAAGGAGGGAGGAAAGGGGTTATCCATCTCCCTCATGAAAGGAAAAAAGGCACTCCCTCCACCACCTTTCCTCCGAGTGAAAAGGAGACCCTAAACCTGACAGGAGGCAAAAAGAAGAAACCCCGATCCAGTGGAGGGAAAAGAAAGGTATGTTTATCCCGTCTTGCATTAAGCAGAAGGTCTTGGTTATCGGGGGGGGAAAATACACCTCCACGATCCGTCCGGGAAGGGGGGCGAGATTGACGCGGGATGACCGCGTGGGGGGGAGTCTGTCGCGTCTTTCCTAACGGGAAGAGAAAAAAAGGCGAATTAGTTTCGCAAAGGGAGGGGAAATCCTAACGTGCTAGTGCTCACGCGGGAGGAACCTCAGCGTGATCCCGCCGAACCCGGCGAGGTAGGAGGTGTAAAGCAGCTGAGCGGTTACAGAAGGAACAAACTTTCCACCCCGGTGTGCCAAGGGGGTGATGCGCCTCTTCCTTGAGCAGGAAAAGAAGGGAAAGGGAGATCGAAACTCTCCGGGCCTTTAGGCTTGCAGAGATGGGGTTCCGTCCAGGTCCACGGTGGGAAGGGGTCTCCTCTTTAAATTCAAAAGGGGGGACGGAGAGTGGGAACGAGTGGCTCATCATCATCTGCTAAGAGGGAATGCCCGGAAGGGGGGGAGGAGTTCAAAAAGGTAGAAGGACTTCCCTCCTCCAAGGGGGGAAAGGGGAAGAAGAGGGAAATACTCCCTGGTGTCGTCCTTCCCGAGAAGAAAGAAAGGGTACGGAGCGTTTTCGTCCCTGCACCCACGATGAGAAGAGGAAGGACCCCGTCACTCTGCTTCCAAAAAGAAAGGTTCCAACTCCTATCCTCAAGGGAAAAGGGGAAGCATCAGACGGTAAATATTCCCCAAAGATAAAAAGCCGTAATTTGTTCCCGCCCTCCGGCACAAGGTAACAAAAAGGGACACGTCCTTTTTTTGCAAGGAGGGAAAGAAAAAGGGAAAGTGCGAAAAAAAGGGAACTTGCCCTCTTCAGGGTCCGGACAGGTAGAGGGGGAATTCCTTTCTTTTAATCATGGAAATGGGCCCAGCCCTTTCTTACTAGAAGAGAGGAAAGGGGGAGGATAAAATATATATGATCCTTAATACAGTAGGAAGGGGAGGGGGGAGCCTAACCACCATTCCCATAGAGGAGAAGGAACAACAACCACTTCATCCTTTCGTAATACCGGAGGTCATGTCAATACCGCCGGGTTAAGGAACTACCTTCCACCCCTTACGTGTAAAGAAGGGAAGGGGCCGGGGTGAAGGGGGATTTCTTTGTCCAACTGCGGAAGGGGGAATATCTCTTTTTCATCTTCCATAGAATGAAGGGGAGGCCATCACCGTTCATCCTGTGTGGGATGGGAGCACCTTTCCTCCTGAAAGGGGAGACACCGATCCCTCTTCGTGGAGAGAAGAGAAGGCGAAGGCCTGCCAACCTTTTTCCATTTCAACGGGGAGAAATCAACTGGGGGAAGATTTCTACCCTTCTGCACGCCTAAATGAGGAAGGGAAAATGGCTGCGCGCCACTCGGGCAGCGAGGAATCACAAGAAAGAACTTTAACTAGGTATACAAAAGGGGAGGAATGTTATACACCTACTTCACCGACCGCACGGAAAGGAAAGATAGGAGGGAAAAAAAGCACGCTCATCCGCACCTTCGAGTTCATGGAATGAAGGAAAGAGGAAGAAGGGAGGGGAACAACCTTTTTTTACCTGGTTTGTGGGGGGGGGAAAGGGGATCAGTGGGGGATTCTCTATCACTACACCGACCGACAATAGACGAAGGGAATCCAGAATTACCGGAAATTAAGGGGAACTACCTTTTAAAAGAAGGGGACAGAGACCAACTTTGCGAACTAATGAAGACAAATGGCAGAGAACTCCTCTACTACTACCACAAAAAAAAAAAAAGGGCAATCTTCCTTATTTCTTCCGGAGAGGGAGGAAAGTGACGCCTCACCACGAATGACCAAAAAAAGGTAATAAAGACTAGGGGCAGGGGTAACCTCATCCTTTCCAATCCACTGTAGGAAAAAGGAAAGGGGGAGGAACTCAAATTCCGGGGAGGTTTCACCGCCGGAGGTCCGGGAAAGTCACTCAGGAGAAAGGGGGGAAAAAATGGCTTCTTTCTCTTGATGAAAAAAGAAGAAAAAGGCTGAAGGCTCTCCTTGCTTGGACGGGTATGAAGATCTCCCCCCCCTCAACGCTAAAGAAAAGCACTTCTTATTCGCCCGATGAGGGGGAAAGAAAGGAAAACTTTGGGAGGTTTTTCTTTCGGAATCGGGGACCGGGGGGGGGGGCCGCTGGCTGGGAGCGGGGAAAAGGGGAGGGGGAAACTAACGCTTTTCTTTTCGTATGTTTTGAGAGAAAAAGGGGAGGCCCAAGGTTGCGCCTTTTTTTTCCAGCGGGGTGCAAGGGTCGCAGAGACGTGAGGAGCCAGCTCCACGTTGTAGTTCGGGGGCAAGAAGGGGAAGAGGTACCTGCGGACCTTTGCGAGAAGGGGGGGGAGAGAACGTTTCGCATCCCTCGAAAGACGAGAAAGCCGTCGCCGTCTGTGCCATGGGCCTGACATAAAGAGCCCGCGTACTGTCCGCTTAAGAGAAGGGGGACAAGGAAAAAATATTGCTAGAACACCCTTTCGTCCCCTTCGCGGGGGAAAAAAACGGGAGCCGTTCTCCCGAAAAACGGAACAGAAAAAGGAGTCTGATGCTCAGCTCCCGCCTGGAGAAAAAAGTAGGTCACCGTCAGCACCGCAGAGAAGAACTCGCGGTAGAAAAAAGGCTTCTCCCTCTTCTATCATATAGGAAGAAAGAAAAGGTGAGCCATCTTAAACCGTTCGGCGGAGAGAAAGAAGGAGACATGTGCGTGTTGACTTCTCCAGAAAAGAAAAAAAAGAATAGCTACTTTCATCCTGGGGGAAAAAAGCTCTCCTGGAGGTCAAGAGAGAACGAGAAAAAAATCTACCTTGCTCTTCCCTACCAGAAGGAGGAGGGACAAGGACCTTTCACCAGGACCGGCTGAACAGAAAGGACCGGCTACCCCCAATCAGCCATGAGGAAGGCAGTCATCATTCCCTTCAGGCAAAAGTCAAGAAGAGGAACAATTCCCGGAGGGAGAAAAAGGGGGGAGTAGGGTCATTATCGACTTCTTACAGAGAGTGTATGAGGTCTTTTCATTCAAGGCTAAATAAGGGGGAGGTAGAAGATGTCTCCTCGTTTTCACGACCGGGAAGAAGAGGGAAAGGAGGAAAGAAAGTCGTTCAACTCCATTGGGATGTCTTGTACCGCGGGTGGAGGAAGGAAGGGAAAGGCGCGTTCCCGGCCTTCCTCTCTGGACAGAAAATATAAAAACGAGTACCATTTTTCCTCGATTGAAAGAGGAGAAACGGCCCTAGGACTGGGTCCTGATGGGAATGGGGGACACTCCATCACGTTCCTCTACAGGAGGGAGGCCATCCGGAAGTTCTCCACATGTACAAAGGAAAGGGGGACGCCGACGCCCGGGCCCGGTTTTTTGTGGAAAAACAGGGAGAAACAGGGGAAAAAGATGCCACCCCCTGGTTCTGGCTGGGGAGAAAGAGAGGAGGGAAAAAAAAGAGGAAATTCTAAACACAACTGTTAGTAGGAAAAGATATAGATCCCGAACGTATGAAAGAAGAAGGAAAAAAAGGTGCTGCCTCGGTCGCTTACCGCATAGAAGAGGGAGGGGCAAGGGTGGCCACCACCACCCGGCAACGGGAGGAAAGAAAAAACGGGGGTTCAAAGGGTTTTTACATTGTGTAGACCGGCAAGGAACGGACGAAGAGTGTCTCCTGTCCGGTTCGCTACATGACCATAAGGAAACGTTGAAAAAAATAGCCCCATCATGCCCCGGCCAGAGGAGAAGAAATTCCCTCTATCGCGGCGTAGGTGAAGAAGAAAAAGGGCAGAGATGGTCCCGCGGCCAGGCCGAAAAAAAAACTTGCGTTTGAACGACTCCTTCAGCCGGGCAGGGAAGAGAAAATCAACACACGAGAATCTACATCTTCTACAATACAGTTGGAGGAATGAAGAGGAAAACACGCCCCCTGGCCTCCACCGGGAGAGAGGAAAGGACAAATCCCCTCGAAGAGGGGGGAAGAGCCACGGTCCTTTTTCCGCCGTAAAGAGGAAGGTGCCGACAAGGGAAGGGGGGAAGGGAAATGGCCTTTCCTTTTTCATCTTTCCTGGGGAAAGAAAGGGTGAACGGAGGTCCCTCCTCCTGTCGGGTTCAGGTAAAGGAGACAGTGCTCTTCTATTCTCTCTGAACGAAGGAAAAACCTTTTCACTTCTCTTACTTCTGGGGGGGGGGAATCCAGAAAAGGCCCTCACCCTGCTGGAGGAGAAGCAACGGGTTTTCCTTCGTTCCCTCTGGAGGAGAAAAAAAGGTCTCGCAGGAAAAAAAAGCGATAACTCATTCTGGAGAGAGACTTGGACTTCCTCTTGCGGTATGAAGGGGAAGAATTCTTTATCTGCCGCAAAAGAGAAAAAACAACGCTTCTTACCTGGGACCAGGGAAAATGGGGGGTCATCCCTCACCCTTCCAGAGAAAAAAGGGACGAAAAAGCCTTCCTGGACAGCGGGATCCTTAGAAAAAGGTACGCTGGCGTCGTCTCCGAGCGCAAAAATGGTAGAAGAAAAGGCTTCTATCTGTCCCGAGCGAGATTACTTTCCTCGAGGAGGTGTAGAGGAAGGATACCACTCTGCTCTCCCAGGTGGAAAAAAGGGTTCCCCATTCTTTACCAAAGGAACGCCTTTATCTGCTCCACACGATGGGAAGGGGAGGAGCCACCTGCACACCATCTTGAACACCCAGGAGACAAAAAAAAAAAAGAAAAGAAGAAGACAGCCTTTAATTCACAGCCCGCCTAGGGAAAGGTACCAAAAATAAACCATCCATGCCCGGCAAGGGACCAAACCAACGGCAGAAACGATTCCGACAAAGAACCCAGGGGGGAGCGGCGCCTCAGAAGCGTCCGTAGGTAGGAGAGGGGGGTGGGCCAGGATGCCGTTCGGGGCGGGGAAAAAAGGGCTCATACAACCGGCCGAAGTCCAGGAGGAGAAAGAGGGCCTCTGTTGTGTTATCCAGCAGGAAAAAAGAAGAGGAAAAAGGCGGGTCCTCCACCACCTGCCGTTAAAAAAAAGGAAAAGACCCTTCCTTCTGAACCCTACTTGCTGCAGGCGAGAAAAGGAAAAAAAAGGGGGCCAGATGCGTTCCCACCGGGTGAAAGAAAGGGATGGACGAAGCGGTACTTTTTCGCAATGTAGAGCGTGGTTAGCGCGGGCAGACACCCCACGAAAAAGGAAAGACATCCCTTCCTCTGGACTGAGGGGGAAGGGTTTATTGATGTAGGTCTCTCGTCGTTCCTCTCCGACGGGGGGTCCCTCCGCCCCGGAGGCTTAATATCATCCCAAGAGGTTTTCTCTTTTTCCTCAGAGGGGGGGAAAAGGTCTTGAACTTCGCTCTTCCTCTCTGGTGAGGGAGCAAAAAAAACCAACTACGAATAACCCTCCACGTCGTCTGGGGTGGGTGCGTCTTTTCGGGGCGAAAAAAAGGGGGGGGGGGCTATCAGCTGAGCGGAAGAAAAAAGGACGTGGGAAAATATCCCCAGGTGCCACTCTGTACAAGCTGTGAGAGAAAACAGTGGGAGGGGCTGTGTGTTGCGGGGAAATAACATACAAGCGTCGAGTAAACGGAAGATCCACTCTAGAGGACTGTAACAAAATAAAAAAATGGACCGAAAGGAGGGAAGGATATACAAAAAAGCCTGTACCTGGGGTCTGAAGCGGTAAAAGGAAAGGGTAAATACCATCACTCCAAAAGGGGCGAAGAAAAAGAGCAGCGAAGTCGCTGCCGGTGCGGCGCGGTCCAGTAGAGTAGGAGGGAAGAGAAAAGAAAAAAAAAAAAAGGAAAAAGTGACGGCCCTCCTCCCACGGGGAAGGGACAGGGGAAAAAGGACAACGGGTGGGGGTCGCCCGAGCGCGTGGCTGGTGATGAGAAAAAGAAGACAATATGGGGAATGTGCTCGCCACTGATGCGTTCAGAGGGAACAGGGGGGGAATGACCACAGCTCGCCAGGGTGAGGGAAGGAAGAAGTGTGATTCCCGCTCTATAACTGACATATATGTAACGACAACCAAAAAGGGAAACAGTCAGAAAAAGGGTGGGCCGTGTGTGCGGCCATCCAACATCAGGCCCCGTCAAAGAAAAAAAAAGAAAAAATATCAACTAGGTGGGAAAAGGAGGGAAGGGGAAGGAACCTGGGCTGCCAACGAAAAAAGCAACCAAACAGGAAAAAAAAAAAAAACAACACAGACCAAAAGAAATATCTAGGCGTACGAAAAAAAAGGGTTAAAAAAGGAGAGAGGGGCATGGTGGTTAAGGAGAGGACAAAAGAGCTTCCCCTCTCACTCTCACACAGACAAAAAGGGAGGGGAAAAAAGGGACCGCAAAGGGGGAGTCGAGTCACCGAACGGGAAAAGAAAACGAAAAAAAAAAATAAAAAAAAAAAAAAACATGAAAACCGGCGGCTGCAGGCTGGCAAAGGGAGGAAGGGAAAAGGGATGGGGGTTGAGCGAATGGAAAAGAAAGAAGGAGGCAAAGTGACGGACGGACCGTGGGCCGGAGGGGGGGAGGGGGGGAAAACGACGTGCTTGCCGGAAGGAGAGGGGGGGAGGAAGAATCACCGAAGAAAAGCCGGACGGCTGATTCGTTAGAAAAGTGTGGACAAGCAGGTGCCGGGGAGACGCGGGAAAGAATGAAAAAAAATAAACCGGGGGGGGACTACAGTCGTGGAGCAAAAGCATAGAAAAAAAAAAAAAAACACCCAAGGATTACCTTCTCACACACTGTTGACAGGTAAAAGTGGATGGGGGCAGATTATTCTACTGCTGCAACGAAGAAGTTAGAAAAAAAACTAAGTGCTGCTGCGCCCACTCGGGAAAGAGGGGGAGAAAAGACCGGGGGGTAACGAGGATACCCCGAGGGCTGGACATGAGAACAAAGGGAAATAACACTCGGCACGCTCACGCGATATACGACAGAAAGAAAGAAGGAAACAGGACAGAGGAGCATCACATGTTCGTCGGCACCACCGGGGGGAAGGGGGGGGATAGGCTCGCTTTCAAGGGAAGGAAATGAAGACATCGCCGGGTTCGGCGGGAAGAAAGATTGGAACTCTCACTACAGCCTCATACTACAGCCTCGAAAGGAGAAAGGGAAGACCTCGACCAACGTGGCGAAAGACTGGGATGAAGGGGCCGCTAGGACGGAAAAGACCAGCTCACCAACGCGGGAGAAAAGGAAAACCACGGGGGCTGCCTTATCTGTGTGGAGGGGATCACACAAGAAACCTCAAGGGGCACACCAGTATGTCGTGGAGAATGAAGGAAAAGGGGGGTGTAACAAAAAAGTTTAACCGCATCCTGGCAGAAAAGGAAAAGAAAGAAAATGGATCGCACTTCCCGCACGTAGGGTGTAAAGAAGGGAGGAAGGAAAAAAAAAATCAACGAGGGAAAAAAAATTGTGGGGAAGGCCATCCCTGGGGAAGATAGCTGGCTACCCACCGGGGAGAAAAAAAGAAAGCAAGAGGGGATGCTAAATCAACTTCTTATGGAAAAAAAAAAATAAGAACGCCCTCCAATATAGAAGTCTCCCCGAACCGAAAAAAAAAAGTGACAAGAACGAAATATTCTTTATACACGCTTCCTGGGCGAGGGAAGTAGGGGAAGGGGGAAAAGAAGAAAAAAAGCACTCATTAATCGTTTTGGCCGTTGTGGGGTCAGCGTGGGGAAGGGGGGGAGCGGGGGGGGCTGGTCTGGTGGCCGGGCGCCCGCGGAGGAGGGGGGGGGCGGCGGCGCGCACAGGGCGTCCCAGTGGGGGGGGAAAGGGGGGGAGGAATAATTGCTGCACGGACTCCGACCCAGTAGGGAAAATCCGTTTCTGGGTCACGCAGGGGGAAAAAGCGTTTACAAGAGGAACAAGGATCGCCGGCAGGGGAAGGGCAAGACTCCTCGATTAAGTCATCATAGAGGATAGCCTAGTTTCCATGCAATGAAGAACAAGACCTACCCCTGAGGAAGGGGAAGATGAAAGGAATAGCTCTCTTCCAGTCCGGCTGCTCGACCAAACAAAAAAAGGGGCCTTTTCTGTCTTTTCCCATACCAAGGGGAAGACGGGAAGGGAAGAGAAGCTTTTGTTATCCTTATTTCGCAGCTCAAAGGAAAGGTCGACTTTTACTTTCACCGTCAGAAAAAAAGGCCCGTCCGCAGTACTCAGCGGGAAGAAAGAAAGGCCTTTCTTCGCAAATAGGAGGGAAGGAAAGCTCCTCTTACTTTTTGAGCCGAAAGAAAAGGCACGGCCAACCCTTTCGTCGGCAGAGCAAAAGAAAGGGGGCCTTTCTTTTGATTAGATAAAAAAATACACTCACTTGCAGCAGGGTGAAGAAGAGGGCACAGCTAACCTCGAAGAAAAAAGAACTGTCTCTTCCAACAAGGAATTTTCAGGGCAGTACCTTTCACATTCCCGCTGTCAAAGGCCAATAAAGGCATCACAGGGGAAAAAAGAAAAAGGACGCGGGAAAAAAAAAAGGTGCCCTTCTTCACCATTTACTTCTTACCGAAAGGAGAGAGGGGCCAGTCTGCTCTTGTCATTAATCTACTGCTTCCTCATCGCGGTTGGAGGAGAACAAGGGTAATTGACTATCCGCAACTGTATTTAAAGAGATGTAGACAAAGAGGGAAGGGATTCACCTCCATTTTTCTATCTCTTGAAAAGAGAGGAGTAGCGAAAAGATCTCCTTCGCGGTCCCGTTCTTCTCGCTGACCTACGCCAGAGGGGGGACGCGCTGGGCCGCGGTCCCTGATGGGGGGATAGAAGAAGGGGTCTGTCGTAACCTGCCTATACAATCATCAAAGGGAAACTCCAAATGCTAGGGTTCCTTGCCTTTCCGGTCTCCACCATTAAAACGGATCCGCGGGTAATCGAAAATCGGCGGACGCCCATATCCCGTTGGTGGTGGCCACCCGGAGAAAAGGAAGAAGGGGAAAAGAGAAAGAATGCCATTCTTTACTCAGTCAGGAGAAGGATGTTCGCGGCTCACCCTGTGGCTTTCTGTTAGCGAGAAGAAATATCGTCCAACTAGTGAGTGTCGACTATGAAAAAGTTGGGGGAAAAGGGGAAGAGGATCGCCCCCTCGGCGGAGCACGTAGGGCGAAGAGGGAGAAGGGGAAGGTCAGGCTCCGGGGTGGCCCCACCACCGTGCCCGAGCAAAAAATCTGTGTCTCTGTGACAGGTGGAGGGTCCCTGCACGGCACGGCCCCCATAAAAGCGCGGGCCTGTCCGACATGACACAGAACCAGAAGAGAAGAAAGCGGACGATCCGGTTGCCACCTGGTCCGCGTATCGGAGAAATCTGGTGACGTGCCCCGCTCTAGCGTCGAGAAGTGTGTCCCCGCGGAAGATAAACTGGCGTTGAACTACTGCTTCACAATGAACGTAAAGGGGAGGGTATCAGTACTTAGAAAAAAAAAGAGTCTGCGTGGAAGGGGGGGGGGGAAAAGGCCACACAGGGGAGCGTCGCTTCATTCCCCTGCCCAGAAAACCGGTGTGTGTCCTCCGTACCTGGGGCCAAAAGACCGAAGGGAGGGGGGGAAAAAAGCGGAAGGATCCTTCCTTTTTCATCCGGCCTGTACAGGGGTGGGGGGGGGACTGGGCATCTCCCGTTCGCTGCGAGTTCATATCTCGCTAGTTCGCGAATGAAAGAGGGGAGGAAGAAGGACGGGCTGGTGGTTTAGAAGAAGGAAAAAAAAAGGCACCCTGCTTGCTGTTCGACGGAGAGAAAAAGAACGGGGTCCTCTGCCCTCTTGGAGGCAAGGAAAGGCTGGCTCGCCGAGGGCGAAGGGGAAGAGGTCTCTACCTCGAGTATGGGAGTCCGATGGCTGGGAGTACCTGTAGACCATCGGGAGCCTGCAGAAAAAGTAAGAAAGAGGGGGGAAACCGTCTCCCTTTTTCTTTTCATCCCGCAAAGGAAAGAGAAAAAAGGTGAACGTTGTTCTATCAGCTCTGCCTGGACAGCGGAAGCCTTCTCTTGGAGAGGAAACGACGGGCGTCTTCTCCGAAGAAAGAAGGGGGCTGGGGGGCCTTCACCGAAAAAGGACTTCCTCGATGGTTCGCGGGCCTGAGACCCGGGAAAAAAAAGCATTCGCCCATTTCGCCTTGTCCAGGGTAGGAAGGGACCCCTGCGTGAACCAAAGGATACACACCCCCCACGGATGGTAGGAAGGAAAAGGAAAAAAGGAATTCCCACCCAGCTGGAAAAAAAAAAAGTGCAACAAATGGCCTCCCTTTGTCTCTCCTCCTCAAACCATAGACAAGAAGAAGCAGGGGGAATGACACCCATCCCATCCATCCCGACAAGGCACCAAAACGCCCAACTGCCAAAACGTATTCCGAATAGAAACAAGGAGGGAAAATTAAAGGGAAGAAATCGTCTCCTCAGAAGCGGACGTATCGTACAAAATGCCCGTTGCAGGGGCGGGGCGACCAAAGGCGGCGAAAGAAAGACTGCTGCACTTGCTCCTTTTCAACTAAGAGGGGAAAATCAAAAACATCTTCCAGGCTTCCTCCTCCACCACCCTGGAAAAAAAGGCGAAGCGCCGACCTGCCGTCTAACAAAGTGAGGAAGATGTCCATTATGCGTTTCCATCCAAAGGGGGGGAAGGAAAAAGGGTAAGGAAAGGGGATGATTTAGCTGGGTGCGCAGGTCGGGAGGGGCACAGATCACGCCACGATCCTCCGCATCCGTAAGGGAGGAAGCGTTTGTTTGAGCTGGGGGAGGAGGAGAGGCGTTCCGGGAAGGCCAGCTGCCCTTCAGCCCGCTGCGAAGTAGTTCGGAAAGGACCCCGCCCGAACAGGTCGAGGCTCACGCCTGGGAGGGAAGGGGAAAAAACCCCCAAAAGCGTGATTCCGGAAAACAAAGAAGGTCGTCTGTTGTCGTGCTCGCGCCAGAGCTGAAAGCAGATCCACACCCGGTCCACCAAGGGGGGACCTCTTCCTTGAGCCTGAACTCGCAGGGGAAAAGGAATCGGTCTAACTCTCTCTCCGGAACTGGTAACTTAATGTCTGTGAATTCTTTGAAAGAAGAAGGGGAAGGCTGAATCTCCTCGTTAAAGGCACCGAGGAAGGAGAAAAAAAAAAGAGGGCAACTAGTGTTCTGCAAAGAAGCAGAACGCAGGACCCGGCTTCCCGGCCGAAGTAGGGGAGGGAAAAGTGACGGCCTCCTCCACGGACACGGAAAGGAAGAAGGGGGGGCGTTCTTCCCTATCCTTCCTCTGCCTGCAGAGAAAAAACCAGGGCCTTTTTCTCCCTTCACCACGATGACACGAAGGCTGGAAAAATCCCCGGCACCTTCTGCAAAGAAGAGAAAATCCTATCCTCCTTTCCTTCTTCCTCCTTCGGAGGAAAAGGGGACAGTCCTCATCCCCGCAATACAGTGCCGAAGTTGGCCCAGCCAGGTGCCGTAAGAAGGTCAGAGGGTTTCCAAAGCTTCTTTCCCATGGAAAAAAGGGGCATGCACAAGGAGAGTGGGCCTGTCTTCCTACAGGCAGGGAAAAGGGGGGGGGGGAATGGGGTCTTTGTCATCTATGGTCATGGTGGGCGTAGTCTTGCCCGGGCGAAAAATCTCCAAAACAACCAAAAAACCCCAAAAACGGGGGGAAGAAACTATATATTCCTTAAGCGAGTCTGAGTACCGACCGGGGGAGGAAACAAGAACGCATTCCACCACGTCAGCATTTCCGGAAGAAAAGAGGAGGGAGAGGCATCCCATGTTCTCAGTGTTGGAGCGGGAGGGGGGGACGAACTGAAAATAATGACTTGTATGCGGACGCCGTGACTGGGCGCCTTCTGCCAAGGGGAATGGGTTGCATCTCTCTCTCTCTTAATCCGGAAAGGGGGGAGGGGAGTGGATCGGAAGAGACCGGGGCGATCCTTTGTGGCAGCGTGGCCGGGGGAGACAAAAAGGGGGGGGGAAATGGGCGACACCGAGCCCTCTCTTTGGAGTCAGAAAAAGAGAAGGAATAGGGAAAGGGTTTCCATTTCACTTTTATTATTTCCGTAACATGTGGAGAATGGCTAAGGGACCTTTTCACGACTATTCTGACGGCCGAAGGGAGATGGCTGCTTCTTCTCCTCAGGGCAGAGAAAGGACTAAAAGAGATTTAAGCGATTATAACCCCCGAAGGAGGTAAGGCCATTGGAAGACTTCACCTACCTTTACTTTCAAGTACAAGCCGCAAAGAAAAAGAACCCGCTCAGTCCGCACCCTTCAAGTCAAGGACATCAAGAGAGATCAAGTTCTTCACCACCTTTTGGAACCGGGGGGATGGACCCTCTCAGCTTATGCTCGGAACGACACAGAAAGGTCCCCTCTTTGAATTTCATCGCAGAAGTACATGAAAAAGAAATAAAAAGCCTCTACCTTTTCTTCGTGGAGAAAGAGAACACGTAAGAAAAACTACTTCTCCATCGTGCTGAATGGCCTCTGCAGGGAGGGAAACACAGCTCACCAACTCTGTCATCCCGACGGCCAGACAGAAAAAAAAACCTATTTCTCCTTATCGTGGCGGGGGGAGGGGAAAAAAAAGGTCTCGACACAAAAGGAACCACGACCTGCGCCCCCAGTACATGTCAGCGAAAGGAAAGACGGAAACCACGAGCGCGGCCACGGACAAGGAAAAGAAGAAGAGAAAAGCCTTCATGTCTGCTCTTTCGCCGGGAAAGAAACAAGGAAAAAACCCGGGGTGGATGAGTCACCTGGTAAGCTGGCTGAGGGGGAGGAGGACGACAAGGAGAAGGAAAAAGGAAAAGGGGATTATCCCTTCAAGATCTCCTCCTGGGGAGAAGAAAAAAGGATCAAGGACCAGCCTTCGAGTACGAAACGTCCGCGGGCGAGGAAAGGGGAGGGGGGCCCTCTTTGCTGTGTCGGAAAGAGGGGGGTGGTGCCTTTGCCTTTCTGTATGGGGGGGGACTTGCGAAGAGCGGGTCTGTGAACTTACGTCTTTCGTTCGATGTTTGAGAGAACGTTGGTGTTGCTCCTGGGTGTTCAGAGGGGGGGGAAAGGGGAAACGACCCATCCTTTTTTATCTTCTCAAGGGGGGGAAGGGTCGTGGGTTTCCCCCGGCTCGGAACACACTCGTGTACCATTCGGGACCGGGAGGAGCAGCGTGAGAAAAGGGGAAGGGACAGGTCGCAAAACGAACTCCTCTATTAATTCCTCTTATCCCCGCGCCAGAAGAAAGGACAATGTTGCTCTCGAGAAGAAAGAAAGAGGATTCTTCCTCTTCCATGAAAGGGGGCCAGAGCACACCAGAGTCCCCCTTCTCGTTCCGTTGTTCTGCTGAAACAGAACAAGAAAGGGGGGGGAACAGGTCCACCTTTCGGAGCAGATGGACGCAAGAACTTACGTTCAACGTAAAAAAAAACAAAAAGGCCTTCCCGACTCTCTTTCGAGACCGAAGAAAGGCGCCCTCTGCTATCAGCCGAGAAGACGCCATCTTCCCTCCTGCCAAAAAAAGGTGAGAGGCTATTCCATCCTTCGCAGCCAGCGGGAGGGGGAGGGAATCCAAACAAGCCCTTCGTCGACCGTTCAGTCAGGGGGAAGTAAGGACGAGAAAAGTCGACTCTCCTATCACTTTTCAGCAGCAAAGGGAAAGGTCGACCTACCCGTCCCTTTCTCGGGTAATTGACCGGGCACCAGGAAAGAAAAGGACACTCATTCCCTTCGCACCAGGCAAGGAAGAAAAGTAAATGAAACAGGCCCTTCGTCACCATGTACTGCTTCAACCAGCACGGAGGGGAAGACGGGGCTGAGCGGACGGCTTCCTCGAGCGGGAAAAGGTTCATTTCATTCTATCAAGTAGGGGACGAGAAACAAGAAGATTTGGAAAAAAAGCCATCTTTTTCTGCCGGCAATGGGTACGGAAAGGTGTCAAACGCCAGTGTCTATCTCGTGGAAACGAAAGGGGAGAGCGCCGTCGCGTCCGTCCTTCTCTCTGAAAGAAGAAGAAAAAACGGGACAAGGGCCGTCTCTGTCCGCTGCCCTGCTGGGGGGAGGGGAAGGTCCGGACGCGGCCGGAGAAATAATAAAATAAGAGGAAAAGGAAGTGCCGTTCTCCACCTGTCAAAAGGGGGGGGGAAAAAGAGGAACGAGCTTAAAAACGGTCCCTTTGTTTGTGGCCACCCCGGAGACCGGGAAAAAAAGAAAGAGAAGCACCTGGTGCTGGCGGGGAGAGCGAGGCTGGAAATGAAGGAGGAGGAAAAGAGAGAATATCCCGAACGCTTTCCATCCGCGCTAGAAAAAGAAACAAAAGTGCCTCGTGCGCTTTACAGCAATCGAATAGCGGGGGGAGGTCTCCGGTGGCCACCACCACAAAGGACGCATCACAGACGAGAAGAAGTGTGAAAAGAAGTGTAGGGAGACCTGCACTTCCACTTCCCAAATGGGAAGCCAGGACGGTCCGACCTTAACCAGCAGGAAAGTTCCCAAAAGAAAAAAAAGAAAAAATCCCCAGTCAGGAAAGAAAAATCGCAAAATTTGTCCTCGATCGTGGATGTAGGGAAGCGACTTCTAGATGGGACACCCGCGAGGACGTTCCCCTATATATACCCTGGAGTGGAAAAGAGGTGAATCAAAATACCTATCTTCGTCGAACACGATGGAGAAATATTATACAGGAAAGGGGGTAGAATTGAACTGAACCTCCCCGGGACCATAAAAAGAGAAGGGGAACCGCTCTCTCCTTTCCCCTCTCCGAAGGAAGGGTAAACCCCGAAAAAAAGGGTTTCCTCCTTTCCTTTGCAGGGAAGGGAAGTTCGCTTTTTTCCCCTCCGGAATGGGACAGGCAGGTCCTCCCTCCTCCAAGACGGGGTAAGGGAGAAAGTGCCTCTGCGAGTTCGCGATGAAGAAAAAAAAATCCCTTCTTCACTTCGCGGACGTGTCCTGTGGGGGAGGAGAGAAACCCCCATTCCTCACCGAAAAGGAGGGAATCGCCGGTTCTTCCCTCTGGGAAGAAAAAAAGGACTGAGGAAGTGCTCGCCGAGTTCTCCGCCACGGACCTTCGGCGCTACTTCGATTCCTGTGAAGGACTGAGGGGTGTCTTCACTTTTCCCTTCCCGAGAACCCATGCGGGTAAGCTCCGTCACCCTTCTGACATGGGGCAGGGGAGGGGAGAAGAAAACTCACCCTTTCCCGCGATAGGGAAGAAAAAGGGGGGGGTTCTATCATCTCTTCCTTGACGCAGGGAAAAAAAAGGAGTCAGGCCACGATCGCACCCCTGGTCGAGAAGGAAAAAGGAAAAAGAAAGAGTTGTTCCCCTAGGAGAAGAAATGGAAGGTAGTAGGATGACTCCTCGATTAGTTCGCGGCCCTGAGGGAAAAAGAGACCAGGTCCTCCTTGTCACGAGTGGCGGAAGGGAACCCTACTCCCCCCTTGATCTTCTCCCACGGGGGGTCTTCTTCCTTCCCCAACGGATGACGCCGACCGGGAAAAAAAAAAAATGGGGGCAGCACTGTGAGAGAAAAAAAAAACGCCTTTAATTTCACATCCCGCCGAGGGAGCACAAAAAACCAAGCCTTCAACGTCAACCAAGAGAAAAAAAAAGGGACAAGAACTTAACGATAACGAATCGGCGCCTCAGAGAGAAGTAAGGGCCTTTGCTTCCTTTTCGGGAGGGAAAAAAGGAGGCGATCTTTCCTGCTCATACCCGAAAAGGGGTGAGCCTTGTCGTCCGCGGTGGGGTAGAGAAGAGGGCCCATGCTGTCCCTCCTCGCACACCTGGCCGGAGAGGACGGTGGGAATACCCGTCTAATCCGCCTACCTCCTTCTGAAAACACGACGGGAGGAATGTGGAGGGCCAGGATTCGGTTCCACCTGGTGATCCAGGGATGGAAGTAAGGGGACGTGTTTGAGCGTTTTTATCTCGGAAGAGAAAAAACACCCGAATTCCGGCCTCCATCCGTGAAGGTGGTTGGCTTGTGGTCGAGTAGAGGCGGGGCGGCCCTTTCAGCCCGCTTGCGAAGGGGGGATAGAAACTGAGGTTTTCCCAGGGAGAAAAGCAGTAGTGAAGTTAAGGTAAGAATGGATGACCTCACATCTTTATCCAAGAGGAAAGGAAGTTGAAGGACGTTTCTTGCCTCTGAGCAATCATCTGAGAGGGGAACGTTTCCAAAAGAGATGGGTTTGCCCTACGACATTTGATTCGCAAGGAAGGGAAAAGAAAGGACGTCGGTTCTTCTGATCGGGAAAGGGATACTCCTTTTATCGTGGGTACTTTTCCGTCCCGGGGGAAGGGGAGTCGGGACATTAATAAGTACGCCCTTCGGGGGGATAAAAAAAGGGGCTGCGCGGGTATTAATAGAGAAAAGGCATCTCCTCCAAGAGAACGGCGAAGGCCGAATTATTCTTGCAGGCCACAGGTTTACGGCCCTAATAAGAAAAAGGGTTCATACAGGCTTTTTTTTTCTGCCCGGACTGAAGGAGGAGGATAACCGAAAGGTCTCGTCGTTGTCAGCACTGACAAAAAGGAGCCCCCCGGAACTGCGGCAAAAAAAGGGACTATCCTCCGTTTCCGGATGCAAGCGAGGGGGAAGTCCAAAAAAGAGCTATATTCCGCACCTCACCCGAAGAAAAAAACGGCATCGAGGAAACGTCCTTGGTTTGTCATGTTCGGGGAAAAGGGACCTACGTTATGGAACCTGGGCTGCCAGGAAGCCGTGCTCCGACAAAAAGTCCGACGGCTGACGTTTTGGGAATGAGTGAGGGGGTGAAGGCTCTTTCCCCTGTCGGAAGGAAGAAGGAGTAGAAGGGGA
>Ga0179593_1279194_pt1 | contig 18343 bp, 18 predicted proteins | sample CZODoug2_1_08_16_FD_185931 | JGI IMG/M metagenome (GOLD analysis project Ga0179593, IMG submission 185931) | Vadose zone soil fungal communities from Angelo Coast Range Reserve, California, USA - CZODoug2_1_08_16fungal (PacBio error correction) | ecosystem: Environmental > Terrestrial > Soil >...
AGTGAGTACTTGCAGGGAAGGGATGTGAAGACTTAGGGGCGATCACCTCCCGTCCAGGGGGAAAACCACCGGAGAAGGTAAGGAAAATAGGGCTCTGGAAGCCACAGAAAAAGGAAGGCCTGGGGTGAGTTCTGGACTAGCTTCAGCCTCCTAACACTCGAGTTGGACGAGTGGACTGATGGGGGTTGCAAGGTGGGACCGAAGCAGGCACACCATTTGGCGATGAGGAACACAGTGCAGACAGGACGGTAGAGGAAGCATCGTGACTGAGAAGCACACAAGGAAAAAGAAGACGCCGATGGTGCAGGTGTGAAAACAACCGACCGGTCGACTTGAAGTGACCGGAATGCCTGGCAAGAAAAAGGGACAACTGTGGAGAATGGGTGTGACATTAGCCTGCCCAATCCAAATAAGTCCATCTAGCAAAAACGACCTGAGGCAGGCGTATGGGAAGACAAAAACCAAAGGATCTTACAAATCCGTCTCGTGTTGAACGAAACAGACGCTTTTTAAGATCGAAGGGTGGACGTGCTCCTAAATTTCAAAAACAGAAACGTGACCTCCTGTACATGACTGAAGGGCTAGCAAGTCAAAACCATCAGGGGGCGCATAAAGCGGTGGGACAAAGGAGATAACCGATGTCATTACTGAAGAAAAGAAAAGGGACAGAGAGGGATGCAATCCAAGGACTTCGCCGCAAGACCGAGGATCGCAAGGACTACTATAAAACCGCAGAACTAGAACACATTAATGGCGACCGCCAGGCGCACAACAACGGGGGACGACGTCTCATGTCACGTACACTTAATTCTCCAGGCCTGTGGGAGAGAGCGGTAATCAAAAACATGGCTGAAAAATCAAACGGGGCAGGTTTTTTCGCATCGGGCGGCGCGAGGAAAGGAGGGGTGAAACGCAGTCCTAAGAGCGACGCAGGAAAGTGCACCAATAGGGTGAGAGGCACGTTTTTTACTGAACCAAGAGACCAACTGGCGGGGCCGCGCGAAGCGCCAAGAAAAAATGCCCAAAATAAACCTAACCAGCTGTTCCGAGAGAGGGACCCAACGCTGGCACGGAGGAGGACAGGACTAAAGAAGTCGAAATCAAAATCAACACCGCAATCGAGCCGCCGGTAAAAAGGGCAGTTCGCGCAAAACCAGACAAAAAAAAAGCATAAAAGGAAAGCACAACCTCCTGCTGTGGAATCCGAAGATGAAGAAGAGATCCGAGGGGAAGTATGTTTTGAGGAATCTGGGCTGAAACCCTCGCAAGAGGAGGATTTCCCTATCGAGACACTACGAAGCGCGCTACAATTCCCTATCCTAAATTCGGGGATAGAGGACGGACTGGGACAAATCGACACAGGATTATGCAATGCAGCGGCTCAACTTGTTCGGGTGAAGGGTTTGGAGAAAGTGAGTAAACCAGTTAAGCGAACATGTAAAAAAATAAACAAGAGAAGATTCCCAAAGTCAAGAGCTGGACCCGGGACGCTGAACGGAGAGTGGAACGCCTCGGACACGCTGCCACGAGTTTAAATCACACCAAACGTGCAGCGAAGAAGAAGAAGGCAGTGGGGACAAACGAACCCGAATGGTTTACTCCGGGGGAAAGCGCTACCAAAAAACCTGTTGACCTAACTACAATCCGAAACTGAAAGGATACGGAAGAGCGCCAACATGAACCGGTATTCGCGCAAAGACTGAAGGAAATGCCTACCGGGATGGAGACGGACGGTCAGCCAGAAGCACCATCCGAGGAAACCCGCGACAAGTGCCACCTCAGGTCAAGGAAGGTCGGGGCTGCGGTATTACAGTGGACAGACGGGGTTGGGGAGGGAAGAATGGGCAGGGAGACGGGGTCACGAAACTTGCTCACCTAAAAAGATTGCAAAGGAACCGGTCCGCAAAAAAATTTCGGAAACGAGTACGCGCGAAGTAGCACCTACGGGTGCGTGATTAAGCCCGATGCAGCTTTATGAGGAAAAGACTGTAAGGTGGTGCGGGAGGGAGAAGGGATGAGGGGAGGAGGGAGGAGGCGACGCTCTTATTCTTAGGAGTATGTTTGGTAGTCACGAGGAGTGTCAGGTCAGGCTTCTTTGCCGCGGTGGAACGCGAGCTTGCAAGGGGGTCAACGACGAACCTATTGTGTGCCTATGGGAGGATGGAGGAGGATAGGTATCTTCAGCGTTAATCGTTGAGTCACGAGGAAACGCTTTCGATTGCGGGAGTCTGAGCGAAAGGTGCTGATGCCCAAATTGATGGTCGAAGGGGAAATCGAGTTGGAGTATGGAGGGTGGAAGACTAGGGTGGATTCAAGAGGGGGATTCCCTATGTTGAATAAAGGCTCGTGATCGAAACCACATGAAAGGTGATTAAGCTGAAGATGAGTTTGGGCTGACCTGTAGGGAGGCAAGGAAAACCACCAAGAATAAGGTCCGGTAGAAGGAGTGGGGGATCCCCGCACCTCTAAGGCCAGGATGACAGGGCGCGCGAAAAATCCGCAGCGTGAAAACGAGAACTTAAGGGGAAGCTAGCACAAAATTGGGTTATTTCAAAGGGTGGGGGCCCGTGATAGTGAACAAAAAACATACACTAATAAGTTGCCAGAAAGGTGCGCAGTTTAGAGCTCCTCGCGCATTGGGAATAAAATAATTCATCGAGGCGGGAGAGGGCAGAAAGCACGCTACTTCATAGAGCGAAAAGGCACTTTGGGCCTCGTAAAGTTGTCGTAGAATTCTGTCCACGATGGAACCAGCGTGTAAAAAAAAACCCTGGTAAAATGCTTCTTGCTTCCGAAAGTAAAGAAAAAGGGGTGCGGACTCATTCGTTGCTTTCGTACAGAAACTGTCGTGGGGAAAATCCGAAGAGAACACACTGGGCTGGTGGAGGGTGTAGGGTGGGGGGAACCTAGTTTTTGTACAGACCAAAACCTACGGGACACCATGGGGGGAAAGTTGGGAGGTCATAAACAGAAAAAGGAACCTCTGGGTCCAGGTCTCAAGTGAAAAGGATCGTAAGTCTGCAGAAGAGAAGCGGCGGCAGGAACTCGGGACAGCCGCGAAACGGGACACAAGAACACAGTGGGGGTCGATCAGGGCACGCCGTCACGGAAAAAAACGACGGCAAAAGCAACGACGCCGCGAAAGAATTTTGAAGCAATATTCAGTTTGAAAACGCTCAAAAGCCAATAGAAAACGCCAACTGAATCCACACCCAAATGCAGAAAATACTGAATTATTGCAGTGCTTCCGTAGGAATCTCAAAAGAAAAGTGTCGCGTTCCCAGAAAAAAGTTAGGAACTCCCCCCGATACGGGGTGCAGTGATGAAGGGAAACGAGGGTGGGTTGTCGACTGGCACGTTGCCGAACAGGCTGGTCAGGGGCTTGTCCGGTGACAGCTCAAAGAAGAAAAAAAAAAGTGAAAAAGAAGCGTAGTGATGTCCGGGTACTACATGAAGGAAATAAGAGAAAGGGACACTCAGGGAGATATATCCGTCACCAGCAAGGGCTAGAGAGTGCGCCGAGTATAGTCAAAAGGGAATCACGAATGCAAAAAGTTGGTGGTTGATACACAAAAAGAGCCAAATCGAGAAAGATGGGGCCGCCCTTTGGGGGGGGCGATTTAGAATAACGACTGACATCAAAAAGGCATAATTCGGGTACTGGGCCGCAGGGGGCAACACCCAAAACACAAAGGCAAAAGGGCCTGAGCAGGGCCCTTGGGAGAGGCCTTATAGGAAGGGGAGGGTCCCAAGGAGGGGGAGGACCTGTCAGACAACCTGGGGCAGGTGTGGAGTTTTACCGGTTGGTTGGGAAGTATCATTTCGGGGGGCAGAAAAATCGTCACGATAGACTCACTGAGGAACAGATCATTACGATCTCAGACAAAAAAGCACTCTCAGTAAAACAACTTCGGTGGCGAAAAGATTGGGATCAAGAAAAATTAAGGCGCTGATCGAGACTAAAAAAGAAACGCAATCGACAAGCGATACCAAAAGGCACCGCCCAAGACTTTCAGAAGGGGAAGAGGAGGGGGAGGGGCAAAATTCATATCACTACAACAAAACGTCTGAGATTATAGAGAGATGAAGTCAGCGGGTCGAGCGTAGGGAAAAATCTTGGGCCGGGTGCAAGTGAATAGACGCGCCACCGTCCGGCGGGGGGTCAGGTCGCCGATGAGAGAGTGGCGGAGCAAGAGAACTGCATCCCTTAGCGGGCAACTCGGAGGAAAAAATCACCCTCATCGAGACTGAACGAAGCGCTGGCGCGAACAATGATCCTGGGTAAGTGAGGATGAAGATCTGATCAAATTCGTCGTTAACAAGGACCACTAACGAGTCCCTAAAAAACGGGGTCCCGACACACCTGCAAGTCGAGCACCGTCAGAAAAAGAGTAAAGAAAAGAAAAAGAAGGGGACTTACAAACGAGCATAAAAAGGAAAACAAAAACGACTACCTGAGGGAAGTGCGTGGGTTTTTACAGTTGACCAAAAGAAAACGGGGGACAGGGGAGGTCACGTGTTCTTGACGGGAAGGCACGCTGAGCAAAAAATCGTGAAAAAACGAGGGCCGTGGTGTACACCACACTCGGTACATAAAAAGAAGAAGGAACCCAGTCAAGAGAGATTACTCCTGGTTAAAAGCACGTATGGCGACGGCCCCCCAGCTAGAAAAAGGGAGGGACAAAAGGTCTTTCATATGAGTTCAGGGAAGGGGGGAAAGAAAAAGACAGCAAAAAAGGGAGGGACGGTAATGAAGGCACCGTAAAGGGAAAGGAGGCGGGAGGAGAAATCCCCTAAAAGGAGTTAGGAAAAGGGAAATACCCAGCCAAACATCGCCCATGTGGGAACACATGAAACCAAAGGAGGTTAGTTTGGCAGACAGGTTGTAGACTCCGACGGGGGGGGAGCGACATTCAGCGAGGAAACTAATAAACCAAGAGCAATGTCAGGTTTGGGGGGCAGTTGGTCTGCGAAAAAACGATGGAGGGACGAGGGAGGGGAACCTTCAATATGGGGGAAAAAGGAAGCCTTCTGAGAGGTGTTGATCATAGTCAGAGAAGCGAGGACAATAATCTAGAACCCAAAGAAAAGGCAGTTCCGCGAGGGATGCACCGATCGGCGGATCTGGGACAGGAACTCAAAGATATAAGAAGGTCTGATGAACTAACTTAAGGAATACCATTACTAACGAGAAGACATGCAGAGGAATGAAAAACGACCTCCAAAATGACAAAGACACAAGGAGTTGGCTATAAGTAATAATGAAACCACACAATAGATCAAAAAGGAAGAAATCAGAACAGCAAGTGTTCGAAAATCTTAGGCCTGGAACGATTGGCTACAACGAGTGACTCCGAAGATCACTGGTAAAGGACTTAGGCAACAAAAAATGAAAAAAGGCAACTCGGGGAACAAACAGTACACGATGGGGGTGGACTCTTGAGGGAAGACCACAGACTCGTCCAAGGGTGCTTTTCGGCTAGACGACAAAGGTCGCGATCACCGCCGTAAGTGGGATGCAGGAGGACACCTGCGCGAGGTGCGCCTAGTCCAACCAGTGCACAGAAGAACCGGTTCTGTTCATGTCAAAAAAAAAGCCACCCCACCCTTCTTGACCAAAAAAGGATGGCATTCTTCAAGAACCCCGGGCAAGTCATCGGTGTAGCTCTGATTGCTGAAAGGAAGGGAACCTCATGCTAGGGCGACCCTAATGCCTCAACCCTGCACTGGCAAGTGGAGGAAACTGCGTTGAAAAGGGGGTCAGCAAAACCTCAAAAGGTCGAGGGAAAAGTGAAAGTCAACCTGGTCCCTGTGGGGGGACGAAGAAGCCTATTCAAAAGGGGGAACAAGAGTGAACAACAGAGCTCAAAAAAACCCGCCAAGGGGTTGGGAAACCATGGGCCTTAGCCAAACCATGGCAAGACAGCGAGCAGAGACAACGCAATCGAGAACAGCGACGTCAAACCCTGAAGCCCCGAGGGGGAATAGACAAAGTCTCCAACGACCGAGAACAAACACAGGACCCAGAGGTCATTGAGTGAGTTGATCAACCGGGCATCGCGGAAAGACTAAAAGTCACCGAGAACTTGAAACCGGACAGCTCGAACTCCACACAAAGAATAAAAGGAAAGTACAGAATAAAAACGAAAAAGACAAAGGGCGCAAGCACTTGCGAACCCTACCCCAACAGGAGAAGAAAGTAAAGGGCCTTAATAAATCGCTCCAAAGTAAACAATCTCAAGGGAGAAATTGGCTTTTACCGGGAAGAAGAGAAACTCGTTTTCAATTTTTTGGAAAAGTGTGCCAGCAGCGCACACACCGAAAAGTTCACGGGGTAAATGAACAACCAACAGGAAAGACCAATTCGCAACAGAAACAAAATGCCCCTCGTCAGAGAAAACGCGGTGAAAGAGAAGGTGAAATAACCGCGGAAAACGGGTGGAAGAGGATGGTGCGACTGTAGGGGGGAATACTCCCGGATCAGGGCAGAAAACACGGGTGTGCGGAGTGACGTCCGTCAACAAGGGGGGGGCTCAGGCGTCGAGTACGGACGTTGTCGTTAGGCACCGGGGGTGAGGAAAAAGAAACGCGGGAAAAAGGGACGGGTCAGGCAACGCAGGCTAAAAGGAACGTGTTTGGGAAGAAACTCGGTGTACTCGTGAGACGAGGCGGGGAAATACCTGGTAGCGGCAGAAAAAGCGGGGGGACGCTGGAGGGAAATCAGGAGTTGTAGGTAGCTCTGACCGTGTCCGGGATCATCTCGAAAACAAAAACTCAGCCGGCGAAGCGCAGGAAATACCGTGGTGTCGGGGTCACAAAAAAAGAGGACCATTCCGGTCTGAGTAAACCAGACGAAGGCAGCTCGAGGAAGCGGGATGCGGAGGGTCAATCCCAGATCATCAATCATGAGACACAAGGAAGAAAACATGGCCGGCCATCGTGATCGGAGCGCAGGGGGCAGGTGCAGCACCCGGGACAAATGGGGCCGGAAGTTTGGGAAGTGAAGAAATGGGGAGATCGTAGGCATGGTTCTTAACGGACAAGCAGGCGACGAGCTAAGGAGGGCAAATGAGTTGTTCGATGACCGAGGGGGGCGGGGAGATCCTAATAGAAGGCAGCGTTGACAAAAGCCGGTCACAGTCAAACGACTAGGATGCGTCGGGGCATTGGCATTTCCTGCAAATGTCTTCCAAGGGGGGGCGAGGGGAGTTAAAACGTTGACAAGGGAACGGATTGGGCACTGTGGCTTCGATGATGTGGCGCCCAACCAGATGTTGGAGAGAGACAGGAACCAGGAAAGCCCGCGATGCCGAAAAAAAAACAGTGAAAAGAGAAAAGGTGGATCCGAAGAGGACGCGAATGCGCAACTACTTTAAAAAAGGCCGTTTCAGAAAAGGATAAGGGTGCGGCCCGTGTAGGGGTGCTATTCACTTGAGAACGCAGTTTCGATAAGGGGCTGGGAAGGGAGTGAGGGAAAGGTCAAGGGATATCCTCTTGGTGAGCGCAGTAATGCCGAACTAGGGAGGTGGATGATAGCCGAGACAAAGGGGGGAGATCGAAGCCCCAAATATTCCGCCCCAGAACTCAAGGAAAAAATAGGGGGATCGAGTAGCGGTAGGCCACGCGTCTTGGAAACGAGAAAAGTCGCAGATCGCACAAAGAAGAAACGCTGTCTTAAAAACGAGCCGTCTGCGGTAAAAATGTGGGGGGGGGGAGGAATCCAGCGCCTATCGCATACGGGTCTTTAAAAAATTGGAGGGGGAAAGATCAAAAAACTAGAAGCCAATCAGTTGCCAAAAAAAAAACCAAGTAGGAGGTCCGGCAAGGCATAACCAACCCAAAAAAACAAAAAGACGGCGGAAAAGCGTAGAAAAAACTTCCACCGAGTCGCTGCGGTGCAGTGTGAGTACAACTAGAAAGAAGAAGTAAGCTAACAGTTCCGGGGGAGACCTGGGAAGTTAAAGAAAAAAGGGAGAAGGAAATGAGCCGGTAACCGCAAATAAACGATAGAAAAAGGTGACAGAGAGGAGCCGAGTCCGAGGCCCGCTAGAACAAGGTAGAGCTTTAGTGGGAAAAATTCCAGCGCCTCGGCATAGATACAAGTCACAAGGGGGGGGGGTGACACAGGATCTGATGATCGCAGCATTGAAAGACTTGAAAAAGAGGAATAGAACTACTATCTCTAAACTCAAAAAACAACAGGGAATGAAGAGTCTGCCAAAAAGTGTCTATCAGGAAAGAGGTAGAGTCCAAAAAGAAGGGGTGGAAAACCCGGTCTCATTTCTCTCCTACTCGATCCCACGTGGGAGAAGAACGAGCCTGGGGTGATGTTAGAGCAATCTATTCAGAAAGAAAAAACGCTTGGAGTTGTAAAGGGCAGGAGGGTGGGGAAGGTGAAGAACGAACCTTCCTACCAATTGGGAAAGGTGCGACGTATCAAGGGGGAAACAATGACGGTCCTTACACGATACGGCTGGCAGAACACACCGCAGCGCCGATTGTACTTGGTCAAGAGAGACCGAAGGCGGAGCGTTCTGCAACAGGCCGCGTTGTTAATCGGAAAGATGGGTGTCGATACGTGGAACTGAGATAAGAAGACATTTCCTGCCCGACCCTGCCCGTGAAGTGACGGAGAGGGGGAAGATCTGGTTCAACAACCCCAGTCTCTCAGAAAAGGACAGTGTTCTCGCAAAGCGACAGGCGGAATTTGTAATAGCTAAAAAAACGTGTGCTTCACAGACCTGGACAGACGCGGCCAGCAGAAAGATACTAAGAAGAGCGAAGTTCATGCACGTAAAGCACGCATCAGGCGCCTACGCAGTTTAAAGAAGGAGGGGAAGAGAAAAAGAACCGACCAGGTAAAAGTAAAGCAATAAAAAGACCCTTCTACTGGGCACACCAGGAGGAAACCGGGACGCAAGACGACCGGGGCCCATAGAAAGATGAGACACTCTAACCTTACAAAACCCGAAAGGAACGAACCAGTATCAAAGGAGAACGAAGCAGCCCGCCTTCTTGGTTCTGCTGAAAAAACTTCTGACAAAACAAAGCAGTGATCAAACAACTGAAAAGGGGTGTTGGAGGGGGAAGAGATGGTCCTGCGTCCCCGAAAAACAGAGGGGGGAGACGACACAATAAGCGACGCTTTGAAAAGGCAAATTATTTTTAATTCACGTGGAATCCCAAGGAAAGGAATTAAAGGGGGGAAAGCGAAGAGGAAAAATCACCACTTAACTAAACAACAAAAAAAAAAAGGAACCATGTGGCCGGAGATGCGGGGGCAACGCTGATTATCTCGCGTCTCCGGCAGCAAAACTCCCTCATCTAGGCCCGCCTTCTGCCTGTCAAGTTGCTCAGAACCCTGAAGAAAAGACATAGCAAGCGAGAGTTCGATTCAAGGGAAAAGGTCTGAACAGGAAAAGGGATCACCGCAGGGCTCAAAGGGACTCGGACGGGTCTATCAACGAGACGAGGTAACTATATCATACACGGAGGGGAAACTAGGGCTGCCCTTCTTAATAAAAAAAGCCCTTCAGGAAACTGGTACTGAGTGGCACACGCTACAAGGGACCTGGACTGGGAACTGACTGAGATGTGTTAGGGGTAGGTGTTTGACTAGTGAATCAAAGGAGACAAAAACTTAGACATTGGAAAGCTAAACAGAGTCCGAGTTCAATCAAATGAAATAAGATGCCTCTTACCTGGAAAATTCTGGCGGGGTGCACGAGTCAAGGAGGGGTTTTTGGCTAACAAAAAAAACGCACTACAAACATCGTGGCAACACGACACGTGACCGGTCAAGAATCAATGAGAGACCAAACTTGCTCAAGACATATCAGAGAAGAGACTAAAGGGCGCTCCCACAAGGACAGCCCTCCCATATTGTCGGGGCTGGGGGGTGGCGGAAAAACACGTGGAGTTTAAACTAAAGACGGATCTCAATCTGTCCCCCTGGGCCAAAAATAAGAAAAACGAGGCGACCCAGACTGATGCCCTGATTAGATGCGTTTAGGGGCGTCTGTACGAGGGAAGCAAGGAGTGGTAATGGTAAACGAGGAATTTCATACGGGGGTGTCAATACAAGTAAAACCGGGCAACCCAACACAAACAAACAAAAAAAAAACAAAAAACAGCAAACCACCCCCGCACTCACACACACCAACAAAAACAAAACCCAGAAACAAAAAGAAAAAAAAAAAAAAAACAAAATAAACCCACCAAAACCACCACACCCGCCATGTCCAAAACAAGCAAAATAAAAAAAAAACAAAAAAACACAAAAAAAAAAAAAAAAAAAAAAAAAAAAAAAACCCGCAACAAAAACAAATACAACAAAACAAGAAAAAAGAACCCAACAAAACGACCCAGCCACCCCCTCCCTACACAATACAAACAAAACCCCCTCTACTTGGGGAGATGACCCGCCCATTCCGCCCCCACATGTCGGACGCGGTTTCTCGGATTACGCCGAGACAGCGGCGGTATTGATCCTTTATCTCTTGTTCAGTTCTTTTCGGGGAGAGAACTTGCGTTCGCAGTTTGTGCGTTTGGGGGGATTCTGCTATCTGTGGGAGTTTGTGACGGTCAGCGTGCCTGTCTTAGGAGAAAGGATTGCCGTTGATCAACGTAATCAATGGCATTACGGGATTACGCGATGTGGTCAGAAGTTACCCTCGTTCGGCACGGGAACCGAAGGTTAGGGGCGCGTACTGATATCTCATTACTGAAAGAGGGAATGGCGGAAGGAGAAATGAGTAGACGTTGGGTGTGGGTTTAAGTTTATTAACGCCGTGTGGCCGAGGGAATAGAAAGAGGGGACCGACCCAAAAAAAAGTGAGGGACGACTGGGGGAGTATGATGGTAAAGGGAAGGGGGGATGGAGGAAAGAAACGCAGAAGTGAGGGCAGTCGTGAAGGGAGACCTGCAGCCAGGAATCTGGCAGGTTCTCTCAAAATCAGAATCGGGAAAACTGCCTGTTAGAGAAAATGCAGCAATTAGAGTTGAGGTCACGATTGGGGGTGACACGATGAGGCCGTGAAAGGAAAAAAAATCAGCTAAAGGCCACTCACCGGGGAGAGTACAAACTAGCGCAGTTGAATTCTCTTCACTAAGGAGTGGGCAGAGTGCAGAGAAAAGGCAGGGCGAACGTGTAGCGACATCAAGGACTGGACTTGGGTCGTTAGGAGGATTCCAAAGGGCCCAAAGAGTAACCGTTATGCGATCACTAAGACTCCAATGTTTGCGTGACATCAACGTCGGCGCGGAGAAGCATCCGAGCAAGAAAGAAGGGACTGACCGGGAGTAACGAGGTGGGGGAGGGAATTAACTACACCCCCTCCTGGGGAAAATTTAAGGTGGGGAGGGAGGTCATGCAATCAAAAAGGCATTCCTCACCTGGGGGAGTCCGAAGGAAGACGGATGAAATCCGAAGAGAACGAGTGAGGGGGGGAGAAGACTAAAATCGGAACTGAACTGAAGGAAAAAAAGGCAACAAAAGAAACGGAGGGGGTCTCTATCTATTTCTCGATACTGCTACATACTAAAAGAAAAAGGAAACTCTGGGGACACGCTGGTTCAAAGGAAGGTCAAAGGACATCAAGAAAGAGCCTATCCAAAAAAAAGTCGAAGAGAAAAACGGCAGGCGTATTGAGGGAGGTCAATAGGAATCTTCCTCAACTTAGGAACTAGTGCTCCCACGACCAAGGAGCCAAGCAAAAAAAAAGAGGGGGGCAGGACCTGGCGGGTGTCTGGGTAGAGTTGCGTCCACTTGGGTCAGGAAAGATGAAATGGGGGAGGGGATCATGTTCCCAAGAATCGGTCCAGCGAGTGGGAAAAGCATGAAAAAGAGGGGAGGGTCCGGCCTCACAAGTGAAGGAAATCGAAAGAAAGGAAAGGGTCCTCTTAAGCCCATCTACAGGACCGACCATAAAGTGAGGCGGGAAAAATAGATAGTCTAGTGTTATAGTCGTGAGGGTCTGCATATGAAAGGGTAGTACCCCAACGGACATCGCGGGGACTCACAGTTGGTCGAGCAAGCCCCATTAAGAGGAAGAAAAAAGAGGATGGAGGGACCGTGTAGACGGACAAGAAGCAACAAAATAACAAGTCAAAAAAATAGCTTGGACAAGTGTACAGGAGGAAGGAGAGGCTGAAGTGACCCTTCGGGGGGTGAGGGACCTTTTGACAGGTACCTTTAAGGTTTGGGGGGTGACGGGTTGGGTGGGGCTATCGTAGTGGTGGTTACGACGAAATGACTCATCGATAAAGAAAGCGGACCCTCGCAGCAGCGACCCTCGAAAGAAACGCACCCTATCCGTGGGCTGGTTGAAAGGGGATCCAGAGCAAGGGAGGAAGGGGGATGTCAGAGCAAGCACCGAACTCTTCAACTGAAAAACGCAACAAGAAGGGGAATACCAGCGAAGAGGCAGTCACACCTGGCGGAAGAGGAGGGGGGGATCAGCTCTCTCAACCAACTTATGAGATTAAAGAGGAAAAAAAAGGGGAGGCCAAGATAGAAGCAGGAGGGATCAACACAAGGCTTCTTGTTTATTAAACTTTCGTTGTAGAAAGTTGAACGGGAAGGCGAGACGAGACGATCAGAAGAAAGGATCGGAAATAACTTCCAAATAGAGGGAGAAAGTGAGCAGCGAGAGGGGCGAGCAGGACAGAAATGATCTATCGTTTGCTCGTTATTCAAGTCGGACAGAAAGTACCACTAAAACGACCACCAACAACGTCACTACAACTCCAAGGGCCGAAATGAAGAAAACCTACCAAACAAACAGACTCCGAAAGAAAAACAAAAATCCATCAAGCGAACGCGCGACACGGACCGCTCGAAAGGTCAGGTAGCACGGGTGCGGGAAGGGGGGTGTGCAGTCGGACAGGAGCACCAGCCAGACATAATCACGGGGGGGCTTGGACGGGGGGGGGGGCAAGCCTGACGATCAAAAACTGGAGGGGAAATCGTTTCGAGGGATCTTATCACCACCTCGTCAATCTCACAGAGGCGAGGGCAGAGCATAGGAACAGGGGAAGATTAAAGCGCATATTTTCAAGGCTGGCCAGGCTAGGAGGGACAACTACCAACCCCTTAATTAAAAATAGAGGTAAGAAAGGGAGAGCCCACCATTCGCGGCAAGGCGGGGGCACGGCGAGACAACCGGCGATGTCTCGAGTGGTACAAAAATCACACAAGGGGAGTCCGGGAAAAAGGTTGGGGGGCAGAATCAAAGCCCGACACATCGCCATGGAGGCATACCTGACCCAAGATCGGGGGATGGAAGAACAGGGGGGGTGCCGAGAAAGGGATCGGAACATTCATCGAGCACTGCAACCCCGGTGACGGAGGCGGGCATTGGGGTGGGGGATGAGCCGTCTCGAAAATGAGCTTGACTCAGTGGAAGGAGTACCAACTAAAAAATACGGGGGGGATTTCTGAGTATCGGGCGCTATCCAGAAGAATCGGGGGGAGAAAACCGACTGCTGCCGGCAGGAAAACCGGAGTCAACTGTCAAGGGAAGGCATCAGACCATCGCAAAGGGGAGAGAAAAACGTAGTCAGAGGAGATCGATACTGGGACGACGGTACCGACGAAAGCAAAAGGGAAGGAAAGAAATCAAAATGGAACAAGGGGAAGGGGGAGGAGAGAGGCAATAAAACAACCGCCTAATAATCAACGCACGCATTGGTTCGCTGATGCCTCGACATTGTGGTCAACAGAAACGAAAGGAAGGGGAACCAAACCTGAAAGACTGAAGAAGCAACTCATAAGACACGCCTGGGTACAGATAATAAACTCACAACGAAAGAGGACAAAGGGATGAGTAGAAATAACGCCGTTTCGATCAATCTCGAATTGTCGCAAAGAAGTAACTGAGCGGTTCTCAAAGAACAAGAACCATACCGGGAGGAATGGAACGGTATGGGACGGGTGTCAAACAAAGCGGAACAAAAAGAGGGTAAAAAGTGTGGACTGATTAGAGAAACCCGCCAAGGGTCTCACGGTAATATGGGGAACAATCCTGGGGCGAAAGTACACGCCTGTGGCCTGCGAGTTGAAAAAAAAAACTCAGCATAAAGGGAAACGGCAATTATGAGTGGCGGCCGAGAAGTTCGAGTATCAACCACCTCAAACACAAAAACGCAAGTAAACTGGAATGGGGTGTGTCGAAACACTGAAGACTAGGCACCGAGGACCACACCGTGAATCCACACAAAAAGCTCAAAAAAGACAAAGAGAGAGAAAAAAGAATTGACCATGGAAACTTTCGCCCCACCTCTCAAATGGAGAGAAGAGGGAACCATCGAACAGAGCGTCGTGACCAGATGGAACACCTACATGTCCCCAAACAGAAAAAGGTTCCCCTGACAACTCACCTCTGAACGCAACGAAAAAGAATTACAAACATCAGGGTCGCTGCTATTGAATCAAAAAAGGGGCGGAGTCGCGTAAAAAACCATCAACCTAAGCATTGAAAAGAACAAGCTCCTCGTACTCCACAACTACTCAGTCATAATCCAGGACGAGTCAAAACCAGGGGGGCCAGCAGACCTGAGCAAACATGCACTGAACGAAAAACACGGAGCCGGAAGGAGGATGCCTGGTAAACGTCACGGAGGTCAAATGCATCAGCCGAAGTAGCAGGTTAGACTTCCTAATTCCGTTTGCAAAGGAAAGGTGAGGGAGAGACCACAAAATAGGGGAGAAGGGCAAAAGGGTGGAAAGGGGAAACCCGCGTAAACCTGTCCCATCGATAAAGCCAAAAATTGCCCTCGTAAGAATCACCAATCAAACAAAATTTCAAAGGGAGCAAGGAGGGCCACCTATGATGGAGGGGTTAGTGTGGGTTTGCTTGCAGTGAGGGATAATTAGCCGAGCGGAGGGAGGGCAAGTACTAAACGGTGTTCCTTTTCTTAGGATGAATTGGAGAGACAAGTGAGGGTATGATTCCGTGCGTGAAAAAGACCCGGTGGGGGTTGAGGAGCAAGATATGGTTTGTTGAACACAGAGTCATGACACGTTGTGGTGGGGGGAAGGGACACTAATTGTAAGCGGATTCGAGGCGAACCAAAGAAAAAAAAAAACGCAACGGGGTCAAAGACGGAAAAGGAGGCAGAGTCGGACAAAAATAACTCGGATTTTAGCTGGGACAAACATAAAGAAGGGGTATAAAAAGACTCCAAACATACAACACGCACCAAGGAGAAACTCATTGCAAGGAAGACGGTGGGTGGCTTCCCAGCAGACCTATAGCCCTCAGTGGAGGAGAGGGGAACAACTCGAAGAAGAAAAGGCGAAGCTGGAGTATCGGGCGATAAGTGTCAAGCGTCAGAGAACCAAGTCGAGGCAGCCAAAAATGGAAGAAAGAGGGGTCTGCGAAGTTCTTGCAGGAACTGGAACATCGAAGTTGGGGGGAAGTCCTGCTTTCAGAAGGCAGGGGGCTGGGACCATGCCAGGCATGCGGCATAGAGGAGGAGTGCGTAGAGGGTTGAGGGAGTCAATGATGCGTGGCTCAGGAAGCCGCTTGGGGGAAAAAAGCATAGGACGATTTCACTTGTCAGTGAGTGGATGATACTTCATGGTAAATTTCCGAACGACGGGTACAAGCAGTGGGGGATATTAAAAAACTTGAGAACATAATTGGGGGAAAAGTGGTGCAAAAGCGTCGAAGGTGTGGCGGAAGCCAAACCGATTTAACGTTTCACAAATAGAGAAGAAAAGGAAGTGACCCTAGTGGTTCTCAACTAAGTGTTTATCATAAAACAGGTTGAGACGGACCAATCGCGACGTCGACGATGGCGGGGAGAAATGCGGGGGGCCGGGGGCTTGTTTGGGTTCGCAAGCATTCTCTAAAGGTAGGGGGGGATTGTCGGAGGAGTCCGTTCTAGCAAAAATCCGCTGGGCGTACTGGGGGCGTAGTACGTTCTGCCAGAAAGAGGGGAAAGTTGAGGGGGGAGGTCTCCGAAAGGTCAAGGCTATGACCGAAGGGCACCATTCTGTTGGCTTCCAGGAGGGGTCAGAGGGAAAAATGCAACTGCTCTGTGAAATCGGGGTATAGAGGCGGGAGGAGGGAGATCGACAAGTTCGGCGGACCAACACAACGGTCGCAGTAAGCCCAAAGAGGGTCCTCGTTGGATGGAACACAAAGGGGCTCTTCTTCTGTGGGGGAGTGGGGGGGGGGGTGAAAACTCTCAGCTGAAAAAAAGTAGAAGAGTAAGTGCCAACAGTCAAAGGATTGAAGGGGGGGGAACAGGGGTAAAATGCAAAAAGTCGCACAACAGATGGGTTCTTCCGAAGTTCGGAAAATCAAAGGCAAGGGGTCAGAACCGCCAAAAAAATCGAGGAAAAGAACACCAGAAACATCGGCGCGGGAGTGGTGAGGGGATTTCGCCTACTGCCATGGGTGACGCTAACGGGACTGTCTGACGGAAATTAACGCACAAAAAACTGGGTATGAAAGTTCCAGAAACCCGTTCCAGGCGAAAACCATCCATCAACACGACACCCGCCGGACGAAGAGCCGCGAGGAAGGGGAAACGAGTAAACCACCAAAGCAGCTTTATGTCACACTGGAGCAAGCGCCTCTCTGTAGGAATCGAGGAACCATTCGGGGAAGGGGGTGTGGGACACATGATAAGAAAATCAGCGGGACATACTAAGGAAGGAATAAATAATACTCTCTCAAAACAGGAGAAAAAGAGAGAGGGAAATAGTCATAAAACAGTGGGGAGGAGCGTCACGGACAAGGTGGTTCGATCCCGCGGTAAACAAATATTGGGGAGAAGGGGGCAGATACCGAACGAGAGGACGAGCCCTCAGATCATCAGATCAAAGGGGGTTAGCTTTACTCGGTGCTAATCATATTCGCTCTAGGAAGAAAAAAAGGGAAGTTGTAAAAGGGGGGAGGTTGGGTTCCGGGATGTCAAAACCTGAACCAGGGAGGGGCGACTGATCCAACATGAGCAAGTGGGGGGGGGGCGGAAGGAGGTCCGTCTCAAACTGGAAAAACGCAAGAATGGGGACGGGTTGGCCGCTCAAGCTTAGAGGGTACTGTCAACCACGTTCCGACGTATGGAAAATAGGGGTGCGTAAAGAAGGTGAAAATCATCTTCAACAAGAAAAAAGGATCAGAGCTCACAGACCCTATGGGGGGGGATCAGTGGAAATGCGTGCCAAAACCACAACGCTCGTCGAAGACCCGGATAGGGTGGTGCCCTCAAGCATACATCTCATGTGTTGTGGGAATCGGGAATGACTGTGCGGAGCAAGGGAAAGGGCAGAAAAAAGACACTCGCGACTCTTACGCAAAGAGAGTGGAGGAATTGGCAGCTAATGAATACCCAAGTGGCCGCCTTAGTCGTTGGACCGACCACCACGGCTCTGCTACTCAACTCAAAAAAAGACGAACGCCGGACTTTCAGGCCCACTGAACTACGCCCACACCGAGTATCCAAATAAACGAAAGTACCAAAATCATAAAGATATCAAAAAAAAGGGCAAACTGGAAAAAGAAAAAACCGAGGCCTAAAACGTCTCGGGCCGCCAGACGGAAGGTCAGCCGCCTCGGTGAACTATTCCTTCCGATGTTAAAAGAAAAACAGAAGAGGAGCCTGGAAGTGTTTGGGGGGGGGGGAGGGGGAGCGAAAAAGAGGCCTTTCTGACACCGCATCAACAGACTGGGGGTGGGCACGCCAATCAAGACTCTTTGCACTGCACATTGGGCGCTTGGAAAGGGGGGAAAATCCCATAGAAAAACTAAAGAACTCTCAAAGAGGACATAAAACTCCCAAAAAGAAGCCAACCGACAGGAAAAAGGGCACTGTGCCGAAGGATTCTTTAAAACAACTTTATGATGAGAGACTCACCGACGAGACGAACACCCAAAACCACGGAAAGGCCGAAGGGGGAGACTTGGACAGTGAATAACGCAAACCCGGTCCTGGCGGAAAGAGGAGAGTCATAACTCGGAGTGTTCGGGGCAAAAAAAAAAAATGCGCAAAGAAATAAAAAGCTTGAAGGAAAGGGGGACTTGAATGACGCTACACAAATTGAGGTATTTCCCGGAGGAAGAAAAGTCAACGGCGCAATTCCTAAAAAACGACCTTGGTGGAGTCTGGCTTTGACCACGACACAGAAGGACTGCACTGGCAGACGTGCGAAATTGGTGGGTCTTTTGAGAGAGGGAGACTGCTTTCACTTCGAAACTCAAAACGCGAAGAGGTTTGTCCAAGTCAGACTCTTCCGAGAGGAGGCTTCGTCCGCGAGAAGCCCGGCACCGTTGTCGGAAAACACTTTAAAAACCATGAAGTGGCACAGACCCGAAAACAAAGGGGGTGACCG
>Ga0179593_1496934_pt1 | contig 18340 bp, 24 predicted proteins | sample CZODoug2_1_08_16_FD_185931 | JGI IMG/M metagenome (GOLD analysis project Ga0179593, IMG submission 185931) | Vadose zone soil fungal communities from Angelo Coast Range Reserve, California, USA - CZODoug2_1_08_16fungal (PacBio error correction) | ecosystem: Environmental > Terrestrial > Soil >...
AACGATATGCGCAAAACAATTACGCCCGCGGTCTCCAAAGAAAAGGAAGAACTCTGTGGTGTAATGGACCGCAGATTGAAAAAGCAGGGGAACCACTGGGGGGTTTAAATACGAAAACGGCGGGGACAGGGGAGAAAAAACGTATTCGTCGCGAATTTAGCGATTTTGGAAGAAAAAAATCCAATCCAGGCAGTCGTGGTTCGCCTGACTACGTCACGAGGTCAAACAAACAGGCCCGAAAGAAGGAGCCCAGCTGAATGGAGCGGGTAATGCCAAAGCGCCTGTGGGGGGGGGGGGGGGGAAAAAAGTAAAACTAGAGGGCCGCCGAGGGCGTCAAACTCGCAGACAATGGTAGAGAGTTCAGACGCGAGCGAAACCCCTAATTTGGGAAACCGACGTCAAGGGGAGAGCACAGCGGGGAAGGTCTCATCGCACGGGAACGGTTGGGACCGTAGAAGGCGGAAGAGAATTGGCAAGGGTTTTCGTGGCAGGGTGCGGTGCATAAGGTCCCATCGAAGGGGAGAAAGGCGGGAGGGTCAGAGAAACTCAAACGGCCTTCTTACGTGAGATCGTCTCAAGTCCACCTAAGCGACGTAGAATCCCTCATCCCTAGAAAAAAAGGGAAGACCACATGGATGTAGGCCAGGGGGAGAAAGAGTTACTTTACGGGCAACACAGTAGGGGGAACAGGAGAAAGGGAATAAGCGGGGATACCCCCTGCCCGGAGTGGAGGACATCAGAACCCTGTTGAGATCGGGGGGAACCGTAAGTGAAATTGGGAAAAGAAAAAGGGAGGAAAGTGCATTCCATGAAGTCTCATTGGGGGATGTTTCAAGGGGACCTGAACTAGAAAAGAACACAGTGCAACATCGTATGGCTAAGATATAGACGCAACGTACATTAACGAGGGGAGGGGGGGGGGCGAAAGGGGAAAGAAGGGCGAACCGCGGTTACCTTCGCCGCCGCCAGAGGCAAGGAAAACGCGATGGCGCCTGAATGACATATCAATAGGGGAAAAGGACGGCATTTAGGGAAAAGGGAAAGCTGGGAAAGAGGAAGAGGGACGAGTAGCGCTTTCGTACTTTTGGGGGGTGACGCGGAGGGTTGTGCTACTTCCTTTCCGTCTTCCGGCTGAAATTACAGGGGGAGGGAAAAAGTATCAGAGGGAGGGAAAAGGAGTTGGAAGCCTCATTTACAAACCAACAGAGAAAAAAAGACTGCAGCCAAGAGGAATACGGCAGAGGGAATGGACGCTCCATCAAATTTGATCCTGAGAAACCTACGCCTTGACAAAACGCGGGAAAAAAGGAAACAGAGGGGGAAGGAAAAAAAGCCGAACGGCACCTTGAAGCACAAAGAGCGGGAAAGAAGAAGACGGGAACTCAACGGCATCAAGCTCATGAGCAGGCTAAGGATTCAGGCGTCCTCCCAATAAAAGGCGACGAAAAATGGCAAATAGGGAAGGAAAGAAATAAGAAGATCGACTCATTAGGGCGAGCTGCGAAACTACGATAGAAAACCACCGGCCAAAAGGGAAATTGTTCTCAAATTCCGGTATTAAAAAAGAACAGCCGATACCTGGAAGAAAGGTGGGGACACAGGGGGAAAAAAAAAAGAGGAGCTAAAAGATCATTAAGCAAATGACCGACCAACCAGCCACATCCACCTCCTTGCAAAGAAAGCCACCTGAGGGAAGAAAGCAAAACATGAGAAGAAAAGACACCGGTGAAGTGAGCTTTTGGGGTCAAGGGAGGGGCAGACGCCAACAGAAAATAATCAGCGAAAACAAGCGGCCAGAAAAGAAGTCTAATTTGGTACTCAGCATACGGATCCAGAGAGGGAAGAACTGTGATCATTCAACGAACAGCTCGCCTAAAAAAGAGAGGTGGGTTCCTTCGCCATGGGGGAGCCACCCGAATAACCGATCATCCTCCTTAGTAGACTGGAGAAAGAATCCTCCGAGAAAACAAAACAGACGAAGCCTTCTAAACTCATCCCCGACTAGCAAGGAAAAACAAAGGACTCTTAAAAACAAGGGGGGAGATAGGAAAGCTCTCAACGCCATCGTTAAGGGCCTCCCACACCTACGATAACGAATACTGACGTGGGCGACAGATGCACCAAAGGTGGCATTGAAGGAATGCGAAGTAAGCATTCGCCCTACACGACACCCCTCCATCACGGCATAGAAGGGCACCAAAACAAAAAATAGCGTTTTTCTTCCTACCAGGGGGGACAACAGGAAGGGGAACCGGGGAGTTACGCCGGAAGAACTCTGTTCTAAAGTTTCAGGGAAGCCGAGAGAAAAAAGGGGAAGGCTAGAATCCCAAGAAGACGGAAAAAAAAAAAAAGAACCCCGCATCATCGGGTCTCCAAAAAGCTTACTTAGGAAATAAGAGCCTAGGGGGGGGGAAGATAAACGAAGGAGAGGGCAGCGATAGGAGTCACCCCAAACAGCACCATTAGAGGAAGGAGTCACAAAACAAAAAAAGGCGCATTTCCAGAAGCTCATTTTAGACTACAAAAGCACGCATCAAGTCAAGAAGTCAACAGGCCATGGCGGAAGGGGCCAAAAAACACTATGGCTCGAGAAGAAAAATCCAAAGCCGAGAGGAAGAAGGATGAAGTCCATAACTCATTTCAGCCGCCCTGAAGTCGCTAAATCAGAAACTAGATAAAAACACCCATCAAAAAAAGAGTCAGAAGAGACTGCCCCCATCTGGGCCAAGAGCACAGCGGCAGGGGGTTGTCGTCATAAAGAACAAATCAGCGAGTCGGAAGGGGAAAGCAAAAGAGAAGGGGGGGGAGGGGCCGGAACCTAGCTAGTGCCATTAAGGATCGCTCGCAACACCCCAAAGGGTACGGGAGAAATCAAGAGACTGCCGAATCAACGCTTGAAGCCGGTGCCGAAAAAGTAGACGGCACCCTGCCGTTCAGCACGGTGACCTTGTAAGGGCAGGTGCCGAAGAAACCAAATCCAGAGGGGGCGCAAAGAAAAGAGAGTCGCTCAATCACCCAGGGAAACTAAAATCAGAAGAAAACGAAGGGGGGGGGGGGGAAAAGAGAGAGATGGTGGGCACAGGGTAGCGATTTTCCAGTCAGTCACGGCAACTGGTCGTCGTGAGACAAAGGAGGTCCGAGGGAAAGGGGGGAAACAATGAAGTGCAGGTTAAAAGGGGGACTGTGCGGGGGGTCAAAGTTCAGGGTATTGAGGCGGGCATGTTCTTTATTCTCACAGCTTTGTGGGATTGGTCGCTCAGGAAAAGATGTAAATGTTGGCAAGAAAAGAAAATCGGGAGCACCTTCAAAGGCAATGATATTCGGAGAGGGTGCGGATGTATGCCTCAAAAAAAGAGCCTCTTTTTCGGTGTCGAAAAGGAGCTTGTGATGGTCAGGGGGGGAGGTGGTCTTGGGACTGGGATGAGGCCTGAAAGGCGCATTAGTCTGGTTCGACGAGGGGGGGCGGAATGGGTTATTCAGTATGGAATAGATGGCTTGGGGTCGGGAAAAACAGACGACGTTGTCCTTGGTAGGCGAGCGGGCTTGGTGGGGGAAAAACGCGAAACTGAGCAGAGGTCACTTAGCGTGGACTTCTGGTTCTGAAAAGATTGGCATAAAAAATGTTGCTTTGGGGTTAAAGGAGAGAGGAGCGTTGTGGGGAATCGGCGGGAGATGACCAGATCTCGCAGGGGGCGGAACTTCTACTAATTCCCGTCTTTGCGAAGATGAGTCCGGGTGGGGGAAAAAGGAAATGACGGAGGAGAAGGGGGTGAATTTTTTAAAAAAAGTAAAGGCAGGTAGAAAAAAGAAGTCGGGGACGGTTCAACCTCGGTAAAGCACCTGGTGGTGAAGGTGGGAGGGCCAAAAAAAAAAGATAGTGGAGTGAAAGATTAAAGCGGGGATCACGGAGGGGCCGGTCTGATCAATCAGCAGGGTAAATTGAAAAACAACCATGGGGTGGGGATGGCAGGGAGCAGGCAACTTCACTTTATGAATAGCGCTCAGTCTTTTGGGTAGGCAAAAAAACGGAAACGGGGGGGACGGGGGAGATGCAGGTAAGGGAATCAGCATTGGGGGGGTGGGGCCTGCGCTTAGGGGAGAGTCGGGAAAAGAAGGAGGCGCCGGTGGGGATTTATACTCTTGTTAAGATCTACATTTTAACATCACGCTGAGATGAGGCGGGGAGGTTACGGGGGGGAGACACCGGGGCGAGTGAAAGGAAGTGGGCGACCAGACGAAGGGAAATAATCAGGAGCAAAGCTGTCGGGGGACTTCTTTCGGGGAACTTCGCTGTCGGGGGAAATTGGTTGTTACGGGGATGGGATTTTTGGTGGATTATGAGTGCTAAAATAAAAGAACCGAGCAAGGCAAAGCCGGGGTTTCTAGGACATCATGTAAAACCGGGGGTGGCTGGGGGGGGCAAAGGGACGGGTGGGGCCTGGGGGTGTGCGGGTTAGGGACTGAGAGATATTCGCGGCTGGAATCAGATCTTCCATTTCTCCTAAGCTGTTACCGGAAAAATGGGGCAGAGGGGCCTATAAACCCGCATGAAAGACTAAATGGGGTGAGGATATGGAAGCGAGACCATATTGGCGCAGAGGTAGTGGGGGAAGTCGCTCTGATCGCAAGTTGTAGATCGATGCGGAAAAAAAGAATGTGAGATGAGGTCTGAAAGAGGAAGAGGCCGGGGAAATTTCTCAGGTTCTGGAGGAGAGCAGTGTGGGGGGACGGAGGGGTTTGAAGGTCTATTGATAGGTTTGGAAGGGGAAGGATTCTTTCATCGGCGGTCTCCGATCAAAGTGTGAGACCAGGGTTCCCATTTAGGGTACTGCCGCCTGAAGGGAAGGAAATGGAGGGAGGAAAAAAAGTTTTTTGGAACCTTCGTGCAGCGAAGAGTTTCCATAAAAAAGTAGACTTGGGCACGAAAAGTGACAAGATGGTAGTCAGACAAATATAAAAAAAAACAGAGGACGCAGAGTATGATACCCCTCACCTATATGGCCATGAAAACTGAGAAAAGGATTCCGGGAAAAGATGAATGGGAAAATTCAAAAATCGCGGAAGGGAAAGATGGGGCAGGGGCGAGGTCACGCTAAGGGTCGAAGGTTCAAATTTCAAAGGGGAAAAAAAAAAAAATATATTAAATCAGGACTGGGGAGGGCCATCAGCCTTCTTCTCATATAGAAGACAAAAGTGGGCACTAGTTCTGGGGGTTTCCGAGGCCCCAGGTCCAGCAACAGAAGCATCCCACGTCCAAGCTGCTGTAACGGCTTAGCAAGCGGCGAAGGGATAAACGGCAAAAATTTACGGGGAAGAACTCTCCAGCTGGAGGGGAGAAAAGGACACAGAACGTTCAGGTGGATCACAGCTTAAATTTTTGACGGTGACAAAGATGTGGTGACGTAACGGAAAAAAGGCATCGGAAACTGACCGGGTTGGAGGTAGAGGGGGGGAAAATTGAAATGAAGGGTGCCGGAGGGACTGCTTTCCTGGGTTTAAGTGGGGAAAATCTCACGGGGGGGGGGGGGGAGATCGATAAGCGCGAGGGAAATGTAAGAACCAAAGGGGGGGGGGGACAAGAATTCTCATCGCCCTTCCCACTAACTTCCGACAATTGTATCGGCTTTAACGGGGGATCGAGGGCCCTAGCTGGAGAAGAGACTTGAGTTGGCTGAATTGAGGGGGGAGCTCTACTCTTGTAGAGTATACACATTGATGGAAGGGGAAGGAAAAATATCTCCTTCAGGCAAAAGAAAAAACTACGTGGGGTCAAAAACAGAAAGAGGGGCAAGGAAGGGCCAATAAGCCTAATTCTTCGACTTGTGATGGAGTGAAGGGGAGGGGTGGGTGAAGAGTGGTCCTGGTAAAAATGGAAGGGAAGTTGGGGCTTTCTCGTAAAGACGCTACATTCAGGCGCCGGACTTTTCTACGGTGGTACCAAGCAGGGAAGGCGGGGTTGCGGCGAAAAGAAAAGAAGTTTTATTCGTTTAGCTGATATTAACGCGGAGGCGGGAAGACTGGTTGAGATATCGGCACTAGAAAAAACAAAGAGCAGAGTAAGAGAATCCGGTCATAAAACCAGGACCAGGAAGCAGGGAAGACTCAGCAGAATAAATAAAAAGTCGGGGGTTAACGGAGAGCAGACAATAGGGACCAGGAAAGGGAAACCCGCTCTACAAAGGCTGTACAAAGGGGAAAGGGAGAAGAGAAGGGAATGTAAGAGATGCGCAAGAACGCCACTAACACGGGGAAATGCGTGTTGGAAGTACTTCGGAAAAGGTGGTCACCAAAGGGAAAGAAGGAAACAATAAGACGCCGGAAGCCATTCTTATGGGGTCGGACATCGCTTCAACAGCGGGGAGAAAAGAAAGTGCACTAGTTAAGGATAAAGTTAGTAGGGGGCAAAATCATCCTTCCATCAATTGCTCATTTCATCGCTCGCGAAGGGAAGTTAACACGAAGTCGGGGAAAGGCCAAGAATCGTGGCAAAGCCGATCTGAGGGGGGGTCCGGAAAAAAGTCCGATTACTTTGCGGCCGGAGACGTTGGCAGGTTCAGGATATTCGAGGCCACAAGTTTTATGGAGAGGAAGAAAAGAGGGATCGCCCAGTAGATTCGGAAAAGGACCCCTCGAGGGAAAACGCAAAAGCCGCCCTCTAGCCAAGCCTCACCACATTGCTGAGTCATTTCTCGGAATCCTGGGGAGAAGGAAAGGGAAAAAAGAGTAGGTGCCCGGCCAAAAAAAAAAACTGAGAGAACTTCCCGGAGGGGGAGGAGCAAGGAGAACCCTTTTGAGTCGTCGGTAAAGTAGGCAAGAGGGGGAACGGCTCTTTGCGAACAAGGGATCAGTGGAAGGGTGGAGATGTTCTGGGAAGGGAAGACTTTCGTAAAAAATACACGCCAGTGGAAAACACACCGCTGTGAAGAGGAAGCGGATTAACATAGGGGGGGGGGGTGGCTCCCCTGGGAAAGAAGGGCAAACCCAGGCATCGCTTCCTTCTCAACCTTTCAAAGGAAAGCGAAGGGGAAAGAAGGTGGACACCGGCGCATTCGCGGGGGAAAGTATAAGGGGGAAGTCCTGGGGCGAGTCATCATCTGGGCGGCCTTTGTGGGGTTTTCCGGGAGGATGTCGGACTGAAGGAAAAGAAGGGAGGATGTCGTCGCGGCTTGGAAAGGAAATTGAGGGAGAAAGGAGTGTATCCGCAAAACTTTCTCGGGACACCTTCAAAATGCCGAAAAAGGTATATACTGCGTAAAAATTTGTAGCGCACGAAAAGGGGAGTCAACTGAGGAACCTGATCCTGACACGGAGCTAGGGAACTACATCAACGTCCTGGAACAGAAAGGAGAAAGAAAAGGAAGAAAAAAAAAGAAGGCGTCTTCACTGCTAGCCTCAGTGATAGAACTTCAGAGAAAACAACAACCAAGACCCCCCACCCGGCGGGGTATGTACGGACGAGAAAAAGAGGAAGTCAAAACGAGCTATCATATGGGAAGAAATATGCGGCCAAAACCGGCGCAAGCAAGACTCATTTTGGACGACGACGAGGGCCTGTTAGGCAATTACTAATGAAGAAAAGACGATAGGCTAGGACTCGAAAAGAAAGATCGGAGAAGACGACCTCACACGCCTCCCTCCCCAAAGCATCATGCAAATGCCAAAAAAGGCATGCAAGAAATTGCGAATGACCTACCACGTGAATCCTTGTGTTTCTCGCATCACGCATCAAAAGTAATCAACAACTTCCGAAACAGCAACAGCCCCAGGGAGGGGGGGGCACCCAGGACTCAGGCTACAGCGGACGAGGAAAGGAGCAAACTCACATCTGGCAACTCATCACTCTCTGGTTTGCAAAGCAAGCAGCAAGAAAACGGGGAAAGTTGACACAGTAGATCAGCATCAACGTCGAACTCCACCCGCCTCCTCCGCCCGGGACATCTAAAGAAAAAGAAAACAACTGAGGTTGACCAAAGGGGTCTTCAAAGGAGGAAACCGTTCAAGGGGGAATTACCAAAGACTGCGCTCGCACTACCAACGTGCGTTAAACCTAAGAAAGAGGTCACGGTTACCTCAGGGGACGTCGAGGACCGACCAAACACGCGCATCAGAGGCATCGACGCAAGCCGGAAAGAAGGGGGCTCTGGCTTGCCACAAAATGAAAGAGAAGGGGCGCCAGTCAAAACGTCTGGTTTCGGATTCCAGGACTCAAAAAGTCGGCAAAGACTCGCCGAACGCCGCATCGACGGAAACGGCAATGCGCATCTTCGACAAAAGCGTCTTCGTCCCGAGCTCAAGAGGAAAAGGGAAGAAGGAGGGGAACAACGAGAGCAGACCTAACAACAGGAGTAGGGAGTCACCAGCCGTAAAAGAAGCGCATTTTAACGAAGCTCATGGTTGCGCGTCACACAAGCTCAACAGGAGCAGGAACAAAAAGGACGCGGAGGTATTGGGTGCAGTTTTCATCGTGCTTACTAGGGGCCCCCTATAGGAAGAATGTTCCGAGGAGGGATGAGTGATTGGATTTTCAAGGTACTTCGTGTTTGGCTCGGGACATTCCCGTTTCTCTCGTTTGTGTTTTGTGCTTGCTGGTTGTTACACTCTATGTTCTCATTGTTTCTTGTAAACCCAAGATAGGGAGTTGGTTATGTTGGGTTATGTTTTCTTAAACGTAACTTCACGGCAGTATCGCATACAGCCAAAACCCAAATCAGCAGTCGCCGACACGCACGAGCATTGTTCAAGGCCCGTCCTCGTCAAACGGCTCAAGAGGTGAAACTGTGTGTGGTTGACTCGGGGGAAAAAAGTTAGAGAATGCAACATACGTTGGGGGGTGGTGTGTTTTTGTGTGCGACTTGGCTCCTGGTGTGGTAAGGGAGTCTCTTGGTGCGGCGTTCTAAAACTAGGTGGAACCGCAACCAACCGGGGCAGGCCGCCGGGCATGCTGTTTGGGTGGTGGGATATATGTGTGGGACGGGGAACAGAAAGAAGGGACAGAAAAAGAAAGAGCGCCGCACCCAACGCAAGAGAGAAAAAGAGAAGGGACACGGGGGGAGCGAGGGGCCGGCAGCACGCAATGAGCGGGGCGACAACACGGGGGGGAGCAAGGGAAAAGAGAGGACTTTCCGAAAAGCGGTGCCAAGGAAAGAGGCTGGAGGCGGGAAGCGGAGGAGGAGCCCAACGTGGAGCGGTGCGCAGAAGGGGGGAAAAAGGGGGCGACGGGTCAACAACGGGGAAGGGAGGCCAACGCCGCTGATTGGGTGCAGGCGGGGTGCGCAAGTGATGCAAAAAGGGCAGGGGATGGTGAAGCAGGGGCGAAGCTGGGGGGAAGCAAAAAGCGTGGTAGGGGGAGGGCTGCGAAAGCCCTGACAGGCGGCGCAGGGAGGGCCGATTGACTCCCGAGGGAGAGGGCCATGGAATTCGGCTGAAGATGGGAGTGGTCTGGGCACACGGAAGCGCAGGGCCGGGACTGGGACCGGGGTTGAGGGGGAAGAGGAAAAAAAAGAGGAGGGGGAGTTAAATCAGAAGACGATTTCTAATGGGGCTGGTTGGGGGAAGGGCTCAGAGGATTTGTCCACTCCTCTGTGGGGATCTCCCCATGGGGCGAAAAGGGAGGGGAAAGATCGGTGGGGCGAATGCGAAATTTTTGGCCGATAGCGGAAAACTAAAGGAGTTGCAAAAGGCCTTTGAGAGAGGAGGAAGAGGAAGGAAACGTTCAACCATAATTGAGAAGAGGCACAGCCATGTGTGTGTCGAAAAGACAAGATGTCTGGCTGCGTCGTGAAAACTATGCGCCGGATTGTTGGGATTTTCGTCGAATGATGGGGGGGGGGGAGAAGGGGAAGCTCGTGTCCGGGGGTGGTGTGTGGGTGGTGTTGGTTTGGGGGGGGGGGGGGGGGGGGGGGGGGTGGGGGGGGTTGGGGGAGGTGTGGGGGGGGGGTGGGGGGGGGGGGGGGGCGTGAGCGCGCCGTCACTGTAGTTGTGTAGGAGTTCGTTGTCCAGAACATAGGATGGAAAAAAAGACAGGGGGGGAAAGTGATCAGTTGGGGTGCTGCTTCAAAATTAGTAGTCAAAGGGGGGATTGGAAACGGACGGATGATCGACATAAAAAACTCACATCGATGGGAAAAGTCAAGGGGGATAGAACATTGATAACTTAGTGAAAATCGGGTGAGAGTAGAACATGAGCACTCTTTAGGGGCGTATGCGTAGTTAACAGCGCCTGGGTGGGTGGGAGGGGAGGAGGGGCAGGAATTTTTGGATGCAAACGGAACAAAAATACTCCTGTGGGAAGTCGTGGGTCTGGTGGTCTGAACTGGTGTTCTTTTGTGGCACCCTGGGAACATTGGCTTTGGGTGGCGGGCTGGGGTGACTGGGTCCGGGATTTAGAGGTATGGAAGAATACAGATCTACCTTTCTCAATTTCTCGAAGGGGGAATCCAACTCGGCTACTTAGTAAATTGATACTCTTGCGACTTTGCCTACAATGGTTGGAGAAAGTGACTCATAGGATCCCTGGGACGCTCGCGGATAAGCAGGGGTATGATCAGCATGCGAGCATAAGTCCTTCTCAAAAAGCTCCTTATACGAGTCCTGGCGAGTCTGCGGCAATCAGTTGGCGAGTTGTGCGGGGGATGTAGTGGAAAAAATCGAGGTGGAAGGGCAAGGTGTCTCGGGTGGAGAAGGGGAAAGGGAGCAGCAAGCTTCTATCCGAAAAAAAGATCAAGGGGGCAAAAAGAGGTCGCACGACCGTGGGTTTTGACCTAGCATTTAGGTCATCTCAGGAGTTGGGAAGAAAAGGGGGAAACGATCAGAAGGACATGCGGAAAAAAAGAAACGTACCCCACAAAACACGCCGCTCGATGAGACTTCGCAACAAAAAGGAAAAGGGGGAAAAGGGATACCTGTCGGCTCGAGAGGAAAAGAATGGCAGTCATGTATAGAACATCGAGTGGAGAAGTTGCAACACGACTTGGCAGGAACAAGAAGGACTGTGGTTGCCGGGTCAAAAGTGAGGAGAAAAAAAAAGTTAACTCGTGAAGGGAAGGCCATCATAGAGGGGGAATCGCCCAGTAACGGGAGCGGGGTAGCCAGTGAAAAAAACATCCAGAATTCCGAGCTTCATGAATGTAAAGCAGAGAAACTGGTGGCAAAAACTCGGGGGAAAAAGACCGACGCAACTGCCAGGTGCTCTGAAAAGAAAAAACGACTGGCAGGGGATCCGGGAGTCTTGAACAAACGTGTTGTTGACGGTAAAGGCTCCGGCTTCTGAGAACTGATGGGGAATTGGCGGAAAAGGGAGGGACTGGACTCAATTGGGAATTAGGGACTCACGTCACCAAGTCGCTGGGAAGCGAGATTGCGCATGGCCCCACGGTGGACCAGATGAGCGAACTCTTGAACGGATGTATAGATGACAACCAAGATGGGGACCGTACGTAAACAGGCTCGTGTTCATCGGGGGCTGAACTCGGAGGGTTCTATGTTCAACTGGGAAACTGAGTTCGATGATTCGGGCGAGTCCATCGGCGAGAGAAATTGCTTCTCTTTAATAATGGGCAAATCATAAGATTTCTTTCGGAGAAGTATGGTGAAGGGGGGGGAAGGGAGGGGGGGGGTGCACATCTTAAGACACCACGAGGGGGGAGTTGAGGCAGTAAAAACCATTCATGTACTAATCCGTTTTCGACTGTTCCGCTCCGGTGATCGTTAGAAAGAGGGGGAGAGTTGGTCAAAAAAACATAAGGGCGAAATTCCTAACAAACTTTATTGGGTCTTTTTCGGAGGAAGATAAAAAAGCTTCTGTATACTTTAGAGGGATACTACAACAAAGTGAAAAAGAATAGAGCCGAAAAAAACCAGTCTCCTGCCGACCGGAGGATCAGCCGAATAAAAATAAAAACTTCTTTGTTCTGAAGAAAAAGAGGGAAACTACCGGCACCCGGAGGTACTCCGCGGTAAAAGGGATGGTCACCCGGGAATTTATTATTACGCAGAAAGGGGCCAACGCACTTCCAATGATCGGTTTGTTCTAATGTTGGGGGGGGGGGGGGGGGGGGGGTTGGGTTGGGGGTGAACCACACGGGGCCACCAAGCACGCCCATAAGAAGCCGAGAATCCAGAAGGTTCTTTACGCTGAAGGGCAACCGTGGCGAATTCTCAATTAGGATCCGCCCTCCTAAGGAGGAAAATAGAGTTAGGCGCGATTCCAAATAAAAGGAGGGGGAGCAATCAGCACTTCACTTGGAAATCTTCTATTTTCAAATAAGATATATTTCGGTCCTTAGAGTCATAGATCAGATACGTGGTACGACGGGTTGTACTTGGAAGAGGGAAGAGAGAAGTTAAGAATAAAGAAATTGAGTATCGCTCACTAAACACTACTTCAACTTCTAGAACTCAGATCTAAAAAAGTAAAAAAAGGGCTTTTATGGAACAGTCTCGCGACAATAGGGGACCGGCGGCAAAAGAAAGCTGATACTACCCAGGAGAGCTGGAGGGAGAGAGGATCAACCTGTTATGCTTCGAAGGGGGGGGCCTGGTAATAAAACGCCGCTGCGTAGGAAACTTTTCCATGAATAAAAGGAAAATTAGTTCTTGGAACTGGAAAAAAAGAAAAAGGGAAATGAGCGGGAGAGAGAAGAGAATCCGCCAAAGTTTTAAAGAGGGAAAAACAGTGGCAATCCAGGGAACCCGCGGCCATCGCGTTTCCTAGGAAAAAAACGGAAAAGGAAAACCATCAACATGAATGACCAGGAAAAAACAGCGCGCAAGGAGAAACAGTATACAGTATACTGGGCAGGCCTTCGCTTAAGTCAATCAGAGGAGCAAAGGGGTTGCTGGCGCAGACTTGTCCTGCCTTCCAAGGGGACCTTCTTCTGCTGAAAAAAGAGGTCCGAGACGGATTGGGGGGAAAACGGGAAAAGTTACCTTCCTTCAACCCACTGTCAAAGAAAAGGAATGAGAGACGGGGCAAGGAATTGATCAGGGGGGAGAATCAGGGGAGTTTCCTTCGAACCCAGGAAAAGAGGGGGAAACGGACCTCTTCAACTTACGACTAAGGATCCGACGGCAAAATAAAAAGTCTAAGAGCACGCAAGCCGACGGCTTGGAACCGGAAACTTTTGAAGATCAGAGAAAGAGGCTCGGACGAAAGAAAAAGCCCACATAGGGATACTAACGCCTAAGATCGGCGCAATTGGCCGCTGGGGACACTCCCACCCCGGACAAACTCAGGGTTAGAAGGAAAAGGGAGGGTCAAACCGCTAGACAAAAGATCTCACAGAAAATATCGAAACGAGAATAATCTTAGTCTTCCCGAATAACAACCAGCCCCTAAAAAGAAAACCGAAGGGACAAAAATCCCCAAATGCTTAGACCCCTGCGAAAGGGGATCACACCGGCGGAAGTTAGGAGGGTTCCTGCTCAGACGCGAATAATCAGAAAGAGGAACACCGAAAGGTCTGTCCCTAAGCTGGAGTCCGCGACTTTAAGACAAAATCGAAGATTCCGCAGGCAGCACTCAAAGGGAAAGCAGCATGGAAGGAATCAACCATCAAGAAGCGTGTTAGAACCAGTCGATCAGCATCCCGTCCGTCGGAAAAAAACACCCTAATGCTCCAAAAGAGAAAAAGCAACAAAAGGGAGAGGGAAAAAAGGATAGCTTACAAAATCGGCCCTTTATGGAAGGGAAACACGAAGAAACTCTCACCGCTAACGGTACGTTGCCGCGAAAGGCCATCCCACCGTGGAAAGGGAAAGGACCGGGAATCAGTCGACCAAAGCTCAAAAGCGTGCACGAGGAAAAGGAGGACCGACTAGCGGGTGGTTCGGGGGAGGGAGGGGGAATACCCTGGCAACCAGAAGGGCAATTCTTACCTGCCTGTATCAAATATGGTAGAAGGAAGGACCCTGGCCTCAGCGCGGTCTGGAAACAAAAATCAGAGCATCTCTGAAAACGAATCGGGGACGACGAAGAGCGGGACGTTCGGGTAGACGCAGGCGCCCCTGGCGAGATAGGGGGGGAGGTACCGAATTTCACGAAGAGAAAAAGAAGCACCCCATCAAAGTCTACCGCCGGGAAAAAAAAAAAAACATGTCAGAGGGCGACAAACCAATCTCAACCACCTACAGCGTCCCGCAGGACCCAGTCATCTCTTCGTATGGTTTTACCGGGAAGAGGAAGGAACAGCATGAATCACAATGAAAAAAGGAGAGCATGGAAGGGCAATCGGCTCTCACGCCTCAGTCTTGTCGCTCCCGCAGAAAACTCGAGCCACACCCACTTGGAAACATCCAAAAAGCTTCTAATGGCTCGCCATGGGAGCGAAAACTTCTTGTTGACCCACCAATAAGGTCCCTACTCCCGGAGCCTTGGGTAGTGCCTCCGCGTGCCGCAAGGAAAAGCCAATATTGCCATGACGTGAGGACATCCACTCTCTCGTGCGAATAAAGAGACTGAAATAAGAAAATCCTTAATATGGAAGGAAAGTCTCAAAAAAGAACTTCAAACAGGGACTTGGTACAACTGACGGTTGACACCGCGACCATGGCAAAAGCAGAAGGAGGTTGCATCCGCACACAATCCTCAGAAAAGAACAGGGATAAGAATGTTGAAAGGTTAGAGATTTGCCAGGCAGAAAGGAGGGCCGCTTTGCGACAACTGACGTGTATTCAGCACAGGAAGGGGGACCAGGAGGCAAGGAGGAAACACCAGGGCCGACATAGGATGTGGGCAAAGGAGTATTGTCGGGAAGGGGAGTCTTGAGCGCACGATACGGGGGAGAGGTGGGCCTCGATCCATGTGCAATCTTAGGGACGAAGGGGAAAAAGAGCTCAAGGCGGGGGACGTGTCGGGGTGCTGCTGCCGAAAGGGCCGCGGGCCGAATGAAAGGATGGGGGCGAGCAGAGGGGAATCTTGCTTGCAAGTGGCTGTAGAATGCGGAGAGAAAGGAGAGGGCGCAGGGCTGGCTATCGCTTAGAGGATGTCTGCACGACTATGCAAGTTGGTGGCACACAATACGGCCATGGTGAGGGGACGCGAATGCTGTAAGGGGGTGTGAACAGAACTGAGCTTCGAAAAGATATGACGATTTGGGAGCCTGCTATGGGCGGGTTGGGTAGGGGTGCAAGCACTTTTGATCTCAAGAAAGGCGGCCGGCCGATCCTAAGGTCCCGCCTCTTGCAGGGGGAGACGATGGCTGGGGGTTGAGAGTCGATATGGGAGAGGAGGGGAATCACATGAAGGTTGTCAAAAAATCTGGGACGATAAGCAGCGGGTCATCAGGAACGGGTTGGCAAGGGGAGGAAAAGACAGAATCACCTTGTAACATGAGAGGGGAAAGGATGGGTGTGTGAGGGAGGAGCGGAATCAGGGGAATGCCACTCTTCCGCGTTTTGGAAGGGAGCGCACGGGGACAGTAGTAGGTGAGAGCGCCGTCAGGGGGGTAGTTCACGTTCGTGTTAAGAGCTAAAAGGGTGGAAAGACAATTGGCTCGCTTCAAAAGCTGGGGAGTATGAGGAGGTGCCAACTGTGTGGAGTTCGGAAGGAAGGGGATGCTAGGATACATAGTATGAGGGTGGCGAATACATGGAGAAAACAGAGATTGGATGATGTCTCTTAGGAAATTCGTCAGGGTAAAAAATGACGCCTTCGGGAGGTGAAGCTTGTTTCAAGGGGGGGTATTTCTTTTGTTGAAGACCGGAAAACACGAGTGCAGAGGGGGCTGTCAAGTCGATTGAAGGTCTTCCGCCGGGGGGGGGGCTTGGGTGCACAGGCGGCGGAGGTAGTGGAAACTGAGGGATATTTTGCAAGGAGAAGGGTGTGGGCTGCCCGGGATCGGAGGGGGAGCTTTTGGACATCAAAAGGCCATCTTCCCCGGCTAAATTCAAGGGGTGGGGGAAAGGGAGCGCAATTGCGCAAGAGGGTCGTGGCAGGGGATCTCTATCGCACTGGTATTCTTCTCTCGAGAAGACTGTCAGGCGACAGAGTCGTGATCCACATGAACTGGCTTTGAGTTCGATCGCGGGCAGGCAAGGTTACAGGAGATTCTTCTTTCTGAAAGGGGGGAAAGAGTAATACGTGTCAGAAAGACGATCAGTGAATTGGAGAGATCAATTCCCGGGGTGACGAGTCCTTCCCGTAGAAGGGACTTTACCTTAGAAATTTGTGGATAAGCGGGAAATATTCAGGAGAGAACGCCGGGAAGGGAATTACACTAAAAGTGGGAGAAGAACAAACTAAGACCAGTTAACACCACAAAAACGAATCGGGAATTCCGACTGCCACATGACCGCCTGGTCAGCAGGCATTAATGGTCAAATTCAGGAAGAAAACTTTTTCGGGAACCAGACGGGGGCGGTCGTGCAAAAGGGTTGGAGATTGCAAAGGGGGGGGATAACCATCCATTCAGTTGGGTTTCTGCCCTCTCTCAGGAATAGAACTCAGCAAGCTAAGCCGGGGTCCCAGGCGGTGGGTTCCGCAGTCAAAGGACCCAGAACATCTCCAAGGGGAAGAGCTTCATGGAACGGTCATGACGCACCTTGATTCTGAAAAGGACGGACAAACGGCCTACCCGGTCAAGCGCGTCACGCGGGAAGGGGAGGTAGAGCGTCTTCAATCGGGAAAAGGGGGGGGTAACGTAAGAATTCTCGCTAACTGTACTCAAGAAAGGGGGGGTTGACTTCAGTGGAGCGGGCTGAGTGTGGGGCTTGCGTGCCAGGTTTAAAAAGAACCGTAGACGGTGCGGGGGATAATCGATACGCAAGGGCAATGGTCTATCCGAACATAAGCTGACGTCGAACTGCCAATAAGGGGCGCAATGAAGGTCGTCTTTACGTTGAAAAAAAACCGATTGGAGTATAGAAAGTTCGGCTAGAGCTGGGCTCTCTGGTATGGCGGGGTGAGCGCTTGACTGGGAGAAAAGATGACGGGAACTAATCTGCGGGGCAAACCACGAGGGTGTGGCAGGACGACGGTGCAGGATTTCCAGACAAGACACTACATTCTTATAAGGGGAGGGAGTCGGTAGTGGATGAGAGAGAAAATTCCTTACCTACGCGGCTTGGTCGGAGCGCTAAAGTCAAATAAAAAATCCTTGGGGTCCTAAAACAGTACCAGCCGAGTAAGACGGGTTCAAGCGTGTTTTAACGAAAAAGGGGGACGCAATAAGGCCGAAACAAACGTGGAGAGTTCAAGTCGGCTACGCACGAGAGGGGAGAAAAAATTTTTTAAGGGACATCGCCACAACTGAGGATGAGGAAAAAAGAGGAGGCCGATATCCGAAAAACCGGATAGGGGAGAAGCGAAAGGGAAACGTCTTGGGTGATCATGGGGGAGGACAGATGGAAACCCGCACTGACCCGCGTATACGCAGCTTCTCGCTGTCGAAAGGGTTATGACGCTGTCACTCGGAAAAAGTAGGAGTGTACCAAAAATTCGTCACGAGGTTCAAAAAAACAGAACCACGCAAAAGCGAGCATTCTGATTTCCGCCTGCCAAGGACTGACACCGTCGGTGCAGCGTCGCCCGGATATGGGCGCCACTGATTTGAGCGAGGGAAGAAAAGCTGCAAACCGAATGGAAGTGATCCCTAGAGTAGGACGAGCGTCACGGTCAGTCAGAGAGGGTGTTCAGACGTCGCCAGAATTGCTGCGGAGGGAGGTTTCGATGAGGGAATGAAAAAGTGGTCCTGCAAGTGAGCTGCTCTCGATGGATCGCCGCACCGGCGGTGAAGCTCTCTCACTGCCTCGAAGAAAAACGAAGCACGAAAACACGGACACATGGAGGCGAGAAGTAAGATACCACAGGTCAACACATAGGTGCCAAGAAAAAAAGAAGAAGCTGATACACCCAGCCAGGTTCGACGAAAGGGTTGAGAGTCGGATCCGAGGACGCGTTGGGGTCTCCACTGGTCGATCCAGGAATTGAGAGTGACGGGGGCCTGAAGACTGGCGTAAAACTCAAAGTCGATCGACTATATATTGCCGCAAGGAGATGAAATAGGGTGATGGTACCCGCAAGCAAGTGCCACCCGCGGCAGGAGCTTGGGGCCTATATCGGCACCCCACCCCCCAATGGCGGAAGAAAAGAAGGGCATGACCTCGCGCAATTCGGAGCATGGATAAAGACAGGTATACTGCCGTCCCGTCTGAGAACTTTTGGGGGGGGTGAAACTGGATGCAGGACCCTAACTAATGATAGCGTCAAACGGCCGGCAAAGAGAAGGGAGATGGACACCTTCACCTTGAGAGACGCAGGACAAACCACGACCTCAAAAACCGTAGGGGGGAGCGCGGAAATGTATGTAAAAGTCATGAAAATAAAACCAGACGATTGAAACTC
>Ga0179593_1448349_pt1 | contig 18339 bp, 32 predicted proteins | sample CZODoug2_1_08_16_FD_185931 | JGI IMG/M metagenome (GOLD analysis project Ga0179593, IMG submission 185931) | Vadose zone soil fungal communities from Angelo Coast Range Reserve, California, USA - CZODoug2_1_08_16fungal (PacBio error correction) | ecosystem: Environmental > Terrestrial > Soil >...
AAAAAAGGAGACGCCTTGAAAGAACAAAAAAAGTACTTGCGCGAAATCAGGGAAGACGTAGTGAATGTTACCGGGGGGTCCCAATGGGGTCGATGGGTTAACCAACGCAGGATTTGTTGGGTAAAAGAACTGCTAGTGTGGGAAAAAAAAGTGAAAAAGAAAAAAAGAAAAGGGGAAGGTTCAGCGGGATACACCATCGGACTCTAGACGAAAGTTCGTAGAAAACAAATTTAACGATGCAAACAAAGGAAGGAATGTCTGTAAAAAAAACAATTGGTGTGGAGGAAAGCCGAAAGGGTTTTGGGGGAAGACACAACGAGAAGAATCTACACAAAGGGAGGGGACGTGGCTGAAGGTGCCATGAAAGAGAGTATAAGGAAACGGAAGAAAAAGGAAATTAAAGGGAAAAAAAACAAATCTCAAGAGGGGATGGCAGCAGAGAAAAGTGTTCTGGGGGGGAAAATTGTGTTGAAGAAAAGGGGGGGAAAAAGGAATCGTGGTGTTTCTGGCGAGACAAAAAAGGGGGGGGGGTTTCAGAAAAAAAAGGGAAACGAGAAAGTGGGGACTGTTATTAACGTGAACTGGGGGGCGTCCATCCGGGGACCATTGGTCAGGGGGGCCAGAAGAGGGGGGGACCATAAAAAAACAAATTCCCAAAGAGAAAGTGAAATGATAAAGACAGGATCTTTATGAAAAAAACCAAAATGAATCCCAAAAAAGTCCTACACGTTTTAAAAAAAAAGATGGAAGGGAAAAAACGAATAAAGAAGATTAGGACAAACGAGCAAATTCCCGAGAAAAAAGGGGTGGTTAACTCCCCAGGTGGGTGGAGGGAAAGTTAAAACCGCCAAACAGAAAGGGGAACCAAGAAAGCAAAATTCTTTTGGGGAGTCCGCTCGAAAAGTAAGGTTTGCCCAAGAAAGGGAAGAAGTCCAGGTCGGCAGCATCAGAGTTTTAAGGGGTCCCCGATAAAAAAACGAAAAGGGAGTGTTTTCTGGAATTTCGGCTAAGAAAAAAAGAATACCTAATCCTCCATGAATTAAAAGTGTGACGGCTATCTAAAAAGGAAAAAGGAAAAAAGGGGCCAATAGGAGGGCTCGGTGCGAAAAAAAAAAAAAACAAGAGGAAAGGAGAACACGCCTACTGAGGAAGGGAAAACTAGGGGGCCTTTTCCGTTCATTGTAGAAACGCAAAAATCGAGTGAAAGAAAGAAGGGAAAAATTCTCAAGGGCGCCGTGTCAACAAGGTAAAAACAAAAACTGAAGAGGCCGGACACGGGGGGAAAGGGAACCAAAGTCAGTGGGGGTTGGGGATCCGGGGAGGGGAATGAAAGCTCCCGAAAAAAATCAGCCCTTGACACTAGGGGGGGGCTCCAGAAGCCAGGGAAATAAAAGGGAAAAGGGGAAAAAAAGGAAAGGGGCCCCTTCCAAACGAAAAGAACTAAAAAACCATACCGTGGGGGCCCCGACACGCCAAACAAGAAAAAAAAAGGGGGCCACGGAAAAACAAATTAGACTGAAACCCAGCAAAGGGGAGGATAAAATAAACAACCTTAGGGTGGAAGGCCGTTGGGGGGGTCCAAAAAGAGAAGACTGGGGGGTTGAACTCGAATCTCACGTTGGGGAAAACCCTTCTGCACAAGGAGTAGAGCAAGGAAAAAAAAAGAAAAAAGAAAGATAAAAAACCCTTGAACGAAGAGTGGGTTCCGAAAAAAAGCCGCTTGCCATTAGGAAGACAGCCACAGGAAAAAAGGAAGACATAATACTCCTCAAAGAATCTCAGCAGTCAGCCGATACCTTGTTTTGTCGACGGAGGGGGAAACATATACCAAAAAGAAGAAGGAATGTAAAAAAAAAAAACCAAGGCAGTGCTTGCCCAGAGCACAAAAATCAAAGGTCGAGTAAAACAAAACTTGAAAAGAAAAAGGGGGAGAAGGGTCCCGTAAGAATTAAAGGATAGACCAGCAAGGGGTCCAAAATAATCAAGCCCTACGACAAAGGGGGCCTTCAAGGGGGGTGCTGGACCTCTTGGGACTGGCAAATGAAGTCAAACAAAAAAAAAAGAACTAAAAAAGAAGGAAAGAAACGATAAGTTCGGAAAGCAAGAGGGGTAAACAATCTAGTAAATGTACCATTCAAGAAAGGGGAGGCTTGGGCTGCCGGCCCCCTTGAAAGTGCATTGAAAAAGAGAGGGGACAGCCGAAAATCAAAAAAAAAAGGTAAAAAGGGAGCATAAAGAAACGCAACCAAAGGGCGTAGGAAAAGTCAACATGACAGTAAGATGACTGATATGCGTGGGCTCCAGGGGCCCAGAGGGGGAAGTTCAGATAAAAAAGACCGGGAGGACAAAAGCCCACTAACACGCTGCCTATTGAAAAAATTGGTCCATTGGCGTGTTTTTTCACAACGGGGAACTAAAACATCCGGAAGACAGGCCAAAACTAATGCAGAACCGGAGAAAAGCTTCAGTGGATGTGAAATGTGGAAAAGGATATTAAGCAAAATTCGCGACTAACGGAAAGGAATCGGCCGGAAGGAAATCAATTGGCGGACAAAAAAGATATGAAGGGGGTGTTAGTAACGATTAGGGTAAATTCAAGAAGGAAGAAAAGGACCAGGAAAAAAAATTCCGTGTTTCAAAAGAAAAAAGGGTTGCTGTGGATAAGATGGGGAAAAGGTCAGTAAAGATAGGGGGATTCCAGAGGAAAACCACCCTGTTGATTAAAGAAGGACTACAGACTTTTCCGCAATTAGTAGGAGTTTGGTTTGTGGAGGAAACGTATACGTCAACCTAGGCAATACCGTCACACCTGAACTGTTCGGAAGAAAGTGACATGGACAGAAGAACCCCTTCTCCAAATCAAAATACTAAAAGCTCTATTGGGGGGGTATCCAAAAACCGAAATAATCGCCTGCAGGGAAAAAAGAAGTGAAGTTCACAAGGGGGAGGCATTAAAGTCAAGGGGAATTGGTTTGGGGCAGCGTCTTTTGAGATTAAACTCAAAACGGCTGGACCAGGAAAAAGAGCCCTGGAGCTGATCGAAAGCCCGTAAAAAGGGAGGGAGAAGTGGTGGGCCGAAGTCCTGAAAAGAGGACGGAACATCAAAAAAAAAAGAGAAAAAAAGGCCGCTGTACAAAAACAGGAAAAACAAGCTTCACTGGGGGGGTTTGCCTGATTCAGGGGAGAGGAAATCCACATAAAACGCTCAAGTTGGGGGGGGTTCTGTCAAGGTCGGAAGCCTGCCCTGAGAAACTAAAAATAGGCGAGTGTCCAGGGCAAGTGAGCACGGGATCCATGAAAAGGGGGAAAAAATATTCTTAAAGAAAAAAACGGAGGTATAGTATATAGTGGCATCGGAAAATCAGACCGGCCGGAAAGTGCTCAATCATAGGCAAACAGTAAAAAGGAAAAATTTTCAAAGGGAGGAGAAAAGGAAACAAACACAAAAAAAATAAGGAGGGGGAGTGGGGATTATGACCCAACCTCCCAAAAGAAAGGGCAGGGTTACGTTGTTGGCGACAAAAAAAAAGAAGAGCTGACAGAAAAAGGAAGGGAGGGGGAGAGGGTCTGAAGGTCGACACGCGGGGGGAAGTAAAACATCAGTCATCAGACTGAACCAGTCAAAAAAAAGAAATGGACCTTTTAGCAGAAAAAGGTTGTGAAAAAGGAAAGGAAAAACACTAAAAAAGGGGCACCGAAAGTATTGAGCTAAAATCTGTTAAAAAAGGTGGGATTCTGCAATTCTTGCTGCAAAAAAAGGGCAAAAATAGGGGGGTCGAAAAAGAAGGGAAAAGGGGTCCCAGGCGCCAAAAAAAAGACAATCATAATGGCACTTCGCCGAAGGAAAAAACTTGGTTTACATCACCTCAAAAAGAAGGGGAAGTAAGCACCAAACCACTTGGGGGGGGGAAAATGAAGGGCAAAAATGTTGTGGGCACCCTTATAAAAACAAAAAAGAAGGGGGGAAAAGGGTTGGGCCGGCTGAAAGAGAATCCCAGTGGAAAAAAAAAATACAAACAAGTAGTGTGTCAGCATCAGATGGAGGTGCCACCCTGTGATGACGTAGGAATGCGGAAGCTGGGAAAGTGCAAAGGGAAAAAGATTCTGCAGCACTATTGGAAACGTTCTGCAGACAGCCGGTGATAAGGTGAAAACAAGCATGGGCGAAGGGGCGCTGCCAAAACCAAAAAAAAAAAATGCAGGGACAGGGTTGGGTCCTTTAAAGGAATGGTGAGATTATGGCCAGAAAAAGGAAGGAAAAAAAAAGGTAGAATAAGAAACAGAGAATGGAAAAGGGGGGTAAGGGAACATAAAAAGCTTCTGTTTTGACTGGGAAAGGGCTTTTAGAGCCTGGGGGGTGGGGGAGAAAGGGGGGGGAGGGCGGAAGGGAGGTACGTCGCGAAAAATGCAAAATCCACGAAAAAAACACGCCAAATCAGGGTTGGGGGAAGGGTGAACGGATCAAGGATCGGTAAGGACTGGAGCATGGGAGAGGGGGGTTTGATGAAAAAAAAGGAAAAAAATGAAGGGGGAAGGGGCCTCCAGTTGGTGAGGGAAGCATTTGCTAAAGCTTAAAACCCAAAAGCCAAGCAATTAAGCAAGGCGGCCGAAGAGTGACAAAAAAAAAAAAGGGATCATCAGAAGAAAACTGTAAAGAAAGGTAGGAGGGCAAGCGAGAAGGCAGTCGAATTTTTGCCTATGAGGCGTGGGGAAAAGTCCTGGGGGGTGATTGGAAGCAGCCGGGGTCTTGGGCAAACCAGTTATCTGGGCGGGGGGGGGGGAAAGGAGGATCAGCAAAAGGGGCAAGCGGAAGAAAGGGGAAAAGGCCAATGAGGCCTCCGCAAAAAACATTAGACCTCACCGCAAAGGTAGGGAACATGTCGGAATGGGGGTCATGGGGTTGTGGGACGAGGCATTTGAAAAGAATAACGGAAGGCACCAGAAGGAACTCCTTGAAACGGGAGTGAGAACCGTACAGAGAAAACGTGCGACACTGCCTAAAAAAAAGAAGAAAGGGATTTGAAAAAAACTCAAGGCAATGGTTTGGGAAAAAGGGCACGACCGGCCATGGGGGCCTGTAAAAAAAAAAAAAAACGGAAAAAAAATGGGTAAAAAAAAAAAAAAGGGGAAGGGGTTTGTGGGTCAGGGGGGGGGGGAGGGAGGGTGTTACAGGCCCGACTTCCAAAAACGACGGGGGGGAAAAGAACAAGAACCTGACAAGGGGAACAAAGCATGGTCGTGTACGTCAAAGAGCAAGCAAAGAAAGGAAACTGAGGGGGGGTGAGAAAGTCCAGCCCAAGTCAAGGAGTTCGGCAAGCACACACCCAAACATGAATCTAAGGAAAAATCCAATGGGGGAGGGAATCGGTCAATGGGGGCAGGCACTCGAAGGGGAGAAAAAAATGTTGGAGGAAGAGGACAATCAGTCAGCTCGATACATTGGGTGAATATGGGAAAAAACTCTAAAAAAAAAAAAAGTTGCAACGTTCGGGGAAGACAGGTGAGGAAAGAGACGCCCAAACGGACCCAGTCAATGGGGCATAGGCGGGGGAACTTTCGGGGGGAAACTTAGAAAAAAAACTCATTCTCCAAGTGTAGTACGGCGAAAGACAAAACGCTCGCTTGATCCAAAGAAGCCTGCAAGAGCCATTCGGGGGGGGGGGAAAAGTGGCACGACAAGCGACTAGGACAGCAAAGCCGAAAAAAGAAGAGAACCTTCGGGGGGAGAGCCACCAAGCTACAAAACTTGGGGGGAAAAATCAATTGTCGGCAATTTTAGAGTAACCTAATCGGCCCTCGGGTTACTTCGCAAACAAAAAGAGTGGAAAAGGGGGGGGGGACAAGACAATCCTTTTACCATCCAAAAGGTCAAAGTTTAACCGGGGGATCACGATAAATCATTCCCGGCACACTGGGGGGGGGGGGGAGCTGGGGGAAGTGTTCATTTTTTATCGAGGAACATGGAAAAGACAGCCCAAAGAAACAAATTTTGCCAAAGGGACCCTGACGGAACGTTGCGACCAGGTTGGAATGGAAATGCACCCGCGGGAGGGGGAAAAGAAATCAAATAAGATCATACATGTAGGCCCAAAAAACACAGTGAAGTGTGCCACACGTAAAAATTATATCAACATCGAAAGAATAAAACAAGGACCAAAAAAGAGGCAAGTGACGGAAAACTGATAAGAATGTAAAAGAAGAGTCCGCAACCTGATTTGGGTTAACTTTGGGGGAAAAAGGCGAAGGTCCGGTGCCCAACCCAAAAATGGGAGAGTCGGTCTCAAACAAACAAGGGCCAGGAAAGTGTCACGGCGGGGGGGGAGGGGAGCGGAAAGTCGATCAACGTTGAGGAGGACGAGTCTAGGAAAACGCTTGAAAGCATTGAAATGGCCACTGAGTGTCCTGTGGGGGGGGGGGGGGGCAAAAAAAGGTAATGTGGGGATGAAAGAAAAAAACAAGCACCCCCCCGCAGGGGGACAAGAAGAAAAAGACTGACACACACCCATAAACGTCTCAAACCAAGAAAAGTAGGGTGCCCGTAAGTGTCGAATTCGGGTGTAATGGACGATCGGCAGACAAAACAAACAAAGAGAGGAAAAAGGGAAGAAAAAGTCGTCCATGGAACCCTTTAAGAAGAGAAATAAAGGACACCCAGATCGAGCAACAAACCGTATTTGGACTTGGGGAAGGGTGAAAAGAGGGGGGGAATCAGGGGTCCGATGTTCCCAAAAAAATTTAGGGAGGGGGGGGGTCAAAGTCAAACATCAATACGGTATGGTTGCCAAGATCCAGGGTGTCCTGAGCTCAATTTTTTCAGCGGGAAGGCAGAAAAAAACCTGGAGAGAGAAAGGGACGAATAGTATTTACGAGAAAAAAATCAGAATTGGGGATTTCAGCCATTGGTGGTGAAAGAAGAGAAATTTTTGGTTGTTGTTGCCAAGAGCGACGAGTGGCGAACAAGACTAGCAGGGGGGGACGAAAGAGGTTGTCATCAAAAAAATACCGCTCTTACTAATGCAAATGGGGGGGGGGGGGGGACAAGTTCAGCGAAAGAACGCAAAGGAGAAATAGGGTGAAAGGGTTGGAAATGGTGTCAAAAAAAGTCATTTTGGGGAAAATCACATTGAGAGCGGGGAAGGTGGGAAGGGGAGGGCGCCGTGGGGGGGGACAATAAGCGCCGGGAGAAGGCGCCTTGAGGTACTTGCCAAATGAAGGGGGAGGACGGCCAGCCGCCGGCCTGGAGTAACAGGCCAAAGAGTCCACCTAACAGGTCAAAAAAAAAAAGCCATGAAGGGATCGAGAAACGTTGAAGAGATGCGCCGGGCAAACTAGGAATTAAGGAAAAAAACATCTTCGAGGTGGGAAAATGAATACTGCTGTCAAAAGAAAGAAGGAACAGGGAAACAAATGCCAAATAGGAAACCGAAAAAACTTTGCAAAAAAAAACAGATTTTCCACGGGGTGGGTAGAAAGAGACCTCCAGGTGGCGAAACAATTCCAACCACAGGGGAAAGATGAAAAGGGACACGAGGGATCAGGGGTACTGTAAGCGGACCAAAGCCGGAAGGGGGGGAACCCAACATGGCCGTTCCGGACATTATTCCAAAAAAAAAAAGCGAGAGGGGGGGGAGTTAAAGCCAAAAAATAACCATAAATCCCAAGAGGGGGTAGGGGGGAAGTGATGATAGGCCCCAAATAAAACAAGAATCCAACGGCCTCCAAGGGGGAAAAACCGGACCCGTTTTGCGATGAGAATCAGAACGAAAAGAATCAGAATGCCAGGGCGGGGACAAGAAGGAACCAAAGTTATGTCGCTAAATAACAGACGAACTGAATTTCATTTCGGGAGAAAGGCAATAAAACCTACCAGAAGCAAAAAAAGTGTTAAAAGAAAGAAAAAAGGAGAGGAGCCGTCCCTTGGACACGCCTATGGAAAAAAAAAGAAACCCCCAAAGAAAGGGGAATGGACTTGAAGGTAACAAAGAGGTCAGGTGCGCGGAGCGGGGGTGTAAAGAAAAAATTCATTGAAGGGGGATTGTGGATGTCCAAACCTAACGAAAATCGGACTTTCACTGCCTATCACCAAAAAAAAAGGAAAGAGCTTCAAGCAGGCACAAATACCGTTGAAAAAGGACCAGAAAATGATGACAAGGTTAACATCAAAGGCAATGGGGCAAGTCCCCAGCAACTGGAGGATGATAAAACAGCTTGAAAGGGGGTGAAATAAGAAGGGGAACCGGATCAGCGGGGGGAACGTGTGTAAGGGAATATAAAGTGGACAACAATCGAAAAAGGGAACCATAAAAAAAACTTCCAGGAGAAGCCTAACCTCAGAAAAACCAAAAAAGACCCATCCAAAGAAAAAGGGGGTCACTCAATCTGGGGGCGGAGGTCTAAGCCTTTCTGGAGACCCCAACCCTAACAATACAAAGACTGCGGAAAGAAGCGGAGAAACAATTAGCAAGCAAAAAAGAAAGATACAAGGGGGGGGAAACACTTGAAATCTAAATACGCCACAAACAAAAAAAAGGAAATGACGTGGTGACCGAAGAAAATCTGTACGAACTTAAAAAAAGACTTTCGAACCAGCGAAGTATCAAGAAGAAAAAAAAAGCACCCAAACTGAAAAATTGAGAAGTCCAGGGAAATCTAAAAAAAGGGGATCGCAATGGGGGACTTGAGGCCAAAACCCCTCCGACTGCCTCGTCAAAACTGATCTCATGCAAAAAAGGAGGAACAACTGGTCTTAGAAAAAAAAAAAAAACTAAACAAAAGGATCCAAAGTCAAAAGATAACTAAGAAAAGAAAAGTCAGAGCAAAAACAAGGACCGGGTTGAACTACTTCGATCTGACTGGGGGGGCAAGTCCCAAAGAGGATTGGATCTGCTGTGAAAGGAAATGACGAAGAAGTTATGAAACCGCCCTAAACTGAACACAGGAAAGGTAAAAGCGCAGAAAGAAAAAAAAGAAACGGACCATAAGGGGAACATTGAAAAAAGAAAAAAAGGTCGAGACCAGCATCCAGAGGGATAATAGGAGACGGAAGGAAAATTCAGAGACTCTTCAAAGGAAGGAATCCAGGAAGGCAAGAAAAAAACCAAGCAGGAAATGCCCCATGCGCAGCGCAAGGGAAGGTCATGGAAGGGGAAAGGGGGGTTCCAACGAACAAAAAAAAATTCAAGAGGACAATAGCAACTCGGCTGACAAACAAAATGTCCAAAGAGGAAGGTGTCAAAAAGGGGCACCGGTTAAGAAAAAGGACAGGCTGAGAAGCCAATCGAAGGAAACCGCCCAATACGGTGTCAAACACACTACTTGGAGCGAAATACGGAAGGTGAGACTAAACGAAACCGGGAGAAGGGCAGCCAGGGTCGTGGGCATAAAGAAGGGCGGGTTTTCGGTCAAAAAGGAGGGGAGTGGGGAAAATACACAAGGAAGAAACAAACAGGGTTGGCTCAAGGGGAGGGGATGATTGATCAAATTAGGAAAAAAAAAATCAAAAATCCTTCCGTGATTTGAGAAGGGGAATGTTCAGGGAAAAGAAGACTTAGGGATCGTAACACACTCCAGAAAAAGAAACACCAGCGATAGTATAGAAAAAAGGTCAGGGAACCGAGAAAAATCTAAGGGGGGGGGAAAGGAATTTTCAAAAAGGTGGGCGCAGGAGTGGAAAAATTGGGATTTGGAAATCTTAAAGTTTCTTTGGGGACAAGACAGAATAGTACCCATGTCAAAAGCTAAAAAGATCACGAACCGTAAAGAAAAGAAAAGGCCTCCTTAGAAAGTAAGAAGATCAGCATCAACTAGAAGGGGGGGAAGAAAACACTAAAATTAAACAAACACGGCCCTGGGAGGTTTGTAGGGCCGATCATTGAGGGGGAAAATAAGAAAATACGAGACCCGAGTTGGGGGGGGGGAGGTTGACGGTCTACAACCGGCCCGGAAATGTTCTACAGGAACCTTGGAACAAGAAAGAATCGTGGAACGTCAATTTGATAGGCCCAGAAAAAAAACTTAAAACCAATCTCTCTAATCAAAAAAACACCAAATGGATAGGGGGGGAAAAAAGATAATTTGAAAAAAAGAACCAGCGCTGAAAACCCGGCGGAAATCTGCCCTCTAATTTACAGAACATTCAGGGACGGGTTACCCAAAATGCGTAAAAGGAAAAAACAAAAGAAAAAGGAATGGGGGATCGTGGATACCGAAAAAGAAGAAAAAGAAAGGGGCGCTGGGTTAAGTAATTTGGGCACGTGAAAGAAAGAATTGAAAAGACGTCCTCGGTCAGAAGGAGGCCAACTCTTAAGGTTACTGTCGAAATAGGCGCCAAAAGATAAGCAAGCGCTAGTCCCTCCAAGGAACAGCAAAGAAAAAATAAGGAACAATGGGAATCAAACTCACCCTGGGGAAAGTAAAAAATGAACGAAAAGGAGAAATTTAGACACATTTTTGAAAAAAAAAAAGGGGAAAGGCGCCAAAATATGGGGGCCGGGGAACAGGGGGGGGGGGGAAAAGGGTATGGTTGAAGGCAAAATCCCCGAGGGGGCCAAAGGAGATAAGAGGAAACAAAACCAGCGATGCTAAAGGAGAAGGGCCGGGGTTTTTGAGACGTGGAAAGCAAAGTCAACAGGGGCGGGGACACGGAGCCCATAGGAAGAAGGGGGCGGGCCTGTCAAAGTTAAAACCAGCTTACAAAAAAAAAGAAGACATGTCCCATTATAGGTGGTCTTACCAAGGTCACGGGAATAAACGTAGTGTGGTCAAAAAATCTCGGGGAAGGACTGTTCTGGCCATTCTGAAACTCCAGGGGACTTCATAGGGACAAGTGTGGGGGGGCAACAAGTAAAGGCTCAGGGAGAAAAGGGGGAAAAAAATCCAAGAAACGTGAAAAAAGAGACAATAAAGGGTTGCGAGAAAAACACAAGGCATTGGCCTCAGGTTGTGGGAAGGGGCCTCCCTGGTTTGGGAGAAAGAGAAAGGAATCACCAGAAAAAAAGGCACCGGGCCGCAGACCCCACCCCCAAAAAAAATATCTGGAACCCTTGGTCCTTTGTACACGCGAATTGCCATTAACGGAAACCAGGGGGGGAAAAGTTACCAAGGGGGGGGCCCCCAGGGCGGTGAACCGAAAAATTTATAGGGGACAGGGGACCCGTAATTACGTTTTCATCAAAATAACGGCACGGCCACCCCAAACGGAAATCGGGGGGGGGGGAAATGGTGACACAACCGGTCACGTAGAGAGGCCGCTAAAAAAAAAAAAAGACAGGGGGACTCAACAAAGAAAAGGGGGGGAACTTCAGGGTACCTGGGGGCACCCTAACTGGTATTCAGTTTCAGAAACAAAAGAGGGAACCAGCCCAAGAAGGGAGAAACAGCGACCGAGAGGGAACTTCAGGGAAGGAGGGATACAAACTCGAAAGAAATTTAAAAGAAAGTGAGCTGGGGCAGAAATCAAAAGAAATTAGTCCCGGTTTGGCATCAGAATCGCGGGTAAGGGGGGGGGGAAGGGAATCCTCCGCAAAGTGGCAAGAAAAGTCTCAGGCGGGTGCAAACGAAGAGATGCAGCCCTTCGAAGTTGGGGGAGGTCACGAAAGAATGGGGAGGGCCTCGTGAAAAAAAAGGAAAGGGGATGCCGAAATGCGTGCCTTAGCACGCAAGAGAAAAAGGGAAGGGGTCCGTTCTAGGCCAGGGTGGGTTGGGAACACGGAATGTTGGAACCGGGAAGGTCAGCATTAAGGGGCGACCAAAAGAGAAGGGCCTGGGGGAACTAAGTGAACCTCAAACGAGAACTGGTGACCGCCCCCCAAAAATACAAGAAGGGAACTGGGGGAGGGGTGCAAATCCGCAAAGGGGTTTAGCTGACTGAGGGGCCGCAATCCCGGCCAATCTGAGCCGGTCGCGGCCAACGGGGAAAGGAAAAGGGAAGGGAAGTCTCTTAGAGGGGGGGGTGGGAGAGGCCAATCCACAAAAAACACAAAGAAGAAGAAGATTTAGAACAGCATACAAAAGAAGAGAGGGTCTCGCTCCCGCCACATGAACAACTTATTGGTTGAGAAAAAAAGAAGACCAGGGGGCGACAAGGGTCGGGAGGAAGATAGGGACGGGAGGGCAAGAGAAGAGGAGGTTGTTGAATCGAAAGGCTGGTGAGAGAATGGAGAAACCCATCAGTTCAGGAAACACGAATAAAAAGTCGCGGTCGAAAAAGGAAAGATGGAGGAGAAACGTGGTTGAAAAAAGTTTCGGGGGATGGGAGTTAGTAAGGAGCAACGTGGTAGTTGGGAGGAAGGGAAACTTTTGGGCCGACGGGCGGGGAAGGAAGACAGAACACTGCGCCCAGGGTATGGTAGGGAGAAAACCTTTAAGAAGAAGACGCTGAAAGAAAAAAGAGAAAGGGGCATCTGGGGAAAAAAAGGGAACTGACTATGAGACAAGTAAAGCAACGCACAAAAAAAAAAGACTGTAGAAAGGGTTGAGGGATGACGCCAAAACTGGGGGAAATACCAGGTTAAAAGTCAGGGCCTCGCATTTCAGGGATGAACTATCCGCAAAAAGAAGGGACGTGGTCGCCAGGGGGGCGTGAAGCATCGGGAGAAACTGTGGAAAAGGAGAGCGGGGGAGGTAACAATAAAAAATTACGAAATACAGGCCAAGAGCCTCGCGATAAATGAAGAAAAAAAACTGGGGTTTTGGGTTCGGACCTGGGGCAATATCTGAGAAATGAAGAAAGGGGGAACTCTCTTCAACAGGAAACGTGAATGTGCAAACTCGAAAGAAGAAATTCTACCGGGGGGCGCGGACCAAATCGGAAAATCACTAAAAGCTCATCATGGATCCACAACATTTTGCCACACGGGTAATAAGATGGGAGAGCCATCCGAAAAAAATGGAAAAACAAGAAAAAAAAAGGGGTGGCATTTCAGGGACGAGCGCTAGGGAAAGGGAGAACTCAGATGGGCCTTTGGTATATAGTCAACGAACTAAGAAAATCTGGGGGGGCCCCACCAAAAAAGGCGAGTGTCTTCACACCAATGGGCAAAAAGAAAGAGGGCAGTGGCGGCCAGAAAGAAAAAATGCTGGAGAAAGGAATAGGAGGGACGAGGGGGCGAGAAAGTTGAATTCACGGGCATTGAGAGCAGCACCCACAGGGAATTTCAGGGGATAAAGAGGGAAAGACGAAAATCCCTCACTGAAAAAAAAGCGGACGCCAACTTTGCACCCGATTTGAACGAAAAAGGGAAGGGAATACAAAAGATCGAGGCCCGTAATCAGGTAAGGGGGTACATGGGAAAGGGCCTCTACAACTCTACCAAAAAGGAGGAAAGGATGAATAGAATGCAAGGAAAAACAAAGGACCAAGAAAAGTGGAAATCGCGATCTGAAGTTACCGAGGACTTGAGGTAAAAAGAGGTGGTCAAGGGGGGTCCTAGGGGGAAAAAAGAGGGGGGGAGGGGTTTGTGAAGGGGGGGTGAGCAAGATGCCTTATTGGACAACAGTAAAGGGGGGGGGCCTGAAAAACTCAATGCTTTCCGGCAAAAAAAACTCAAAGGAAAAGCGGGGGTCAAAGATGGACGGAACAAGATTTACGAACCGCCAAGGGAACAGGGGCAGGTTTCCTCTTTGGTGAAGAAGGGGTTGTTTGGGGTTTGGGCGGGAATAAAGAGAAAAAGCGGAGAAAGTCGAAAACAAAAAGAAAATCAAAGAAGGGCGATGAGATTTTGCAATCCAGAGGAAGAAAAGCAGACGTTCAAAAAAGCAATTATTTGGGGGGACTAAAAGACAATTCTCATGTGTCGTAGAAAAGAGGGGACGGTTTGTGGAAAATCCTGTGGGGAAAGAAAATTAAAAGCTTATTGAAAAAAAGAAAAACAGGAGGGTTGTACATAGTCCCAGTGCGGAAGAGCCGTGAGGGCGGTTGGACAAAGGCACGTTTTTCCTAGTCACGCGATGAAAACAGGGGGATATTGATCAGGGGGGGGGTCTCTGGGAAAAAAAAAACTAACCAAAAGTTTCCCATTCCCAAAATGAATAAAGACGAGATCAGGGAAGAATAATTGGTCCGAAGGCGAAAGGAAAAAGTAAAAAGGGGCCCAGAGTTGAAGAGTGTGTGAAAATTGTAAAGAACGGGAACAAAAAAAGACTAAGGTGAAAAAAGGGGAAGAGGCTGATACTCACCCAGAGAAAAAAAAGGGGGGGAACGAAGATTGAAAGAAAAGCACGGGGGGGTATCAAGAAAACCCCAGGGTGGGGCGACACAGTTTCAAAAAAACCCATACAAGGCCGCTGAAGACGGGGGAACTAGTAAAGAAAAAGCGGGCCAGGTTGGTCCCAAGGGGGGAAAGGGTCATGCAGCCAGCGGCCCGCAAAGAAAAAAGGGGTTAGGGGGGTAAAAGCAAAGAGAAAACCTAAGGCAGTGGTGAGGAAAAAAGAAGTACCGCCACACTGACAATCGACATTCCAGAATCCGGGGGGAAAAAGGGGGTGGGAGGCATCTCATAAAAAACTGATCAACAGAAGCATCAGAGGGGGGGCTCGCAGCATCAAACATATTTCATGTACCTAGGACAGGGAAACTGGCTTGAGTGACAGAAAGCAATGGGAAAGAAAAATGGAAGAACAAGCAGAATAAGCCAAAAGCAAAGCACCACTCCTGAATTGTCACGGCGGGCTCCAATGCGAGGCCAGACCGAATGGAGAAAAAAACCCCGGACAGGGGGGTTGTACCTGGAGGAAAAAAAAAATCCAGGGAAGCAAGTCTTATGTAAGAACTGAAAAAAAAGTCAAGACGGGGGATTTGTGCTCACGCAGCGGATAGTGGTAAGGGGAAAAAGAGGGGCATGAGGACAGAATCACCAAAACGGGAGAAAGCCGCTCAAAACCACTAAAGGTTGGGAAAACCGCACGCCACACGTATAGAAAGGAAAACACGGAACCGGGACAAATGCCCAGACAAGGGGAAGGGATAAATAAAAACAAAAAGGGCAAGTCGGTGAAAGGAAAGTCCGTCGGGACGAACTTGTGTTTAATGAAACTCGCAGGGGGGGGAAAAAAACGGTGCGCAGGCTAAACAAAACGAAAGGAAAAAAGGGCCGGTTAAAAAAAAAAAAAAAACGCATAAAAAAAAAAGCAATGAAAAGGGAAACGGAAAAATGGTTTGACAAAACACGGGAAGCCAGTGTCCGTAGATAGGGCGCCTTCGTTCAACCTAAAGACACCAGACATTCATGAAGAGGGAATCCCTCACCCCAGCCTAGAAGGAAAAGAAATTTGAGTTACAAAGAAAAAAAAAAACAAAAATACGGTGAGTTCAGAACCGCTGGAGACAAAAACGTGGAAGAAAAAGAGGAAACTTTCGACAGCTATTGGGTTAGATAGGGCCCAGAAAAATGAAGAAAGGGTATGCGAGGACATCCAGGATAAAAAAAACGTAGAGGGCCGGGCCCACGACCCCTCGCAAACTCGCAACGGGAAACATCTCTGGCCTCAGAAAGGACAGGGGGCTGTTGAGTTAGCCAAAAAAGCCAGAATCACAAGAACGTAATATCGAACTCAGGAAAGAAGAGTTTTAAGACTCGAGAGGGAAACGGTAAAGGACCAAAGATGAAGGTTGAAACTGGACTTGGACCAAAAAGTCAGAGGAAAAAGGGGGGTAACAGAGGGACCAATAATCACAGATGAGGGGGTAACAAACTCATAGGGGAAAAAATAATTGAAGGGGCGGAAAGTCACAAGGGTCGAAACAAAGAAACTAAGGAGTCCCTCAACGGCGACCTTACGAGGGCTGCAAGAAAGGGAAAGTGGAACCATTTAGGGCCAAAACAAAACCCGAAGACGGCAGGAAAAAAAGAAGGTAACGTCAAGCAAAAGGAAGTCCATGGCGGTTTCCGCAGACCTCCATTCCAATGACTCCAAGGGATGGAGACCGGAAGATCCCATAGGAGGACAAGAGGCAAGCAAGAGCTTTATGTTGCCTAAAAAAGGGCGCCCAATAAGGCCAGAAAGCAGCGCAGCGGCTTGGGATACAAAAGTAAAGGAGCGAAAGACAGGTAAAAAAGAATCAGAAATAAGGACCAGGAAAAAAAGAACAGGGGGTGGATGCCCAGTAGTAAGCTGGGAGAAACAGGCAGAAAGGGAACAGGGTCTTTGCGGGGTCTGCAAAAGGAAGCCTAAGGGGGGAGGTGAAGGGAAGTACAAAAAGAACAGGTGTTCAAAAAATGTAGGGTTAGGGGGTTAGAGTGGGAAAAGAACAAAACAGTCGGGGGCAAATCACCTAGGTGGGCGGAAATGACTTTGGAAAGGGCAAAAGAAATAGTTGCGGAGTCCAAAAACCAGACAACTCCAAGACAAACGAAAAAAAAATGTAAAACAGATGGGAACTAGGTAGGCTTCAAGGCCTAAGCTGCGTGAAGGTCAGGGGGAAAAAAAAAAGGGGAGGGGAGTGGGTAATATAATGCAACTGGGGGGCAAGGGGTCCATTTCACCTCAGCACTTCCAGAGGGAAACAGAGAAAGAAAAAGGACGTAAAAAGAAAAGAGGCACAGCAGGAGAAGAATGGTACGGCCTTAGGTCATTCCTAGTTCTTTGGAACAAAGAAGACACCCTTGAGGACAGCCCAAAAAAGGGGGAGTGGAAAGGGTCCGCGCAGACACATAAGAAGAAACCAGAGATTTTTGGGTAGGAGGGGGGAAAACGTTAGAAGACTCCTCGAAAAACTGAAAATTTTTTACTAACTATAATTCTAGGAAAACGTTTTTGGGATCAGGGGGCCGAGAGGACCAGGACCTCGAGAAAACAAAAAAAAGGGAAGGAGGAGGAAAAAAATTTCCGATCGGGCGAAAAAGAAAAAACCGCGTAAAGAGCCTCACCTATGTCAAAGGGGAAAAAAACTGTAAGGAAGTGTACGGCCGACCGGAAGAAAAAACGGAAAGTATATGTGTGCTTTAGACAGAGCGGCCACCGAAAACCGTCAAAAGACCAGGGGACTGGGAGGGAATTTGGGATTACACAAAACCCTTTATAAAAAGGGAAAAACAGGGGGGGGAAGCGGCAACTCTTTTCCGGGGGACGGTGCCTAAAGAAGGAGGAATGAGAGGGGCATAGGCCAAGCTCTTTGAGAAGATAAAGAAATGGCAAATACTGTAGACAAAAAGCGCCAAGTTGGGGGGAACTGCGTAAACTTTGTACGCCCACCTACAGGGAATTGATCAACCTAGGCCGGCCAGCGAAGTTAAAAAGAGCAAAGAGGTGCTGGACATGGGCATTTTCGTGGCACGCCCCACAAGAGGATTGCCGAAGACTAAGAAAGACAAAAAAAAAGCATCTCCAAGGTTTGTGGAAAAGGGGAAATTAGATAAAGGTGTTGCTACTTTGGGGACACTCAAACGACAAAGGAAAAAAATGGGAGGGACCGTAAAAAAAGGCGCCCTGTTGCGAGGGGCTGCAATGGGGGGGACAACAGCTTGAGAAAAAAAAACGACGAGAGAAGGAAAAAGACATGCCCACGTATCTAAATCGTCCCTCAAAACGAAGGAGAAGTACCTGTAGTGTGGTCGCCAAAACCAACCAGGCCGGGGAAAGAAAGAGGGGGGGGGGGGAATGTCACGGCGCCGGGGTAATAGGGGGGGAAAAACCCACTTTGGGGGGACCAACCTAATGACTTCATTAGCACTAGGTGATAAGCGGAGGCAATAAGAGGGGGAAGTCGCCAGGGAAAAAAAAGAGCCAGGGAGTCCATGCGCTGGCCAAACTACAATTTCCGGAAGGGGGGGGCATGTTTGCTCCGTTTTCCAAATCCTAGGGGCAGCAAAAAAAAAGGTCGGAAAAAGAGCACCAATAGTAGAGTTCCCTTGGATGGGAGAAGAAACTGAATACGGGGAAAAGGGCACCTTAATGAAAAATTGTAAAGGAAAAAGCTTGTGGGAATAGGCTGGCGGCAGTGTTGGGGACTTTGATCCTCACCGATAAAAATGAAGAAGCAAGAAAGCAGTTGTGGGAGGTGGTTGAAAAACAAAAAGGCAACTCAGAGCGAGGAAGACTCCAAAAAACGCCTGTGGATTGAGCTTCGCGGGGGGGGGGGTCTGGGAAATCCTTGGGAGATTTTAAAGGGGTCTAAAATCTGAAAAAGAAAAGAAAACCCTCAAGGACCCGGTCAGCCAGCCGAGCTCACCGTCAAAGGTGAAAGGAAAAAAGGGTTCACTCCTAAAGAAAAAGGGCAGTTATCAAGGGAAGCCGGGGAAGAGAATAAAAAAAAAAGGAGTCAAACTGGTGTTAGAAGAGGAAAAAAAAGTCAATGGGTGGACGTGCGGCACAGCGGGTTCTTGGGAAAAAAAGGACCGGGGG
>Ga0179593_1703889_pt1 | contig 18339 bp, 26 predicted proteins | sample CZODoug2_1_08_16_FD_185931 | JGI IMG/M metagenome (GOLD analysis project Ga0179593, IMG submission 185931) | Vadose zone soil fungal communities from Angelo Coast Range Reserve, California, USA - CZODoug2_1_08_16fungal (PacBio error correction) | ecosystem: Environmental > Terrestrial > Soil >...
TAAGATGGTGTCTGCTCAAAAACCGAGGGAACTGGCCCGCTGTGGGCACAGGGAAAAAAAAAAAAGAACAAATCGTTCGAAAAAATGTTGTTTGGGGCAAGCCACAGGTACAATCTGGGGGGAAAAACTGAGTGGGGGTGCCCGGAGGAGCCGTAATAAGACAGCCCAGCTTCTGCGTTTGGAGGGGGCACACAAAGGTGGTCTAAGCGGGAAATTTTCTGAAGGCCGATATCCCAGCGGGCCGGACGAGGGAAAACGCATCAAAAAAGTGGTCGCGTCGACCTTTTTGGTGGAGTGCAGGGGCCAGTGTAAATCATAGAAAGGAGCTGGCCACTGCACCGCAACTTCAGGGGGCACTGGCACTCCTGAACTGTCCTAAATAGGGGTGCTTGGTTGAAGTAAAAAAAAGGGGAAAAAAAAAGACCAGAACATGGCCAGCCGAACCAGCTTTAAAAAGGTGGGAGGGAACCTACTGAAAGGGGGATGGAACAAGAGATGAAAAGAAGGCAAGAAGCCGGGATAAAAGAAGCAGCCTCCCCTTCTAATTCGCAACAATACAATGGCCGTCAAAAGGTTGGGAAAGAATCGTGCTTCTCACGAAAAAACCGCAAGTCAAAGAAGTCATGGTGGGGGGTGGACTGGTGGAGATTGGTCTATCGTTTGTGCCCGGGGGGGGCTTTTCCCACAAGCTCCTTGAGACCACCAACAGGGGAAGGGTCGCATGATCCCAACGGGCAGAGGGGACCACACCAAGAAAACCCAATCCCATTGAGTCAGAAACACCTCCCAACTAAAAAAGGAAAGGGAAGGACGGCAGAAAAAATGAGCCCACTAATTAAGGGGAAAAAACTGAGCACAGCATTGAGGGGGGGAATTGACTTACAGTCGACTTTGGAGAGGGACGGGACCGCGTCTAAAACCGCCAACCGAAAAAAGAAAGTAGCGCCGTGACGAGCATTGTGAAAGTACCCTGTAAAGGAAAAAAACTAAAAACCTGGGGGTAAAAACGCAATCCCTTTGGGGGAAATCCCAAAATGAAGGTCCAAGAACCGAAAAGCCAAGCCCTATGTCAGTACCGAACATGTAAAACCAACCCAAAACCAGATGGTCTCCACCACGACCAACACCACAAACGCCGCACGGAGAATAACAGAGGGGGAAGGCGGGGGGACACCGTGTGGGGTGAAAGGGGCAACCTGGACTGGGAAGAGGGTGAAAGGCCCCAAGAGGGGGGGAGAATGAGAACGGACACCACCGAATGGCCCCCGATCCAGAAGGGAGGAGTGGGCAAACAGGGGAAGGACGCAAAAACAGAAAAAAAACTCGGGTCAAGAAGGGTAATTAAATGAGACGTAAGGCTGAAGGGAAAGACGTCAAATCAAATTCCATTGCCAGTGACCGCCAGGGGGCGGGATACCAAACGCCAAAAAAGAACGATTTCAGGGTCGGGTGGCAAATGAAATTTACGGTGCGCTTTGCATGCCGTCAAGGCCCGTGCCTCAATCCCGGAAAAAGGAAAAAAGGGAGAGATTCAAGGGGACCAAGAAACAATGAAAAAAGCTATTGCGCAGATAGCTTGCAATACCGTAGGGTTAAAACGGGGGGGGTGACCCCGGGACCAACCCCCTCCTCGACAAGGAAATGTGGGGGAAAAAATCATAGCGGCACTGGGCTTAACACCTGGGGGGGGGGGCGATGGCAATGGCCAAAAAAGGTCGACCAATTCAAAATTTGTAAGATGGTGGTGAGAACATGCAGGATTGATCCTAAAACCGTGACATTCCCACTACCCGTCAAGACGACGCCTTCCTGGGGGGGTAACTCACATCTGCCTACGGAGCAAAAAAAAAAGGGGACCGCACCCAACGCCAACTGGAGATATAAGGCGAGGGCAAAAAAGGACCTGGCAAAAAAATCAAGGCTCGGCCGACCTAAGCGGGGATAGGGCACAATATTGGGGGGGGGAGAACCAAAAAAAAAGAAGAGGGTGATGAGAATTTCCCAACCCGCCCCAAAGGTAAAAGCGTTCTGAAGGAGTCGCATAAATTTTCCTTATAGAGAAGTCGGCAGAGTGGGGAAGTGCTCAAAGGGGGCAAACCGCCGTTTTTTCTTTGGGGATGAACCAACCGCGGGGTAACATAACAGAAGACAGAGCCCGAACCGGAAGAAGGATAAGGGTAAAGGGCGTGGTCTTTAGGGGAAAAAGCAGTTTGTAACCATAAAAAAAAAAACCTAAAAGAAAAGGAAAGCGCCAACCACCTGGGGGGGTCCAATGCCAAATTCCGAAGATGGTACAAATAAACCTTTAAAAAAAGAAAAAGACAGAAAAGGAAACAGAGAGGATGTCAAAAACGGGAACAAAAAAACATATCCCAAACGTCCTAAAAAACGAAATAGGTCCATTTGAAGGGCAGGGGCTTTTATGCAAGAGACTAAAAAGCAGAAATACAATTGTAAAAAATCCCGGACGTGAACACAAAAGCCCAAACAACACGTACTAGAACCCGAAAGCAAGCATAAACAAGAAGAAAAACTAAGAATACCCTAAAAAATTGTACGTAGCTTGTCTCCTTAAAACAGGAAGCCTAGGTAAGAAAAACTGGACAACACTAGTGCAAACAAAAATTTGGAAGAGGAGGGATGAGGAGCTGCGCCACTCGAAGAGAAAGAAGACGACCGTCACGCAACGCCTTTGTAAGTCATGGGCCTTGCGAGATCACACCTAATTCCTTCCTTGGGGTCGGTCGGCCCACCATGCTGGGGTGGGGTTGACGGCTTGCAGCCGTATTAGGTGCAAAGAAGTTCCAAGGGTGAGGGGGAAACTTCATAATCACACAGGCAAATAGCTTTGAGAAAGACCGCCTAAAAAAAAAACACAATGAAATTGTCTGACACAAAATACTACAAAAACCAAAAAAAAAACACACAGACAAGACGAAAACGAGGACGCAAAAAGAATTAACATTATTGAGGACAATTGTTTGTCCTTAGAGGGTTGCTAATCCCACGCCATTACAACCAATCTGGAGCACAAGCAAGAGGAAAAGAAATGGGATGTGGCTGCAACATAAGGCGAAAGAAAAGGCAGGCTTTAGCCACTTCAGTACAAGGGCTACCTCAAAAACAAAAAAAAAGGAGGGGAGAAAAAAGAATACCCCTGAAAATACTGGGGAAAAGAACGTACAGGCCTGGCAAGATGGGGTAAAACGCCACCATCGGGGACGCTCACAGGGTGGCGGAGAACAAAAAATAGTGGGTTGACGCCGTTCGGTTTTACGACCCAAAAATCGTAAGAAAATCAAGGAAACCCAGCGGAAGGACGTAGGGTCCTTTCAAAATTGCACGGCCAAAAAGTGTAGGGGGGGGGGGGGATCTGGTTAATTTGCGTCAATTGGGAACATCCAAAAAGGGGAAACAAAACGGGGGGAGGCGCTGCGGGCCAAGACTGGGAAAAAAAATTTAGACGTTTTAACGCAACAACCACAGGACTTGGGGAAAAAAAAGGAAGGAAGCAAAAGAACGCAAACAAAGGAATCGGTGAGAGAACGAACCCACAAACACGAAAAAACCGGGGCTAGTATTCAAATGAGAACATTTGGGGGGGGATTTGGGGGAATTGAAAAAGGAGGGCGGCCCGACTAGGGGGGCGCAGAAGCCTGAAAACGTTTACAAACATGTTCCCTTTGAAAAACAACTAGTGGAGACCGAGGGGGAAATTCGGCTTAAGCCACGATCAAGCAAACACGGGCTGTATCGTGGGGGGTAGGGGGGAGGTATGAGAGAAAAAAAACGGTGGAAGGCGGTTCTCGAAAACAAAATGTAATTTGGGGGGATGGCTAATGTTGGAGGGGGGGGACGGGACAGTCTCGTGCATTCAAAAAAAAGAAGAACAACATCAACGCCCTGCAAAAATGGCCACATCATGCACTATGGACATGAGCGGGGGGGGGAGGCAAGAACGGGGGACAACCAATCAAAAACCATGACCGCGAAAGGCTGTTTCCAAAGTACGAACTGGTGCATCTGCCCAGGGGGGGTGCCAAGGGGAAAGGAAAAGTCGGGCCATGGGTCGTGGTTATGTTTACAGCCTGCATGGGCCAGCCACCCTCAAAGGGCAGGGAACGGAATAGGCCCCCGTGGGAAGTCTCCTCATGAAATGGATGCACCCAGAACGGGGGAAGAAAAACCACACCCCGCGACCAGGCTGGATTTGAGGGGGGGAAGTTTCAAGTCCAAGCCAGCTCTGCAACTCCTCATCCATTCTTAGAGGAGACACTGTAATGGCCAACGGGGGGGGACTATTCTCATCCACGAAAGGACGTTGTCAGCGTGCCACACCAAGGTGTGCAAGGACAACTCCGAGGAAAGGACAATAGAAGAAAAAAAAAAAAGTCCGTTGATCTCAAAAGGTGAGGTGGGGGGGAAACAGGGATAGAAGGGAAGAGAAAAGTTGGATATCAACAAGAAAAAAGCGCCGTGTTTGGAAAAGGTTGAAAGGAGTGGGAGGCCAATAGCAGGGACATTACGAAAGCATTCCAGGGGTGGACCGAATGGCACAGGGTAATAACATAACCCCTCCGCAGGTAATCCCAACTCTTCGAAAAAAAGAAACCTTTCAGAGATGAAGGGGAAACTGTTAACGGAGGGGTCAACTTCACAAAGAAAGAGAGAAAAGACTGTTTCGCAAAAATGGAGAACTACCACACTATACATCAAACATACATACACACACTGACATCCTAAACAAATATCAAAACAACGTTGAACACTTTGGTACACCCAGGGGAAGAGAAAAGCAACAATCAACGGCAACCGGAAAGGGTTGAGGGAGCAAGGTCCAGACCACGGAGGGGAAAGGGAAAGGCGCATGGAAAATGGACGCCAGGGAAGGAGTAGAATATGGTTGACAAAAATCACTCGGGCACCTAGGAAAATTACCCGGAGTGGCAAAACAATCATCGAATGAAAGAACCAGCGGTATGAAAAAGGGGTGTGAAAAAAACCCAAAACCAAAAAACCAAGGGGGTGATCGAAAAATAGTGGCGGCAAGGGATCTGTGCGTGCTTGACACAGGAAAATACAGTCTCCCTCTAAGGAAGTAGGGGGTGCAGGGGGGGGGGGGGACTAAATGTGTTGTGGGAAGGGTAAGGATGGGAATACAGGGAGGAATATCATTGAAGTCGAACTGTTGTCCAAAAAAAGATTGCGTACCCAGCAGGAAAAAATCGGTGACACTTTCAGGAAAAACACCGGGCGACTTACTCTGCCTTGACAGGGAGAAGGGATAGGCGGCCCGTAAGCAAAAAATCAGTCCTCCTCAAAAAAAAAGGGGAAACCGCCCCAGACCAAGGACCACCCACCTAAGTTGCAAAAAAAAAGCGTCCGACAGGCCCTGACCAAGGCATTTTGTTGAAGGAAAGTAATGAAAAATAAGGGACACGCAACAGGGGGGTTACATTCCGGGGACCAGCTGAAAACAACGGGGGGGGGCCAAAGAACAAACCCCCACGACAATATAACCAGCAAGGAACCATCAAAACAATACTGCACGCGGGGGAAAAAAGTCTCGCTGAATAGAGGGCCCCAACGGGGAATCCCATGTGGGAAGGAGGCGGATAAAAAAAGACAGCGCCCGGCTGCTAGAGTTTTGCAAAAAAGGAGACCAGGAAAATAAGTAGGGGGAATATCAAAACCATTTGCCAACGCGGTGCAGACCACATGGCTGTAGCAAGGAAAGAAAACACAAAGCCATTTAAAAGGGGGGGGGCTGCAAGTGGTGCCAAGAAATGTGAAAATTGCAATGGCCAAACCACGGGGAACATGGTAATGTCGCTCCCCCAAAGAACCGAGACCCCTGGGAAAAGATGAGAACTCGACACAAACAACTGGAATATCGGGCCATACCCACACAAAGGACCAAACCATTCCAAACCAGTGGCAATCCAGCAGCCATCGGTCAAATCTCTGGCGAACACGAAAAGAAGCCGCGCACAAACAGAGTGCAAAAATCCATGGTTATTTGGGGAAAGCAAAAAAAACCTCAGCGAACGCCGTTAGGGGCGAGGGGGCAAGCTAAAAGTGGTGAGCATACTCAAAAAAACAAACGGGAGAGGAGGGGGGGGGGAAAGAGAGGAGTCCTTCTCACACTCTTTATTGGGCGGGAAGCCGACCTCCGGAAAAACAGCCTGTGAGGTTTTCAAAAAAGAAAAAATGGAAACAAAGGCACGTGGAAAACAAATGACGCGCCCGTATGCAAAAACCAGCCTCAAAAAACAAACAAGGCGGAGGCGTGGCTGCCACTTGGTAGGAGTGAAGGGGAAAAGTGGCAGTTGAGTCCCGCTTACCGAGTCCACTCACATCCCTGAAAAAAAAAGAGGGGGATGGCCTTTTTGGGATGCAACAATTTGTAAAGCACCGCTCCAGTATGAGCGCAAAGTCCCCACTTCGGGGAAAAAAAAGCACAGCAGCACCAAGAAAGGGGAATCAAGACCAGCATCTGCGAGGGGGAGGAAAAGTGAACTGTGTTGCGACAGCCCCAGGGGCAAAAAAAAAAAAGGTTGGAAAGGTGGGGGGCCTATGGATGAAATAAAAAGGTGAAACTTGGAAGAATCCTGACCCGCCCATAGGAGGCACAGAACTCGGAAGCGCCGCACTCTAGAACCAAAGAAAGGAAATGAAAGCGCATCTCGGATTCCAAAAAGGACAAGACAGCACGGGCGTAGAAATAATCAGGGGGGGGGTTGCCGGGGCCAGCAGGGTCTAAAGAGGTGGAAAATGGGAATGGTCCATCCAAAAGTTGAGAAACTGGCGACACATAACTGGTAAAAAACCCAAAAAAGTAAATTGGTTTTGGGGGGACGGTGGCAACAAAAAAAGCCCCCAATTTAGTCAAACCCAAAAAACTACCGCAAATGCCCTGGGTAGGGAAAACGCTGGCACGAAAAGGAGGGGTTGGGGACCTGGAGGAAAGAAAATAAGGGGTACAGTAGAGTGGGCGCTTGGAACTTTCCAAAAAGAAAAAAACAAAACCGACAATTCACAGCAGGCAGAGAAAGTAAAAAACTGATTACCGGAAAAGGAAGAGGGGAAAAAAAATGCATGTGGGTTGTTGTAGGGTGGGGCACGGGGAAGTGAAAGGACAATTGATATCCATCGAGAAAGAAAAAAGGGATGTAAGGACAAGGCAACAACCAACAAAAGAACAGGGCCCCCCGCCCAAAACAAACCAAAGCACAGAGCGAAAGCGGGGGGCGGAACCGGTGTGTGTATTGGGGACCACTGGAAGAATGAAGAATGGGGAAAAAATGCAGCGTCACCTATGGGAGAATACGAACAAAAGACAAAAAAAAAAAAAAAACGGCATTACCCGCGATTCCGATAGTGGCCCATCCGGTAAGGCTAAAGGTAGGATCAAGGGAAAAAGTGTAAGGGCAGCTTGAGTGAGTACTTCCATAGGAAGAAGAACTCGGCACCCGTGGTGGAAAAATGAGTGACAATCATGTGGGAGGGGAAGAAGCAGCACTAGGCCAGGTACTGGGGAAGAGGGCGGGTGCTGGGGGGGGCGCTGACAAAAATACAGATCAGGGCTCCATCCTGTAAACAACTGAGGTAGGAAGAATCTAAAAAAAAAGCAAATCCCAAATCCAGGCGAAAACTGCTGAGGGATGGGAGGATGGGCCAAACAGAAAATCGGAGGTGAACCCTCCAAAAAAGCCAGGAAATGTGATATCTGAGTTATGGGAGACGGAAGTGGGCTGAAATGTTCAGGAGGCAATGGATGTAAAGGGGACAACTGTCAAACAAAAGAGGGTCGGCAAAGGTGGCGGGCATTTTGATGGGTAAGGGAAGGGAGCAGGCACAACACAAGGAAGAAAGTAACCACCGCGGTGCGACAGGGTGTTAAAAAGGGGGGTACCGAAAAACAAAAAACCTCGAACCGGCACGAACCTGATATCAAAAAAATCACGCAAGGTCTCAAAAATGAAAACTGCACCTCAATGCAGCGTAAACAGTGGCGTATCAACAAATTATGGGCACTGCGACGCAAAAAAAACCAACTCGGGGAAAGAAATGTTTCTTTGGAAACCCCACTCCCAGTGAACATCATCAAAATGTGACGGTGCGGCGCGCCAATAGGAGGAGCAGAGGATGCGGCAAAACCAAACAAAAAAGGCAGGTTGGCGGGGGGGGGGATTACGAAAAGGGTCATACAGCAGGAAAAAAAAGGACGAAGAAAAGCCGCCGAAGGCCAATTAGGTAGAGGGTCTGAGAAATAAAATACCCAAAAACAGTACCCACGAGCGAGGAACAAAGAAAAGCCATAATTGGTCCAGCACAGTCCCCGAAAGATGTACAGAGCAAAACAGTCAGCAGGACAAGTGGGGGCGCGGAATGCTTGTGAAAAAAAAAGCGGGGCCGCCATAAATAAGGGAGAGGAAAACAAAAAATGAAAGAACAGCCATAGATTTATAGTGGGGCCGGTGAAGGAACGCGGGGGAAAAGGAGCAGAGCACTATGTCTACAAAGAACGAAAAAAAAACTTAGTAAGCCCGCCAACCTCCAAAACAAAAAAAAAAACCAATGTCAAGGAAAACCCAGAAGGAGCCAGCGGGTAAAGCAATAAGACCCCATATGGGGCCAAAAGGAGAAGATGGAATGGGGAACCCACTAGAAAAGGGGGTCAAAGGTATGAAACAGTGGGGAAAAGGATTGACGTTAGATGGCGCAAGAGGGAACAAAAAAAAAAAAACAACCGTCCAGCAAACGCCAAGAATTTCCCTAACGGGGACTAACCGTAAAAGGAACCCAGGGGACAAAAAATTGGACGAGCATCATCGAGTAGGAAAACGCCGCGTACCAGGGGCTGGCTCGCACTGTAAAAGTTAAAAAGAAGTAGGGGGGTCTGTTTCTTAAAGTCACAAACTGCAACGAAAAGAAAAAATTCCATGAGAAAAAGTCAGAACCCGGCCTCCAATGAAATTACTGGGGGGGGGGGAAGACATTGCAGGTAGAAGGCAAAAGAGAACCACCAAACCCCACGCAAAGTTTACACACGCATGAAAAGGGATACCAATGAAAAAAGAAGAACAGAAAAGGATGCTTTAAAAACGATTCGTCGGAGGAAGAAAGCGGTCGTCAAACGCCGTACACAAGTCGGCAACTCCCCACTAACGGGGACGTTTTCCCAACTGGTGGGTGGATGGTTGCAAGTCAAAGATGGAGGCGAGAAAAGTACTGAGTTAGCAATCGGTAGGCAGAGTCAACAACAACTTGATGGGGAAAAAAGAGAGACCCTGAAAAACGGTGGGCGGAAGCAAGGGATGTGGACTCTCCCAAAGAATTGTTGCAACAGCACATCCACCGGAAAAAAGCGCGAAGCATGGGTTCCCTACTCGGGGGTGAACGGCGGGGAACGCTGTCAAAGGGGGGTGAGGATGAATCGGAGACCTCAGGAACAAAACATGCGAAAAAACCTTAGGAAGGGGAATCCAAGCGCAGGATTGGGTAAACAAGTGGTCTTGTTGGTGGGGGGGATTTCTCGTCAGGTACTTTAACCAGACCATGATTCACATAATGGGTCAAAGGGGGAGCCTGGTAGGAGCAAGACTTTTTCAGCAGGGAAGAGTGCTGGAAAAACGGTATGGATCAAAAAAAAAAAAAAAAGGGTAGCATACAGCTTAAGATCGTCAAGGCCGGAAGGGAAGGCAAAGCCACCCGAAATCAGGCCCGTCATGGCGACATACGGGGGTAAAACCAGCTTTGCACCCGGCGACTTTTATGACTGAAGAGCGGTGGCGCAGACTCCCGTAACCAAAAGTACCTTCATCTGAAAAATTTTCGAACTGTGGGAGAACAGTCTGCGTAAAGGAGTCAGCGTGCATCCCGCAACGACAGAGACAAGTGGGTAGTGGAAGGGGACGCGTTCTCTTAGGGGGTGGGAAAGAACGCTTGGGGGGGGGGGAGGGGGGGGGTTTGAAAAAGATCAGTGTGGTTCCCACAAAAAATGGAACAGTGCGATGAATCGTTGACTCAAAAAGATCAGACAACACTATACATCTTTGAGGGGATGGCAGGGGTTGGGGGATATCGGGGGGGAACACAAATTCAGAGCAGGACCAAAAGAGGGCTGGGTCAAGGGTGCGGGTGAGGTGAGGGGGAGGGGGGGTGGGGGGGGGGGGGGTGTTGGCAGGGGCCTTTTGGTAACAAATCCAAGCTAGGAATGCCGGAGCGCGGGCCAACAAGTTAATGGGGGGGTGTAAACAACTGGGAGGGCGAAGACCCAGGACGAAGGAATTCGGCGCACTTGAAAAAAACAAAGTAAAGGCTTTGGGTGACCCTCCGGTGCAACAACACAAAACTTGGGCAACGGTGCGCAGCAACTTAACTGCCGGATCGGAAAGCAACACAGACAGGGACGATTGATACTCAAAGAGGAACGGTTGGGGGGGACTACAGGCCTCAACCAAAGAAGTCAGGTGGTTAAAAAAGGAACGAAAAGGCAACCGCAATGTGTAGACAGAGACAAACGAAATTGAATCTTTGCAAAAGGTAAACCCAGAGCCGTATGGATCAAAAGGGCGTGCGGGGCGTACCTCGTAGCATGAGATGCGTGTAAATAAGAAAAAAAGTCGGCAAGGCCAGGGGGGGGAATGGAGTGGCTTCCAATCATGCAGTTACCTCAAAGTCAGGACAAGGGGCATAATGCCGGACCATGTGGGACGCAAGTTGGCCCATACGAGCCTACTAAAGATCAAAGCCCATCTCCGCAGTCACAAGGGATATACAGGGTAAAACTGGGATGCCCGGCCACCGGAGGTGGAGACGAAATCAAAGAGCAATCTGAGGAAATCTCACTTAAGTGGATGTTGAAGGTGATGCTGGCAGTCAAACCTACTCTGACTAAGGAACAGGGACGGAATGGAAAAACTTTAACCGTCAGGAGGGAAGCTAACCGCAAAGAAGAGGAAAAAATGAAACAAAAAGGTTCTGGCTGCATGGAAGTAACCAAAAGATTTCCCAAAAAAAGCCAAGAAACCACCAAAAGGAGAAAGGGGTTCTTCCCGGGATGAAGCACTACTAAGAAATTGGTTTTTTAAAAAAAACTGGACAACTCCTCTGGCCTCAAAACGGAGATATTGCAAAGAAATTACGCCAAATCCGGCCTGGAAGCAAAGCGGGGCCTGGTGTCGTATAGTCAGAGTTGACGAGAAGAAAACGCTTGAAAACCATATTAGGAAAGTTGCCAGGGACAAAATACAGTGTGGAACGAAACACCAAAAGGGAGCAAAAATCAACTCGACTCTGTAGCAAAAAAAGCGTTTGTCCAGGGTGAGGGTGTTGTTGGCAAGTCAGCTGACCTGGAAAGAAACTTAGATGGATAAAGTGAGCTTAAAAAGGGTGCAAAGACAAACCAAAAAACAGGAAGGAAATCATTCATGCATTCAATGCTCAAGACAACGCAAGGCGATGGGCAGGGAAGGGATCGAAAGGACAGTGAAAAAACAAAACTGAGGGGGTACTCCTCCATGTAAAGACAATGAGGGGTGAAAAAAGGACAAAAAACGTCACCAAACAGAGAAGGCCGCCTGGCAAACAAAAAGGCCATTTAGAAGTTGGAGGTTATATAGGTGGGGGTTCACAGCAAAAAACGGAGGGGGGGGGGGGGGGAAAACTACCATGCCCCCGTGGTGCAAGTCAACCAAGGTTTAAAAAAAAAAAATACACAAGGATGACCAGCACAAAGGCAACCCAAAGATTATAATGTAAAAGGGTAAAAATGTTCCGGCGAGAGAAAACACAGGTACAGAAGGTTGGAAGGAAGGGAGGCCGCTCAGAAATATCGTCAAAAAAAACCCGCTAAGTTGCTTAGGAACCAGAAGAGTAGGTAACCCACCTTTGCCAAGCGGGACGCTTGAGAGAGGGAAAACCAAGTAAATTAGAAGCAGAGTTGTATGCAAATTTAAACAAAAGTGGGGGCAGATCAAAATAGAGCTAACTGGCTTTGCAACTGTCAAGACCACGCAAGCACAAACTATAAAGACAGCTTCCACCCCGCAGTGTAATGCAAACAGAAAAAAAAAAGAACAGTTAGAAAACCAGGCAATCACACGCATCAGAGGGTACGGCATAACGAATAAGGCCAGCACCGGGGCAAACCCATGATGAAAAAACAAAAACATGATCTGTACATTGTTGTTCTTGCACCCACAATCAGCAAGAAAAAAAAAAAGGGAGATGCACAGCAAAGAAATGTGAAACCATGAAGACTAAAAGGATGAGGAGAAGAAAGTTAAATGAACTTACAAACTCTTGGGCTCTGGCAAGAGTCAGAGGGTTGCTTAGAACAGAAGTACAGCAGGAGGACTGAGAATGGGGCAAAAGGAGCAAACCACCATCGAAAGGAACCAGCGCCTACCTGAGAACCGGAGCACGTGGGGAATTGCCAGTGGGTTGCTAAATCAGGGGGGAGGAGTTGAAAAAAATGGCCCGATAAGACAAGCGCTATGCTCAAAAAACTCATCCCGTGGTCGGCGTGGCGACCGGTCAAACAGTTGCCGGGAATGGAAAACAAAACAAGCCTCCCCTATAAAAGCAGGACCTCGAGAGAAAACTTCTGGCAAAAGGCAGAAAACCTCATGCTGATCACTTGCCGTTTCTCTGGGGGCCATGGTGAGAACAAAACGGGGGGGGGAAACAGGCTGCCTGCTTGGGTTGGAGATGATGTAACTACTAACGTCCTGTCAGACAGGACTGAACCTAAAAAAAACGGCCGGGGGAACTGGATCTTCTTGGCTAGCCAAACACAAGAGGGCAAAAAAAAACTCTACATGGCCATCCAGTCCGGCGACGTCAAACAGGCCCCGGCAGGTGAAGGCTAGAATGGGGGGAAGGGCAGCGGGGGTGAAAAGTCGTCAGGACTGGGGTTGAGGGGCTAACTAACCGGAACAAAAAAAGGGGGCACCAACGGGGGTCCCTCACAGGAAGACCACAAGAGTCACAGGTTTGGAGGTGAAAACACACCAAAAAAGTATCAAAAAAATTCCACCGACCAACAAACGAAAGAAGGGAATGTGAAGGCGGCACAAACTTTGGTAAAAATGCTGGGGGGGAAACGGAAAACACATATGACAATTGGAGGTTACTTAGGTAGCGCGAAGAGAAAAAAAAAAAAGTACATTTCTGTTTAACAGGCAGATAGGGTGGAGACGGGAAAGGTATGAAGGCATGTAATACGGCAAGTAATGATTGGGCGGTCGAAAGTTACTCAACTTAAATGGAAACGGAAATCCAAAAGGATTCAACACGAAGATTTCTTCCGGCAAAACAACTTAAAAAAAAAAACAAAAACATTAACGGCCCACCGCAAAAGAACCGCGAACTAAAGAAGAAAATAATGTAAGGGGGGCGTACACTGGGGGGGGGAGTAAACTGCAACGAATCCAGGGAACTTAATATTCATGAGAGGGAAACCGGGGTAGGAGAAGGGAAGAACGCACCTATTTAACGGATTACGGGGGCCTATTGGGAACGGTGAATTCGAAAAAGGGGAATGAAAAACCAGAGAGGTTACCATATGAGTTGTCGGGAGGAAAGAATTCGTCAGGATTTGGAAGACAGAGGGCCACTTCCTGCCGGATAACAACAGTGACCTCATGGTTAGGGAAGCCCTGCCCGCAAAAAAACTATTAAGTTGACAGGGGAAGCTAACTTTTGGCAAGGTCGCTAAAAACAATGGGAGAATCCGAGGAACGGACTCATATCGGGCTCCAGAGGGGAATGGCGCGACGCTCACCTGCAGCCACAATCCAGAATAATCATCGCGTGCTTAAGGATTTCCAGAGGGAATCGGGGTAACCGCCCGGGTCCCTCTGGCAATGGGTATAGGCAGCTGTTCTTCAAAAAAAAATGAGAGGGGAGAGGCAAATTGAATCCCCAAAGAGAAAAGCACATTTTTTGCGGAGGGGAAAACTGCCCAATTAGTAAGTCACCATGAAGCAGAAAAAACCAACACAGGAAACAAAACGACTCTGAAGGCAGCTGTTTGATCAAAAAATAACAAAATCGCAGAAAAAACGAAGCCCGCGGGAACAGGCCCCGCCCCACACCAACCGCGAGGGGCCATCCTTTGGGAAACACCAATGGAGCAGAGGGAATAGGGCCAATGGGGCTGAGCAACCAACTGACCGTGGATGAAAGCGTCCAAACTGACATCAAGGGGGCGAACCCTGGCGCGCCCAAGAATGGGAGAATAGGGCAGAGGAAGGGAGAGTGATTCTAAACAATTGGAAACCCGCCAGTTTGCGGGTGGATTCACACACGGCGGGGTGAGGAGAACCAGGCGATGACGGAAGGAGAAAAGCAAGAAGGGCGTGGATGAAAGGACTCTGAAAAACCACTGAAGGGTCAACGTACACAAACACCACAAAACCGAACCCCACCGAAGCCAAGGAGCAATGATCGACGAAGATGGGTCCCAAAGAAACGGGGAACAGAGACAGACCGCAATTAAGCAGTATGAGGGGGCGCCATAACGCCACACGAATGAAGACACAAAAGATGTTAATAGGGGAAGGTGTGTGGAAGCGCAATGACTGTAGAAAAAAAAATGAACCATGGGGAACCACTGAAACGATTCAAGAAACCACCCACGAGCAAAGAGGGGGGCACCTGTAGACCCAAAACTAAATCGAAGGAAACGCTAAAGAACATGGGCCCCAAGATTACAAGGGCCAAGAAGGGAAACTGAAGCCCGAGGGGGGGAAGACGGGAGTGACCACCATTACAAATTTGGAAGTAAATGCCGGAGTAGGTAACTAAAGAGAAGCGGGGACAAAAAGGCATTCAAAAAAAACGGAAAGGGGGGACTGGTGACACCGGTCCGTATAAAAAAAACCATGGAAGAGAAAGGAAGAAAAACGGGGGGGCTGGTCTGCGAACTACACGTCAGCTTTGCGGGACCCGGAAATCAGGTAAGAAAGGGAAGTTTGGTCCTGTGGACTAAGTGGCAGACACGTGCGAAAAGAAGCCCAGCAAAACAAGAATTCACTGCTGAAAGTCGGGGGGATCAGCCATGGGGAAAAAAGAGGAGAACGCAAGATACCAAGAGAACAACCAATGGGGGCAAAAAGATCAGTATAACCATGGGTCGCCACGATGAAGGTTGGTGGGGGGTGCGAGAAGAGTGGACTTCGATTCAGGGGCGTGAAACAAGAATCAAGAAAACGAAAGATGAGGAAAACCCGATTTATCCGACCACATGGGGTCCAAAAGTGGTCTTTGCAAAGGTTGTGTTTTCTTGGCCACAATCTGAGAAAAAGTCACGCTTTAGAAAAACTTCCGGGTCAGGGGTCTCTTCAAACCAAACGGTGGAAAAGAGGAAAAGAAAAACAAGAAGTGGAGAAGGTCGTGACAAATTTTAGGGACGATAGGGTGCCCCCAAACAGAACCGGTAAAACAAACTACATCGAAGGGGGCGGCGAACCCCGAGGGGGGTGTAGCTGTCGTCAACCGGCCTCGACGACCGGGCCAAGATCGCAAGTTTCCCGGACCGCCCCACCAGATGAGTTGGTCACCATGTGCGGGGTGTGGGGTCGAAGTGCCAAAGGGGGGTCATTGAGGCCAAGAAGTTAGGGAGGGAAGGAGTGCAAGTTAAAGGTTAGCTGACTATAAAAAACGGAGATAAGAAGAAAAGACTAGAGCAGAAAAAACCGCCCGGTTCCGCGCAACACGCCATACTGACGGCTTCGGCAGGGGGGGGGGAGGGGAAGGCTGTAGGGGGGGAACAAAGGACCGTTGCGACGCTGAAGTCGGGGGCAAAATGGTGGCAAAAAAAAACCTAACGGCAGACGGGACACCATTTCCTGTGCACGGCCTACCTGGCGGAAGGGCTTCACGGGAAGGAAAACAAAAGCGGCTATCCGGGGGGAAAAGGATGTGTTTCAAGCGGAATGTGGGAATCGGGGTGGCATCAGAAAATAGTGGCGTGGGTGGTGCAAAGGGACAAACTCTGGGTTTGGGGCGTGCCAGGACGAAAAGACTACACCGTGAAAACAAGCGACCTCAGGTCACCAGCAATAAAGCCCTTCAAACTGGAACCACGATACTATGCAGGCAGGCGTCATGGAAAAAAATAAACAGGGGACCAAATCAAATCAATCAGCGCCCGTGCCGCCTGATTGGGTGCCCGGACCGCCTGCTTTGGGTTTAAAGAAAAAAAAGAAAGATCAGCATTGGCCAGGGGGCTCCGGTGGGCGCATCGGGGTGTCCAGGGTTGGGGAATGGGTACGTACCTTCCAGGTTAGAAAGGAAACTCATTTACATAGAGGAGGCAAGGGGGACCGCCGGGAAGGAAGGTCAGGACTGGATGGCCCCACCCGCCGTGGTAAACCACAACCAAAACTGGCGCAATTGCAACATAAGCCCATCACTTTGAAAACACAAAGCCAAAAGAGGTACAAAAAAAAACCCGTTCAACGCCAGGAAGACAAAGGCCAGAGGGTCCACGGGGTTGTGTGAGGGATCACAGCCACGGTCAAGTGTGTTCCAAATAAAAAAGACTGGCCCAGAAGATTGCAGAAAAACGCCGCGCCATTGATTGGGGAAAAGTTGAAAGAATAAAGCCCTCAAAGGCTTACAGGGAAGGGGCGGTTTCCCCGATAGGAGCATGCGATGCGTGGAACGGCAGAACAAGAGGAAGCGCCGTTTGGAATGTGAAGGGAGGCTTACAATCAATGCAAGGGGGAATTTACAAAAGCAAAAGGCCGAACAGTTGCCGATGTGCAAAAACAGCAATGAATCATCGGAGAAAAGTGGAAAAAAAAGCCATCCCGTAAGATCGAAACATCGAAAAAAAGGAAAGGGGATCCGGGCGGCACAGATGTCACTTCACAGAAGACGAGACGGCGAAAAAAGGGGGGGGGTGATGGGAGAACGGGCGAGGCGCAAAGAACCGGAACAAGAAGACCCGGATGGAAGCACGGACATAAACTTCCCCTGGGGGTATTGGAAAGCGAACAAGAAAAAATCAGCGGTCACCAAGACATTAGGGAAGGGGGGGGCAGACAGGGCTACAGACCACGATGTGTCCCAGAGAAAGCCACAGTGAATGGAAAAGGAAAAAATTTTAGCCAGGATTCAAGAATGACGTACGAAACTCATTGGTGGGGCCGAAAAAAAAAAAATCCTCTGAAAAAAGGGAAAAATGGGGCGAATGAAACTTCCCAATCAACAACGACCAAGGAGGGTAAGCTGTGGGTCAAGAGGGAAGAGAGCCCGAGGAAAAAACTCAAGGCAACCTCTTCATTAGTTCATGAAGACGGTTGACAGAAGGGGAAACGAACCCAGCCCATCTCGCTCGGTTTTTTATCTCGCGGGGGGTCAAGGAGGGTGTTTGGCTACAGGGGAGTGTGTGGATTGGGCAGGGAAGACATAGGGCTTGCAAGGGAGATCATTGACTTGAATATTCAGAAAAAAGGGATAAACCCAAGCAGGACGCAAGGGGCCCGTGAAGTGGTTAGGAAACTCAGAAAGAAGTTGGTTAGGGGAGGGGAACACCTGACAGGGAATGGGTGATTATCAACAAAAAAAAGAAGCGCTACAGCTACTTTACGAAGAGGAAATTGAAAGGCTTCTGCAGGAAAAAAACACCGCACAAAAAAGACGTCCTGGCCGCCTGTCAGTTCAGTCAAAAACAAAAACGGTGGGGGAATGAAGGGGCCGTGGGGGTTTTAACACATCCCAAAAACAGAAGTGGTAAGGCGAAAAAAGGGGGTGCAGGACCAAGGAGCACCGATGACCAGCAAAAAAAATGGGCCCAAGATAACAAGCTCCCCAATCCCCACATGAAATTCTCCTGCAGAACCTGACGTACGAGAAAATCCCAGGACAGTTTGACTGCAAAAGAAGGTAAAAGGGAGAGGGAATCGAAACAACAATATAGGAGATGAGAAAAGGGAGGTGGTGCACAGGATGTCTTCCAAGTTATGAATCAAAACAAAAAAAAAAGTGGGACACGCGGGCCGCCACCAGGTCCTGTGATCAAGAAAAACACAGAACAGTTGCTGAGAAAAAGGAAAGAGGGGTGGAGTCAAGGCCAGAAGTTGGGATTGCCGGGCCATCAGCATAAGAAAAAACTGGGGGGAACATGCAAACAAAGACCAGAAGGGTAGCAATCCCAAATAAACCCATACAAAAAACCAACCGGGGAAGGAGAAGAAAACCAAGACGAACTGGAATATGCGCCCACATCAACGAAAAAAAAAAAATTCCTTTTGCCAATGGCAATACCAAACGCAGGGCAGTTATCGCCAGGCATTAGGAGCATCGGCAACCAAGAAGAAA